>Ga0208299_1000522_pt1 | contig 35311 bp, 58 predicted proteins | sample 15_taG_FD_184089 | JGI IMG/M metagenome (GOLD analysis project Ga0208299, IMG submission 184089) | Marine viral communities from the Subarctic Pacific Ocean - 15_ETSP_OMZ_AT15312 metaG (SPAdes) (version 2) | ecosystem: Environmental > Aquatic > Marine > Oceanic | place: Pacific Ocean | collected...
GGGAACCTAGACGCGAAAGGAGTTATGACGGCGGTGACACGGGTTAATAACAAGAGGGCATCAAGCAAGGATAGGCTTGCTAGACGAGATGCTGCTAAAGCTGCTAAGGACGACTCTGTAAATGAGGGAAGTGCTGGCCTTAAACGTCTAGGGCGCAAAGCGGCGAGTGCTGAAAAGAAAGGGAACACTAGTACTACAGACGCAATGAAGTTTGTTACAAAACTGAGGGATAGCGGAAAGAGGTCAAAAAAGAGAAACCACTATGAGCATGGGGAGTATGTCACAAGACGCTCCAGCAAGGAATATAGGCGAGAACGTCAAAACTCCCTCTCTAAGAAAACCTCACGGGATTTCGAAAAAGGTGAAACAAAAGCTGGGAACGAGGTGTGGGATAGGAATGACTCTGCAAACAGAGGGACAGGCCTTCCGGTTAAACTCGACTCCCAATAGTTAAAGCCCCGTAGGATTTTAGTCCTACGGGGCTTTTCTCATTTAGATTAACCTATGGTATCTGTGATGAGACTCTCTAAGTCCCTTCTCACACTTGCGGTTACTGCGTAATGGTATACGCCGTACCCTGCAAAACCTTGTTCCTGTACCTCATGTACTTCGAATACAATGTTTTGGAACCTTGGTTGAATTACATCACCTGCCTCCAAAGGTCTGTGCAATTGAGTATCTAAGTAGCTCTTGTTAAACGTAAAGGTTTGGTCGTTGGTAAGCTTAATACCGAACTCTGATAGTTCCTCACCAATTGGGATAGGTGTGTAGTGTCCTCGGACAAGTACTTTCGTGGCGTACTTCTTAAGCCTATCCTCTTCGTACAGTTCGTCGTAGTTGCTATCTGTTTCTACTTTGTAAATATAGAACTCAGAACCTCCGAGGGCAATTTGCTCCTCGTCGATAATATTGAAGAACCCGATGTCTGGGTTTTCCTCGCTGAACATATCAAGGCGAACATCCTCAGGTACTTCAACCTCCGGTAGGGAGCCATGTCCATGCTTGTTGAAGTGCTTTCTTAGGTTCATTTACTTACTCTCTTTCTTCTTAACTCCACCAGTTCCCTCAGTAATAGTCTTTAGGTGCTTCAACTCTTTGGTAGCTCTCGTTAGGCGAATTCTATTACGTTCCGCATCCGCTTGCATCTCTACCTTTCTGAGTTTCTTACGGGAGGCATCTGACTTCTTACGCAATTGCTTAAGTTCTTTGTCCCCTCCATCCGGGTCGTAAGGCTCAGAGGTGTGCGGACACATGTAGCACTCTTTGATTTTACTCTCAGAGATTAAACCGAAGAAATTACTTGCGCCACTCATTATACTTCTCCTTAATCCACTCCCTGTTACGGTACGCTACGGCTGCTGCCACTGCTACTATGAATATGAATAATCCCATTTCACCTTATATAGTGTAAAAATCGGGGCCATCCTGCTATAATAAGGGCATGGAGAAGGGACTTCCAGACACCGATGAAGACTTCATGGCATTCGCCAAAACGTACATGGAGTTGGTTAATTCGGATATCAAAGAGGGGTTCTATGATTACTCCGAGAATGCCAAGAAAATGTATACCCAGCCCAGAAGCTTCCTGTACAGGATGGTGTTAAAGTTTGGGCTTAACCCGTATGACCGACAAAATGAAACAAATAACAGAATTCCTGGGCTGGGATGATTCAGCCGACTACACCGTGAAACTTGCAATCAATGATATTGTAATGCGAGACATGGGAACAATTTACGCGCACTACCTTCGGGTCGTGTTGAGAAACTGCGGAGAGTGGCCATGTCCTGTAGACGGGTCTAGAACTTCCGCTATTCTAGCTGCTACAGATGAGCAACTAGAAGACGCAATGGGTTTGTTAGTTGTTGACCCAGAATGTCTCAGAGGAGTAAAGACAGAACAATTGTAAGTGGCGCGTCGCGGTGAAAGGGTAAGATGGAATCCGTGCCCTACAATTGGAGAAAGCTAGGAGAAATCCTAGCTTTCTTTTTTACTTACTGGTTCGGGGATGTTTGGCTTACTTGTTAGTCTTGTAAGCCTTTTGTTACTATCTGGTTCTTTCTTTCCTGCGTCACGCAAACCTTTCTTAGAGTTCGTCACCTGATTTAACCTTCTCCGTTGGCGCTTAATGTTGTCATCCTGCCTTACCTTCATAGGTCGGTTTGGCATATTGTGAGGCATAGACTTGTCTCTCGCCCTCGCCCTACGCTCTGAGTCGGCGGCTTTAGAATCTTTCTTGCTGGTTGGGATATACTCAGCACCAGTTCTAACGTACCGACGCATGTGTCCTTGGCGGCGGGACTCGTTAAAGGCATCAGTTCTTCCTTTTACAGCGGCAGCAGTTTTAACAGGTTCGGTGTCGAACCTGTGTGCAGCTCTCAAGGTTCCCTGGTGTCTTTTAACACCTTTCACGCCATCAAGTCTTTTACGGATAATGGCTTTCATTTTATTCCTCTTCCCTCTGCCAAGACTATTGCCTTTCTTGTATTCAGCTTGAGCATTGCCCTTGACGCTTTTAGACATCTTAGCCGTAGCAGCCTCCAGTACAGTGTATAGATTTTTCATAACCTTCCTGTTATATAGTTCTTGATTTTAGGGACAAAGACACTGTTATACCTTTAGAGACCCACACCGATGAGACTACGAGAACTGATTTTGCGACTACTAAAGCTGTCCACAGGAGGCAGACCTCGCCCTCTATGGAAGAGGAACAACCAGGACATCTGGTGGTACGGTGCTTCTATTCACGGCAACAACACACCTGCGGGGACACCCCCTGCGGCGAGAAAGGTCTGGGATGATATTGTGCAAATCGACCCCAATGCCCCTCCAGAGTTCCGCCCATTCTGGGTTCTAAAGATTGGCAACGCGGCAATTACCGAGGACTACTACGATGAGATTCGTGAACGTACAGAGGCGGGTTACAGGGTTATCTTTACTCGTAAGGATGGCACTCCAGAGGATTTGGTCAATGATGTTTATGAAATGAACATTAGGAAAGCTTTGCCATGGGGCGTAGGTTTATGGAACGAACTTGAGTTTGGAGAGCAGATTACGCCACAGCAATTCTATGCTCAGATGAACAACGCGCATCTAGCGGAGTACTTAGGGGCAATTTGGGCAAAGTATGGCGTACACGTAACCCCTCCAGGATTATCCTCTTTCGCAAACACTATTACAGGCGGATATGGGGAAGCAATCGCAAAGGAATTTGCAGATGTGCCAGAGGAGGCAATGTTCATCAAGGTCCACAACTACGGTCACATTCAGCCAAAGTATTTGAAACTGTTAGACCTTAAGCCAAAAGTTCAAGAGGCGTGTGGTTTTCCAAATGCGGAGGTCATCATCGAAGAGATTGCCAATGATTTTATTGGCCAGTCGGGAATTCCAGCCAACAAGCCTGGAGTATATGATGAACAAGGTGCAGACTACCATAGAGCGGTTTGGTACGCAGGTGCGCAATCTAAGATGGCGACATGTCATTTTATGCTATTCCACTCAGGACACCACTATAATGACATTAGCGATGAACTTTATGGTCGGCTGAGAAGGATTGAGGCAAAAGCTGCTAGAAATTGGATGGGCGGGAAAGTTACTGCTGGTGATTTAGATGACCTGAACCTTGACAACCCTAAGGGTCGTGAGATTGACCTAGACACTTTCAACACATGATTCTAGTGATTTGGTTAGACGGAAGGGTAAATTAGAATCGCAAGGTGAGAAGTTGTTTGCTGAACTGTACAACAGAGCGAAGGTACAAGGTCTTACAGAGTTAGAAGACCTCTTAGTAGAAATAGAAGACGAATATACAAATGGATAAACAAGACAAAGAGATGGTTAACCATCCAGACCACTACAACGACAATCCTTCTGGAATTGAATGCATCGAAGTTGTGAGACATTGTAACTTTAATATTGGCAGTGCTATCAAGTACTTGTGGAGAGCAGGTAAGAAAGGTTCTGCAACAGAAGACTTGGAGAAAGCCGTCTGGTATATCAAGGATGAAATTGAAAGGTTGCTTGAGGAGAGAGGTCTAGAGAAACCTTGGACGTTTACTCGCACTGATGATATGCCAGACTACCATGCACCGGAAGAGGTCACAATTAAAGATTTACATGAAGGGGTTATGAAAGAGGTAATGGAAGAGTTAGAGAAGTTTAAGGAGGCACAGAAACCAACCTTGATTCCAATACAGCCTTTGTTACCTAATGAACCTTGGAAAGCGCCCGAAAGCCCTGGTACGGGTTATCCGTATGTTTGGTGTAGCTCAGTGTGGAAAGCATAATGACGATATTCCTTCAAATACTTATAGCAATTCTTTACCTGGGTGCAGGTGCATCTTTATGGTCTAATGTCATAATGGGTACAAGGCCTGTTAGTAAAAAGAAAGACTTCTGGGTTATGCTTATTGCTGTCCCAACATTCCCTGTATGGATTCCATTCGCAATCATCCTGGCCTTAGTAGCTTGGTACAAAACATTAAAGTAAGCAGATGAAAAACTTTCTTAAAAACCTAATCATAGCAGTTGGAACTGCCACAGGTCTATACCGTCCGAAGCCGGAACGACCTAAAGTGGTCGAGTACTACTCTGACGAAGAGAATGAGAAGCTAGTTGAGAGACTAGTGGCTGAGTGTAATAACGCCCTACTCACGGAAGAGGAGATGTTTATCTAGTGTATGTTAAAGAACGAGACGACAAACTCCTGCACCAACTAGGCTCAATGTTTTGGGACAAGGATACCTCAGTGAAGTTTAGTGAACTGGTTCACTTCGATAAAGCCATCGCAGTGTACGCATTCAATCCTAGAACTTCAAATGGTATGGCAGAGCTAAACTTATCGACTTGCGGGGATGGAGGGATTCGTATCCTGTTCAGAGGGCAGAAAGATGAAAAGCATTCTATCGTAGAGTTTAACATGTACCCAATGATGGTAAATGGCAATACTCTTGCACAAAGCGACCTGGAACTTCTGGCTTGCGTAATTATGGAGTTCGCTAGAGAAGATGACGAAGGATAACATGCTAGTGTGTTACATTAGCGCGGATATCATTCCAACAAACGCAAAATGTATCAGGTGCGGAGAAAAAATTAAAGACAGAGGCGCGTGGCAATGGTCACGACTTTTCCCAGAGAAATCAGAATATGTCTGCGTAACATGCTCTTCAAGCAGAGGAAGAGCTAAGAAACTATTTAAGGAAAAAAAAAATATGATGGAAGTAAAATCAGAAAATATTAGGGAGCTTATGTTCTGGGTATGGCCAAATGCGGTTGTACCTCTAGACCCTATGAACTCTTTAGATTGTTGCGCGAAAATCGAGCGTGAGCTTCAAATGAAAGGGTTGAGCAAGAAATATCTGAAAGCTTTGAATATTACCCCTGACCCTTACGGAGGTCTTTACACAAAGACTGATATTGACGACCTTCTATTCAACCTTCTTCCTGAGCGCAGAGTGAGAGCTATGTTGAAGGTGATGGAAGAAGAGAAAAAAAATTGCCCCTTGTGTGGAGGGGGAAACGTAGAACACGGAAATAGTAGCCACCGATTCGGTTGCAGGGATTGTTATCACTTATGGGGATGAAATACAAGCTGAAAACCTTCACACTGGAAAACGGTGACAGAAGGTACGCAGTAATGTTTGGTAGAGGCTCCTTCTTTTACAGGGAGTGGTTTGCTTATGGAAGAGGGGGTGATAATTTCGAATGGTCTTCGGATAAGTATGTCTTGAAACACGCATCTCACAGCACTCCACAAGAAGCAATCAACTGTGCGATGGAACATATTGAAAGCCATGGGTATCCTAAAGTCAAGGACACTAAGCTAGAACTTAAGAAAACCTACACACTCAAATGAACAGCAAAAACTACGTAGACAGCGAAGCCTATGTTGATGGCGATGGAGAACCGAAAATGAGATATATGTTAAGAGATGGAACTGGGAAGTTCATTAAGTTCATCGGAGTGGATGTACAAGACGATTGGGTTCCATATATTGACCATGCCCTTCCTCCTGCAAAGGTCGAGGAGACTGGAGATAATGAGTGCGATATTTGTTCGGGACTCAACAGTAAGCCTTGCCCAGAATGTGGGAGGTGGCTATGATACTATCACCACCATGTAGCAACTGTGGAAGCGATAAAACCTTTCAGGCCGGAAAGCACATCCCTGGGACCATTTTTAAAGAGGTTATCAGGTGTCAGAGATGTCACTTTGAGACACCTGTGACTGCCCATTCAGGGGAGGGCCAAACTTATTTTTGCCCAACATGCCCTGCAAAGGTTAGAAAGCATGAGCAGTGTCCAAACTGTCCAAAAGGAACGAAGTATAAAACATGAGTGAACACCTGTGACGTATGCTGTAAGCCCTCCTAAGGGCCGAAACGGTATGACCGACTCAACACACAAAAAAGATAACAACGTGTACCACGCCCTCTCCTGGGCAGAGAGGGAGGCTGGTGTCGTTGTGTTAGTACCCTTACACTCTAAAAGAAAGATAAGTAAACTACGAAAATGAATAAAGAAGAACAACTAGCCCGATGGTGGGCCGATAATCTGGGGGATGCCATCGCAGCAGGTGACGACTATTCCTGCGTTATCTTTCAGGAAGGCATGGCCAATCGGAACCCGTGGAGGTCATGGGCTGAATACACCAACGACAAGAACGTAGTTGGAAGAGCATTAGAGTGGGTTGAAGAGCAGGATTATTTCAGACTCAAAACACCTACCGTTGTCCCACAAGAGCAAATCGCAGATGCCATTAGTCGAACCAAGGAGTTTGCCTGGAAAATACCAGCTAAGATGCTATTGGAGCTTGCCAGTGTTTGCGGGTTTAAGTACAAATATGAGCCGAAAGGTTGGAATCTATGAAAGTAATCGTAGCAGGAAGTAGGGGTGTTATCGGGACAAAGGAGAACATTGAGTTCTTGAAGCATAGCTTGAGAAAGCTCGGAGCAACCGAAGTAGTCTCAGGGTGTGCCAAAGGTGCAGACCAACTAGGAGAGCTTGTAGCACGTTCTATGGGCTTACCTGTCAGACAGTTTCCCGCCAACTGGAATAAGGAAGGCAAAGCCGCAGGATATATTAGGAACGAACAGATGGCAGAGTACGGCGATGCACTTGTATACATTCAGATTGCTGACAGCCGTGGAACAAGTCACATGGTTGCCTTAGCAGGGAAGTATGGATTGGAAGTGATTGGGAAGACGGAATGAAAAAGAAACGTAACCACGCCAAATTAGAATTAGTCGCCCTGCACTATCAGAGTGGTCAGATTGTAATCAAAGGTATTCCAATAGGTACGACAGGGAGGCTTGCGGTATCGTGGGTAGTTCAGCCTAACCTGTTTAGACAATCTGGAGAGGTTGACTTGTTCGTAGAGGCGGCTGGATTGGATTCGGATGGGCGCAGATGGTTTGTACATGCTTGCAACAGTTGGGTTGGGGCGTACAGTTTGGATGAGTACACAGAAATACAGTAAAGCTGGGATTTGACTCTAAACCCGCCAACTTTAGTGTCCCAGAAATTGTAGTAAAATTTTATATGTGTAATTTTTTAAAGGGACTCCTAAGATATGGTAAAATTTTATATGTGTAATTTTTTAAAGGGACTCCTAAGAGGAAGACTGGAACCTTCGGTTGTATTGTGTACCCAAAGGAAACTGGAGTCCCTAGAACGCGAACCCTTTTCTGTCAAGCTTATTCTGGGAAATCTTTGAGACATATCAAGACTCAATAGTATTTTGTCTACCTCATGCCCTTACCATATCCTTCATGCCGTGTCAAGGATAAAAGAAATATAATAAGTGGCTCACTTTACCTTGTTTAGCGTTGACGCTACATATGCGCAGCCCTAAGATAGGGGCATGAAACAGCAAAGCCCACACTGCATCTCACTACCTTCTCCGTGCGATTTCGCACAGTCCGATAAGGATAAGATGGACAATAATACGTTTGAAGCATTGAAAGCTCTACATCATGCACACAAACGCCTAGCCGTTGGCATGGACAACCTATTGCAGACCATCATTGACCTAGAGTGTGGTATTGACCCATCAGAGCACAAGAGCCTATGCGAAGGCCTACAAGAGGCCTATAGCCGTCTGCGAGCTGCTCAAATCAGGACTGTTAAGTCTTGGAACTACGAGGTACTCTTTATCAGATAGCAGCCCTGCCCTCCAAATTAAAAACTTGGAGCGGTGCGGCAATTAACGAGTAAAGAGTATTTTGTCTACTTAGGGAGCGAATAGCGGAGCGGCAATTAACGAGTAAAGAGTATTTTGTCTACTTAGGGAGCGAATAGAAGATAAAGAGGTCTTTATATCGCCCCTAGCATATCCTGCCAGCCATGTCAAGGATAAAAGAAATAAAAGTTCTGGGCCATTTTACCCTTTTGGTTCTTGCATTACAGAATAGGCTACTGTAGAATACTAGCATGTCAATAATCGAAAGAACAAAATGCTTACTCGGCTCCGCTAAATCCTACCGAATGGTAGAGAATGCTCGCCGCATCGATATGTTCGTAGAGCATGATACCTTTATCACTCTGCCCAAGGAGCAAGCTCTTAAGCTCATTACCGACTACCAGGAGGCCTTGGAGAAGTCGGAGAAGGAAATGAGCGCGGACGTGCACAAGCTCTTCCATGGAAAGCGCAGGACTGTTACCAACTTTGAGTACAATAACCACGTTATCATTGGGCTGCGGATAAGGGATTAACCTGCCCAATAGCTCTACCCTCCAACTTAAAAACTTGGAGCGGTGCGGGAATTCAAGAGTAAAGAGTATTTTGTCTACTTAGGGAGCGAATAGCGGAGCGGGAATTCAAGACCAAAGAGTATTTTGTCTGCCCTAACTCTGCGCCACGGCCTTGTCAAGGATAAAAGAAATATAATAAGTCGGTCGGATTTCCCGTTATATGCTTGCATTGCCCTACGGATGCTCTACAATGATGGAATGAAACAGGCAAAACAGCTAGAATCAGTCTCTCATGCTCTCCTGCTATGCGTGGAAAAGCACCACCCACAACGCCCAACTAGTAAGGCATTGACGTTGGCAGCTATTCAGCGAGTGCCGCACGATTGCCAAGCTATCGGCATGGGGAAAGTCCGAAGCATGGCGAAGGCCGTTGCTAAGAGTGTGGGGGAGAACAATGTTTAAGCACATTAACAAGAAGAACCTAATCGACACCTTTTGGTACTTATTGGCAATGGGAAGCGTCCTAATGTTCCTGGGTGCTGTCGATATCGTAAGGGTATGACAGCCCTGCCCTCCAACTTAAAAACTTGGAGCGGTGCGGGAATTCAAGAGTAAAGAGTATTTTGTCTGCCCTAACTCTGCGCCGCTGTCTTGTCAAGGACAAAAGGAATAAAAGTTCTGGGCCATTTTACCCTTTTAGTTCTTGTGCTATGGAATAGGCTACTGTAGAATGCTTGTAGGAGAGCACTTCCATAGATTCCCATCAAGGTGATATCTCTGCCCTCCAAATAAAAAACTCCCCACGGTGCGGGAATTAACGAGTAAAGAGTAGTTTATCTTTATATCGGTGAAAGGAATACTCTACCGAATAGTAGAGTATTCCAAGCGTTTCAATCCACCCACATTTGGTTTAGTTCATCGACCGTAGGGATATCAGAGGCATATGCGGCCCTCTTTCGGATATCCTTAAGGAGTTCTTGATATTTCTCTACCATTGCGCTAGGCATCCTGGAGATATCAAAACAGTCTAGCGCACGCTCAGGAGTAAGGTTTAGCACCATACTGTGTATAACCATTTTCGACTGAGCCACGACGATTGGCTTAAGGTGGTCGGGATATTGGCCCTGGTCTAGCTGATAATCATTTTCATATTCGGCGGCCACCACGTTGGCAACGAAAATAATCAGGCCGGGACACTCCAGAGCAAGCGCAAAAGAGGTTTCGATGGGGCCATCATTGAACATACCAATCATGCCAGGTTTCACAGGGAGTTCAGAGAGGTCTAGGATGTAGTTGCTTGTCATGCTAGTATTCTATTCAAGCGGATACCATAGGTCAAGCATATAATAGGAAATCGTAGGAATAAAAAACTCCCCACGGTGCGGCAAATAACGATATACAGGTCGTTCAATCGCTCCTATTTAAGACAAAATACTCTTTTATACACAGGTCGTTCAATCGCTCCTATTTAAGACAAAATACTCTTTTATATACAGGTCGTTCAATCGCTCCTATTTCAGACAAAATACTCTTTTGAAAACTCCTTGACAGCATACGAGAGATATGCTATGGGGCCAATAACGGATATAACGGTCTTTTATTCCACCTCTAGGCTCCTAGCATATCGGTGGGAGCTTGTCAAGAGTTATTTTCAGACAACAATCCTATTAAAGAGTAAAGAGTATTTTGTCGTTCCAAAGTCGCATCCGTTAAAAACTATAACGGTGCGGCAAATAACGATATACAGGTCGTTTAATCGCTCCTATTTAAGACAAAATACTCTTATATCTTGATTAGCAGCAGCTAGGAAATCCAAGATTTCTCTTGGATTTCCCTTGACAGACTTGCTAGGCTATACTAGGCATCAATCTGCTGATTTTGCGGCAGCTCAGATACTAGCTTTTCGACAAGTCGAGTACGCTTAGCTTTAAGTTCTGCCAAGATAGAGTTGTGCAGCGGACGGTCTGCAATGGCATCATCGTAGCGGTTCTGCCATTGCTCAGCCTTAGCAAGTGCCTTAGACTTATTTTCCAGACCTACCTTGATAAAGCGAGCAATAGTGAGTCCTTCCTTTTCGCATTCTGCAATCTCCTCCTGTAATGCCATCACCTCTGGATGGTCTGCGACTTCCTCCGCCATCATCTCTTGCTGTAGGCGCAAGGTGTTTTGACGCGACTCTTCTAAACGTTCTTCAATCGAGCGAGTTGCTCCCCTAGTGTTTTTAATGGACATTTTAGTCACTCCTAATGTTGTGCGCGGTTTAGCGTTGTTGCTTCCCTTTGCGCTCTTTAATTATAGGGCCGCGATGGCATAGGTCAAGCATATATCAGGAAATCTGGGCAAATAAAAAACTCCCCCAAGTGCTGGATATCCCGATTAAAAGGTCTTTTATTCTGCCCTAGCATATCCTGGGGACGCTGTCAAGGAAATTACTTTTCAAAATACTTGCTCAGATTCTCTGCTATTTGCTTGCAATGCCTAGGGGAGCGTGTACAATGGGTGGAACAAATAGGGAAACCAAAACGGAAACCCTCAAAAGGAGAAATCCTAAAATGCAAGTAAACCGCAAATACGGTGTTGTTGGTAAGCGAAAGGCTACTAATGTACACATTTTCAAAATCAACGCAGGCCATGTTGCCGTTGCACAAATTGGCCGCGTTACTCACCAAACTATCTGCTACGCTGCAACGCATGACGCACAAGGCTACAAGGATAGTAAAAACGCTGCACGTCGGGTTGTTCGTGCCAACTATGAGAAAGCAGGACGCGCGTATGCGTAACGCTGGTTAGGTTTATCCGCATTTGACTTTTATTCGATGGGGATAGGTGGGGGTTTTGTGAAGGCCCCCACCTATCCCATTTTGACTTATTAACGATAAACTACTCTTTATTTGTCTTTAGGATTAAAAACTCCCCCAGGTGCGGAAGATTTCAGACCTTATTGTCTTTTATTTGACCCTATTTAAGACAAAATACTCTTATATCCAGTACTATGAGTTGCAAGTTTTCCCCATAATCATTAGCTCTAACCTACCTTAAAGGGTTCTCATATGTTCTATGCTCTAATCTGTGGCAATTAGAGCATAGAAGGTCACACTTCGCAAGCTCTGCCAATACTTTACTTGTGATTTGACTTATGCCCGACATAGAGAAAAGTTTGTCTTCCGGCTCTCTATGGTGGAAATCAAACACTTGGGGGTGGCCATGGAATCCACACTTTTCGCACTTGTCCCCCTTAAGTACCATAAGCTCCAATTTAGTTTTCTGTTTTTCGGATAGCTCTTTCACCGATTTATCATCTGTCTTAGGCAACGGTCGGTTAATCGCAGTAGAGCGGCAATACTTACATTTGCCATACCATAACTTATTAGGTCTAAACTCTGCCCAGGGTTTCCATATTCTACACTTCGGACATCTTTTTAACTGGTTAACACAATCCCAAATAGCACCATTCTTCATCTTCATATCTTTCTTTGCTCCCATACATTATTTAGTGGAACCAGTGCAAAAGTGCAAGTATGGGTTGCACTTTTCTCAAATAGATAAATGAAGTATCCCCTCTTAGTAAATTTGGAGCGTATTATCCCTTAAGAGGTAGTAGAGCTATTTGGCCTTAAGAAAAGTATAGCATAAAGTGCAAGTATGAGTTGCACATTTAAGACAAGATTCTCGTTAATCGTCAATTATGACACAAAAATAAGCTCCTGTAGTGATACAGGAGCTTATTTTTATTTGATAGTTAAGATGTTTTCACACAGCTTGATAACGTGTACGAGACAATGGTGGAGTAGATTTGACTTTTCGCAGAAGCGTATTAGCTGACACACCTTTAGGAAGGTAGAAGAACGCTTGGCAAGCCTCTAGTACATCTTCTGATTTAACAGGATGAGCTAAACTCTTGTGCCATACGTTGTTACGGTCTTTGTGAAAGTAGATTGTAATGCGTTTCATTTGTGTGATTAGGTCTTATGGGTTTAATGGTTTCGTTAATTTTGGCATTGAAGAAACTGCTATCAATGTGATATCACATTTAATCTTTCTAATTCCTTCAACTTTTCCTACCCCCTCACAGGGTATTCTATCATCTTTCTATTCTTTGATATCAGTTAGCATTTGCCATTCCATATCATTTTCTTCTACTTCTTTCCTCTTTTGAGTCCAAACCCTCTGGGTATTGTCCTCATATGTTACTGTGACAAACTTAGGACTAAGTGTAACTTGTGATTGTACTGGACAGTGTTTTGTATGTTCTTCTAGCTCTGCTTTACATAACGTGTACTTATTGTTTGATACTAGGAACATGGTGAAGAAGAGTATTGCACCTATTAGGGATAGCACTAATGCTGGTAAGTATGATGGCTCTCTGCTCATTGCTGTACTCCCAAACTATTATTTTGTGGTTCGTAGGTATACAGGCAGTAGACCTTATCTCCACTTAGTTTGATTTCAAATACGAAGCCGTCAATGCTCTCAATCTCTCTTTCGCCGCTCCTAAACAGTTTCAGAGCTTTGCGCATGATGTCCTTATCTTTTTGGATGTCTGAGTTTGGTTGGGCGTAATAACCACCACATCCGCAGCGGCAACACTTCCCTTTTCCGTAATAAATCTGTTCGATTTCGCTTTCGTCAAACTCTACGTATTTTTTCTCAAGAGTATTATGCGGGGTATGTTTAAGTGCTAACTTCATTAGTTTTACTTGGCCCATGGGCCTTTTTCGGTTGGTTTGTGTTGTGCGTTATACTTTTCTACAAGCTCCAATGCTTCTTCCATGGCTGCATTAAAATGTGCAGTGCGGTATTCTTGTGGAGTATCCTCATCTGCCTGATACATCACTTCCTTTAGTGCAGCGATTAGTTTATCTTTCTGAGCAGAGATATCGAGTTTCTCCTCAATCCTTGCCAGTGATTGTGATACAGACGTTTCAAATGCTAAGTTTTTCATTAAGTTATCTCCTTAAAACAGGTCTAAGACTTCGTTTTGGGTTTCCAACTGCTTAACATATCCTTCTAGGATATTCCAAGCCTGTTTTCGTGTCCATTGATTGGGGTTATCTGTTTTGATTGTATGGGGTTGTTGTAGCAGGTACAGAGCATCCTCGTAGTCTTGTTTGGTGAATCTAGCCATTAGTTCTCAATCTCCTTAAACTTCTGTTTCACGTCATGGATTGTTACATCCATCACAGTATAAAACAAGATATTACATTCGTCTTCCCTGTAATCTTTAGTACAAGCTACCCATTCTTTCTTGGTTAAATAATTCTTATCATCCATGTGAAAGCAACTATTCCAACCTTCCCTAGTGGTAACAGATACGATAGATTTAGAACGTGAACAAAGGATTTTCCTAAGATGCACTGCATTTGGATGGTCTTTGATTAGCTCAAGGGCTTCATTTATTTGTTGTGGTGTCACTTTCCTTCCTCATAATCTTGTTTGGTGAATCTAGCCATTGTATTTGGCCGTTTTCTCAAAATCAGAAATATATGCAACACCTACTCCTTCAATTTGTTCAAGTTTACTACCGAAACCAAGATTATGTTGTAGGTCTGTACAGTTTTTCTGGTCTGGGTCATCGGATTCTACTAAGTAGAATACCTTAAAGATGTGAACATATTTCTTCTTATCGGATTCCCCATCGGGTGTTTCATTTGTTTGTTGTGGTGTCATTTTCCTTCCTCCAAGTACAAGTATTGATGATAACCTCTTCCATTGTCTCTTCCTCCAGAGTTGAAATGTCCTTTAAGTTTTTGTGGTTCCTATTACTTTGGCAATAGGAACAGCTACCATGGTTTCTACAGCTTTTATCATATGCTCTAGATTGACGGTACTTTTGTTTACGGGTACGGCTCATTTAATCAAGGGGGTGGACAGTTTCACATAGGGTACAGAAAGTGCCGCTAGGCATATCATAGCCAGAAATATTGTCTAAACATTCCACCCATTGTTGTAGCTCCTTATCGGATATGTCCATTTGCTCCGCGATTTCATCGCCAATCATTGCGAGTCCTAACCGCGCCACTTCAAGTAGGTCTGATAGTTGTAAAAGTTTGGGAGTCTCAGCTATCACTAGTTCAGCTTTGTACTTTGTTAGTAGCTCGCCAAGCTCTTTCTTAAACTCTTCCAGGGGAAGGTTAATCCCTACTAACTTTAAGCCTTGTTTAATAGCTACGGGGATATGCTCAGAGTACTTATATGCCTCAAAGTTATTATCTTCTGCTACTTTCTTTCCGTCCTTAAAAACTATAAGGATGCAGATAGAACCGTTAGGATTATCAGGAACTAGCCTAATATCGTAACCATGAGCGTGAAACCCTTTAAGGGAATAGATATCGTGGTCGTACTGTTTCATCAATCTTCCCTCTCAATTTTAATTTGTGCACCTGCTGGAATATGGGAATACTCTAAGTATTCGCAATCAGAGTGCATAGCCTTATCAATGGCCTCTTCCTCATTCTCAGCGGTAACGGTGCGGTGAGAATAGTGTAACTCAGGAACTAATACTTTGTACGTGTATTCCTTTACAGGCTCATCCTTTTCACCGCTCATAGCTTTTGCCAAGTGCTTGAGATTATTGGCAGCTACATTTTCTGCAAACCGCTTCGCATCAAGCAATGCCCTAAACTTTTCTTCGGGAATCAAATTGTAACCTTCCCTAGAGAAAACTATGTGGCCAACATGGTTATGCACTTGTAGAGTATGCTGATTATTCGCAGCATGATATACCAAATAGGCGCGATAAGGTGGAATAGAGTAACCTTCGCTTGTGTAAAGGTCGGCGGCTTCTTGTTTTTTGCTGTTCATTATTTTAAACCTCAAAGTTTTTCTTGATTTTGCTTTTCATCACTACGCCATGCGCAGGGTACAAAACATTTTCTACCTTACGATTCCAGCAAGCGCGGCATTGACCACACTTACCAGCCCTATTGTAAGAACGACAAACTACAATACCCTTTTGGGCTTTCACAGTATCAACATTCTCTACAACAAAAGAGTATTGTCCCCAGCCTAAAGTATCAACATCATCAGCACTATCAGCAGTGATAACTTGCCCAGTAGACCGACGAACAACTACGTTATCCAAATTCTCTAAACTCTCTAGAGCTTCTGCAATCTCAGCAACTTTCCAAGCGAGAGTTGGAATCCAGAATTTAGTATCAGGACAACGCTTGCATACTTCCAAGATTTTCTCTGCCAACTCTACACAATAAACATCACCACTATCGAAAAAGCGGAAATACCTTTCGTGCTTAAGAGTTGCTACCATCTTGGATACCCAATCAGGCTTTTGCCAATCCTGCATATTGTGTTCCCTAACTGCTTTCACATTCTTGTAAAGATAGTTTCCAGTAGTGGCGTAACATCCTTGGCAGGAAGGGACAAGTTTAGCGTCAGAATCAAAGGCGTTTTGCCAATCTTGCAACTTCCCGCTATAGTTTTCGTAAGACTCGGAAGAGCCTGGACAAGTAAGCAAAGCGGGAAGCGACCAAGATAAACAAGGCATTTTAGAAGCCTTACTAAACTTAGGACTTGCGTTTTCTAGTTGTGTGGGTGACGGCATGGACACATTCTAAACCTTTTCCCAGATAACGCAAGAAAATTCCAAGAAATCCGAGCGGTTAAAAACTCCCCACGGTGCGCCTCTGAATCACGACAAATCACTCGTTAATTCCACTATACGATTTTTGGGATTTCTCTTGCTTTCCTTTCAGGATATGCTAGAATATTATCTGTCCTAGAATCATCTCAGAGATTTTAGGGCTTTTTTGTGTTTATCCATAAGAAAAAGACCTTAAAGTCTCTATATTATTATGAAAACATGGTAAAACAGAAAACAAAAGAAGAAACAGTAAAAGCCGTATTGCGAGTGCTATCTCAACAATATCCTGAACTGTTTAGGGCTGATGCTATCACACAGCATAGTAATGCTTTAGTAGGCTTCCTGTTGGATGCCATTGGTACTTGGGAGAAAGAGCAAGAGGAAATGCCAACATTGGGTGGGCCTGAACTGCTGGAAGGCTGATTTGACTTTTCGCGTATAGGCATCCCAATTTGACTCTTGGGATAACGACCAAGACCCGTTAGACATCTTAATTGATATCTAACGGGTCTTTTTATTTGTCTACATGGTATTATCGGATTTGACTTTCTTACGGTGGCGTTTTTTGTTTGGCCGCTTCAATTTGACTTATAGCATTTAAACAACTGACCAACCCTTAGTAGATTTCCACCTACCAGAAATAACGCTACTCGCCGTAAAACATAAAGCACACCACAATGCCAGTCCCAACCCAAAAAGGCATCCACAAGTACCAAGCTATTAACGCCCCGATAATCAAGGAAAAAGATACAATGAGACATACGATAGTCCAAAAAGTGTTAAACCCCTTTTCAACATAAAACATCTCCCCCAAGAACGTACCTATAAGCATTGGTACAATGGACATGCATAATCCTTGTACGAAATGGAAAAAGCCTAGCCATGAAGTAGTTATCGTATACAGGAGAAGCAAACATACCCAAGGTATAAAAACAAAAAATGCCCCTATACATTGTCCCCTAGAAATCCTATCAATTTCAATTTTATCATTCGACATCAAAACACTTCTGTTTGGTTTCAGCCATTTTTGCCAATATCTTGTACAAAGTTGCACAATCTAAGACATCCTCCTGTCCCATTCTCGGTGGCTCTCAAGCCTCGCACGGATAGCCCCAAAGGTTTGTGGGGGTTCATAAGTTAGCTCCTTACCGCTGTCGTAGACAGTTACCAGAACATCCTCTTCGTAATCAGCTAATGTGATAACGTCGGAGTAAGTTCGGTAATTATACATTCCCAAGTCTCGCACCAAGCTCAACTTTCCTTTGAGGGAAGCCTTCATGCTTGAAGTGATTGGTTCTTTGTATACACCACGCCATACACCATTGATGCAAGCAGCGTTACATTTAACTGCAAACTTGTGTGTGTCTCGGTCAAACTTGCGAAGCAAGCCACCACCACTGCCAAAGATAATGTTATCTCCTGACCACCCATCGCTCTTCATGGCTGAGATAATATCAGACAACATATCGTAGTCAATACCATCACCTTGAAGAATCTTAATTCGGTCATTGAGAACCTTATATCCTTTTCTGTTCTCAGTAGTTCCAAACGCTTCACCAAGGATGCGTAGACACTTGATTACAACTTCAACAGGGTCTCCTGAGTCAGGACGAATAACCAACGGGTTCTTAGCAGCCAAGACATCGGCCTTTAGCTCCTCACCCCACAAGGTTGAACATGCCTTGAAGATATCATATGAGTCACTTACACATGAATATGCAGCAATGCCTTCCATGTCCCCGAACTTATCAATCATGTTGCGGAAAGATTCAACCTCGTTCACTCTACCCCAAGAAGTAACAGTACTGTGCTGCGATGCAGGTACAGAGAAACCAGCCATAAACTCATTGTAGAAGTAATCACCATACTGTAAAGCTTCTGAGTTATCAGTTCCCTTGAAGCTTGTTAGGTGTGCCAATCCAGCGACACCAGCTTCCTCTCGACAAGACACGCCACGATATCCAAAGTCATGCAACATGAAGTCAATATTCTCTGGTGAGCCAGTCTTCTCTAGGAACTCTAACAACATATTCTTGCAGTAGTAAGAGTTAGTTGCTACAGTAGTTCCACACCATTGATGGCTCAAAAGAGTCTCTACCCAATCTACAACCCATGCGTGTGCTGGGTCAGTATTGGTAATAGTCATCAAGACATTTCGTTTAGGGACAAGTGAGCCTTCACGAACAGCTTTGATTCGAAGTGGAAGATTTCCACCTAAACGGTCTACGATATCTCGGAACCCAGCTTCGTTGAAGATTTGGTCAGTGCCAAAGTGCGCAGCCCAATAGGGAATCGCACTATCAATGTCTGCGTGAGTTACCTTGGTATTCAGCAGTTCCATTACTTGAATCTGCATAGAAAACCATACGGTGGCAGGGAATCGTCCTCCCCGTGCCACAATATGAGACTCCATATACTCTGTTCCAGGTGGCAGTTGCAGCCATTGAGATACTTTGTGTGAGTCAGTTGCTTTACACCAATTTAAAGGAATCATTATTCAATTACTCCAAAGTGTTCCAAGTATTTCTCAAAATTAGTCAGCGTAATTTGGAGGTACAAGAATTCGTACATCTTCCTCTTCATCAAGAAGAGCATCAAGACGCATTTGCATCCAAGCAATTTCGTCACGTAGCCAGTACGGGTTGTTATATTTTGCAACCATATCACGACCACAGTAAAAGCAGTGGATATCATCTTGGCCTTCCAAGATATGAATCTTGTGAGCCTGTTGCTCCCATCGGTAGTACAGCGCAACCTTTGCTTCCTCATCATTAGACGGAGAAGAAGAGCATGACGCAAACAGACAGAGAGCGAAAAGTGTTAGAAGGTATTTCATTCAGAACTCCCATTAGCAATGCGCAGAGCATTGGCAATATCTTTCACAGAGTTTTTGTTATCATTCCAAATCCTTTGAGTAACATCCCCACTAGGAGTCATCAAAGTAAAGAAGTCTGTTGCAATGTGATACGTTTGCCAACGTTTGTAAGAAGAAGATTCAGAGTTCAACTCAAACAACAGGCGCTGATGCAAAGGGGTTGTCCTTTCTTGCTCGTTCTCCAAAAAGTCTTTTGCTTCCTGTTTAGCTGCAATCATTCCTTGGAAGTCAGTGGAGTCTGCGAGTCGTTCAAAGAGTTCGCGTGGTACTTTAATGTTCGTTGATTTCATCCTTTAATGTTGATGATTGGGTGTACGTGGTGAAGTGTTTTAACAAGGTCTTCTTGCAAGTGCATCACTTCATTAATGTCTTTGTATGCGAAGGGAGACTCATCTAACGTATCTTTAACGACACGGGCTTGAGTGCCTTGCATAGTAGCTTTAAAGTCCTCCATTGAAAGCTCACGCTTAGCTTGCTTTCTACCAAGAACTCTTCCTGCTCCATGAGAGCTAGAATATAGTGATTCAGGATTTCCTTTGCCTTCAACAATGAAAGAGCCGTCACGCATGTTGCCTGGAATTACACCTGACATACCTTTCTCTGCGTGAGTTGCACCTTTCCTGTGAACAATAGTTCCACCTGTAATCTCTGCGTGGTTGTGGTTTCGGTTAATCAGATGGTTCCAATCTCCCTCACCAACAATAATCTTGGCCATCACTTTCTCAACAGCTTTAGCAATTCTAGTACGGTTTAACAAAGCAAACTTCAAAGCCCAAGACATGTCTTGGTAATAATCAGAGCCTTCTTTGCTCATAATATTAAAACCAAAGTGGTCTTCACGGGGCTTTCCATCAGGAGAAGCTAAACGCATATACTCAGTTGCAATACCATGACCTACGCCACGACTACCTGAGTGAACAATAATCCAAGTTCTTTCATCGGTTCCAACACCGATTTCAATGAAGTGGTTGCCACCTCCTAGAGTTCCTAAATTACGGAACCCTTTCCTCTTATCAAATGCCCCCTGCCCCAATGGGGTTAGGTCACTGGCGAATAAGTTTGGAGAATCCTGGAATTCCTCATGCGCGTTGAATCCAACGGGCACTTTGCTATAAATCTCATCGAAGATGGCTTTAGAGTTTTCTCTCACTTCATATGCATCAAAAGAAGTCGGAAGAGCTAACATGCCACATCCAATATCATAACCTACCCAAGCAGGAATGATTACATCTTTCGTTGCCACAACAGCACCAATAGGTAATGCGTAGCCTGGGTGTGCATCGGGCATCATAGCTCCTTGCACTGTAAAATCCATATGCATAGCAGATACGAATTGGTCAATGGCTCCTTGCTCTAAGACCTCTGCGTAAATCTTGTATGGTTTTCCTAAGTCGTCTAGTTCTTTAACTTTCATTTAATCAACGCCTGGAAAGCTACACATTATTTTTTAGGTTTGTGGGTTTCCTGTAAACATTTTGGGCACTGCCAGAGAATCCCATTTGGACCCTCTGACATCACTTTCATATCTGATTTGCACTGCGTACAACGTTTTGTCTTGCATTTTGGAAACATATGTGTTACAGTGTGAAATCGTCAGGCGTATGCTCGTAGAGCTTCTTCGCCTCAGATGCCCGATAATAACAGAACCCCCATAGTCGGTCAAGGGATTTTCTGCTAAAGGCCTTATTAATATACTCACGCTTAAAGGACCATTCCTCTAACTGAGAATTAGTAAGTCCCATATTATCAGCAGTATAGGCTCTCATGCGGTCGTCAAGCTTCCTAAGGAAGATGGCCACTGCACGTTTCTCTCTCAAGGTTAAAGTATCATGAATGCCAAGGCTTTCAAGGTCGTTATGAATAGCAAACCTAATCAGAGAACTGTACTTAGCTTTGTACACAGAAGTTCCTGGGATAGTATCATACTCTCTCCCAGATAACCACTCCTTTATGAAGGGGGCTACATTGTGAGCAGGTACAAAGCCATCGTGCATAGCTTCTCGGTACTTACGTGCAACAGAGAAACATACATGCTTCACTTTGCGTTTACGAATCTTATCTTTATTAAACATCTTTGTTAATGGTTAGGGTAGTTTTTCATCCAAGGAAGGGCTAAATAAGCCTATTAATCTGTGCGTCTCTTGTCCCGACTGCAACCTTAACAAAGGGGTTCAATTTCCTAAGGACTTTCTTAAATCTATTAAGTAAAGATAGTTTCGCTTTACAGCTTCTGGGAAAGCCCCTTTCTGCGTATTCTACGAACTCCTTCAAGCTGAATACTTGAACTTTTGTCCCTGCGCACTGTCTCCTAACCCAATCCTTCACTCCTTCCCTAAACCCATTTCCTGATAAAACAATAATAGCTTCGTCCTCTGGAATAGCGGATAGGAAGCTAAGGACAAGGTATGGACCCTTTTCGTCCACACTTCCTGAGCGTTGTTGACGCTTACATTCAATGCGAATCTTCCTACCATTCAAGCAGAGGACGAACTCTGAGCGGCAGGTGGCTCCGTAGATTCCTTTGTAAGGTACATTAGTGAGAAGGATATTATCCCTCACGCCTGTCTTACTGTGCAAACTCTTCCTGAGAATCCTATCCCCAGGCAAGGCATGAGCACGAATAGCTGCTTCTACCAAGCCTTCCAATTCCTTTCCACTTACGTTAGCGTATGTTCCTTGAAGTGACATTACTTAGGTGGAAGGTATGTCCAGGTTGCACCTTCCTTTAGTTGAATCCAAAGGTATGATGGAGTTTTAAAAGTATTCTGATTACCTTCATCAGCTTCTACGATGATGTAATACATTTCATCGTATCCAACAAAGTACGCGCCTTTATAGATAATCTCTCCAGTAAACTCAGCATAAGTCTCTGGCTCTTCGGGATGCGTAATCGTATACACTAACACCGACATAATCGCTATTATCATAGCACCTAAAAGGAACTGTAATACTTTATCACCAAAATCGCTCATTCTTCCATGTCCATTTGTTGTGCTAGACTCGTCTTCAAACGTTTAATCATTTTCACCACCTTAGAGGTTGGCATGTTTGTGTTTCTAGCAATCTTTGAAATGTTGAACTTACCGTTCAACTTGAAATAACTGACATCAGATAAAATCTCTGACACCAACTCTGAAATGTCGTCGTCGAACTCAATCTCAAACAACTTACTGTCGAAGTCATGGTTAGGGTCTGGAAGGTTATCTTCTACAAACTCTCCGCCTATTGCACTCAAGCTAATCACGTCACCATCGACAGCGCGTTTACGATATGCTTCTTTCGTTAGGTGGGAACGTTTATACCATAGACAAGCCTTGATGTAAGCATTGAACTTCTTAGTTTCAAAGTACTCATCAAAAGGCCCGTCTTCTTTATTGGTCTTCTCAAACCCTTCTACAGCCAGTAGCATTACAATCTTTAACTCAGAGAGTTTGTCTGCAATCTCAAGGCTTGTAAATGATGGTGTGCGGTTAGCAGCGAACATAGCAAGCTTACCATACTTCTTCCATAGCTTTTCCCACTGAGGGTTGGTTAAACTCATTTAATAAGTTCTCCTTCCTGCGTAAGGATGGTTTTGTGAAAATCAATCACAGTTCGGTCTTGCACTTCCTTGTTAAGGGTTTGAACATGTCGCATAGCGGATGCACTTGTCTCAAAGTCACCGTAAAAGTGACTACCTTCTTCCTTTAGATGAAATCTATTCTCGATGGTAAAACTGCGTGGGCGAAAACCATCACACTCATGTTGATACCCATAAGGGTTACAAAGAACTAATACACTAAAACATGTGTAGTGTTCCATTACTTTATGAGTATGCCCATGAATCCATAGGTCAAACTTCCCAACCAGATGGTCAGAAACTCCTGCTTGGAATGCTGCATTCAGCAAACTGTGCTCATACTCTGGGTCAATGGAGTCTTCATTTGGCAAGTGGTGTGTTACGCATATTTTTAGCTTCCCTTCATACCCATGCTGGTCGAATGCTTCTAATGCGGCAATAAACGTATCATGCTCATCACACAGGTCACCAGCGTAGAGATAGTTTAGCTCAGGCATGTACATTTTGGCCAAACCCATGTTCCCTTTATCCCTTCCACCGTAATCTGTCCACATAGTTCCGCCAAAGAACACTGCCTCATCGTTCTCAAACACGTTACCAGGAGTTAGGATATGTACATTAGAGAAGTCCATATCTTTCATGTGCCTACGTAAAAGCCCATCAGCGCCAACTCCTTCTAAAATGTAGTCATGATTGCCGAGAGCAACAATAACATCTTTGAACCAAGCGGAACATTCACTAATGAATAGTTTCTGTTGGGTCATGCGAGGACTGATGTCCCCTGCGATAATTAACGTATTGCTTTCAGGCTCCCACTCTTCACTTGTTAGCTCAGGGATAAACTTTTGAATCCTTGCTGAGCGATGGTCAATGTGTATGTCTGATAAGTAATAGTACTTCATCGGTCAATGATGGCCAAAAAGATAGCTGCAATAACCATAAATGCTAGCACAAAAATGCCAAACCCAAATGCGGCAGCCCACGGAATCCACAGTGGGGAAGTTACCCACCACCAACTCCAAGTAATAACTCCCACAAGCTTTAAGGTAAGAAATACTAAAAACAGAGCCAACATAAGGCTTATACCTTCTGCATTAGGTTTACTAATCTCATTCGCTTTCTTCAACTTCATCTTTATCTTCTCCATCTCTTAATTGCATTTTATCCAGAATATGGAATTGGGCAACAAACCCAAGTGTAACTAGAAGCCCTGTCGGAACCCATCCTATATGTAAGGCGAGGGAAACAAGGGCAAGTGCAGATAATAACAATGCCGTTGAAACGACAAGACCTGCTAAGAAATTAACTATCATTTATGTTATTGGTCTTGGAAACGAAGGGAAATCGAATCCCACCATTCGCATTGCAAGTGCAAATCGCCTCCTTGGAACATGCGCCCCCAAGACAGTTCAAATTAATGAGCACAGAGCTTCAAAGAATACCTGTGCATTATTGTAGAGTGTGAAAATCATCCTTCCCATCCAATATCCTTAGACATGGAAACAGTCATAAGGCTTTCGCTTCGAACTCTCTCTACGATTCGATTCATAATCTTAGCCTCCTCTTCCATGCAAAGTTCGAACTCTTTCGTACCAATAAAATTCTCCCCAGGAGAGGGAAGAAACCTATACCAGTAACAAACTTGAAAAGGTGAAGCTTCGTTTACTTGTTCAATTGATGGGTAGTTCATTTTAAAATCTCCAAAGCTTTTGCTACGTCCTCTAAAAGATTACTTTCATCTGTTTATGTGTTTGGAGCCAGCGGTGAGATTCGAACTCACGATTAGCTTGTTTACAAAACAAGTCCTTTAGGCCACTTAGGTACGCTGGCGTTGAGTGGTAGGAGTGGAGAGAATTGAACTCTCATGCGACCGTTACCCTAGTTTAAATTGCACGGCATATAAGACCGCTGGGATACACTCCCATTTCCACTGCTGACCACTATTATAGGGACTCCTCCGTCAAAGTCAAGCTTTATTCAGTGGAATCCCTAAAGTTTTTAGAATGGCAAAGCGAAGAAGAATCGAACTCCTATCTAAGGATTTGGAATCCCCAATGTTGCCATTACACCCTCGCCCTACTCTTAAATCCCGTTAGGGAAGTTCTCTTCCATAAGGCGGTTCCAGGTGGCTTCATCCAATACTGGTTCGGATGGTTCGTTCTGAATCCCCACAATAGTCTTGCGAACAAGCTTTAGTCTGTAGATTCGAAACGCCAAAACTCGTCGGCATTCTTTGCCTTCATGGAATGCTTGTGCCCATCTCCCTGTTGGAGATTGCTCATTTCTGTACTTAGCTTCCACTGCCTCGGCTGCTGCCAAGGAACGTTTGTTGGAACTGATGTCCAACGAAACTTGTGAAAGGGCACGATATGTACTGCCATACTCCTTAATCAAATCGGAAGCATGGAATCTTACGTTAATGTCAAAGAGCCGCTTTTCCCGTGAGGATAGGCGTGTTTCGTAGTAGTGTTTACTATTCATCAGATTGAAGCTGAGATATAGTTAGAGAGGCTATTTAGCAATTGGTGAGGAAATTCTGAGAAGTCTACATTTAGTACATCGTCACCGTACATTTTTTGCATTGTCTCGTCGTTTACTCTGTTAAATGATTGGCCTTGCATGAAGATTGTGATAATGTTCATCCACTTGCCATACTTTTTGTACATGGCAGCATTTGTGCCCACAGAGGCACTCAAGCTGTATTCAGGCCCATGTACCGAGCCGAGGGGTTGACCGTCCGTAAGGTTGACAACCATGATATTTTTGGACATGATGTTTTCACTAATCCAACGCTGCAACCCAGGAAGAACAATAAGCTCAGGAGTTGAGCTAGATTGCCCTTGTGCATTTTTAGGTAGAACCTTCAAAATCCCATCAACCCCTGAATGTTTAGCAGATTTAGGGGAAGTAGAACTGTATGTTCTGGAAAGACTGACTCCCGAACACCCCCTGCCGTCCTTTACTACATCATCAAAATCATTCTTACTCATGATTTCAATCCTAATGTTATCTCCCAACACCTCGCGCACTGCTTTGGTGAAAGCTGACACAATAATGTTGCAGTAATCAAAACGTCGTAGATGATAACGTGCCCTTTCATCTTGCCCAGGCAAGGGAGGAACGCTGATGTACCCCTTCATTGAACTTGAAGCATCCATAAGGAAGATAATTGTTGAATCCCCTTTCTGTGCCTCAATTTTAGTTGTGAAGATATTATCATCATGTGTGTGACGATACAGACGAGCCATGTCAAGGCATCCACCTCTAGTATGTTCAATATCTGCATATTTTCGCTCAGTCAGCATAACCATATGCCGCTTAAACTTGTTACACATTTGGTCCCTTCGCTCAAGAAACATAGAAGGGATTTCATCTGGTGAAATCAGATTATCTCTGTGGTATTCTCTCATTACAATACATCCACTACGGTTACGTGGTAATCAATAGGGTGAGGTTGTCCCCCAATTGAAATTGAATCATTGCACCAAAAGCGTTTGTACCCTCGGTGAATAGTGTAGGTTTCAACCTTTGCTTTAAGGTCTTCTGGAATCTCTGCTTTCCCGTGAATACAATCTGGGGAAACCTGGGAAGTTACAGTGTCGCTAAACGAGGCTCCTTCACCTTTCAGGAAGTTATCGTTGTAGTAAGGGTCAATTCCTGCGTTGAACACCCCGTATGTGTCGGGGTCACTAGACTCGTTAACATAGCTTTTGCCTTTGGAAATATAAACACTCCCTAGGTCTTCCCCCCGAAGAGGGTCTTTTGTAGTAGTAATCTTAGCGTTGTCCAGGCGAGTCTTTTTAGTAAAAGCTTCACTCTTTCGCAAGGTATTTCCTACATCATGTAGAGCACTCTTATCATCATTCCAAACAGAGGAATCAGTTAGGTCTAACTGTAGACAGTTAAGTGCTTTCTCGCTATAATCAGTCACTAGGCTGAAAATCTCAGGCATAAAGGACATCGCAGCAAGCTTAGCAAGCTGCCTTTCAGAAGCTTTCTGAATCTTACCCAAAGTTACTCCACGCGAAGCCTTAACATTGTCATGCATCCCGTAAAAGTAAAACCTAAACTCCAACAACTTGTAGGCTACGGAGCCATCCTTAAACAAGTCACCTCGGACTTTTTGGTATGCCTCCCAACCTTTGTTAACTAGCTTTTGGTAGTACTTCTTAATACTAGGGTTTGCCGTAGTGTCCAACTTGATATCTTCAAATGTAGAGATAAACTGATGGATATCTTTCACACTTTGGTAGATGAAGTCTGCAACTACGCGACTAGCTCCTTTAAACCCACGATGGTAAGTGCCACTAAAGAACTGCTGAGCGTTATCCCTATCTCTAAGCATCATGCTCAATCGAGGATTTACTTTGATGGCTTCACTGATTACCCTGAACATACTGACACTCTTACCATTCACATCCATCTTGATTGATTTCAGTACAGTAGTGAAAATGTCCCATGAGCTTGAGTAGTAAGTGTTTCCAGGGGAAACGTGTTCATTCTTTCGGAATGCCCTCATGGTATAGCCGATGGCAATATCAATATTACCATCGGCAACTACCCCATAAGGAATAATTACGTCAGCCGCTGCAACAACCCGTGGAAGTTGTTCAATGTCAGACTCAGAAGAGAATTTAACATTGAATTTTCTGCCAGGAGAGAGGATAGGTCCGTAATACTCCAAAACATTCTTAATAAGGAACAAATTACGAGCGCCTAAGTCAAGAACTTCATCCTCTTCCGGTAGCCAATTATTCAAATATTCAGCATCAATTTTTGGACCGTTGTAGGGGGGCTTTTCGTAACCAAAGAATACACCATCATCACATTCTTCATCGGAACCTTCGTCTTCATCCCAATATTCTGCGGCATCGTCATCGTACTCGTCATCGTAATCGTCGCAATAGTCACTCATAATTTGTTCCTAATTTTAGAACGTTTGCTTAATGTCCGAAGTGTTCGGACTTTCGAAAAGGTCTTCCTCATCAGCGTACTGACGAATTCGACGCACATCTTCTCCAGTAGAGGAGTCCATTTCAAACACAGACAAGACTACAAAGTTAAAGATGTCAGCGGAAGAGAATCCCGCCTCTGCCAAAGGAAGGCAGTTAAGAATGGTTCGTGGCGACACCGAAGCCAACAGGTTTCCTTCTTTTCGCTGTGCAACGATAAAGTCGAAAGCGTGAAGAATAGGCTCCATCAAAGCTAGGGCTTCTGGAGAAGTCCCACCATCTGACATGTACTTGCCCAACTCCCCACCAGTAAGGTATTTGAAGTGGAACACAGTGCAACGGTCACGCAAAGCTCGGTCGATTGAACGAGCAGCAGAATATTCGTTACCTACGTTAGCAGTCAGAATAAAGCGAACACCTTTGGCTACCTTGATTTCACGACCAAGCTCTTCAACGAAAACGCTGCGTCGATGGTCAAGAAGTGGCAGCAAGATATTCATCGCTGCACTAGAGGCACGGGACACTTCATCCAATGCAATCAAAGTGTTTGGAATCTGGATTTTAGTAGCCAGTTCCGCCAGTTGAAAGTTAGTGTTACCATCTTTCAATGCAAAGTGACCCAGAAGGGCCATACGAGCATCAGTGGTAGAGCCACAGTTAATAATGGTAAGTTCCATTCCTAGCTGATTGGCAACTTCCTGACAATAGGAAGTTTTTCCACTTCCTGTCTCGCCAGTAATTAGTACATTGTTGTCTTCGTCTTTAACCAAGACCTTGATGACCTCTTTTTGGCGGTCGTCAATTACAAAATCGGATTTCAAACTCATAGTTTTTATCGGGTAGTTGGGGTAGTGCAGCAGTGCTGCGGTAGAGGCCCATCTTACACGCGCCTCCTGTGGTGTCAAGAAGTAATTTGGATTAGAGATAAGTTTAAAAACGCCTTTGCCAGCCCAAGAATCCCTAATATGGCTATATAATTTGATTATGACTGCTCCAATCAGAACCACGACTATCAGAATAAAGCCTGGGGAATTTACAGGTACGGATTATATTGTTTCCTTAGAACAAGACCTCGTAGAGGATTACTATGTAGAAATTCTCCACAATGCCACCCAAGGGAACGTTACGGCGCTAAACAATGTAAACCATGCGAGGGTTACTATGGACCCTTTTGGGAACTACGGGGCATCTTCTAAATCGGCTGAGATTCAAATCTCTAGAGAAGCTTCCAATTCTAACACGGAACACACTATAATCATTCACGAATGCACGGACAATACACATAATAGTGGATTTATAACTAGGGGGGTTTTCTCTCTTAGTGCCGCAGACCAAGTTCCTACAGTTTCCGCTACACACTCAGGAGTTGTCGATTCCGACCAATGCCAAGCTGTACTGGCAGGTATTACCTATGCAGATGCAACCAACTGGAAGCAGAACTCTGGTTACGCTAGGCTAAATCATGATTCTGTCAACGTAGCTTTGGAGCGAGTTGTGCAGTACGACCATGGGGTAATTGATGCCTCTGTGTACTTGATTGAGTGGGGAAGCAACGTTTCTGTCCAATTAGTAGAGTTTGACGCGACCTTCGGGGCCACGAGTACTTTGTCTGCTACAGAGGATTGGTCTAATGTTTCCATCTCTTCTGTAACTGCGGCTGAAACTTACCTACAAGGAACGTTCACGATGAACAGTACTTCCAATAATGGAATTACTTCGGAGAACATTGCATACGTTCTTGGGGATGGAGTTACCTTTAATGATACGGAAACAGAAATCTCTGTAGGACTTATGAACGGAAGCCCAGCCACGAAAGGATGGATTTATGTAATATCCTCTCCTGATTGGTACGTAACTAGAACTAAGTCAGGTTATGACGAAATTATCCAAGAAGATACTGAAAGTGCTACGTTCTCTATCGCAGGTGCAGCAGGGACAGAAACATACGAAGACAACATAGAGGAAGAAAGAGTTTATAGTAGCAGGTGTTTGAGGTATACGACCAGTGTAAACTCTAATAAAGTTGGATACACTAGAGATGCTGTAATCATTACAGCGGATACCACAGCTAGCTACCACAGAAGGACAGTTCCCTCAGGTGGAGGGCAAGCAGAGGGCGCAGCATTTATCTCTGTCACTGATTACGCAGGAAATCCCGTAGGAGACATTAATGACATTTCAGCCAACACCTCCACCGCTTCCATTTCGGTGAGTGCAGGAATTGTTGTAGATGTAGAGAATACAGATGTTGTCGTAAGCGTTAGAGACTCTGACTCAAGATTGGTAGCGAGTGCAACCGTTACCATTTCAATCGGGGGTATAGAAGTCGCTACAGGAATATCTAACGACCAAGGCGAAGTTACTTTAACTGTGGCAAACTCTACGTCGGGAACACAAAGCCTTTCAATTGCTATGGGGCCTTCTGAGGTAGTAATGTCCCCCGCGCCAGAGATAGTGTTCGCTACGGCCCCATTAAATTATGGCAAGCGTGTTGGTATGAACGGTGCAGTCGTGACCGACTGGTCTAATCAAGACCCGTTTATTGACCTAATGCTTGGAGGAAGAGGTCCTAACATTCGTGATACTAACGACAGTGGTTTCCACGATGATGCATTAATTGATATTGACGCTTCTGGTTGGCAGAAAACATGTGTTTCAGGGCATGAGCTTAATTACGTAATAGTTAGCACCAAAACATCAAGGCCTGCTGGAAACTACGTACTGACTTACAACGGTGGTGTTGCTGGTTGGACTTCCAGTGAGCTAAGGATGACTGGAAACGTTACGGAGACATCCAAGTCAGCAGGAGAAATTGCTTTCTACTACGAAGGTTCAGGAAATATGTTCCTAACATTTGCCCCTGGAGCTACGAGTGGCAACATGAACTCGACAAACTATATGAAGGATATTCAAGTTCTTCATGAAGATGATGTAGCCACGTATGACCGAAGTGTTCAGATGTGGAGGCCTGAGTTCCTAGCATCTCTTGAAGATATTGAAATCTTCCGTGCGATGGACTTTACAGTTACCAATCATTCTCAAATAACTGATTGGGCTGATAGAGTTGTTGAAGGGGCATCCAACTGCATGATTCGTGTAGAACGTGCAGCTTATCCAGGAGTGTATACGTTCAAAGGGATGGCGTTGGAATGGGTCGCTGATTTGTGCAACAAGACCAACATGGATTTGTGGTACAACCTTCCCCACATGGCTACGAATGATTACGTCACTCAAGCAGCCACACTAATAAAAGCGAACTTAAACTCTAACCTTAGATGTTTCTTTGAATACACTAACGAAGCGTGGAACTCTCAGTTTGAACAACAAGCTTACCGTGAAACTACTTTGATTCCTTACTATGGGCTTACAGCAACAGGAAATGCTTGGAACCAAGCATATGCAACAAGAGCGTGTGAAATGTTCTCGTTGATTGACGATGTTTATGGAGCAGATTTACATCTTAGAGAAAGAGTTTTGGCAGGTCAAGGAGGAAATCCCAACATGGCTGCTGACCTTACTGAATCAGATGTATCAATCGCTGTTAGTCCTACACTAACAGGTATTGCTGCTGACCATGCAGATTATTATGCATTTGGCGCATATATGGGAGACTCAGTAGATGAATCTTCTGCCGCTGCCGCCTTTGACGCTATGGTAGCTGACAGCGAAGATAAGATGACCTTGGTTACAGGGGAAATCGCACTCAACGTTGCAGGACTAGCGGGGGAAGGTAAGCTTCTTCCTATATGTTATGAAGGTGGCCAGCACTTAGTCGAAGGTTCAAACCTTACAGCAGCCTTGATTTCCGACACAAACAGACTTCCTGGAATGAGGGAAGCAATGTACAACCACATTGTAGGGTGGGATGCCAATACAGCTAGTGGCCCTTTCTGTGCGTACAACCATACGTTGGCTTCTGGGACAGGAGGACAATGGGGCTTTGCTTGGGATTTAGAAGCGTGGGTAGAAGACCCAGGCCCAGAAAACTATAAAGCCTGGGGATTTAAGGATTGGATTGCTACCATGCCGCTAGAGGACTCTTCCTCAGATGCCACTGTACCTAGAAACGATGCTTTCACGGGAGGAAAGGCTTGGTCAAACTTACGTGGAATGCCAAGAAACATCTTAGCCCGTGGGGATATGGAAACCTCGTCGGTATCAGTTACAGCCGTGGATACTGATTTCACAGTTATCGGAGCACCAGGAGAGGGTTTCAGGATTGTAGTATTTGCAGCCGTTCAGGACGGAGCAGATATGGCAGGTAAGCTTTACAAGGTCTCATCTTCCGGTGAGGTCGTTGGGCCAATCTTTAACTCTACGTTAGGAGGGATGCCTATTTTCCTAGGGGATAACGAAGCTCTCATCTATCGTGCTACGGATTTCACGTCTTCTAGAACCATCGGAGTTTACTTCTCTACTGAGCACATAAGGTAGGGCTATATACCAGTATGACTAGGAACGACGCATTTTCGCAAAAGCCTATTGGCGCACCTTATAAGAACTCTCCTGAGATGCAAAAAGCATGGGCAGAGGTTAGCGTTATTTCTGTTGAAGTATCGACGGCAGGAGCCATTGACATTATCGCTGCACCAGGAGAAGGGAAAGAGATTAATGTTTGGGCTTATGGCGCAGACAACAGCCACACAGGAACATATCTTGCGGGTGGCTTCTTTAAAGGCACTGTAGGCGGGGCTGTCCAGGCAGGATATATTTCCACTGGGGAAGATAGCAATACTTACTTACCTTTCGAACTTCCCATATTAATTGGAGAGAACACCAAACTTTCATTTGGTGCTCTTCAATCTTCGGGTGTCTCAAATAAGTCCTACATCACGGTTTATTACACCGTTGTAACTTACTAAAACAGTTCAGGCATAGCTTCCTTAATCCTCATATTTGTAAAGGATTGAAGTCGCTTAAAATCAATAGCTGGGTTTTTGTGTTCTTTCACGAATTCCCAGCTTTCTTCTCTCTCAGATATTGTTTCAATTCTTTGATAGCTTCCACAACTTTAGGGTCGGGCATAAAACCTTCCTTGTTGTTTTTCGGAAGCCTATCATCTAGTTCTCTAAGTACAATTCTAATTTGCTTTTTCATAGTCGTCATACAGCCTCTCCCCACTGCTCACTATTTAACCTACTACACGGGCCAAGAAATCTCTCTCAATTTCGGCCACTTGCTGAATGATTGCAGGAGTGTTACGCAAACCATGTGCGCCTCCTGGGATAATTTCAAACTGCACATTGGCTCCGAACAAACGAAGACGACGTACAAGCTTTCGTACACCTTCTAGAGGTGCTGTCGTATCTGCGTCACCATGGATTACAAGATACTCAGTCTGCGTTGGCATTAGGTCAGTAAACCTAGTTGCAGTTCGCATATGCAATCGGTTCTGGTCATCAATGCCAAGGTTTTCGAATACAGTCTCATCTGGTGCTTCGAAGTCTGGGATAGCGTAACGTCCTTGTTGGACAATACCCCAATCATCTAGGTCAACCAAGGCCGACTTAAAGATTGCCGCGTCGGGAGCTTTACCTTTCTTGGCAAGCACTAGAGCCATTTCCATTCCGCCACGACTCGTACCAATGTAGACTGTTTTGGTTGGGTGTGCGCTTGGGAACTCATGCCGTAGCTCTTCCGCTGCAACGTAATCCTCAAGGTCTGCTACACCAAACTCATCTACACCATCACTAAGGCCTCCGCCTGTCCAGGTTTCACCAGGAACCAAAGAGCCTCTCCCTCTACCTTGCGGAGTGATTTGAATATATCCGTTATTCCAAAGCACTCTGCTAGAATGTCCGTACCCAATATCACCTGTTGGGGGAAGTCCTGTACTGCCTACAAGGTTTCCTTGCACATGCGCATCATTGAGTTTGGCATCCGCTCCAGACTTACCACCACTATAAAACACGATGACTGGTAATGTGTTTGGTGCTGCGTAAGCTTGCGGGTAAAATGCTAATCCACGTTGATTTAATCCATCAACTGTGAATCCGAAATCTTTCCCTACTGCTCCTTGAGCGATAACTCCCGCAGGAGGATTATAGTCGTTAATGGTAAAAGTCTGCACACTATAATTAGTGGGACTTGATGAAAGGCAAGCGGTTAAAAATAAAAGATTATTGGTAGGGATACCAAGACTCAAACTCGGAACTTTTTCTTAGGAGGAAAAAATGATATTCAGTTTCACCATATCCCCATAGATTGGCACGGGCGGCAGGATTCGAACCCGCATTTATTCTCATTAGAAGTGAGACACATGTCCTGTTATGTTACACCCGCATTTAATTTGTTTTGGAACCACAGGTGAGAATCGAACTCACGAAATACTAGATTGGAAATCTAGTGCCATACCATTAGGCTACTGTGGCTTTGGTTTCTCAACTTCTCCGCGAAGGTCGTAGTAGGCAGAGCCACACACGACTTGTTCTTGTTGGCCCCATTGTAGGGGCGCGTTCTTGTTTGTCAAGGAACTTATGAGATAAACCCAAAGTTTGTAACAGGAAGTTCTTTCTTCTTAAATCTAACCCCATAGGCATCTTTGCCATCGAAGTAATTTCTACTCATTAGGACGAGAGGCACACTTCCCCAAAGGCCTCCCGTCCCGTTACCGCGTTGCCGCCATTCAATACACTCAGAATACGTTCCAGTATGGATAACCTTAGCAAATGGCGAATTCCGCCCAAACTTAATAGTCTCCCATTCCATATCGACACCTGCCCTGAAAGCATTTGTGAAGTCAGCTGGGCTGGATTTGAACCAGCGTCGCTCCCTTCCAAGGGGAGAAGATTGCCAAACTTTCCCACCCACTGATTTCCGGTCTTTATATAATAGGGTCGCCGCCAACAAAGTCAACGTTTATTTTGCATAAAACCTAAGATTCTTGCAAATTATAGTGGTCAAGAATTATCATACACAACCACATGCACATGTTCCGGGTTGTCAGTTAATGCCCCAGAACTGCCGTTCCTAATTCTAAAGGTCAAGCTGCTAGAAGTCTGCGTTCCCACCACAAGAACATATATCCCAGCAGCGGAGTCATGATATCCGAGAGTTACATTATAATCAGTAACCCCTATTGCGTTTGTAAAGTTAATAGTATAAATCCCTGTTGACACCTGTACAACACTAGACACATTAAAGTTGCCTGCTGACTCTGTTGGTGTTGCCCCTGGAACAAATGTGCAGATTGCCTTAGGCAACCTTTTCATCAGTTCCCCAATACTAGATGCGGTTAGCGCCCTAGTGCCATCCGTAAGCCCTTCGGCCTCCGAAGCTGTTGCAAGTTCTACTACCCCTGCCGTCGCTTCCGTAGCTGCAACTTCGTCGCCAGTGTTCGTCCCACTTTGATTGTTTAGGTTCGTGTGGTCAGCATCGGTAAACACATTGCTATCGGTGGCTGCCTCTACTGCTGTCCTGATTTCTGCATCAGTTTGGTCAGCAGTTGCCCCGTTCTCAACATTAATAAGGGAGCGCACCTCAGTAGCGGTCAAATCTTTAGGTACACCTGCTGCGGCATCGTTACCTTTAATGGTATCTTGGGCCATGTCAGCAAGCTTAGCATTTGTAACATTTTCATCAAGAATATGTACCGTTAAAACTTTATCGTTGCCAATGGTTAGTGCTGTGTCTCCGGAACA
>Ga0208299_1000525_pt1 | contig 35168 bp, 13 predicted proteins | sample 15_taG_FD_184089 | JGI IMG/M metagenome (GOLD analysis project Ga0208299, IMG submission 184089) | Marine viral communities from the Subarctic Pacific Ocean - 15_ETSP_OMZ_AT15312 metaG (SPAdes) (version 2) | ecosystem: Environmental > Aquatic > Marine > Oceanic | place: Pacific Ocean | collected...
TCTTCAGTTTTCTTAACGGGCTTGGCAACAGAGGCGATCCCGATGAGTTTCTTTTTATCATCGTAGATGCCGACCTTTGTAATATATGTGGTTTTCTTTAAGCTTCCGGTTGGGTCGGAGTAGGAAGAAGAATGGATATTTTTGATATCAAGTGCATACTCATTATAAAGATAAGACGCCGTTAATGGATGATATGCTGTCTGTCCGTATTGAATATAGGTAGGATTATTTGAATAGTTTAATTCCCCTCGATTAGCATGAGCAAGCATCATAACGGTCGGAACTTTGTGTGTGCCGGCAAAGTCTATAGCGAAAGAAGACGAAGCGTTGTGTATGTTAGCTGACGGACTGGCATCAGCAGCAACGCCGATGCTAGCATTGTGGTCATTCGCACCAACAGCAAAATGATACCAACTAGGCAAAGAGTTAATAATGTCGAGGCCGTCATATGTCCAGTCTTGCACACCAAACGAATCGCCTGTAGACAACCCCCAAGAACCCGTAAGAATAATAAACCCTTCCTTGTATAATATGCAGCCGGCAATTTCGTTATCGTATGTCGAGGAGTCTGTGCCGGAATGCTGTATCAAGGCGCCATTATATCTACTGTCCCTTAACTCGGCCGCTAGTGTACCGGTAATATAATATTTTAAACTTACAGATCCCTTTTTAATTTCTGATCCGTAAAATATCGACGGGATACTTATAACATTTGTTCGCTTACTAGACCCCGATGGGAAATTATAGTGCTCCCCCAGCCGGCCGGCGTAATCTAAACTATTTTTAAGCGCGCTTCCAGTAAAATTTGAGTCATTAAAATTATCATCTGATTCGAAGAGTTTACGACTTATGCTTGACGACATCATATAACTGCCACTAATGATGTCACCATTATTATAATTATTGATAAATTCGCTTTTCGTTACGTTTTTAAACGCCATCTTCCCGAGGCCCTTATAAACGAAAGGGTATATGGCGCCAGTGTCTCTAACATTTTGCGGAACATCAATTGATGCATCTCCTGTCGATGAAGAGGGGCCTATGATCCTGGGCCATGTACTCTTGACCGAGGCTGTCGGAAGAACGGGCTCGTCAAAATAGGCAGGAGTGGAAACTCTGTCAATATTATATTCAAACAGACTAACGTGCCCTACTGGAACACCACCAACATTACTCACAAAAGAGCCTTGCTCAGTTGCTTTCTTGTTTAGATATATCTTTTCGTTGTATATGAAGAAAGAGCTACTAGGGTGAGATTTTATCTGGTTGTGAAAAACATCACCCGCCCCAAATTTATAAAGAGGCATTTACGCTCCTCCTAGTAGTCAAGTCTTACGCGCAAAGTAACCTCGTTGGTGGGGTCTTTGCGCAGAGGCTCAGAGAGCTTCGCAACTGCGAGCAGCTCATTGTCAGCCGAATATAAACCAACTGTCGTAAAGTAGGAGACAGGAGCATCCCCGGCCCGAGTTTTAACACGAAGTTTGCTTCCTGTAAGATATGTTGGATTAGAACTATAGTTAAAGTCACCATGTGATGCTCGACAGAAATAAATTGTTGAATTTAACTCGGTTGTATTATTAAAGGAGACATTGTAAATCCTGTTTCTAAGTCCATCCGACATTTGTGCAATAGTGGAACCAGTGGAAGCGAGGTCATATCCAATAGTGCTCTTATCACCGACTGTTGTGATTCGAGGGCCATGGACATTGCCGGCTGCGTCGAGCGCATATGAATCCGGATGAAGAATACCACCAAAATTAAATATTGAAGCTGAAACTACAGCAACACCAGCCTGGTAATAAAGGAGTCCGACAGCATGGCGATCCGGGAAAGAAGTTAATAAATCGTCGTTACCAGCAGTAGAAGATTGTGTAGCATACAATACCCCATACTCACCGGCCGGTGAATCCACATAATAACCATCTGAGCCGCTATAATCGGTTAATTTCATGCGATCAGTCATGTGGCTACCGGTACCGTGATTAAACCCGCCACCAAGTGTTCCGCTGATCGATAACTCTAGAGTAAATGAGCCTTTTTTAATTTCGTCTTTTGTTAGAAGACGGGAAAATGGTACAAAATAACACTCTTTCATTGTGGTGCTGGTAGTAGGCATCGTAAACTTCTTAATACTACCAGTATCGTTGTATCCAACGAGATATTGAGCCATTTGATTATAAATGTTAATCTTTTTTGAATTTTGAGTATTGGTCGCTCCCGATAGAACGGAGGTGGAGGCATATCCAGTTGTGACATCAAAAATCTGATTTGCCGAGGAACTTAAGTATGGATAGTCAAAAACACTCTCAAACATTCCATGGCCATATGTTTTGAGATTGGTTTCTGATCCGAGAGTCGTGCTATCACCTCCATATGTGCCCGAAACAATGGATCCGGTAATTGGAATTGCTTCGTGAAGAAGGGTCCTTGTGTTTGCTAGATCATTACTTAAAAAATTCTTAAACGTTGTTGCCATTATACTATCCTATCCTTTATATTTTCTTAACAAACTTAACTGGTATATCAATACGGTATCCAGTATTCACACCAGTTACTCGAATATTTGAGTTAATTATTTTATAACTGTTGGCGCCAGTGACACCCGTTAAAGATTCTGTTCCACCAATTGTATCAAACAAATGATCACTAGTATTTAATTCAAGAGAAGCTTGAACCTTAAAAACAAGTTTAGTTCCTCGGGGGCCCTTAATAGAGCCATCGGCGGTACCAACCGCCGTATCCTGAATATCGGCCACATATTCACTATCCGTCCCTCTAGACAAATAGTAAGTCGCGAGTGAATCATCGTCTATAAAAGAGACGGAAGCCTTTACTCCATCTACTTTTTCAACTATACTACCAAGGCGATTATCAATCTCGACCATATATTGTGTCTCAACCAAAAGCGGATCAAGGGAGCGGGCCGGCGAAATTTCTGTTGTATCCAAACCCTGATCTAACCGAATTCGATTTCCGGAGCGCGTTGGCGTCTCTCCCATTAACACTCCATTGATTGTACTGCCGGCTCCGTCGTCAAACAGTTCGGTCTCTGAATCTGTGTCAACAGCAATTAAGAAATATCCTGTAGAATGTTTTGCCGTGGAGCTATCATAAGTGGTATTAAGCTTAATAAGAGGAAGGTATAGGAGGTTGTTTCTTGGAATAGAAATAAGTTTTGATTTCATAGAAGCGGCGTTGTCTGTGAAGGCCTCCAGCACTGGTGTTTGCATAACTTCCAGATCGTAGTAGGCAGAGCCTCTAGTGTCGTCTTTATTATAAAGTTCATAGTTGATTTCATCATCACCTAAAGCAAACTTTACAATTTTAAAACTTCCGTCGCCACGGGCCAATCTCATCCGGCCAGTATCTGTTAAAACTGCGTCGAGTATAATATCACCTGAATTATCTAAAAATGCCATACTTTGTCCTCTCCTGAAGGTGTCGTAATAAATAGTATATTAAAAAGGTTTTGTCTCTATTCCGTTTGGCCTCTAACTCGTTTTGTTTTAAAACCAACATTTAAATCAACTTTCTTACCGGTTGTTTTTGAAGTAAACCGTATTTTAAATCTTTTTCCCCTTCTTATACGGTCGGTGCCACCCCCATCACGAGCAAAAAGAGGTTCATCCTCAATGCCCAATACAATATCTCTGTTGTTCAGGGCTACAAGGGGCATACCAGAAGCGTCTGTTAAACCAGAATCGATCTCGTTCAAATACGCTTGTGTAATTCTAGGAACAATTTGAATAATTTTTCTTGCCGTTTTAGTGGAAATTTTGGGGCTTATAGAGGCAAATTGATACTCTCGAATAATAGGAAAACTAACACCTGCATCCCCATAAAGTTCTATTTCAAAAACTGGACTCGGGTTTGAAAGCCCTCCGTGATAATCAACGGTTCTAAACATATAATAGAATTTTTTATTTAGGGGCTGTTTCACCACAAAGGTTGCCGAAGACGCCTGACGTGTGGTTTTACCGCCTGTTGATAGTGTCGACGCTCTGGTCAACAATTTACCGTTGAAGTCTTCATAGCCAGAAGGAGGGGTTAGCGTTCTAAAAATTTGAAAATTATTTGGTGGGTTGTCGGATCCGAAGGTTATTAAACCATCTGTTCTGCCCTGATTAATAGCTGCTTGATCGTAAGCGCTTTGTTCTCTTTGATTAAGGGAGATGGGTTCCTGGTCATATTCTCCTGAAGACATATCAAAATGCATCTTTAATTTTCTAGGCGAACCAATAATCGGCAAAAAATCAATCTGTGGCGGTAGAGGAGGGATATCCAATACTGCGCCCGAGGAAACAAACAAGGGCAGTTCAATAAGTTTAACAACAGTTTCTATGTTTGCACGCACTGTTGCTTTTCTGGGGCGAGCCTCCTCATACATCTCCAAATCACTGTATGTGTAGACTGAACCAACAACCGCCTGATATGCTGTGACAACGTAAGAGTATTGTTGTCCATATTTAATTTGTGTATCAATAAACTTAAGTTTTCTTTGTTGCCCCTCTTGGAGTTCGGATAAATAAAAGTCAACCATATCTCCAAAATTCATAAAATAAAAGCTCTGGATTGGATCCGAAGTTGTTATTGAGTCAACAGGGCCAAGAAATTTTTCAATTTTAAACATTAATGTTTCTGAGTAGGCAGGCACCCCATTAACAATGTCCATATATTTTCTACCGTGTTCGGCAGCAATACCTCGCAGCAGAGTATAAAGGAGCGGCAATGCGACACCCAAAAGCATCGGATTTCCAGATACACTTTCGGAAGCCGACATCGCTTCTGGTCCGATAAAAGAAAAGTTGTTTGGTAGTGGGTTGTCGCCATGCCAGCCGCCGGCGTCCTGATCTATCCATTTGGCCAAATTAATTGTTTTAACATTGTCGATATCTTCGGACAATGTTTCTCTGATTGCATCGGCTCTGACATATGTACTAGAAATTGTTATATTTTCTCTCCTCGTGGCTACGGATCCTCCGGGTATTTCAATCTCCTCCAGATCCCTTGTCAAATTGACTCCCTGTGCAGCAGCCAGGAACACACGGGCTATCTTGGTGCCTCCGCCACTTGGGTGGGCTTTCCCGGTTGAAACCGTAATTTCGGCTTGCATTGGGAAAAACGAACTATAACCAGAATATGCTAAAAATTCAGCGTTGTTTTCTATAGGAACAATTTGATTTTGCGTAGTCAGGCTTTTTGAAGCATTTCTAAGGTTTGCTTTTAATTTTCTTTTCAGCGGAACTCTAAACAAGTTCTCGGTTGTTCCCTCTAAATCTACCCCATCCAACTGCTCGTACAGATTGGGAATGGAATAATGGTTAACCACTTTAATTAACTCTTCTTCGTAATCTCTATCAAAATAATTGTAAAAAAACTGGGCACCCTGTTGATCGCTAGTGGCATCAGCGGCAGAATTTAAAACCTCTTCCATAATAGGTTCTGTCATAACAATCGTTGCGAAATCACTATATGGGCGACTTTGCCCAGTGTGAGAATCAATGGACACGAGACGATTTACCAAATCAATAAAACCTAGTTGGTTAGTGCGTGCTGGTCGTTCATCCTCGGCTTCGCCGGCCGGTGAAGCTTCATAAACATTTTGTACAATATCTATTATCTGCATAGACTTATAAAGAGGCTTGTATGTTGCGACTGTGGCGCCGGCTGGAATGTTATACGGATGGTCAGAAGCATAGACCAAAAAGTCGTCTTCTCCTGGCACCCAGGTGCCGGTTGTCGGGCGCAATATTATATCAGAATTTGGTGTGCTAACATATTTTATTTTTCCATTTATTACTTGCCATTTGGCCAAATGATCTCTTAAATAATCGTTATCTCCACTTTCTACTAAAAGTCCTTCATTTGCTATGATTATCTTTTTAGAAGACATTAGTAGCCACCTCTGCCGGAGCCGCGGCCTCCGGCAGAACCCCCGCCACCAGTGGTTGTGATAACGTCTGTTCTAGAACTTCTGGCGGTGACGCGGCGGGAGAGAGCGGCTCGAACTCCACTTTCGGAAGTTACAACCCTCTTCCTTGCATCATCACCCTCGGAACCAAAACTAGTACCTATTCTGGTTATATATTTAGGCTGTAAAACGACCAAAGAATATTGAAATTCTGGGGGGATCCGGTCCTCTATTATGGCTCTATTAATTTCGGTTTTTAATGCCTTTCGTCCTATTCTATTTAAGTCGGAATATTCCACCAATCTTGCCGCCAACATACCCCTGAATAATTCGTCTGAGTCAGCAGAAATAAGTTCTTCATCTCCTGTGCTCGTATCTGTTATAAAATCTTGAATTTCTGCTAGCTCTTCTTCTTGTTGTAATTCTGTCTCGGTTGTGGTTGAACTAACCGGAATAATAAAGAAATTCTCGTCGTATTCCGTCATGTGTAGTTTTTTACTCTTTTTGGTTTTTAATAATTTGTTTGAATATGGTACCATTCTACACAATACTGTCCTGTTTCTATTTTCTATACGTTCGATTATTCTTCTGTTTAGTCTTCTGTATACGGGGCTAGAAACTTGAGGCTCTCCTCGATCGTCTTTCTCAAACCCTATCAATGCCTGGACCTGATTAATATGCTGATAATTATAATAAAAAAGATTGGCCAAGCTAGAACTCCTCATGAGATCTTCGCCACTTGTTCTATATATTGTCAGCCAATTGGTCTTCACTATAGAGGAACGAGATAAAAATAAAGATTTTAATTGATTTGGCATTTTACCATAAAACTGTGCCTTTTGGCGGGCGGGATCCTCTTTTGAGTCAAATTTAGAATTTACAACACTATTCTTGCCCGTTAGTTGACGAATCGAGGGCCCTTTAGTTGTTCCGATTAATCCGTTATCAGATGACACCAATCTATCAATTACAACATTACCAATTTCGAGAAAATCTTCTTCTAACTGTCCGGTTAATACTTCTACCTCATCTAAACTTTCTATTTCGATAGGATCACTTGCAAATTTAGTATTGTCTCCCAATATCATCTTTGGGTCGACCTCTGATGGGGCTGATTCGTCTTCTCCATCGAGTAAGGAAAAAGTTTGCAACTCTATCTCATATTGTGCCGGACTTTGTATAACCACACCAACGGGGCCGAGTATAGATGCGTTCGCACTAGAAATCTCATATGACTCTTCAGATATGTTTGCTCTATCTGAATCATATCCTGCTGTAAAATTAATCGGCGGTATCGAATCGATTATTGGTTCTAGTGGGTCCGATTTCACAATTAATTTATGAGACGGGGTAGATGCTCTGGGGTTTGTTGCAAGACGGTTGGATGCTATCCGATCATATTGTCTCTTTCTAAACAAGCTCTCGCCGCGGTCGAGAAGGGCCAAGGGGCGCGAAAGGCCTATATGAATTTTCGACGGCGCAAGATAAGCAAAAAAGTTTTTTTCTAAATCAAATTTATTACTAATACCTTCTGGTAAAGGTTCTGTGCCCCCTAGTTGAGCATTATTAAAATATTTAGAATGCTCTCTAGTGAATCTTCTTTTTATGCCTCTAGAAGTTATCGTTTTATGTCCAGATTCTTGTCTAGAACCTTGGCCACTAAAAAAAGCAAACCCCACATTTCTCATGACATTGCTGTTGAAGACTTTATCGAACCTCTTACGAACGTTAATAATGTTTCTTGGCATTTTTCCTTTATATGCAGCAGTTCTACTGTTAAAATCCAATTCCGAAACGAGATGTGATTTTTTATGTAAAGATTTTAAAATCTGTGATTCGAGCCTTTCTATCATTTTTACAACAGTATTAATGCCTTCTGCCGTACCCGTATCAGGTCTTACTAAAGTATATAACATGGCAGAGATTGAGGCGGCATCTATGCTTGACAGGTCCGTTATATTTCCTAAAACATCTATAAAAGAAGCCACTGCATTATTCCAAGGAAGATTGACTAGGCTGTCTCTAACAATCTGCCTTCTTTCTCTTTTGTTTCTACCCAATACTTCGGATCTAGAAGGAATATTATATAATTTTTCTATTCTGTCTCGAAATGCTTGAGTATACTCACCCGACTCGATGTCCGTATTTGTTGCAACGGCAGAAATGCCATAATATTCAATCAACAAATTTCTGGCATTTGTGAGTTTATTTAACTCTTCTTCGACAAACAACCCTGTTCCATCAACAAGCTCAAACTGTACACTATAGGAATAAAAACCATCTGTTTTTTTATCCATTCCCAAATCCGAAACAGCAAACGTTCTAATACCTCCGCTATTTCTTAGTTTAAGATCGACTTCTCTTATAGATCCTATAATAATGCTTTCTGTGTTTTCATCATAAGAATTTTTTGGTTTTGTTAGCTGTACTGTTTCTCCTATTCTTAACTTATCTGAAGAGGCTTCCGCTATTAATTCTGTTCTATCATCATAATCAACTAATTTAGATTCTCCTCTCTTCATGCCCCTTTGAACTCTATTTCTAAAAACTTTAAGATTTTTGATTTCTGTTAACTCCGTTATCCTCTCAAATGCAACGCGATCTGCTCCGGAGGCCATGGCTCCAAATTGAGTTTTCTCTTTTATCATCTTAGCAAAATTAACATGAAAAGTCATGAAAACTTCACCCTTCCTGTTAGTAGAGTAATCTGGCTCTGATATATATGGAGACTTTATTCTCTTTCGAAATCTCTCAGACCGGCTTTTCCCTTTTCTTCTTCTTAAACTTTTAATTCTTTTTGGTCTCAGTAATAACTTAGCGCTTTCAGCCCGTTCTAACAATCTGTAATCTTCTACTAGGATATTTGGAATTTCTCTTTTTATTAATATTGAATGAGGCTGTTCTGTATGGAATGGTCCGGACATAAATCCTACATCTTTTTGAAAATGTACTGGGCCGGCCCAGACTTTGCCATTAGGAAGCATAAAAACATTTGATGTCCTGGCGACTTCTCCTCTGTTTAAAATTAGTTGGCCTGTAAGGTTACCAAATAGGAAACGACGATGAGACTGGATCGGGCTCTTTTTCTCTTGGGCGTACTCGTTAAGATCTACAAATGCGCCGGCGAAGATGGCCAAATGTCTTGGATTCGGATGATACACTTTATATGAAACATTATATGTCACAGAATATACGGTCTTACCATCAATTTTTTCTTTTTTATAAGATTCAATCTTTCTCTTGCCTATTCTGCGTAGAGAAATTACCCTTTCTTTCAGGCCGCGGGAATTCTTATATCTCTTGATATTCTTTTCTGTTAGGCCGCGTGTTCTTAGATCATCAGTTACTTGGCTTTTTGTGCTCAATAACACACGAAGTTTTAGGAAGTTTAATATTTCTTCATTTTCAACCCAATGAGGTTTATTATTCTTTTTGATATAATCCTTAATTACCAATTTTGCCTTGACCAATAGAAATTTACCGGTTGCGATTTGTTGAAAGGACTCAGATTGTCTTTTGGATAACAGTTTTTTACCAAATCTATTTTTTTCAAAAAAATACTCTACGTCTTCATCATAATGAGACGCGGAGCCTTCATCAGACAAACTGGAATGAGATATCGCTATCTTCTTAATGTAAACATTTGGTAAAACAATATCAAAAATACTTGAAAAATCAACTTCAATGGCCATTTAAAAGTCCCTAATACAATAAATAGTTTGCACCTAATAATCTGGGCAGTTCTCTGACAACGCATCTGTCCCATAAATATTAATTGCGGATGGGTTTCTCAAATCCGGACAGTTAATCTCTAGATCGTTGAAAAGATCAGTAGATTTGAGTTTAGAAGCAGAACGACAAAGAGTGTTTTCGTCTATTTCCCCGTCGACATTAATATCAAAATAGTATTCTACATAAGTTGGATCCAGTTCTGGTAACTGTCCGTTTACTCTTCCCGCTTGTAACTCCGCCTCTCTTTGATTTATAAGTTTATTATCAACTACCATCTGAAGGGGTTTGATAAAAGATAGAGGTGCAAGCACGGGTTCTCCCAAATTTCCTGTTTCGTCTTTTATCTCAAAAACTTCTATATCAAAATTTTCATAATCGAACGAAGCGTTTTCCTCTTCGATAACAACAATTATTTGATCTGGGCCGACATAAACTTGTGAACCGTCGGCATATAAGTTTCCCGGAACCAGGGCTGGATCTTCTTCGAACTTCGGCGCTGTGCCTCTTTCTTCGACGCTTATCTTAAACTCCACATCTAAATCTATTTGTGGGATTTTTAAAAGTTGCTGTGAATAAGTATTTTGCACAGTTGTCCCCGATCCTGTTTTTTCCGTGCGAAGGTTTCCGGTAAGATTGAACTCTAAATTTTGTATCTTACCCTCTAAAAATCTTATTTTATATGCCGGCACCTTTGTTGATTCTAAGGTGGAAGTTCCTAGACTCAGGGGCATCACGTTAAGTTTTTCGTATGTGGCTAATCGAATTCTGTCTCGAAGATCAGTAGCAGAGTCAAAAAGAAATTCATCACGGCCAGAGAAGCCCGTTTGTGTTCTAAAATAAGGTGTTTCCTCTTGAATCCTAGTCTCTGCGGAGTTTTTGTTTTCCGCACTATCAATGTGGTTCCCATGGTTAGCATCATATATAACTCCTTCATCAAAGAAAGCGTAATATTCTGGCTTCCAAGCCCCTTTTGAGAGCAGATAGCGACCATATTGTGTAAGTTGTATATCTAATACCTCTTCTTTTGAATCAAAAAATCTCATTATTAATCTTCCCCGAGAGTTTCGCCGGCGCCAATTCCTACGGGCCCGCCGACGCCGCCGGCTTGTCCGGCTTGTCCGGCCTGGATGGTGCCTTCCGCCGGCGCCTCTTCTCCCCCGGGCCCGAGGGCCCCTTGTTGGCCAACTCCCGAAAGTCCACCCACGACGCCGCCGGCGGTAATAATTTGGCCTGGCCCAGCCTCTACAATATCACCCTGTGGGCCACCAATAGTCTGTTCGATCTGTGTACCGAAGGAGCCCAGATTGGTGGTGAGGACTTGTTCGGTGGTAACATCCTGACCCAATATTTCCTTGAGAATCCCCTCCCCGCTTCCGGCTTCTCCTCTGTCTCCGAACGCCGCGGCGTCCGCATCCTTTAGTCTCTTAAAGCCAACTTTTCTAGAATCAGGAACTTTCTCAAAACTTATGCCGGCTTCGATTTGAACCATTTCAACAAGAGAACAGAAATCATAAGGCCAATTCTGTGTGTAAAAAGGCATCTCTGGTTCTTTGTTTATTGTTTCGGTGAAGTAATCTCTTTTTGCCCTTTGCTTGACCTTAAACACCATCCACCGCAATTCTTTGTCCATATCAACATAGGGCATTTTTCTTCGTTCAGTATGTGAAAGAAGTGCTTCTTTTAAGTTACCTATAAGTTCGTTGGCTAGTAATTCATGTGTCACGGATGAAAATGACGATTCTGCTTCGACACCAATTTTAGGCGAAACGTTTTGCCAAATTTTAGAGATATCATCTTTGTCGAAAGTATGTGAAAATTCGAAAACATACATTGAAATGGGTAGCACATCTGTATTATTAACAAAATCAAGAGATGGCGGGAACACATACTTCCTCATCATTCTAACCAAGCGACGATAAGACTCTCCTGCTATTCCCGATGCCGCATCATTTACCGCGAATGTAGCAAAAAATTTCCTCTCACCTTCAATGATTTTAAACGGAACAGCCACAACAGCCTCAAACATTTTTCTTTTTGAAGGCAATTCACCAATGCGAACTGGGTCAGTTTTAAAACCACAAACGTCCACTAGAGACTGAACTGCTGGAGTCTGGTAGGATGCGGTGGTGCCAATCGGGGCGCTATAATTATTATAGTAAGTTGATGCATCACTATAGTTGTTAACATATGGGCTTTTATTGTTTGAAGAGAAGAGGCCAGCCATGTCCGGCTTAAGAGATGCACTGGGGTGGTTAGCCAGCCAATCCTCGGGGATGTCTGTAACCTGCATATACACACCTATACCATCTTTTGGGATTCTCCCAAATTGGTGCCACATTCCCCGGGGAATACATGCATTTGCATTTTTATTATTACAAACCGTAAGAGAGTTACTACCTGTCCCAATACCATTAAAATTAAGCATAGGTGTTTCAAATTTTGTTTGGATGGACCATTTTCTCTGTCCATCTTTTACATTTGTATTTTTACTCTTCCTAAAAATGTTTAAACTCGCGTCAAGTTGCATGGCCCACTCATTTATGAAAGGGCCGGCGGAGGGGCCAACATATACTGTCTGGTTGCCGCCGTCTGGAATGATGCCGATGCCAGAACCTGCATTGGATCCAACATTGTCCCCCGATCCTCCGGTCAAATGATATGAGGATCCTGCGTGTTGGCTTAGTGCTTCCTGATCAAAGCGCCACTTTCTTCTAAATGAACCGGCCAAGGGCAACTGACTAGTCTCACCTCCGATTGATGCGCTTGTGTTGAACAATGATTCGTGTGGAGAAGCAAAAATTTCGTCAAGAGTTGGTTTATAGGGCTCTCCCGTTTCGTCTGCTTTAAACTGAAAGATGTGTGGTGTACTAGAATAATACTGTGTTTCAACGCCGCGGGGCCAAAATATAATATCATACCAGCATTCTCCATCATAATATGGTGGAGTGTGTGAAGCATAAACACCATTAGCTGAATCGTAATCATGTATTGAGCCGGCCTTGGCATCGTATCCTGACCACTGATCGTAATTTCCACTTCGGATAAGCCCCAGCGGAGGACCAAAAGCAGAGGGGCGGGAATACATTGTAAATGTTTCATTTGGTGTTACTTCGATCGCTTTAGCCCCTTCATTTTCTCTTCCTGAAAAAGGATCCGAGTCACCGACTTCAACGATAGTTCTTGTGTTTTGTGGGACCTCATACGCGCCCCAAGATCCACTAACTAGCTTGGTCTTTGTTTGAGAACGCCACATTTTAACGCGCATTCCATACGGAGTTCCTGGTGTGACTGCTTTGAATTCCTTCTGGCGTAGGGATTGGATTGTCGTTAGTTTTTTCCCTTTCAAGAAAAAATTAATACTTTCTGCTAAAAAGTTATTAATCATCTTTTTATATTTTGTTCCGCCCGAGCCATCCCAAGCAACGATGCTTTCTATTCTAGCATATGGAGAGGGCTCATCATCTCCAATCTCCATATTGGCTAAATAATTCTCCGGATCGATGAGGGCCTCGAAAGGCAACCTCTTATCCCATCCACCAAAATGGTCACTAACGCCGCGGGTTGCTTCCCGGGATCCTTTTTTCGTGCTAGAAAATATAGCAAAAGAGGCCGAGTTAATAATCATTCTTACATGACCATCAACCATCGTCGATGGATCGGCATCATACACACGGGCCCTTTTGGCGCGCTTGGGGTCGAGGCCGTGGGTATTCTTCGACAGCTTAGATTGCACAATCGGATAATCTACGGCTAGCCCAGACTTAATTGTATTATAAAGAATGCCGGGAGAAAATAAAGGTTTAATAAAATTCCGGATCGACGATGCGTCGGCGGCATCCTCGCCCTGAATTCTACTTACTGAAGCACTATAATCAACCAAAAATTGCCTAGACAATTGGATGGTCCTCTCCGCAGGATAGAAGCCGTCGTATGGAACTAACTTTTTAATTGCCTTACACTTCAGTGTAATTGTGTGCGGATCGACAATACCATCATGATCTTTTTTAATAATTTCAAAATATTTTAAGAAATCAGTATTTGTGAATGTCTCAAAGAAATTCTGATCAGAACTATTTTGTGCTAAAATGGTACCGCTCGGAACTCCAACAATTCTAAATAACTTTTGATTCTCAACTAAGAAATCCTCAGAATGTTCAGAATAAAAATCCAAATGATCTGTAATTCTAAACTCTGGAATAATAGAATATGCTTGGCCTACGGCCTTGATATCGGTGAAATACTCATCATATGTATCATAAAAGGGATTTGTTGCATTTGTCGCGAAAGCACTAGAAGTTCCTTCATAACGACCCGCGTTCGTGCCGGCATCCCAGAATGCTTCGCCACGGAACATAGAAGCCGCCTTAAGAAGGTTTCTATCGTGAGCGGCGGAGAGAATATCGGTGCGATCCATACCCCAGCGCGCCTGGACCGAGGAGCTAAGCGGTAATATATGCTTTCTTGCATAAAGAGCAGCAGGATAAGCGTTGGATGATGTCCCCGCATGATAGTGGGAATATTCATTTTGAAGTTCTCCGGATCGGTGACCTTCAAGATTAGAAGCGGTCAACCCACCGGACAGCACCGTAAAAGTATCCAAGGTTTCAAAATCTTCCATCGCGTCGAGGGCCCAGCAACTTTGGGTGACAACATAGCCGGCTGAATTTGTAGGCTTCTTTTCCTTTCCGAGAGTTGTTCGGTTGGATCTGTCATCCCTCCAAAAATTATTCTTATAATTCGTGCGGCCCCTGATTGTTTCTTTGTAAATATTTCGCCTTGATGGATATACAACTTCTTTATATTTTAACGAAATCAATCTCTTGATGGGGTCTGTACTAGCATCTTTCTTTTTTCTTCCATAGATATTTAAAAATTCTCTATAAGTGGAGTCTTTAAAATCTGTTTTCACACCTATGCTTTCGTTAAAATTCGAATTATTAAAGAAACCATAATTATTTCCAAAACTAGCCTTGACGACGGCTTGGGATCTTAGTTCTTTCCCGGCTCTCGTCTCACCTGTTTTGACAACAAATTTATAAATCAAAGGCTTGTTTGCTATATCTACAGCAGATTGTGTTATATACAGAGTCTCACCGTTTCTAGATGACACGTCAATGCTGCCTCCCGAAACTAAAGCAACAATTGGAGGACCGGACCGAGGTGTATGCGTGTATATATTATTCTTGCGATAGTGTCTTGCCAACTGGCCTTGACCTACTCGTATCTGTTTCCAAGTCGGATAGCCGTAGGCGCCATTTCTGTGTGACATGAGATGGTTAAAGGCCTCAGCGGATTTGGCGCGGCCGTTGGGAGTCGTGGTATTCGGGATTCTTTCTATGAAACCACCAGGAGTATTGGTAGCTACAGTAAAGGACCCAGTAGTAGAAAAATTATAATAATGTCTGTTATCCGCGGACAAAGGGTATCCAAGAATAAAGTCTGAGGAACTAATAGGTTCAAGAATGGTGGTGTTCATACCAACAAAATTAGTCGGATAATTGGATGCAAGGCCACTATCCGTGCGTGCCGCGGGCTTTCGCCATCCGGCGGATGTCAAGACCGACCCTAGTTCACTAGCAGTAGTAAAGTTGATAGCACTGACATAGGAATAACCCATTTCTCCACCAGGCAACGAGGCTGGAAGAGAACTAGAAACCCTTGTTAGTCCATCATATGGAAGATATCCAAATATGATACCCTGTGTCGAAGTATACGATGCCGTGATCCAAGAATATTGAAGGTCTGATCTGGGAATCATATGCTGAACATAATAATTATCATAAACTGAGGCTGTGGCGATTAGGCCATCGGAGCCAGTTCTGGCCATCTTTAATCTATTTCTATGAACTTTGTGGTAACTTGCCGTGTAATTTGTAACATAGTCTAGTGAAATATCACCACCACTTCCGGAACGAAGGCCAAAACGCTCACTTCTCTCGGTTAAAAGCGTTCGCAACGGCTGTCTAACTGTTATATTTCTATAGTTCAAGTTGTTGTATGGAGAATATTGACCTGACTCATAGTCTAAGCCGGGGCCACCGATGGTATCGCCAGCAACCTCTGGTCCGCCCGGGGCGGAGAAGCGTTCCACAATAACGTGCTCTCTGCGCGTCCTAGTGGGCTTAGCGTAGTCCACAAGGCCTCCGACATACCCAAGCAGGTCTGTCGTGACGGACGCCGTAGAGAAGCCCTCAGACTTCACAAACTCGCTGTTGTTTGTCCGGCGATCTGAGGTTTGGACAACTTCGTAGCGCTTGTTAAAATTACCCATTGATATAGTGTTCGAACCAGATCTGTGTTGGATATTCTTGATATTGAGTGGCCGTTTGGATATTTCATCTCGACGGTATTGTGGAGAAGAAGACGGGCGTTCTAAGGTTGAATCATTGGCCCTAAAGATAGCGTTGTTTAAATGCCATGCCTCGGCGCGAGTGGCCGAGGAAGTAAGAGTGGGATCAATTGTAATGTCGGTATGCCTGTGTCTGTGGCCGCCGACATGTTGTTTAGTAAACGGGCCCTGCATCGGTATATCATAATCGTCGCCATAAGAATCATTGTGATAACCAGCATATTCAAGACCACTAGTATCGGACCTATATCCTGTGCTACCCGCAGAAGAACTATATATATCCACCGGGGGCACAAATTTGTTTGTAGCATAAGAATTTGAATCTAAATTCTCTGTTAAGAGCAGATCCTTAAATTTGCGCTTTGCCTGCTTAATCGGGGGCCCAGTTTCAGCGACATCAATATCTTTAAAGTCTCCTTTGGAGGCATCGAACCTTGCATTTGTCTTACCTCGTTTAAAAATAGAAAATACTGCATCAGGCTTGGAGCCGCGTGGATAATTATATCCTCCACCTATCTGTGTCGGGAACCCAACAGACATTTTAAAAGGTCGAGTTTGTTGGCGTAGAGCATAGGCTGAGCCCTCATATATTCCTTCTTTCCCGGTGCCGTCATTAAACTTATCAGCGGATGCGGAGTTGAAACTGAGGATAATATCGCTTATTGATTGGCGGGCTTCGGCGATGACTGTTGCTGTCCCGATCGCCCCGAATGCTGTATTACTTCTACTGGCGCGCTCTTTCCACCAGCGAGCGCTTGTATTTTGTTTGCCGTCATCACCACCAGTAAAGCCGGCGAGCGTAGTCTGACTCATATCGTCTGTGACGGTTACATTTCCAGCGGCGCCGGGCACTGCTTGAGTCAAAGTAATTAACTGTGCGCCGTCGGCTTCGGCTGGAACAGCAGAAACTATAATCTTACCGTTGTGGCCATTGGCATGCTCTATGGCTGCCTTAAGCTGAACTAAGAAAACGTTCTGAGAATGAGGCGTCGCCGGCGGTAAGTTGAGGGCAACCGCAATGGCGCCGACGAGGCCGGCCCCGGCGACCTGAGATCCTATGTCAGTGTCAGACGCGAGAATATCACCAGTTGCAAGGGCGCCGGAGTCAAGGTCGTTGCAGACACAATATGTTTTTTCGGTGCCGTCTGTTGAAGTAATAACAATGGTCTCTTTCTCATCCATTCCACTTGCTGCGTCACCATCTGCCACGGTTATCGTTGCTGTGGCTGCGGTGGGCAGTGGCGCGTGTCCATATTGCCAGTTATAAGATAGTTCTCCTATACCCTTAACTCTGCCTTCAATCTTATCTTCACTACTTCCCCAGCGCTCATTACCCTTATAATCAAGATGTGGATATTGGTGTTGGTATTTCGATCTTCCAAGAATATGATCCTCAACCACGGTACGAATTTCATCAGAAACATCGGCCGAGGCGGGGACAAGCTGCTGTAAGAAAATTCCGAGTGAATTATCAATCCATTTATAATAATCTACGAACTTATCAAAGTCGGGATTATTTTGAATCTTTTCAAAGAATAAATTCCTTAATAATCTTAATCCCTTGTAATCTCCACGATATTTATTAACCACATCTCCGATAAGATTGTTAAATTCAACAATGGTTCCGAAGTAATTTATCATTTCCTGTGATACAACACCATACATGCTCTTTTCAAAAGCAAAGAACATTTGTGATGGGGAGGCATCGCGAGGAAATAGTTCGTCATCCCTAGTAAGAACATTCACAGCATCATCAGAATTGATAATCTCTGGTAGTCTTTGTCTGTTTGTCGGAATGAATTCTTTGGAGATTACCGTGGTCGAAGAGACTTTTAAAGGGAAGTAGCCCGTGCCGGCATACTGATTTGCTATAATGTTTGAAATCTTTCCTTCATTAGAATATCGTGACTCAAGAATTACAGAGCCCGAAGAGGCGTCTTCCACAGTAAAAAACCCAGAAGCATCAGACCCTGTTACTTGAGAGAAATCCCAATGCATAGCCAAAGATTCTATATTTGGTATTGTCTGATTGTTAATCGCCACGCCGGAGGGATCCGGATTAAAAGCTATATTTCTACTTGGAAATTTTGTTCCGACATTTAAAGGATCTTTGGCGTGCTCGATAATGACTTCATTCTCTAAATAAGAGACCCAGTGACGCAAAGAAGAAATTTTAACATCAGTATTAGTCACAACAGAAGAACTGAAATCTGTTCTGTCCGCGCCGATATAATATCTACGATCGGCCGTGAGAAACGCATCCTTCTGGGCGCTAGCGGTTAATTGAAACTGGTTTTTTATTGTGCCAAATTCTGTGTTGACCCCAAACCACTCCAAAATTATTTGATCTGATGCGGTGGAACCAGAAAGCTTGTTAGCATAAGGCCACTTCTCGCCCCTTGCTCGAACTGCAAAATTCCATTTTTGATTGTCATAAACATTACTATATACGGAACTTGTGAGACCAAAAGTTCCGGTTCTGCCCTTTAGTTCAAAATATCCATCACGAGAATTACGGGCAGTTCGAACAAAATAAAGTTGGAAATTATCATCATTACCTGCCGTCTTCCAAATAAAATCCGAGGGCCCTCTTGATTCATGATAACCAAATATCGAAGAACTCAAGAATGGAGTTGGAAAATACTTAGGATTATCAAATTCATATTTTCTTGGGAAAACAACCTCCACCTCTGCTGTGTTGGTAAGGTATTTGCTTGTTCCAGAAATGTGAGTGACCATTAATGTTTCTGCGTTGGTCGCAGACTGGCTTTGATACACAATCCCATCAAACCGATTTGGGTGATTAAAATCAGCATAATTCTTACGAGTTGTGGTTGAATAATCAGTGTCTTCAAATTTGAATTCTGTATTATTACCGTATGCATTAAACTGAACAACCTCGTCGCCAATTCCGTAGCAACGAATCAAATTTCTAAACGCCTTTTCGGTGCCTTTTGACTTATAAATATAAATTAAATTGTTATAAATATTTTGATAAATAAGGTTTTTAACTTCATTAATATCTAAATCATACGCCCTGTCGTCCCTGCGATTCGCGAATCTTTCAAGTATATCTGCATCGACAAATATCTCCGGTACGGTTAAGCCCTTAGAACTTAATAGATTTCTCGCGAATGGAGTTGGCTTATGACTTGAACTCAAGTAGGTATTGTTTGATAAATGAGGCAGGGCTTTAATCTGTAAGTTCAAAGTATCAAAATAAGAACCAATAATCTGCGTTAATCTTTTAACATTTTCGGAGCCGTCAGTTTCGTCCTGTTCAACAACCCAAGACGGAAGGTAATCTTTGATGCTTGCCTGATTTTCATGATCATAAACACTACCGGTGGTAGACAGTTCACTATAAAGAGTCTTTACATCCGGATGGAAGTCATATATAATTGGATCCTTGTATTCTACGGTACCCGATACTGCTGCGGAAGAAGACACCATAGCAGAACCCAACTCTCTTGCAGCCTGGCCAGGATATGCATACCAAACCCCATTTGAAATACGGCCCGAATAATCCAAAACAGCAGAATCTACAGAACTTGTGCCTGTTATACCTTCATTGAACTTGTAGTAAACACCAAGCTCTGCGTTGGCTATTTCGTTATTTGTCCCACCTCTTACTTGTGTCCACCAATTATTTTGTATATCTTTTTCATCCCTCTTTCCTTTCCAATACCTAAACTCGTCTATCGATGCAGACAAGCGGGCCTGGCCTCCAAGTTCAAAATCGGCTAGCTTCACACCATATACATTTCCTGAAGGTGCAGTCTGTAATGAACCTATATGTGCATTCAAAGATCCGGTTACTTCGCCAAAGTCTAAGGCTGTTGTATTCGTGTTATCTAAATTACCATCAACATATGCCGTTGTTGTGATGCCGGTAGAACCAGATTCTACTGTGACCGCGTAATGGTGCCAACTATTGTCGGCTATTGAATCCTTTGTATATGCGCTCGAAAGAAGATTTAAATCTGCTACACTAGAGCCAGATGCGAGGTGTAACCGAAGAGGATCGGCGCCTGCTTCGTGGGGCCCTGAAGCCGTAAGATAAAGTAAAAACCGGCCATAACCCGCGTGAGCGGTCGATTCCTCGGGCCCGACGGCACTAGCCGTAGACTGCCCATTCCAGAGATCAAAAATTACTTCTTTCGAGTTTTGAAGTAAAATAGTGGCGGAAGTCTCAAAGGATTCTTTTCTAAGCCAAAACTCTACTGACACTCCTTTGGACAAATCAAATTTTAAATTTGATTCACGAGTGCCAACGCGGCCAAGAGGCAATGTGCCATCGGTGGTGTAAATGTCTGTATCGTAATAATTGGCGCCCGCAAAGGAAGTGTGTAAAAACCCGGAAGACATCCCTCCAGAGGCTGTATGGGGTCCGCCAACGATTTTGATGTACTCTTTGGTATCGTAACTACCCCAGCCGGAATTCTGAACTAGATATCCGGTGCCGGCTGCCAGGGACGTTCCAAAATGGATATATCCGTTTGTGCGAGGATATCTATTTTCAAAAATATAAAGATCAAGATAATTCGATTCATTGTGAAATTTAGTTATTTCTTCTTCAGCGCCGTCATATGGAAATTCACGATAAATTCGCGAGAGCGCGTCTTCATAATATGACTGCGCGGATCCATATGTGACAAAATTATTCGGATCACTAAAGTCAACCTGCGGAATAAATCGATTTATCCGCTTGATTTGTTCTCTTACATTATCAGCGGATTCAAGTTCAGGTGCGTTCTTTACTACTTCTTCTTCAAGACTAGTTGATTTAAGAACGGCCTGTGGTTTGTTAGTATCAAATAGTTTCTTAATACCCATTATCAATTCTGCCTTGATTGAACTTTAAACTTAAATGTTTCCGGTTGTTCGACCCAAGAGCTGATATCTTCATTATAGAATGCAAATTTAATCCCATACATATAACCTGTCTCTAGCATCCCCATGTCTAAATCAAAATAAGAGCCCGATGCATCGTAAGACATAACTGTGTGTTTTGTGCTGCCTGTTCCATATGGAATAACCTTCAAATCATCTACAACTCTGTATATCTCGTATGAACCGCTCTCAACAACCTGAACTTGCGGCGATGCGACCGCCTTGGTGTAAATAGTTGGGCTCCAATCTTTTTGGCGTGTATACACCCTAAATCTTCCCGTCTCGTTAAAGCGATACACATTCTTAAGATTTGTTATTGAAATAGAGTATTCGTTGCTTGGGGCCGTAAAAGACGGCTTTAATACCATTGGTTTTATTGAACCGGTTTGATATTCCACCGATCCAGTACCACCCTTAAACCAAACATCATAAAGCGTAGTAACAGGTGTTATAGAAGAAGTGATAGCAACAGATGCCGAATATATCCCTTTCGAAACATAACCGCCGGTAGTAACTGTCGGCAATGCCGAGCGGACATAAGTGCCATCGGCAACTAAACTAATGGCGGAACCAGACGGCGCCGTATCGTCAGATGAACCTGAATAAAAGCTTACATAAATCTCACCAGTCCCGACGCGTGGAATATTTCTTAGGCGGCCGCGGAAATAGTTATAAAAATAAATAGTATTTAAGTTTTCTGCTGCGGTGGCCAATGAGCTGCTATAATAAAAGTTGCCCCGGTCATCCTCAATCGAAGACGCCCAACGGGCTTCAATATATGGCCTTTTGAAGAAAAACTCTGTTCCTCTTCCAAAAAACTTCTTTGTGTAATAAGAACGAGAAAGAGTTTCGTAATCTTTTGATATATAAATTCCTACGCCTTCATCATCCTTAGAACCTAGAATGTTGCCGGCACTATTCACCCATTGTTCCACAAGGGTGGTAATATCAACCTCTATATCTTCTGTCCCCACGTCAAAAGATGCTGTGTAAGATGAAGAGGTATCTGTACGATAATCACCCCCTGTATCAGTCCATGCAATCTCCCCAGCAGAGGAAGAAAGGCGGCTGGTCCAATTGGATGAACCTTTGTCTTTATAAAGCTCCATATCTAAGCCAGTGCCTTCGAACCACGAACTAGAAACGGGTGCGATATCCATCGTATACGATTTGGGTAAAGTTAGCCCATGGGGTGCATTATATAAGCGTAAATAAAAATTTACAGAACCGGAGTCAGGGATTACGCCGTCGGTGCGATCGGCCTTGATCGAATTCGTTGACGCCGTACAATTAAATTTTATAAGAATTCGAGACTTCTCAGCGCTGGCTGAAGAAGTTCCGGCCTGACCATAGATGGTAAATACTTCCAAAATATCTGCGGCGCCCATATTTGAACCGGTTCCGCGAGTAGTAAGGTTCTCCTCGTAAGCATTGGTAATCGTATTATCTGATGTTGCATAATATCTTTTTACGCCCATTATATTACTGTCCCTTTAATATCTATTTTTGGAAATTTAATTTCCAATATAACATTATCCGGAACTGAAAGATAGCGGCCGTCGAGGGACATAAAACGGCCGATGTTCAAAGTTGAGGAAGAATAATTCGCTCCTCTTTTGCTTACAAGTTTTACCTTCGACGTATCCGCCACGCCCCTTGCTTTGTTAAGAACCGAATATATATCTGTGATATAAAGCCTCTCTCCAATAAACATTGTCTTTTGGCCAAACTTTTGTCTAACGGCCGTGATTGCGTTATCAAGCACCTCGTATTTGTTTATTTCCTCGCTTGCAACCACTTCAAACTCAATTCCAACGTTCACTACTTTAGCGTCCAAGACATCAACAGTATCGTTAATCATACGATAACGATTTAAGTGAATTTTAAGATTTTGCTTCAAAGCAGAGTTCGCCTGTATAAGTTTTCCAAACGCGTTCTCCGAAATAACATAAATATTTAGATTTCTTTTAATTGAATCCTGATCTCTGACAACCCTACAACGCTTAACTGCCCCAAGGTGGGCCGGCATCGCATAAGTGAGCGCCTCATAATCTGAACTTGTAACTGCTCTGCTCTGCGCTGGGAAGATATTTAATGCCTGGCTTCTTATCTCCTCAACATTTGGATTTCTAACAGATCCAACAATAGGCTCCTCGTTGGAGCACTCTAGAGAGGAAATGACGGAGGCCGCGGTGGCATTATTGGTTATCGATGGATCGTTAAACTCAAAACGTGGTCTAACTAATGTGTTAACTGCACCGATGGCAGCGTTCGCATTGCTAACTGTGTTGGACCTATAAGTTATTGTTAATGTTGTGTCGGCCGGCCCAATGCCCAACTTATCAGATCCTATAAGGTCCGAAGGATCGAAAATACTGTCGGTTACATAGTCCTTCGCGTGTCTTTGAAAAACAACATTTGATGGTTCGGCCAGGCCAGGTGTGGCCACCTGCGATTCGGATCCGAATCCAAACTGTAAAGTAATGCCGTTGCGATTTGCTGTTGTTATAAATCTTCTAGCTGCTTTAAACGGCCTCAATAAAGACGGAGCATTGTCTCTTGTGTTTTCATCTCTATTCGGAACAGATTTATACACCACATCCTGCGATAAATATTCCACCTCATAATATTCATGACCATCAGAGTCAAATACACTAATAATTTCTACTATATTGGGGTTACGAAGCCTAACCTTTTTAAATCTTTCAAAAGATCCAATCGTCTCGGACTTGATATTAAATTGACCGGATATGATCTGCCCAACAGCCTTAACTGCATAACTTGAAGGATTTCCCGTTGAATCATCGATTGCGGCGGACACCACATCATTAGAAGGATCATCAAAACGAACATCTTCTAACAAGATAAAACTTGCGCCGCCGTCAGATGAGAGAACCGTATTCCTCTTTATGATTGGAAAATAATCTGTATTTGGACCCAAGCCGGTCGAATTTGCAGGGATAATCACATACATAGAAATCATACCCGTCGTAGATTTAGAGGACTGGTACTTATAGCCCATTTGTTTTGCTAACCGCAATACATTATTATATTCCGAAGCAGTGTCTAAAAATGATTCATTTACCTGATAATCCAAATAGAAAGACATGATATCGCCGACGTAGGCCACAGTATCTAACATCAGAGAACCGAACGAGGCCTCGCTAAAATCTTTAAAAGTATCGGGATAATATCTTTTTGTGTAGTTAACTAGGTCTTCTCTGATAGAATCAAAGTCTCTGCTAGTATAATCTATTGGGAAAGTTCTTTTGGCCATTTACAAGTTCTCCAGTAATAAATAGTATCCAGTTTAACTTGAAACAGGAATAGTTAAATCAGAGATAATGTTTGCTGATGGAACTGAATATCTTATTTTTATTAGAACGATCGAATTGTCTTTTGATCCCGGAAGGGCGCCCATAATGGATGGGCTTCCCACTTGTAGTGTTAATATTTTTATATAGGGTAAATACGTTGATATCTGCTGTTCAATCCTACTCTTTATTGTGGAAAGGGTGGATTCTGTATTCTGCTCAAACAAATATCTCCTAACACCTACACCAAACTCTGGAAACATTATCCGTTCACCGGGAGAAGTTAGAACGACCATTTTTAAATTCTGTGCTGCAACTTGATTTATATTTTTGTTTAAGCCATACGCACCGTCGACCGGATCAATCCTCAGTGGTAATGCAACTGATATTCCTTCTGCCATAGTGTTCCTCCTTTAATCACAGTCCTCTCCGTCCGCATCGAACGGGCGACTCAATAACCTTCCTCTTTCCCACCAACGCAAACCGTCTTCAAAATTAATCTTTGGTCTAATTAGATCCCTAAGATTAGTCGGGCCAGTATTTGGGTCGGTTTCATTGCTAGAATCGAAATCAATTGCCTGTGCTGCTTCATATAAACTGGTAAACAATTGTTTGGCGGCGAGCCGGGAGTCCTTGTATGCTTGTGGGCCGCGATTCCATCTATAAAATTTCTTCCCTTTCTTGCCGCCGGCGACCTCCCACATATCTCCGCCAGTAGAAGGATAACCAATATTGCCCACAGAATCAAAAAAAGTCATAGCACTATAAATAGATTGAAGTGATATAAATCTTGAAATAGGAAAAATATACTCAAACATAGTCTTATATTCTGGTGTTTTAACCAACTCCTCAATTAAACAGTATACGTCATAGGAATCGGGGTCGAAAAGAGTAAACTCCTGATCAGGTATGGGAAGTTCGGCAGACGCAATTGGTATTAAATAGCGTTTTTTATTGTCTCTGTTCCTAACTCGGAAGGCTTTCTGGCTTATAACAACCTCTTCGTCGATCGTCGCGGCCAGTGGTCCGAAAGCTTTCTGATTTTCACTAGTTGGCTCCGGTACATAACAAATGCGCAAACCAAACTTCCACCCAGTAATAGGTATATCATGTTTGTGTCCGTCAGCGCCTGGATCCATTTGGGCTCTCTCAACCTTTGTTTTTATAATCTCGTGGTAGTGTTCGTTTCCTCGTAAATCCGTGTGAGTTGATGTTATGCCATTCCCGTCGAGATCAATATCATATGTATGGTTGTGATTTTCAATGTTTTCTGTCTCTCCGGTTCGCTCGGGGTTACCCCAAAACTCAGAAATATCTCCTTCAAGGCCATTGCGCTTGAACTTTTTGACTTTGCTATTCCAGGCTTCTATATTAACAATATCAAATAAAGTTTTTTTCCTCGACATAACTTCCCCTCGACGGTCGAATTCATCAATGGGTGGTCCAGATTTATCCTCAATACGAATGTATTTTTCTAACACAAAGGGCCAATAAGAATCGATTGAGGCGCGTTTAAAAAGAGGATTTTGATTTTCTTCTTCGAATTCACTTGATTGCAACGCCTTAATATTGTAAGTTTCAGGATCGTTAGGATCTGACTGCACATCAAACGGCCCGTCGCTATACACCGCTCCTCTTATCCATTCTTCATTAATGAGAAATAAGTGATGGACATTGCTTACCAAGGGAGGAAGTGTTAAGACAAATTTTTCTTTTAGTATAGCCAACTCTTCTCGTATGTAACGATTCAACATCATGAGAGCAGAACTCTCATTTTGTCTAATTGTTTTTTCGAAAGCGCTCCTTTTGGCGGCTTCCGCTGCGTGCTTACTAAATCTACTACTACCAGTTCCGATCCCGATAATATCACTGGAGGCTGCTGTGGAGAAATTTCTTTTGAAAATGCTTTGCGTTTTAATGGCGATGTCCGAAAGAACCTCCAATCCGCCGGCATATTCTCTATAATAACTATTTACAGCCCGTATTATCTCCGATAATGCCTCTTCTTCTGCCAGAGTAAAATCCCCGTCGGCCAAGCCAGAGTCACTTTCTCTTACTAGCATACCAGAATCTATTTTTCTAACTGTATTATTAACGGCTTGTTCAAGAAACCTAAAATAATATTCTTCATCTGTGGCGTTTGAACGACGGACGCCATCTTGATAAAGGCCTTGCTTTATTCTTTCGGCTATAAAACTTTCCAATAAATTGTCATAATTACTATCGCTTAACTCAAATATTGTGAATACTGGTACAGCCCTTATAAAAATGTCAAGGGTATAAATTCGTATGACTGCGCGCAATGCGCCGTCCAAATTCGCAGCATCTTCAGATGTCATAATTCTATCAAATGGCGCCTCGATAGAGCATAAAGGATCCCCCTCCAACCTATCATCACGAAGCAAATTCTGCGACATGTCGCTAACACCTGCTCTAAGATCTTCTAGATCAAATATGGGCTTTGAGGATGGCTCGCAACCATCTACCTCCGGCAACAAGGCCTCCGATATGTCTAGCCAACCCTTAAACCTTCTAGCCTGCACATAAAATGGCTTAGGGGCATCATCGCCTAATCGTTTACCAAGAAGGCCACCATACATCTCAGGATCCATATATGTGATTTTCGGTCCCTTGTAAGGAGAATGTCCGAACTTAAAAGCTTGAGCAAAATTATCTAGCCCTATTAATTCGTTTCTTTCTGCATTCTTCTCTTCTTTGCCTCTGTTAACATCATATCCCTCTGGCTGTTTAGGCTTATTGTTTTTGCCCGTTTTCCCCGTAGAAATAAGATATGATATCCTCTTAAGGAAACCGGAATTTAATTTATCAAACTCAGTGGGTTCTCCTTTTTTAGCCAAAGCAAAGTGATCTCTAAATTTAGATTCAAGTGCTATCCTTCCTAACTCCGTTCTAGAAACGCTAGAATTATCTAATAGAATTTTTAAGAAATATTGATTTAAAATTTCTACTTGATAGGAATCGGGGATTAAAGGAGTCTTAGGAAGGTTTAACGAATCTATAATATTTAAAGCACCAACATCAGAGGCACCGGGAATTTTAAGATCATAACTTGTGTAAGAATATTCCTCATCTTCACCCAGAATAGATTCCGGAGGCATATTATCCCCCATTTGTTTTATATCTCTCTTGCTTAAGGGCTTGCCTTTTTTGTTTCTGATGGTTTCTACAATTTTAAGACCATATTCGTTCTCTGTTTTCAAAAATCCTGTTTCTTCATCATAGAGATTATAATCATATTCAACTGAAACAGAATACGGTGGATCGATCTCATCTCCGCCATGTTCTCTTGGATATGAATCATAAAGCAAGCGAATATCAGCAGATGAAGTATCTGGGAGTTCTAGAAGTTTTGATCTGTTTCCGTAAAACTCAACGAAGGAGTTGGCCTTATCTGCATTAAAGGGGAGTTTTCTTTGGGTACTATCTTTCCATTTTGATAATTTTCTGGTTCCCGTTAGTACCCCAGCAATACTTACATTCTTCCCGTTAAGAACGTTGTGTAATCGCTCTTGAGGTGAATGAACTTTGTGTTTTAATTCATCCTTTGTAGGATCCTTGCCAAAAATAACCTGATCACAGGCCCACTCTAAATCATCTGCTGCGCTAGCGTACTTCTCGGGCCAAGTATTTCTCGTGCGAAAGTTAAACTCTTCAATAAATGCTCTAACATACTTTTTACGATCCTTGATTCTATCTCTATTCTTCCTCTTTACTTTTTCATATTCACTCATTGCATCTTGAGGAGTATTAATAGTTTTAAATTCTGGCTCCATATTTCTTAATGTGATCGCCAGATGTGCCCCGACGGTCGGAGGGTAACCACCCTTGGTGTATCCCCAAAAGTTTTTACCTGCATATTCATTTTTCAACATATTACCATAAATATCTATGGGGAAATTTTCGTCGCGGGACGTGGGATCCTCGGCCGCATCTGGGATTTTAACAGCATTATCTGACCACATTTCAAAAAATCCCAGGTCTTCTGCTAACGGGGATCCAAAATGTCTTACTAACCAGTTATGCTTTTTAAATGGCCGGCCCATAGTATCTGAAAGCAGTGCGTTGAGTACTCCGCCGTGGCCCGTAAAGTGATTAATTGGACTCATAAGATCCTTAATATGAGCTTCCTCAACCATATCAAACATTGATTTTGTAATTTCATCGTTAAAATCATTGGTTATAGGATCGTTTGCTGGTAAAAACCCATCTGCGGGGCATCCTTGGTCACTCAAAAGATTCGGAAAATCCGAGAATGGGCCGTATTGGAGAAGATTCAAAAGATCATTCAAGTCTTGTACGGCCTGATCTTTTAAATTATCAAGTTGTTCCCGACACTCCTGCTTGCTCAGGCCCTTTTGTGCCAGAAGATCACACCTTAAATTTTCAATTCTTACTCTAACTTCTGGGGCGCAGGGATAAACGGGTTGCAAAAGAGCAGGGGGGAAGTTTAATTTTTTTCTTAAATCTTCCAAGGTTGGTACAAAGATGCCCAAGGCCGGAAAGAAGGTTGTGAATGCAGAGGGATCCGAGAAGATTTCAGCAATACACGGCGAAGTGCTCGTCGCGGCGACCTCAAGCGCCAATCTCATTGTTTCTTGGGTTGGATTGCCTGTAAGAAGTTCAAGTATTTGGCCTTGTGTAAGCATAAGAGATAAATCTTCAATAAAATCTCCCATTTCTGAATTAGAAAGCATTTCTAAGCATGTCGCATCTCTTCCTCCAAGAGCACCAAACAACTTCTGGAGGGAGTCTAACATGTCTTCCCGCGATGCATCGGGGCACAGACTCTCTCTAAGAAGGTTTTCAAAGTGATTATTGTCTGCGGCCAAGTCAGCTAAGTTCGCTCCGAGTGATTTTAAGGCGTCACAAGCAAGAGACAGAAGTTTATCGAGAATAAACTTTAAGACCTGTGCCATAATTGCCAGAGCAACCCCTATAATCGTTTCTGCCAATGCCTGGAGTAGCCTCATAAATATATCTTTGAAAAATTCACCTATTTTATCCGCCATGGCGGGAAGGGTTAAATCAGAATCCCAAGAACAAATTTCGGCCTCTAACGAACCTAAAAAGTTATCTAGTCTCGGATTCATCTGTAGCGGAGACGCAATCTTACAAGGGCTGTGTTTAAACATCCTGGCCACGATTGGGGCGCCCGGGATTCTATTCATAGTTTTCAGAAGCTCATCGGCGCCGATTGCGGTAAGCATAGTTCTTCTATAAGCATCAACTATTTCTTTCTGGATGGCGCCGAGGGCTTCTCCATAAGTCCCGCCGGCGCCAGGCGGTGACTCACCTTCGTTAAAGGCAAGCTCCGCGTCTTCGTCAAGGCCGATGCCTCCCTGGCTTTCCATTTCTCTGATCATACTTCTGTTGTATTTTTTAAGCTTCTTTAATAATTCCTTTTGTTCCTCTTCTTCTTCTGGATATTCAAAGCCCGTGGACTCTAACTCAGCTATTGCTTCTGCTTCTGTTGGGGTTGTGGATTCGTTTAGTTCGCCGCTCTGAAGTTGTTTGGCCATCTTTCTTTGGCGAAGCGAGAACCCACCACCAGAATAATTTCCGGAAACATACCCCGCTTCCCAAGGGGCCGGAATATCGCCGACCTCTGCTTTGATTTTATCTATAATTTTCTGTTGGTCTTCTGTCGAAAGCCCAAGAAAAGATCGATTAAGATAATTGTCATCCATCGCTCTAAAGGCGGCTGCTGCGAGGGCTTTAGTCGAACTCTCTTCTCCCATACCTTGTGCCACACAATCAGCGGCGCTCTTGATTATTGCTAACCAACCACACCAACCAAGCCTATCGTTAATCCGGCCCCAAAAGAACTTCTCGTCATTTTGGTAATATGGGCGGAAGGAGCGCGCATACTTTCTCTTTTTTACACTTTTCTCTCCTCCTATCTCATATTTTACTCCTTTTTCGAGGCCGCCTACGGCGTCTTTATAACCACTAGATTTCTTAACGTTCGATTTGAATCCATAAACAATCTCTTCTAAAATAATATAAAGATAAGGATCTGATTTTTGAATTCGGTCTTTACCTTCTTGAAAAGTAGTGTCGAAAAGCGATTTAAAATCTGCGGCGCCGGAAACAAAAGCCTGTCCTACCTGCTTTATTCCTCCGTCGTATTCATTACATGACTCATCCTCGCCCCCTCCGGAGAATTTCTTCAAAAATTGATCGGGCGCCGATAAAATACAACCCTCAATTGAAGACATTAGTGTATCAAAGTCTTCGTCTACACTAGTTCCCGTTGAGATACATCCAGCAATTCTACTTTGATCGTATATTGTATTGCCATTGCTTCCATACAATATCTCTAAGGGAGGGTGTGTATAATCAGTTATAACTTTAAGCCAGGGTGTTGGTTCTCTAGCCGTCAGGTCCGCATCAATTTCTGGTGCAGATCCGATATAATATAGAGTCCTAGTGTCCTTAAATATAGATTCATTTTCGTTTAATAACGCCTTAAATAATCTTTTATATCTTCCGTTTTTGCTAATTTTTATGTCTTCGCAACCAGCCTTATTAAGAGTGACTGATCTTAATTCAATATCATCACTATCTGGAGATATCTTTTTAAACTTGAAGCCTATCTTTTCTGGTATTCGGTTTGCGCGCAGGGGATCAAAAGACATCCCAATATCATCATGCTTGACCCAATTGGCAACGGCTTTCCTGAAAGCTTCTATCCTATCTGCTTCTCTATCTAGATTTAAATATACCCTTTCTCTCTGGTTTGGGTCGTTCGGAATATCTGGAATTCCTGGGATCGTTTGAGTTGTGTTGGAGCTATCAGAAAAATTGGTGGCTGTTACAAACCGGCCGCCCTCGAATGTCGCCCATCGTTTACTTTCACCATGGTATTTGCTAAATGCGCGGGCGACCCTCTTGAGAGCGGGTTGAAATTGTTTTCCCTCGAAAACAACCTCCAAACTTGTTTCGAATTCAGCTTCGGGCTCTTGAATCAATCTTTCCGGCAACCTTTCAAATATTTCGACTGGAATTGAAATAAGTACTCTTGTCCGGCCCTTGAGTTGAAGAGGTATATGATATGTGTATTCTGCAAATTCCAGCAGAGCGGGAATTATATTTATTTCCTCGCTCTTCAAATCATAACCAGGGACGGCCGGGGGGATAAGATAGTCAAGGGCGCCACCGGCGGTGGCGATGCCTACGGCGCCGACGACGGCGCCGACAATTCCGAAACTAAGGAAAGTGGCGGTGCCGGTGGCGATGCCGGCAACAATTCCGGTCATGACATTGAATTCATCGACCCGTGGTGGCTGCTCTACATACTTAAACACTGTTACAGTTTCGGACTTATTAAAATAGTCTAGCATTAACCGGACGGCACGGTCTTTGTGTTCTTCTTGAAATTCTGAGCTTTTCAATGTATCTACGTCTGGTCCGGGACGGGTCACGGCCTCGCCCGGAATATATTCCCCCCCGGCGGGCGCATCAAACGTTAAAACTATGGACTGCACGCACGTTTTCCCATTAAAAAAAGTTTCTCCTTCTCCCATCATACGATAATCCGGAACATAAGCATAAGGATTTGGGCGGCAAATCGGGCAAGGATCTGGTTCTTGACCTGGAACTTCAGGGCCACATACTAAAAACTTAAATTTTTCTACATCTAGGCCTGACTCTTCTAAAGTGGATCCCGTCGTGGCGCCGGGGACTTCGCCGGCTGAACGGGCCCCGAGAGCCGGACGCGGATCAAGGTCGGCGGCGGCCCTGTCTAGAGCTGCGCGCTGACGATCGCCGGCGTGGCGGCCGAAACGGAATTTGCCGGCCGGTGTCCGAGCTGATTCTCTTGCGAATTCTTCGTAGGCAGTTCTGCCTGAAGTATTTGTTTTTATGCCCATTAATTTGTCCTATTATGCCGACTATTAATATAAATTGCGCCGACTGAGTGTAAATAATCTACTTCATAAGCCAGCATACCGATGCGAGATGCTGCCAATTTACCAAATTGTTTCTGTAATAAAACCATATACGAAAAAACATCTGTTAAATCCGAAAGACCCGGGAAAGCGGTGCCGCCTCCGACCCCGACGACCGCTTTGGGACTTAAAGTAGCACGGATCAATTTCGGCGTGATAAGAAGAAGTCCAGCCAAAATACTATTAACTAATTGAATGTTGCCGTGGATCTTTAATAAATATTCCTGTAAATTGTCGCCCTTTGGTATTGGTTGCAAATAATTTATTTCTCTTTTTGTTCCAAACTCTGGATTGGCAGGCACGAGGCCTTCAAGGCCGGTCTTAATATCTCTGTTTCCTGCAATCAAATCAATACCATAAGTAACCATTATTTTACCATCGAGTGCATTTCGGCCTGGGGGATTTTTTTGAGTCACTAACTTAATACCTTTCCTAGCAATAATTCGTACCGAGTCGGCCTTCATTGCAATTGCTGAATCAGAAAAAGATCTTCCGACAAACCCGTCGCATATATCAAAGTAATCATCAATATCCGCTCTTTGTGATATGTATATTCTAGCGGCGTCTCCAGGTGAAATATCCTGGTTTAGAGATCCAAAGTTTTTATCTGCTAGGCCTCCTCCATGCCAACTACTGGGATCGCCGGTTGGGCGCCCGAGGGAGTCCAGGGTGCGAGACTTGTCGCCGCGGCCGGGGTCGAACCCTTGTAACCCAACAACAATATCGATGGCGCCGCTGCGAGTGTGTCCCTTACCGCCGTAGCCCGAATTAACTTTTCCAATCCTATCTCTACCAAGTATTATATAGGTATTATTCTTACCCTTAATAACTTCTTCCGAATCCGTTTTATTGTAATTCGGTTGTTTCTCTTCCATATGGCTATTGTTAAACCCTGAAGATTTACTAGTTAACTTTCCATCAAACACATCAAGTTCATCACCAGTGCTAGTACTAATATTCTCTTCAGAAAGGACAGAGAAAGGAGAGTCAATCGGCGGATCCGCTGGCGGTTTTTCACCAGGAGGAACGGTACCCTCAAACAGCGTATTCGTGCTAATTAAATCATCTGGGCCCGGTGCATAGACATCTTGGTTAGCAAGATCTTCTAGTTCACTAGCTAAATCGGGGTTATTCTTTTCGTATCTTGAATAACTTCTTCGTGGTCGCTGATCTCTCGGTTTACTCATTTAATCTTTCCTACATTACCTTATATATCTGTCGAGGGTGAACGGGCACTATCGATAGGCTCCCGAGCCCGGGGCAGGCTGGGCGTCACCTTCTGTCGTGAACTCGTTGCTTACTGGAGGCTCAACCGACGTGTTCGCTGGGTCATCGAAGGTAATGCCGCCCATGTCTTCTTCTGTATCCGCCTGGTGAAGTCCTCTATAAATTTCAATCGCCTTCTGTTTTCTTGCTGTGTTGCTTCTTCCTCCCTCATGACAGGTTTCACAATTCTCAAACTTTGCCGCAAACAGGCCGGCCAAAAAAGCAACAGTTTCTTCTTCATTCTTCCCATCTATAACTTCTGAGGCTATATGTTGATTAAACTGGGGGTCGGTAACGACGGCCCGGGCCACATATTTGAATTGATTGTCTTTGTTTATTAATGTTTCATAAGCCTTATCCTTGTCCTCAAAATAGCGGTCCGCGATGCGCTCTATACCAAACATCTCAAGAAATCTGGATCCGTGGGCTGTTTCTGGGCAAATATTTAATTGCCAATAACCAAAAGAACAATATTTTGCTTTTTTATTGTTCCCAGGATTGGTTACTTCTAGTTCACGGCCGCTAACGGGGACCGTCGCCGTTGGGCGGGGATCGCCGGCGGCGGCGACTTGAAATCTAGACTCTGCGTGAGCATTGGCCGCGAGTGCAATGAGCATTGCATCACCCCAACCAGCAAAATGAGAGCTGCTTTTCAGATCCTGTATAAAAGATACTGCATCAATATCCTCCAGCAAATCACCAGCCTCACAGACGCTGGCGGCGTTCGGGTCATCGAGACCGTTATAAACAAAGTTGTCTAAACTTCCGGGCGTGATAAGTCTATTAACATACCCAACTGATAAATCCGGATTTGCAAACTGTATGTCGACAATAGAACCCACTTCCGCGTTGGCCAGCTCTGGATCCGCGTTCGTGGAACCCATTATTTCAAACAAAGGATATTTTAGTGCTCTTTCAAAATATTCCATCTGACTAGAAAGAAAAAGAAACGGGTTCGTCATAATGTGCATTTCTGGGATTGCGCAAATAAAAATAGTACTCTCCCCTGCTGCCTTAGAACTTAACTTGCCGGGAAGAAAACTTTGTAACCACTGTGCCGCGGAACTGGTGTCCGCGAGGCCGAGTTTGAATCTTAATAAAACGATCCCCCTATAATTATTAATACCTGCAAACTTGTTTGGAGAATATGCGTTCGCAACTAATCTGTCATAAACAGCCCCCGGATTATCAATAAGCATCCCCGGGCGACAAACCACATTTTTTTGCCCTATTGTCGTTGGATTTAATTGGTTTAATAAGAATCTTTTCACGTCTCCGGGCAAAGAGGGGGTCGGCATATTACTTGTTGACGGTACAACAGGCTTTGCGGTGGGTGCGTCGTTAGCCACCTTCGGGCCCTCCCTGAAGCATATCGAATATATCGGCTCGATCGTCGTCACTCAAACCTGTGTCTCCGGCTTGCTGCTTATGGATGAGACCAGATATCTTAACCAACTGCTCATTGCTCCTCTGAAGCGTCTCAACGTACTTAGCAGCGACCGAGCCGACTTGGGAGTGTCTCTGCTCGTCTTTCGAGAGAAACCTCATCACGTCGCCCAGAAGCTCTTTGGTGACATCCCTGTCATCTTGTATATTCTGTATGGCGGTTTCAAGATAGTGGTCTAGATTTTTCATAAGTCGCCCTTATCCCATTTCTCTCTAAAGATTCGATACTTGATTCTCATTTTGTTCAAGTTATTAACAACTTGCTTCGTATTGAGGCCAGTGATCTC
>Ga0208299_1000527_pt1 | contig 35115 bp, 43 predicted proteins | sample 15_taG_FD_184089 | JGI IMG/M metagenome (GOLD analysis project Ga0208299, IMG submission 184089) | Marine viral communities from the Subarctic Pacific Ocean - 15_ETSP_OMZ_AT15312 metaG (SPAdes) (version 2) | ecosystem: Environmental > Aquatic > Marine > Oceanic | place: Pacific Ocean | collected...
CCTATTTGAAGTACTGCAAATACCTATTTTAGCCTCATATCACGTGGCTAGAGTCCTATATCTATTAGAATTGAAGAAAAAAGTGTAAGTTTTCGCAAAATAGTTGCCGAAATATTTTTTTATGTCATTTATTTTTTGTATATTAGTACTATAATTAAAACAAAAACTAATTAAAATCAATTATCATGAAAAATTATTTATTTATTATTGCCGCTTTAATTTCGTTCAACTCATTTGGACAAAATCAAGAATACGCACACCAGCAAAACTACATCGCTGTAATTTACGATAACGTAAATCTATTAATAGGATCTAAAGTATATCCTTCCAATTTATCCAATCCGGACTATGGATATGGTGATTTTTACACTAAACCAGATAAAAAAAGACATTATGGTGTAAAAAAGAAAAAAGATTATAGATCTCCATATTCATCATTAAATAAAATTGAATTTATTGTTAATTCAGCTACATCGAACGGTAGTAGAACTTGGATGTTAGAACTAGAAAACACATCAACTTCCGAGCTAGTTTATTTTGAATATGAAAAACCATTTACACGATCTAAATATTCAGATTCTGAGTTATCTTTTTATGAAATACCAAACGCGATATATGGTACTCAAATATCTTCTAGAAAAGATAGACTTGAAGATAAAGTAACATATAGCACACCACATGGCGAAAATGTTTCTTTTACAAAAGTAGTCAGAGGTGATGAAGTTACAACATACTTGTCGCTTAATACTTATGGTAGTACTTTAAATGTTTTAGAAAAAGGAGCTACTATTCTATTTACAGACGGAACGCAATTAAAGTTTCCTGATATTGATATAGAAACTAAAGCACATACCGCAACAAGTTTAAGTGGATATGACTACAGCATCTTTAAATCTTTAACAGAGGAAGAAATAGAAATGTTCAGTACTAAAACTGTAGAATATTTCAAATTATATGTTTATGATAGAGAGATAGATGAAAGAGACGCCAAAAGATATAATGCTTATATGAATTTACTAAAATAAATTGTTAATAACTTTGCAAAAATAACTGCCATTTAATTTTTTTATGTCAGTTATTTTTCGTATATTAGTACTGTAATTGTAGCTGAGGGCTTGATCACCCTCTCGAACATTAGGGGCCTGATGGCAACGCGACCACCCCTAATGACACTTACATCGAGCAGACGCCAGGTGAAAAAGTAAATTTATGGCAATGTGGGAACTCAGTTCACTGGGGAAACAGAAATAGAGCCTGGTACCTACGCAACTTAAGAACGTGGGAATTGGTTAATTGGGGGTTCGACTCCCCCTCTGTTCGCAAACTCTAAAATAATAAAAATGAAAAAATTAAAATCAAAACTACTCACGTATCTATTTACTGATTGGGTAAAGACCGAAAAAGACGTTGAAACATTATTACTCACAAGAGATATGATAACTAGACGTAAAGACGAGATCGTAGGTCATAAGCCAATTCTAGGTTTTAGATCACATACTAATAACGAAATTAAATAATATGACAAAGCTACAAACTCTTAAATGTGTTGAGGTAACTTCTCAAACACAAGCAAACAATGGAACTCAATGTTTTCATGACCCTATTACAAACACTGATTATCTCTCTTATGAGAATGGTTATGTACGTAGAGACTACACTAGAAGCTATACAACGTCTACTGGTATAGTCTATAAGAACAGATCAATATATCAGTTGAATCCTACTAAGAACACGCCACGCGTTAACCCATACGATGGTGACACATATTATGTAAAGGCAAGATTAATGGTAATGGATCCAGCAGAAAGAATGGAAATCTTAGCTAGAGCGGTGGTTAACTTTAGAAACTATCAGATTAAACAAAAATCTAATAAGTTATATAAAGAACCTATTATATAAGTATTATATAAGTAGGCCCGTTCGTCTATCGGCTAGGACGCCAGGTTTTCATCCTGGTAAGAGGGGTTCGATTCCCCTACGGGCTACTAATTAATTGTCCCTTGGTGTAATTGGCAACACGTCTGGTTTTGGTCCAGAAGAGTATAGGTTCGACCCCTGTAGGGACAACAATTTTTCGGGGTGTAGCGTAGCCCGGTTATCGCGCCACGTTTGGGACGTGGAGGCCGCAGGTTCGAATCCTGCCACCCCGACAAAGATATATAATTAAATGAACTACGGAAGCTCAGGATGGGATCAACTCAAACATCATACGTGGCAATTAAAGAATAAACTCCTTAGACTCTTTAAGCCAATCGTAATAGCAAAGTGGTCTCAATATGTAGAAAATACATATATCTTAAACTTAACCAGTAGAAAAGATAGAAAAAACCTCTTAAGTAAAGAACTTCAAAAGATACACACTTCAAACGAGAACACCCTATTAGATCATGTTGAGTGGTTTCCAGCAATAAATGGTAATCAGTTTAAAATTGATAAGAACTCAATTTCTCAAGTATTTGGAACTATTCATATTTCTGAATATCCGTTTGCATGGCATTGGCTAACAGATCCAGATCCTGCATTTTTACCGGAAATGGATAAGTATTTAGAAATGGAATTAGAATGTTCTGATTCAGAGATAGCAATTGCAATAGGACATATTTTAATGTGGAAAAAGTTTAGAAAAAGTAAAACAAACTCAGCATTATTTTTAGAAGACGATATAGTATTTTCTCATGATTTTGAAGAAAGGTTTAATGCTATTATGGAGGATGAATTACCAGAAGACTGGGATATTTTATACCTATCATCATTACCTAGCCAATATGGATTTGCATGGACTGAGTATTCTAAAAACCTAGTTGCTATTGAAATGGGAGTTTGGTGGATGAGTGGCTATATGTTAAGTAAAAGTGGGGTTGAAAAACTATTAAAGGCTTTACCTATCGTAGGTCCAGTAGATGTATGGATAAATCATCAATTTAAAGATCTTAATAGTTATGTTGTAAAAGGTAATATCATAGATCAGAACGATAGAGGCATGTCTAATAACACATATTCATTCCAAGATGAATTTTGGAGTGGATGGTCATACGAGCCTCCAACGTGAAACAATTCACATATTTAACGTATAATGTATAAATTAAACTAAAAATGCATATTCATATTTGGATAGGTCATTCGTACCTAGAACAACTTAACAAGAATATTAATTGCACAATACCTCCGGATGAGGTGTTTGATAGTGCAGTTGAATTCACAGAGATTGCAGTAATGCAAGGACAGACTCAAGTAAGCATCAAATTTGATGATTATATAAAAATGACGGATTGTGGACTATTAGTTCAATGGTCCGGCGCTAATAATAATGAAGAATAATATGATTCCAGAAAAAGGTAGAGTACTAGTAGATTTTTGGGCACCATGGTGTGGCCCTTGTAAAATAATGTTACCTAAAGTTGATCAGTTCAACGAAGAGGTAGAAGGAGTAGAAGTAGTAAAAATCAATGTGGATCAACATCCTGAGATTTCACAAGAACATGGTATCAGAGGTATTCCAACCTTTATCTATTTCGAAGATGGCAAGGCTATTAATAAACAAAGTGGTATGCAAACCATAGAACAATTAAAGGAATTAACAAAAAACTAAGATATGAAATGGTTAATAAACACATTTAGCTTTTGGAACGATTTACGTTCTGAAATTAGAATATGGTGGATATTTAGAACTACCTGTAGAAACAAAACTAATTTACAGAAATTAAATGATTTAGATTTAAGAGTTGATTGGTTAGGTAGAATATATGGTGTAGTTAATATGCCAGAAGAAGTTCAAACTGCTGCTCCACAAATACAACAGGCTTACGTAATGAAAGAATTAGGTAAATGGGGTCCAATTACAAATGAACTAGGTATTTCAGATATTGTATTTCCTGAAATGCAAAGAATTGACGGTACAGCAGCATACTTAATTATTATGTGGCCTCAATATGATGCACTAGGTCTTTGGAGTATTCTAGGTAACCTAATTAGAACAGCAATTGTAGGATTTGGTATATTCTTATTAGCAAGAGTAATTTGGATTAATTTTCATCACGTAACAGAATTATTTAATAAATTACTTGGCTTAGCAGGAATATAATGGCAGAACTAGAAAGATTACAAGAAAACGGATTACGTTTTTATCAAGTAACTGAAGACGGCAAAGTGATTGCAAAGCTACCTTCAGTTACTACTGTTTTAGGACAGACTAAAGATATGTCTGGTTTAGCAAAATGGCGTAAACGTGTAGGAGAGGCAGAGGCAGATAGGATTTCAAATCTTAGTATGTCGCGTGGTACTATTATGCACAGACTAATTGAACTATATAAGACTGAAACAGATATTAAAGCTGATTCAATTAAAAGACTAGAAGAGCTTAAAATTATTGCTAAAGACGATGATGAAGTTAACGAATTTAAAGATGATGATAGTGGTGCACTCTATTTAGAAGAGGCATGGAAATTCTTCTATAAATTTTGGTCTAACTCTTCAGATTATTTCGATCAAATCAAAGAAGTTATTGAAGCAGAAACTTTCTTATGGACTACCAAAGCTGGTGGTTGGGCAGGTACTGTAGATAATATTTCTAAGGTAGTTGATGGCAAAATTAAGATTATTGACTATAAGAATAGTAGACGACCTAAGAGAGAAGAATGGGTTATCGACTATTATCTACAAGCAGCTGCATATTTCTTAGCATATTGGGATATGGAAGGAGTTAAAGCAGACGGAGCTGAAATTTGGATAGCAAACGAAGATGATAATTTACCTCAAAAGTTTACTTTAACTCAATCTGATTTAGAGTTCTACGTAAAGCAATTTATCAAGAGACGTGAGATGTTCAAAGAAAAGCACAATATATAATAAAAATAACTATTATATGCCTAAGGAAATTAAAAGAACCTTTTTTGGAGTAACGGGCAAAGTTGGAACAGCTAAAGACGTGCCAACACCAGCTCCTGCTAATCCATCAAAAGAACAACTGGCAAATCCTAGTACAGTAGAACAAATACTTACAGGCTGGGGTAATCTTGTTAAATCTCATTTTGTAGATCTAGATGAAGATTTAAAAGATCTTAGTAGTAAAAGATTAGTTGCTTGTAACGGTTGTCACATGAGACACGGCGGAACATGTAGTCCTAATAAGAAAGGTATACATGTTGTAACTGGTGCAGAAGTAAAAGGTTGTGGTTGTAGATTAGCCGCAAAAGCTCTTTCACCTGGATCAGTATGTCCTTTAGGTAAATGGTAAATACAAAATAAGTTATGTTTAAAACATTAAAAAGAAACTTCTTCCCATTCATAATTGCTCTTTCGGCATTATCAGTATCAGCATCAGCTGCTTTCTATTCAGTTAGTGGTTTAAGTAAGCTGTTTGCAGGTGCCTCTTTTGAGGTTATCATTATGGCGGGTTCATTAGAAGTTGCAAAATTAGTAATAGCATCCCTATTATATCAATATTGGGACTCAATCAATAAAGGGTTACGAGCATACTTGTCTATGGCAACTGTAATCCTAGTACTTATTACATCAATGGGTATTTATGGCTTCTTATCGGCTGCATATCAAGAGACTTATGCAAAACTATTAGTACAAGATAATGAAATAGAATACATTGAGAATAAGGCACAATTTTATGAAGATGATCTTGCAAGATATGATATAGAACTTGCTAGAATTAGTGAGAACATTAATATCTTATCTAATGCAAAGGCATCTGGTATTCAAGTAAGAGATACAACTTCATCTACTGGATTTAGACAGACTATTTCTACTACAGAGTTAAGATTAGCACAAAAGCGTATTGAAACTGAAGAGGTTAATCGTAAAAGCGTGCAAGCAAAAAGACAAGTTGCAGCAGATAGTCTACAAACTTTTAGATTACAAATTTTAGATCTACAGAATACTTCTGAAACTGCAGGTGAATTAGGACCACTACAATACTTATCTGGCTTAACAGGCACGCCAATGGATAAGATTATTAACTGGCTTCTATTAGTTATTATATTTGTATTCGATCCACTAGCAATCTCATTAGTAGTTGCAGCTAACTTTGCATTTGATCAGGCTAGAAGAGAAGACGAAGACGATACAGAATACACACCTAGAGACTCAGCATTTTTAGATATAGATAAAGATGATGATTTACCACCTAATGATGATTTAAAAAGAGCTGCACAAGATTATGTAGAAGATATTTTAGATGAAGGTACATTAAGACCTGAAAATCCTAATGCTAATGCAATGGATGTTAGTATGGATAAAGAGAATGCAGATGCATGGGGACAATTAGCTGATGAATTAGCTAGACATACAGTAGAATCAGAGGAAGAAGAAAATGCATGGTTAGATGACCCAGATGTTCAAGCTTTTTTAAAAAATGAAGATAGACCAGGTCCATGGTCAGAAGAAGATGATAAAGTACATACAGTTGGTGGTCTAACAAATGACAAAGAGGGTAGCTTTATGAAATTCCAAAAGAAACAGGATTCTATTGGAATACAAGACCCGTATGATGCAGCAGTCGATCGACATGCACCAGAAGATACTGAAGAATCTCACAGTGATCATTTATATGAAGAACCAAATTTATCTAGAATAAAAGAATCTGCGGAAGAATGGGATGAAGACCATGCTTTAGATCAGGTACTTAATGATATGGTTGAAGACCTTGAAGAAGATACACTTATGGCAGAAACTGAAGCAGATCTTGGTTTAGCAGAAGCAGATCTTGGTTTAGCAGAAGCAGAGCTTGAAGAATTAGAAAGAGAGACTGAAGTTATTGATCCTGATGGAGTATCTTACAAATGGGAAGTAGAAGATACTCAAGGCAATGTAAATGTATATGAGGATGGCGATGAATTCCCTAATGAAAATAATCCTACATCAGTTGCAGCAACGGTAGTAAAAGATTTACCAAATGACTTTGGGACATATCCTCCAACTGTACAGAAAATAGAGACTCCACATTTACCAAAAGATGAGTCTAAAGTTATTCAAAGATCAATAACTGAAGATCCAGTATTACCAGAAGAATCAACAGAACTTCCGGAATATGATGAAGATACTTTATTTGATCAGGCTATGAGAGAGCAAGCAAGAAAAGACATGAAGGATTTCTTAAAAGATAACGAAAATGATAATAAATAGAATTAAAATACACCTAGAGAAGAAGTTTATTACAAAGGCCATAGATAAAGAAACTTTAATAAAGGTTATTTCAGGTGAACATCCAAGTATCTTACATCGACTCTATTTAATAACTAATGAGTTAAAAGAGGAACAGCACTTCATGGAATTAGAACACCCAGAACTTCAATGTTCTGCTAGAATTAAAACTAAATATGGTTATTCAGGATCTGCAAGAACACAAGCAGATACAATTAGTTTTATGAAAAATAAACTAAAGGAACAACCTAAATATACTATTTTATTTAAAATATATGAAAAGGTAGGCATGCAAAATATTTTTGAATTTAAGCATGAAACTACAAATGTCAATGATTTATTAAATATGATAAATAAATTAGAAACAAAAACAAAAGAATTATGTCAAAGCAGAGTAAATACGTACTAAAACAAGGACATCAAGGTGAACTGGTAGAAGCCGTACAAGAAAGGCTTGGACTTAGAGCTGATGGTGTTTTTGGCCCTGGAACTAAAGCAGGAGTTAAAGCATTCCAAATAGATAGTGGATTAGTTGGAGATGGTATTGTAGGTCCAATGACCTGGAAGAAATTAGGTCTTAATCCACATGAATTAGAAGCAGATACAGATATTACAACTAGTGCTAGTTGGATAGAACAATATCCTTTACCAGAGGGTGAATATGTAAAACAAGAAACAGCAAAGAAATGGATCTTTATCCACCATACAGCTGGTAGACATAATCCATATAAATGTATCGATCATTGGGGTAGAGATCAAAGAGGTAGAATTGGAACTCATTATGTAATTGGTGGTCAACCTGCTTCTGGAAAAGATGAAAACAAATATGATGGTGTAATTTTACAGGCATTCAAAGATGAATATTGGGCTTATCATTTAGGTAAAACTAAATCAGGTAAAATGCATAGAGGTAGTATCTCAATAGAAATATGTTCAGCAGGTAGATTAACAAAGAAAGATGGTAAATATTATACTTGGTATAAATCAGAAGTTCATCCAGATCAAGTATGTACGTTACCAGTTCCTTACAAAGGTAATTTATACTATCATAAATATTCTGCAAAACAAATTGAATCTTTAAAGGCTTTACTCATATTACTATCAGACAAACACGGTATTGATTTACAAGTCGGTGTAATAGAAGAAATAAAGAAATTAAACCCTAACTTAAAACGAGATGGCGTAGTATCTCCACGTATTACTTATGTACAAGCATTTGATTATTCAGAAACTGCATGTCTAGGTAAAATACAGGGATTATTAACTCACGGACAAGTTAGACCGGATAAAGATGATGTGCAACCACAAGACACACTAATACAAATGTTATTAACACTTTAAATTAAATAAATATGAAAATAGAAGTTTCTAACGGTGAGATAATGGACAAACTCACAATTTTAGCTATTAAACTTGAAGAAATTAAAGATGAAGCTAAACTAAAAAATGTTCAAAAAGAATTCGATACTTTATCACCAATAGTCCATGGTATCTATAAAGAACTGGACACTGATAAACAAAAAGAATTACAAAAACTACACGAAGATCTAGGGAATATTAATAAAACTCTCTGGAATATCGAAGATATCTGTAGACTGCATGAAGCAAATGAAAATTTTGATGCAGCGTTTATTGAAGTTACAAGATCTGTTTATATTACTAATGACGAAAGAGCAGAAGTAAAGAAATTGATCAATACATTAACCGGTTCTCTTTTAGTAGAAGAGAAGTCTTATGAAGAATATAAGTGATAGATTTACCTGGTAATAGTTCCAAAGTTTTAATTAAAATAAGTTGCCCTGCATTAGGAGACACATTATGTGCCACTCCTACTGTTAGAAAGGTAGCATTGTCTTATGGGCATAAAGTAGATGTGATGTGCCCGAGGGTAGATCTATTCGAAAGAAATCCGTATGTAGATAAAATATTAAAACATACGAATGAAGATCCAGAAGGCTACACTGAAATATACGAAACATATAACCATTGGTTAATGACTAATAGGAATATGAATCGAAACGATGTCAGAGAAAACAAGGTAGAAATTAAACTAAGCAATTTTGAGGCAAGACAACTTCATGCAATGGGAGTTGGGATAACATTATATCCAGATGAAATGGAATATGATTATATCCCAGGACCACAAACTGAAGACTCACTTAAAATAGATCAGAATTGTATTGTTATTCATCCTACTGAAAATTGGCCTAATAGAACTTGGCCAATAGCACATTGGCAGCGACTAGTAAATCTAATTAAAGAACACACCGATATGAAAATAGTCATGATCGGAAAGGCACACAGAGAATCTACATCAGAAGGAGAATTAGTAAAGGGCCTAGTAGATCTAGAAGGCATAGACTATAATTATGGTGATGATACACCAGGACATCAATCAGAAGCATCTACATTTAGACCTATTTCAGAATTATATCATGTATTAAATAATGCGTGGGGTTTAGTTTCTTTTGACGCAGGTCCGATCCATTTAGCAGGTTGTACAGATACTCATATATTTCAGGTAGGAGCCTCTATTAGATGGGAAAAGACTCAACCATATAGAAACGGATCACAACTATATAAATTTCATTTTGTAGGTGGTGATTGTAAAAAGTTCTGTGCAACTGATCCAAAATATTCTGTAAAATATTGGAAATCAATTAATACTCTGCCATACTACCCATCGTGTTTAGAAGGCTATTCAGAATTTAAATGCCAACCAGGACCAGATGAAATGTTTAACAAAATAATGCAAATTAGAAATGGGTAAATTTTTAGCAGTTGCAAGTTTTCATAACAATCCAGATGAACATATTGACTTAACGTTCAAGAATGTTTTAAATCAAACACATAAAAATTGGTTATTGATTGTAGGTGACGATCATTCTACTGATCCTGAGTTTAAACGTAGACTTAAACGTAAAGTAGAAGAATTAAACGATCCTAGAATACTTTATCATCAAGTAGAAAATAGAAGAGAACTGTATTTATACCAAAATATGTTTCTAGAACATCAATATGATTACTACTTAGATTTAGATTCAGATGATGAAATAAATCCAATGCTTTTTGAAATGTATGATAGACACTTCTGTAAATACCCAGAGGTTTTCTCAATTTTTAGTGACTATCATCAAGTAACAGACGATGGTTCTTTAGAACAATGGTCATTAGTACAAGAGCCTGATAACTGGCTAACTGAATGGCAATTTAGACATAATGAAGAATTTTGGACAAAGTATTCAAATAGAAATACACAAAAAGCATTTGGAGCTGGTAGAGCAATGCGTAGACCTGATGTTAAAAGCTTACCAATTCAAAAAGAATGTAAAACAGCAACCGATACATTTTTCTTATTCTATAATTTAACTAGAGGTAAACATTTACACTTACCTAGAAACTTATACACATATAATAGAAGATCAGGTTCAGACTCTGGTGCATTAAGCCAAGAGGAGTCAACTAACTTTAATATTAACGCACAGCCATTTATGGACTCGTTTATAGACCCTGGTAAAGTTGGAATATACAACGATGTTTGGCATATAACATCCGCTATATCCACATGTGAATGGCTAGAAGTGGTTAATAGTTTTTCTGTTTGGTCATCAAATATTACAAAGGAACAAGAGGATAAAATCAAAATGCTCTATCCTGATAAAACAATTGTATTCAACCAACAACACAAGAATATTATTTTAGCATGGTCTGCAGGATTTACACCTGCTTTAGAATTAGGTAATTTTAAAAGATTAAGCATATTAGTACTAAATGATGCTACCGGAGATACTACCACACATGAAATGCTAAATCAATATGGCGATCAACAAAAGGCTATCATTGAAGAATTAATTCCTGGTGGGAGTTGGTATTATTTCTTTAGACAACAAAGATATACAATTATTAAAGAATCTAAAAAAGAATTAGAAGTAGAATTCTTTTATAGAAATGGACCAGAATTAAGATGTGGATATATTCCTGAAGGTGAATATAAAGCACAGTTTTTACAAGGTGGTAATGTTAGATGGACTCGTACAATTCAAACATCTTTTTGGGCTAGATATTCAGAAGATTGGTTTCAAGACTGGGAATGTCGTATCTTAAAAGATGGTGAAGAGGTTATGTCAATTAAACCAGATGTATCTGATTTTGGAGTAAAACTAGATTCAAGTTCATTAGGAGATACTTTAAGTTGGATGGGTCAAGTTGAAGAATTAGTACAACATCGTGATTTTAATAAAGTCGTAGTTAAATGTGCTAAGAATTGGCTATTTAATAGAGAATACTATAGAAGCATTGGTATAGATATTGTTGAGTGGAATGATCCATTTCCAACTAACTATCAATGTTTAGGAGTATATCAAAAAGAGGGAGATCCTTCACCTAGAGATAAACACCCTAGAGATTGGAGAACAATTCCATTAGGAGCAATTGCAGCAGATCAATTAGGTATTCCATATAAAGAAAGAAAACCTAAACTTGCTAAAGAGTTTTATCAAACACCAATTGATGATAATAAACCAAAACATTCTGTCTGTATTGCTACACAATCTACAGCACAGGCAAAATATTGGAATAGAGAGGGTGGTTGGCAATCATTAATAGATAAATTTAAAGCTAAAGATTGGGATGTTTTCTACGTTTCAAAAGAACCAACAGATTTAGAAGGAGTAACTCATATTGAAGACCTATTTGAAGCAGGTAGACAGATTAAAACTTCTAATAAGTTTATAGGTATATCATCTGGTCTATCTTGGTTAGCATGGGCATTAGATGTTGATGTATGTCTTATTAGTGGATTCACTTGGGACTTTGTTGAGTTTAATTGTGATATTAGAATTATCAACCATAATGTTTGTAGTGGATGTTGGTCTTATACTGTATTTGATCGTGGAGACTGGAATTGGTGCCCTATCCAAAAGGGAACACCTAAGCAATTTGAGTGTACAAAAACAATCAGTCCAGAATATGTTTTTCAAGAAATTGAAACTTCTGGATGGTTTAACATATAACAAATATGAAAATATGTTTACTTTCAGCTAGTACGAAGCACATTGAATGGGAAAACTACGGTGCCCCAGATTGGTTCGAAGTTACTAGTAAAAACCATTTAGCATACGCTAATAAATGGGATATGGATTATATTTCTTTAATGATTGACAATGGTGCTATCAGTGATAGACACGCAACTTGGTTAAAAATTAAAGAATTAAAAAGAGCCGCATCTCTTGGTAAATGGGATTGGATTGTTTGGATTGATGCTGATGCATGTATTGTAAATGATGCGGTAAATCTTAAACTATGGTTAACTGGAAATCATGATTGGGTATTACCTAAAATGCAACCAGATCCAAATCATGGAATATGTTGGACTGTATTGAGTACTGGTTTAATGGCAATGAGATGTTCTGATAAAAATATTAATCTATTAAACACTATGTGGAAAGAGCCTGGTGATTTTAGATATGGAGGTTTCCATGAACAATCATGGTTTGATAATCATTTTAAAAATATTATGTCTAGAGTCGATAATTTACGAAATCTAGAAACTGAAGATTTAAATACAGCAATCACACTACCCAATGAGACTGAAGCTGAACTATTAGTATTACCATATAAATGGCATTTAACTACACTAGATAATGAAATACCATTTGTATACCATGCTGGAGGTAATACACCAACTAAAACTGAACGAATTAAAAAAGCACTATGCATATAGTAATAACCGGTGGGGCCGGATTTATCGGACATCATGCAGTTTGGCAAGCACTAGAACGTGGTTGGCAAGTGACTGTATTAGATAATTTTTATACAGGTAAACTAGAAAACTTAATGTTTCCTTCAGGGAATATACCAGGTGGATTAACCATATATGAATGTGATATTATGGCAGGTCCTTTACCAGAGCTACAAAATATAGATCTATTATTACACCTAGCATCTCCAGTCTCAGTACAAGAATCTTTAGAAGATTGGGACAAATACTATCGTGGTATTGTTGTAGCTAGCGAAAGAATATTTAAATGGGCAACAGAACGAGGATGTCATTCTATTGTAGCAGCAAGTACTGCAGCAGTATATGGTGATTTAGCTCCAGTGCCATCTAATGAAATGGCAGGATTAGATCCATTATCTCCGTACGCTGAATATAAATTAGAAATGGAATCTATATTAGATAGTTACCATTCATCTACAGTTAATTGTACAGCTCTAAGATTCTTTAATGTATTTGGAGAAGGACAACCAAATGATGTCGGTTATGTAAGCGCAATTCCTATCTTTAAAAAACAATTTGAAGCATATCAACCTATTACAGTTACTGGTGATGGATTACAAACTAGAGATTTTGTATATGTTGGTGATGTAATAGACGCTAGTTTTAAAGCGCTCACACAGCCTAGACTAGCAAGTCAAAATATGCAAATATTTAATGTCGGTTCTGGAGAAGAAACACAAATCTTAGATATTGCCGAAGCATTCGGTGGGGAAATCATTCTCGTTGATGCTAGAGAAGAAGTAAAAAGATCTTTAGCAGATATTTCATTAATTTCAGAAACATTGAATTGGAAACCTAGTACTAATGTATTAGCGTGGATCAAAGAACAAAAATAAATGAAAGTCACTGTTATATTAACCAAATATAAGAGGGAGGATTGGTTTAATCAGCAATTAAACGCTATTCAAAACCAAACATATCCAATAGAAGAAATTCTAATTTGTGATAATACAAAAGAGGCAGAAAACTATGGGCCATGGCGTCGTTTCGCACTGGCTCTTATGGCAAATACCGAATGGGTTTGGATTCTAGATGACGATCAATGTCCATTACCACAACATTTAGAATGGGCAATGAAACAACAGGCAATTGAACCTGCAGTGAGAGGAGTATCTGGTACATATTTACCAAAAGGTGTAGGGTCACCAAGAGTAAATAAAGAAGGTGTTGCTAATTGGATTAATATAGGTGGTTGCGCAATACATTCTGATCTAGAAATTAAAGAGCCTACGGAGGTTGATTTTGTAATTCAATCATATCTCTTTAAAAGGGATTGGTTAACTATATTCTGGGGAGAAAGACGCTTTCATGAAGTTAAAGAAAGATTCTATGGTGAAGATCAATGGCTTTCTGCGCAATGTAGAAAAATAGGAATAAAGGCATATACAATAGGCGAAGATCCAAATGATCCTGATGCTCAAAGCAAGGGTCAAACTGGAGTATTTGATGCCATTGGACAAAAAGACGGAAACGGATTATGGGCAAGTGGCTCACATGAATTTAAAAGAAACTATGCAAAACATTGGAGAGATCTAATAATAAATCATAATTTTAAACCAATAAAATATGGCTAGAGCAGTAAGAACAGTAGTATGTTCCGGTTGTATACAAGATTTTCCACATAATGAAATGTATACAGTACGCCGCGAAATGCACAGAGGACACCCAGAGAAGGGTTATTATAGAACACCATACTGTGCAAAATGTATTAAAAACGATAAAGAATACTATATAGATATTGTTGAAAAACCTAAACCTAAAAAGAAACCAAAAACTAAAAGTAAAAAAGATGAAAAAAATAATAAGAAAGGTTAAATCAATGTTTGTAAAAACACCAACTAGTCTATTTAGATGGTGCCCTGAAGATTGGGAAGCAGCTAAAAAGTATGCAAAGACCCAACCCCACCCTGAAAATGATAGAGAATCATTATGGGAATATGCTCAAAAATCATCATTCGATGATAGTTCTTATGTCTTAGCAAGAATTAATGAGCACCTTGAAGAGAAATTAAATGAGAAGAATATTTAAACTATTTGTATGTCTTCTGCTATTTAGTGTAACTACATTAGCACAAGAATACCCTAGAATAACCGTTGAGACTGATATATTTACAGTTATTTTTGATGAATCATATCAACAGCCAGTGATGGTTAAGTATACAGTCTTCTGTAATCCAGTATCACCAACCTATGAAAGAGATGGAATCAGTTTTAAAGCATATCCTGGTTTAAATACATCATCATCTTCTGATTATACTGAAAATGTATATGATAAAGGGCACATGGCTCCAGCTAATACATTTGCATGTACAAAGGATTGGCTAGTACAAACATTTAGTTATGCTAATTGTGCATTACAACACCAGGGGCTTAATAGAGGTACTTGGGCTGCACTAGAAAGATTTGAAAGAAATCTTGCAGGTATTTATGATGATGTTGATGTTCGTATTGAAATCTTTTTTTCAGAGCAATGGACTACTAACTCAGATCCAGCTAGAATTCCAGCTAGTTTTGTAAAGACTATTACCTGGAAAGAAGATGATAAAGAGAAGTCAATTTCTTTTGATTTTCCAAATGAAGACACTACAGGTCGCTCATTTTGGGAGTTTCAAATCAAATGATGATATATACTTTATAGGGGTAAGTAGTTTAACCTTAAAATAAAATGATCGCGATCATGGACAATGTAGACAAGTTTTTAAAGTTGTTCTCTGGATTTGATTTGGTAGTAAGGCCAAAAAAGAGAACTGATAAGCAAAATAAGAAGGAGTTTAACGTCACGGCGAATCAAGCCGGCGTGGCAAAAGCGGATCTTGAAAAGGAATTAAAGCGTTTAATGCAAGAATATAAAAGAGCGCAAAAATCTTTTAAGCATAAAAAAATAAGTAGACAAGAACTATTTGATTTTGAATGGAGAATATTTGAACTTCAAGAAGAAATCAGGCAAATAGAAGACCAAAGTAGTAAACAATAGATGCAAAAATTTAGTACATACCTTATTGATAAAGTGGTTTATAGAGAAGAACCAAAGGACTCGCATGCCGCACGATTAAGTGTAGAGCAGGATAGAGAGTGGTTTAAAGTATATGCAGAAGATGCGCCAGTTGGAATATTACCTGTAAATTCATCTGAGCAAGTAAAACTAGAACTAGTAGATATGGAAATAGAATTTACTAGTACTAGAAAGCCAGCTAAATTAGAACATAAGTATGATAAAGATTTTCTATGGGCATTTAAAGAATTAGTTAAATCTAATGATTTGCAATGGTCTAACAAATACTTTAAAGGATTAATTAAAGTAGCAGGTGATAGAATACTTAGATTAAAATATAAATATAACAGACCAAGACCTTATCAATTAGCATCATATCACGATATAGATGTAACTGTATTTGGTTCTGAAACTGCTAAAACACCATCATACCCTTCAGGTCATACTGCACAGAGTATATTGGTAGCAAAAATAATAGGAGAAGTATATCCTCAATTAAAAGACGAGGCTATGAAAATAGCTGACGATGTTTCTAAGTCAAGAATTGTAGGAGGACACCACTTTAGATCAGATATAGAATTTGGTGAAAAGGTAGGAATGTGGTTATACGGCAACCTAGTTAAAAAATGGAAGAAATAATAGGAAAATACATCGGAGAGTGGGGATGGTTAACAATAGTAGCCATTATTACACTTGCGTTTAAAGATACTATTACAAACTTCTTTAAAGGAGTGCAATTCCTAATGGGAACTGATTTTGATATAGATGATATAGTCTATATTAAAGGCACAAAGAAAGCCAGAATTGTCAGACAAGGCATCTGGAGAACTACGTTTTATGTATATGGACATGGAAGGAAATTCGTAGTACCGAATAGCTCACTTTGGTCTTTACAGATCGAAAAAGATCTACCAAATAGTGCGGCATATAAAGAGTACAATGAAAAATAATTAAACAACCTATATTATGAAAAAACTACTTACAATATTATCCTTAATCCTATTAACTTCATGTGGTACAACATGGAACGTATCTACATTAAATCATGATCCTATTTATGATGATGAAAATTATATACTAGTAAATAGCGACGTAAAAATTGATACATTAAATGCATTTCAACTTAGAAATAAATTAAGAACTGACTTTAGATTCAGATATGATTATGCACAATACGCTATAAGTCAACCTAGATCATTTGATTGGAATAATCGTTTACTAGGTTATAGATATAATTATTATAGCCCTTATTCTGGATATAATTATTATTGGAATAGAACTCAAATGTGGAATGATTGGGCATGGGGTTTTACACCTCATAGATGGTCACCTTTCGGTTATGATAGATGGGGATATAACTGGATGGGTAATGCACATTATGGATGGAACAATTACTATGGATGGAACAACTACGGATGGAATAATTACTATGGATGGAATAACTACGGATGGAACGGTTATTATGGCCAAGGCTGGAGAAGAGGTAATACAGCATATATCTATGGTAGAAGAGGTAGTAATATATCAGTAAATGAAAGAAACGGTAGAGCACAAGCCGCTATGATAGAATCTTCTAGACGTAGAACTAATACGAATACAAGACCTAGTAATACAAGAATTGTAAAAGAAGATAATAGAGAAATCTTAATTCTTAGAGGTAGAGATGGAAAACCTGTAAAATTTGAAATCAAGCCTAATAACAATAACAATACAAAACCAAGAGGCTACAGTAGACCGGAACTTAATAACAATAACAATAATAGATCAACCAATACAAGAACAAGACCTATTATTAGAAACAATAATACAAGGCCCTCATATAATAATTCACGACCTAGTACTAACACTAGACCGACTATAAACAACAATAACAATACAAGGTCTAGGTCGACCAATGTTAATAGAAGCAATTCTAAAGGTGGTAATAGTAATAGGAAGAACTAATTATGCAACATTTAAAAACATTTGAATCCTTTATTAATGAGGCTAAGCCCTATTCTAAGGATGAAATCGTAGTGTTTGACCTAGACGATACTCTAGTTATTACAGATGCTAAAATTAAAGTATGTGATAAAAACACTAATGATTGTTTTAGTCTAACTCCAGAAGAATTTAATGAATACGAAGCAGATCCTAATCATAATATAGATTTTGATGATTTTAAATCACTAGAGATTATGAAGGCAGGAAGGCTGATTGAACACTACTTTAAGATCTTTAAGTCAAACTATAAGCGAGGTATTGCTGTAGGTATTGTAACTGCAAGAGATGATAGAGATATGATTTATACATGGTTGAGAGAGCATGTAGGGTTTAGAATTGACAAAGATCTAATCTTTGCTATTTCAGATCCAGTTCATAAATTTAAAGGTTCAATTGCAGATAGAAAGAAACAAGCCTTTGAAACATATATCCAAATGGGCTATAACAACTTTAAGTTTTACGATGATGATGCAGCCAATCTAAAACTGGTTAAATCACTAGAGAAAGAGCACTTACATATACAGATATATACTAAGAAGGCAAAAAAACCAAAATATTAAACATGAGTTACATTAGAGGTAATTTTCAAATAGCATTAGATAATGCAGCGGCAATGAATGAAGCTGCTATGGCAGGTGTTAATAATAAATTCTTACTAAAAGAAATTAAGGCTGCAAAGAAAGAACAAAAATTCGAAAAGTATCTTACCAACCTATCAATCACAGGTGGTAAATCATTTACAGATACAATAAACTTATTAAATGGCTTTAAAGCTAAAGAGGCGGAGCAATTTGCTGAAGGACTCGGTAAATTCTCAGAGATTGAAGCACTTGCTACCCCTGCAAATTTTAGTAAATGGAAAAAAGGACTCGGAAATACTATATTCGATCAAGCACAAGTAATCGGTAAGGGTATTGGTCCCGGTGAATTATGGATTGCATGGTTAGTAGAAGGTGCTAGAGTATCAGGTGGAGGAGAATCTTTCGATATTACTGTTAACAATGATCTTAAATATGAGGTAAAATCATATATTGGTGATAATTCACCATTTAGATTAGGTAATGCTGGTGCTGCTTCAAAATTCCAATGGTTAAAAGATATGAGAGCTCTTGCGGCCACTACAGAAACCATAGTTTCTATTAAAGGTCTTGAAGTTTCTCAACCAGAATTATTCGCAGCTGCAAAACTTGTAAATAGTAGAGCTGAGAAGTCTTCTTCTGCTGATTTTGCAAGAGGTGAAATTTCTAAGACATTACTAGGTACGATGGTAGAATTTATTAAAGTTGCTCAAGCTGCAGTAGAGACTAGAAAGTCTGGATATGATATTATAGAAATAAAATCTACACAAGCAGGTATGCCTAATAAGACATATCATATTGAACCTGCATCTGCATCAGATATTGCAAACAGTTCATTTAAAGTAATTGGAGAAATCGATACAAAAGATCTTCAATCAGAAACTGTTTTATTTAGAGAACTAGTTAAAAACAAATATGTTAGAGAGGGTGTTGCTGGATTAGTTAAAGACATTAATGCAGGTATCGCTCAAGTAGAACAGAAATATAAAGGTATTAAATTCTTAGTATTTAGAACAGGAGGAATGAATATATCACCTAACTTAATGAAAGTTGAAGTTTCAAATCCTGATGATTTAGCAAGTGTATATGGTGGAGCTAAAGCTGCGGTATTCCATGTATCTGGTGCAATACTAAGAGTTAGAGAAAAGGTATAAAATAGCATAGATATATAATCTAATATTACAAAATAAAAACAAATTATGAAATACGTAAAACTATTTGAACAATTTATCAATGAGGCGGCTGTATATTTTAGGAGTTTATCACCAGAAGTAAAAGAACTATGGATAGCGTATCATTACGCAGTGGAAGATACGCCTGAAGGAGATAAATTCTCGGAAAAAATCATAGAACTTGGATTATCAGCAAATACAAACATCTGTCCAGACTTTGATGTAGATAATTTCTCCGGTGGACTTACTAAATTCAGAGGAGATACAAGAAAGGCTATAGAACACCTTGCTAATTTTACTGACTTAGGAAAAGTTAAATTTCCAACTGGAGATTATCCAACTGCTACAAGATTCATTATGGATATGATTACTCAAAATACTGGCAAAAATGTAAGACTTGAGTATAAAGGTTCTTTTGGTAAATCTCCTGCTGATTTGATTGAGTATGATCCTGAGGTTGTATCACAACCGAGTGCAAATACTATCCACCCACATCCAAGCGATGTGGTACTAATAAAAAACTTCACAAGGTCGAAAATCAGAAAGGTTCTAGATATTTGTATTAAAGAAGGATGGCTTAAAAAACCAGTATATAATTGGTAATTTAGATTTTAACTATAAATTTATTAAAAAGCTGCCTTTGAGCAGCTTTTTTTGTGAGCCAACATTATCAGAAAATTAAATTTTTAAAAAACTAGAAAAACTAGAAAACTTATCAGGAAAAGATGATATATAATATGAGAGTATAATACCTCATCAAATATAGTTTTTTCAAATGGCTAAACAACTCAATCCAGATGGTAACCCTACTTCTGAGATCGAGCCAAACAGCAAGTCGATTGAGAACTTATCAGCCACGCCAGAGGCAAACGATCTAGATGAATACTTTGATGATCAAAAACATTTAGGAGATGTCGGTAACGTTGTAGATGAGAGCGCAATTTGGGTTTATTTCGGAGTCGGAGGTCCAGCTTAAAAAGCAATGTTAAGAGCACTATTTAGCAATATTTAGTGCTCTTTTCTTTTAAACAAAATAAGGGAGATAAATATAACTGTATAACATAACACAAATTTAAATATTATGACAACAATTTTAATTATCCTAGGACTAATCGTAGCCGCTGCAGCTGTTTATTTCTATGCCATTAAAACCGGCAAAATCGAAGACGCAGATGGTGACTATATAGCAGATGATGCTGAGGACCTAGCTAAAGAAGTAAAAAGAAGAGCTAAAAACGTAAAGGCTGAATTAGCTGACGTTAAGAAAGCTGCTAAGGAATTAGTAGACCAAGCTGAAGATGTAGTAGAAGCTGCAGCTGGAAAAACTAGAAAGGGTAGAAAACCTTCTAAAGGTTCTCCTAAAGGAAAAGGAACTAAAGGTAAAGCTACTAAAACATCTGGATCTGGATCAGGTTCAGGAAAAGGAGCTGGAAAGAAAAGAGCACCAAGAAAACCTAGAGCAACTAAAAAGAAATAAAACATAAAACATGGCTAATTATATAAGCTTTACAAAAGCAACATTTAATCCATATAACCCTAAAGTTCTTAATGAGGGTCAATTCTCATGGATGACTTCAGATACTGGTAAACAAATCGGTTCTGAAAGAGAAAACACGATTGACGTATATATGTACGATAACGAAGGCAATCAATGGTATGAAAAGAATTATGAAGGTTACGGTGAATTCGGTAAGTTGGATTACTATGAGTTATTAGCCAAGATGAATGGTTTTACAGAAGAAGACCTAAAGGATAAAGCATTACTTAAAGCTATTAGAGTAATGGGTAAAGCAGAAATGAGAGATATAGGTATTGCCTTAGCTTTCGATCCTAAAGGTAAGAAAATCAAGACTAGAGCTAAAGGGAATAAAGTCCTATTCCCTGCATTAGTTGAAGATCCAAAATTTAATTGGAAAAGACATGACTTCACAGAAGAACCTGAAAATGATCCAAATCAATCATGGTATCAAGAACCTGAGTGGGATGAAGATGATGATGATTACGAAAAAGGTTGGTATGAAAATATTCAACCAACACATGAAGGCGTAATGTCTGATATTGATCAAATGATTCAAAAACATAAATCGTTTGACTCTTTTGAAAAAGAATTCTTTAAGGAGTATGGTCACAAAAAAGTGATGAAGAGAACTCCAGAGTTTTTAGAATGGTTAAAAGCATTATATAATGACTTTGAATATACGTCTGGTGAAGCAGTTGCTGAAGCTAGATATGATAAAAAGAAGCTTTTAAAATTAATTAAGAATAGTGATGATGCTGAAATCTTAGTTAATGGAGAATGGTATATCATCTATAATCCAGATAATGGTAATGATGAGAACACAGCAATGTGGGCAGAAGATGATGTTATCTTTGCACTTACTCCAGATGGAGATGAAAAAGAAATTAAATATTCTGATATTGAAAAGTTTCAAGAATCAGTAGTTAAAGAATTAACATGGGATTCTCTAAAAGAATCATTAGGTCTTAATGAATCTAAAAAATTAAAGATCGGTGAAAAGGGCGAAGATTACAATAACAATATCGTAGAGATAATTGCTATTGGTAAATACAAGCAAATTGCTAAAATGTTTAAGAAAGAAATGAAATCAGATGCCGCTGATTACGGATATGACGAATTAATGGTAAATACAGACTATTATCTTACTAAGAACGTTGAAGCTACTGAAGGTAATGTAGGTGACTTTGCAATTTATCCAGTAAGATATGATATGGCTAACTATTGGGGACTAGATGAAGTTGATGAGTCTAAAGTACATGAAGCTAAATTATCTGCAATCCATAAAGCTGCAAAGAAAGGAAGTTATCCTGTAAGTATTGTAGTATTTGAATATACTGATTCAACAACAAATAGAGGTAAGGTTGTTAAACAAGAGTTGGTAAAAACTCCAGCAGCAGTACCTGCAGTATTTAATGAATTAAAAAAGGAATATCCTAATGCTATAATAAGTGTTGAATCCAAAACCGGACAAACACTATTTAGTGAGTCAGTAGAACTTCACGAAGGTCGTTCTATCAATAAGATTAGTAAAGATCATGCTGCTACAGTTGCTGATATGGCTAAAACTGTTGGTGAATGGAAATCTGCTGAAGGTGATAGAAAAACTGAACTATTAGAATTATTAAGAGAACTTAATAAAAGAAAGGCTGAGTTAGAAACTGAGTTAGATAATGCAGTTGCAGGTAAAGATAGAAATATTCAACTTGCACTTGATGAAGCTGAAGAGTTAGCTTATCTAGATATTGAATTAAATAAGATCTTTGAAAATGAAGAATAAGAACATAACCAGTTTTCAAGATTTTAAAAAAATGGACGAAGGTCTACAATCAGACCTTAAGAAATATATTAAAAAGAATAAAGACGAATTAGAAGATCTCGCAGATGACGACAAGTGGGATGATATTTACAATCAATTATATGTTGAGTTTGAAGTAGAACCCGAATCTAAACAAGGAAAAGAGCTAAGACAGACATTCGACTTTATTTTTTAAAAATACCAGGTCATTTTGAAACGTTTTTGGAAAATATTATTAATTGCATTTTTAGTAGGATTTATAGGATCTGTCATTTGTAATGTTATATACCACTACACTTATGATAAAGAGCCTGTAGAAATACACAACGAACAGGACATACAAGTTTAATACATTAGGGGGTTAATAAAAGTTTTTGCAAAATAGTTGCCGAAATATTTTTTTATGTCAATTATTTTTCGTATATTAGCACTGTAATAATAAAAACATATTATGCTGTACACATATTGTAAGGAGTCCCTATCATTTAAAAAAGTTACTCCAACCAAAAAATTAGGTGGCATTATGCTACTTATCATCACACTAACCGGTATTGGCCTAACCTCAATGGTTTCTAGTGCACATCAAGACGGTTTTAACAAAGCAATGAATAAACCTATAGAATCAGAGATGATCGTCTTAGACTCCTCTGAAACGGTATTCTCACAAGATGCTTTAGTCAAAGAATTAAAAAGATTAAACATTAGGTTTCCACATATTGTTTTAGCTCAATCAATTTTAGAAACAGGCCACTGGGAAAGTAGAATCTATCAAGAGAATAATAATCTATTTGGTATGAAACAAGCCAGAGCTAGAGCTACAACTGCAGAAGGCACTCAATTAGGCCATGCATACTATGATAGTTGGAAAGAATCTGTAACTGATTATGCACTTTATCAAGCAGCATACCTAAACAAACTAAGAAAGGAAAGTAAATATCTTAAATACTTAGATAAGAATTACGCTGAGGCTAAAAACTATGATAAGAAGCTAATGTATATCATCGAGAGTGAAAATCTAAAAGAGTTATTTTTAGATTGATATATACTATAATATCATAAACAAAATTTATCAATATGAAACTAAAAACATTAGAGCAGTTTGAGTCAAGTAAGCCATGTAAATGTGGTGGAAACTGCAGCTGTGGAAAATCAGTAAATGAAAGATTTAGCTTTAGCAAAAAAGAAGTAGAAGATGCTGCTAATTTAATAGCATCTGCAATTTCTAAAGCTGATAAAGTTAAAACAAAGGTACATCACTTAGAATATGACAAAGGTCGTGGAGCTGGTTTTGACATCTCAATTGATGGTGAAGAATCTGCAGGTGGAAGTTATGTAGTAAGAGATAATGGAGACGTTGTTAACGCTGCAATAGGTAACTCACACCCAAATGCAGTCTATAATACAATAGGTAATAAAGATATTGCTGATGTTTTTATTAATATGGAAAAGTATGAATCAGCAGTTACTGAACATCATAGTGAAAATCCAAACGATCATTATTACGTAAAACCATGTGATGGTAAAGATTGTGAAGATGCTGAAATGCCATGGTGCGTTTGGGAAGGTGATACACTAGTTAAGTGTTTTAAAACTAATGCAGAAGCAGCTGCTTTTGCTAAAGAACAGAATACAGCACAAGGATTAAATGTAACTGAAGATAATATCGACGAAGCTAAAAAATATAAATTTAAAGATTTAGCTAAGGCATGGTCACATGTTTATGGCGAAGATATGGAAGATGAATATGAAGGTTTCTTTCAAGAAGTAGTAGGTAAATATAAAAATAAAGTTACTAAGAAAGATATTGCTAATATTTGGTTAGATGTTTATGGTGAAGATATTGCTGATGATTATGATGGTTTCTATAATGAATTACAAGAAAACTTAAATCAAGTTGCTAAACTTGAAGAATTATTCTCAGATGAAATAGATGAAGCTAATGCAGACGGAACTATCTCAGATGACGAAGACGAAAGAAGAGCTGAATTACTTGAAAGAGTAAAAGAGCAAATGCAACAACTTTTAGCTTCTGCTGAATTTGACGCTAAAGATATTGGTGGTTCTTTTAGATCTCCAGGTATTATGGCAGAAATTAAGAAAGAACTTAATAATCAACTTAAAAAATTTAGATAATTATGGGAGTAGTAGACGGTTCAATACATTGGAATGGCCAAGATAACTTTCAAGATTTTGTTCAATTTCATGCAGATAGATTGGGTATGACTCGAGAAGAGTATATTGCTGTCCATGGATATCCCCATAAAACAGAATCTGTTCAAATAGAAGAAGATTCTAAAAAACCAGGACCAGATACTTATCATAGAGGCCTAGACGACGATGAGGTTGAAGATAAAGAAGACCAAATCAAGAAACAGGCTAAAATGGATGACGATGATCCAGATGCTTACAAAGAAATGCCTGGTGATGAAGAAGCAAGAGAGAATGGTGAAGTAAAAACTTCTGATGCTACTAAAGCATATAATAAGTTATATAAAGAACATAAGTATGTTAAAAGCTTAGATAACTTTAACGAAGCTAAAAAGTGGAGTTCTTATGAGCAAAGAATGGTAAACCAAATTAAAGCTGCTCAAAAAGAGAAGAGAGGTATGTACACTCTTCCAATGAAGACCCAAGATTTTTATCGTAAACATAAAGATATGTTTGAATCAGTAAACGAAGGAGTTATCCTACTTTATATAAACGAAGGAATATCTGTATTTGATGAAAGACCCTTTGGTAAAAAAGGTATAATCATTATGATTGATGATAATGGTAAAAAAGTATCTGCAATCTTCAAAGATAAAAAGAACGCTGATAAGTTCAATAGAAACAACGCATCAGATATCAAAAAACTTTTACAATTAGCAAAGAAAACTAAATATCCAAAAGCAATTGATGAATCAGTAATTAATGAATGGGGTTCTTCAGATCAGAGTACTTTTAATAAATCAATACACAAAGATATAGGTTCTCCTAAAAAGATGCCATCTCCATTTGATGATAAATTAAGAGCAGCTGCAGAAGATGCTGTTGATTTTTATTGGGATGATTGGGAAGAATATCAAACTGACAGAGACGGGTTAATTGATGATGCAGTTAGAGGTTACTTAAGAAGATATTTTAAGCAAGACTTTCAGATGATGCAAAGAATGTTCGCATCTAAAAATAATGAATCTGTAGTTAATGAAGCTAAAAGCTCAAAAGAAAAGTTTGAAGAAGAATCTAACTTTTATCAAGAAATGATTAACGATCCTAAGAAAAGTGTTTATGATATAGTTGACTTTGCACAATTTTCAACAGGAGGCATGACCGAGAAGCAATGGGAAATGTTTATGTATGGAAGATATAAGAAACATTTAAAAGATACAGATACTAAGACTAAAGAAAAGATGTACAACGTACTTACAAAATGGCTAGGAGAATCTGTAGTTGCTGAGGCTAAAGCATATAAGCTAAAGGCTTCTGAATTTGGTGGAGACACTCATTCTGCACCATACAATGTAAAGGGCGAACCTACTTGGAGAGTTCATAGTACTTATGCTATCGATCAAGTATCTGGTAATAATAACCCAGAAGAAAGAGATGTAGTTTTCTTTGAAGCAATGCCTATTAATAATGACATATACATTAAGATCGGTGGAATCAATAATCTTAAAAGAACTAACGGTTCTACATACGGTGCTAACTTTGGTACTACAATTGAAGAATGGAAAAATGATCCAAAAGGTATTGCAAAAGAAGCTTCCGATTTTCTTACTGATGCAACACACCTTAAATGGATAAACAAGAAAGCAAGAAGTGAAGGTCAAACAATTAAATGGGCTTTAAAGGATGATTATTCTAGCGTTATTGAAGACCTAGTTAATAAATCATTAGGAATTAAAGAATCAGTTAATGAAGGCTATCATTACTTCGAAGGTGAAATGGCAAGAGACTTAAAAGATAAAGGAGTTAGATTTAAAAAAGGTGATAAAGTTACTTTAGAAATTCAACCTAATAACTACGTTATTTATGGTCCTAATAAAAAGCAAATTGTCTTAAATAAAAGAGATTTTGAAGGAGCTATAGATCAGTATGTTATATATGAATCAGTTATTAACGAAGATTTAATTACAGAAGGTAGAGTGCCTAATTTTAAATTCGGTATGAAAAAACAATATGACGCTGATGATATTAATAAAATGTATGGTTTTTGGGGAACTTTAGATGTGCACATGGAGACTGAAGAAGTTGAAGAAATATGGAACGATGTATGGGGAATATTGACAAGAGGTTGGAAGTTCTCAGATGCTGGAGCGTTATATTATCTAAACGCAAAAGCTGGTAGATGGTTAGCAGATAAAGTATGGAACGATATTAATTCTCAGATTTCTCAACCAGATGCTATTGATATGATTTTGTCTGATTATGCTAGACCATCTAAATGGAAGGCATGGTCAAAAGAATATAATACATTTGCTCAGGAAGAATTGGCAGAATCAGTTATTAACGAAGAAGACGATAAAGACCAAAAGTCAACAGCTAGAGGTCCTCTAGATGATGATAAAATTGAAACTGCATTAAAAAAGAAAGCAGCAGATACTGGTGTACCGATTGGAATTATCAGAGCGGTAATGAGAAGAGGTTTAGCAGCATGGAAATCAGGTCATAGACCAGGAGCTAACCAACAGCAATGGGGTTATGCAAGAGTAAATGCGTTCTTAACTAAAGGCGAAGGTACTTGGGGTAATGCTGATAAAGATCTTGCAAAAGAGGTTAGAGACGGTGGTCATGATAAAAAATTAAAGAAAGCATAATGGATTTTAACGAATTTCTAAATGAGAAGTATTTTCAAGTAGTTCTTCCAGATACTGTTATTAACTATAAATTATCATATCAATACGGTGGAACTGAATTAGTAGCAATGGCTAGTAGTGGTAAAGAACTCGATAAAGAGATCGAAGTCGATAATAGAGGTGAGATATGGTTTGCTTTAGAAACTGCAATCAATAAAGAATTAAAGAAAAGAAAACAATTATTTACAGTAGAACCAAATCACCACTATCAAGGTGCAGGTTACGGTTTCTATTTTAATATGGATTACTTACTAAAATTATTAAATAAATAAGATATGACAATAAAATCAGCCAATAGCTTTATTAATGAAAGCGATGTTTACGATAAAGAAACTAGAGAGCTTTTATTCACTAGTGAAACTGAATATACATTAAGACAATTTATTAAAATTGCTAAGAAGTCAGTAGAAGGTAAGAAAATGTACAAGGGCCAATATAATTTCGGTAAAGGAATTCTATTAGCAGAATACTTAAGAAAGAATCTACCAGGTGGACTTGCTAATAAAATGAAAGCAAGAGTCTATAGAACTCAATGGAACTATGGTGGTAATTTAGTAGTTAATATTAAACTAAAAGCTGGAGATAAAGATATATTTGCATTTAACTCTGCTGATTCAACAAGACAACCTACATATTCATTTGATACAATATTTAATGGTACTATAAAACCATCTAGCCCAGGTAAACCAATTTACAAGGATTGGGGTATGGGTATTATCCACGGATCTTATCAGGCTATTTCTAAATTTGATGAATTTATGTCAGATATTGTTGGTGTATTTAAAGACTTTGAAAGAGTGAATGGCGAAGCATTTGATTTAAAAACTGCTATCGCAAATGAAAAAGCTAGAAAAAAGGTAGTTGCTGCCTGGAGAAAACTAGAACCTAAAGTTGAGAAGCAATATGATATTGCAAAAGAGAACGCAAGAAAGGTAAGTTACTATATTAAATTAAGAATGCCTTATATCAGATCTGCTGAAAAGAAGATTTACTATAAGACAGACGAGCCAAGAGAGTTTAGACATCCAGACGAGTATGGTGAAGTTCCAGAATTAGATACTAAAGAATACGCTAAGTATGAAAAGGCGCAGGCTAAGATTTCAGATCTAATCGAACCTTTCTGTAAAAAACACGGTTATGAGTTCGTTTGGGCTGCAGACTGGAATTAAAATAGATACAACATGGCAAAGACAAAGATATTTTGGATAGCAAAGAAGGTTGATGGCACAATGCAAATGTGGGCATACAACAACAAAAGAAAGGCAGAAGAAAAAGGCCTAGAGGCTTTTGGTGTAGGTGTTACAGATTTCTCGTTTAAGTTAGATGGCGAAGAGTTTGAAGATGAAGATGGATCAACCGCTTTCATTTACTCTGGTCAGATTGATTCATTTGGTCACTTTTTACTATATTTTGATTATACTGATTCAACAGCAAATAGAGGTAAGCCAGGTGCGATAGGATTAGAACAGGAACAAGCTGCAATTGAATACGTAGAGGCTGAATTACCAACCGGATCAGGTGCATGCTTCCCAGCTAAACTAAAAGGAGGTTCATGTGATGTTTATATCTCTAGTGCTGTTTCTGCTAACGGTGCAATATGGACATTTGAAGATGGCGAGGTTAATGAGTCTACTAACTTTAAACATATACCAACCTTTGAGTCATTTATTAATAGATAACTCTAACTAACTATAACAAATTAAAGGCTGCCTCTGAGCAGCTTTTTTTGTGAGCAAATGTCAGCACTACGAGTCTTTGACTAATTCGCATTCTAAAAGGAACTCCAAGTCTAGGTGGTGAGATCAGCGACGATTCCTCAGATTGCTCTGAGGTCACTGGAAAAAAAATTCGGAGCGTTTCCAAATCTGTTAATATAGGTGGCCCTTCGGGCGATCTGGCCCCAAACTGGCCGCCTACAGCCGGTGACTGCACCAGCAGGACACTAGGGGCAGATAGGCTCTTAATACCAGTGAGGGCGCTAATTACAGATAAGTAACGGGGTGTAACAATGAGTAACGGCATGAGTACAGCAAGGCCACTTGTAACAGAGGCTCTGCGACACATAGGCACCTGCTAGCCACTGGAGTTGCAGTGAGGTAACGCGTCATCATCAACCTGATTCGTTGAGTCACTTCGAAGACAAAAATAACGTCCTAGGCAAGGTAAACCCTAACTGACCCCGCGCGCGCAGCCTGACTAGTGAAATCTTTTTACCTCTCCGGTCGAATTAAACGACCGGTGAATTAGATATATAATATAGTACTAAAAAACTATCTAATATGAAATTATTTAAAACATTCGAATCCTTTGTTACTGAAGGGATTAATGACCCTGGTATACTTAAGGCTTTTTTCATGGCTGGAGGACCTGGTTCTGGTAAATCTTACGTAGCTGCCGAACTTTTCGCCCTGCCTAAAGACGGTCAATTGGCGTCAGTAAGCTATGATAATGGCTTAAAATTAGTGAATTCAGATGCTAACTTTGAAGTACTACTAAAGAGAGCCGGAATTGATATGGCTGAATTAATGGATTTTAAAGATAGTGACCCAGAAAAGTGGGCAGAAGCAATGGCTATTAGAGATAAGGCTAAAAAGCTAACTAAACAGACTCAAGACATGTACCTTATAGGTAAACTTGGGTTAATTATTGATGGTACTGGTAAAAATTATGGTAAAATAGAGAACCAGGTTAAAGAATTAAGAGAGTTAGGCTACGATTGTTATATGGTATTTGTTAATACTTCTAAAGAGATTGCGATAGAACGTAATAATAACAGGCCTAGAAAGTTACCAATTGATATGGTGGCTCAAATGTGGCAAGAAGTACAAGAAAATATTGGTAAATTTCAAGGGCTATTCAAATCTAAGCGCTTTGCGATAGTAGATAACTCAAAATACGGTGATAATACTCCTACTAAAGCGGTAGGTAAGGAGATTAGAAAGTTTATGAAGCTACCAGTATCTAATCCAGTTGGAAAACAGTGGATAAAACAACAAAAACAGAGAAAATAAGTCTATGCCTAACGATTCAATGAAAAGTAATGAACAAATCTTAAGGGATTTAGTGCAGGCTTTTGCATCTTTAAAACAAAAGATGGAAGACCCTAACTATATTGCACTAGATAACAGCATGAAGACCATGATGGAAAACCAAAAAGATATGCGAGCAGACGTAAAAGACCTTAAGTCTAAGCTATTAAACCCAATTGATGGTGTAATAGTTAATACAAATAAGAATACAGAGTTTAGATTAGATTATCAAGCACTAAAAGACGAGCGTGATTCACTAGAAGACGATGTAAAACATCTATTAAGATGGAAAGGAATGTATATTAAGATCTTTTGGGCTGTATTTACAGCAGCACTTGGTGTTGCTTCATTCCTAATTGGTGAACAAATAATAAACGGATAATATGCTCATTGATAGAATTAGCTTAAGTACTGCATATCAAGCTCTAAAAAGAGTTGAATTAAACGAAGGCAAGCTAAGTAAGATACTTTTTAATAAATCAGCACAATATGGGACTAAAACAGTGATACGTTTTGAGACTGTGGAAGAGCTTAGAATATTTATTAATAAGGAATATGCTTTTCAAATGCTATACCTTAATTGTCAATGTGGTACTTGTAATGAATCTATCTGGCAACTGTTATCATTTACAGTAGAACTACCTAATCGTAGATATATTTCTTTTGTTAATAATTTAAGAGGTGATTTTGAATCAGCAGAAGAGGCACTGTTAAATAAGACTAGTGTAGATACTCTAAAGGCAGTGTTTAATAGCAATACTATCTTAACAAGACTAAACAGAGACGCTACTTGTATAGAATATGTTCAAAATCAAGGTAGATATGTAAGTCCTTGTGAATATATTGATCTAGAAACTAATGCAGCCTATGAAGAAATGGTTACAATATATCAAACAACTGATGGTATTGCAGGCTTAGAACGTAGAGAAGTATTTGTAAATGATTGTTATGATGGTATTATTGAAGCGCCGGAATTTACATTACCGGTCAATTGGACAGCAACAACTCAATTTACAGTTGCACCAGGCCAAACATTTACAGTAAGTAATGGTCTTATTAATACTCCAATTGTTAGCGGAGGTCATGTACAAGCAGATCAAATAACACATACGGTTCTTTTAGATCAAGGAGGTGGTTTCAATAGTGTTGATGAGGTAGATATCCAAATAGATAATGGACCTATTCTAACCGGCATTGTTAGTGGAACTACAGTTTATTTTGGTGCAAACGCGCTAAATGTAATACTGTTATCTGGTTCGATTACGATAGCATGGACTCATACTATAGTTTCTAGTGACTCGTATGCAGAAATAACAATATCAGGGTAGAGAATGAAGATATATATAAAAAATAAGGCAATATAGATGCATTTAGAAAAAATAGAAGACTATAGTTTCGACCACGGTTTACACCTTAATGCTGTAACCGGAGAGTATAGCTCTTTAAATCCACATACATTAGGAAGACCATTGACACATACGGAAATGGACTATAATTTGTTATACCAAAAACAAACTCTAATGGGATTCAGAATTGTTGGTAGTAATAGTGATTTAACTTTAAACTCAAGTGATCTAGGTAGAATTTTAGAACTAGGGACTATTTCGAATACATCACCGTCATACGGTACACATATTGCAGCAGGTTTATTTGATAACCAGCAGGTTTGGTTTCCTGTTGAAATGGCTGCTCCAGGGACAACGACAACGACATTAGCGCCAACGACGACTACGACTCAAGCGCCAACAACGACCACTACAACGACCCAAACACCAACTACAACTACTACAACATTAGCAACATTTGATTGTAACGATGCTGGATTAGTAATACCAGATGGTGATGAAGGTGAAGCTGTAACAGGAACTGTAACAGCAGGAACATTAGATAATAATTCATTTAATCCTGCAGTTTATACATTAGGAATAACCCAATACACAGCTGATATTACAGTACCTGCAGGGTATACTAATTCAGGTGCAACACTTTCATGTTCTGATAATGCAACAACTACGCCAACACCATTATGGGGCATAAGTTCTGGTAATGCAGTAGATGAGGGCGTAACATTGACATTTGCTGTTCAACATGCATTTGTGCCAGCAGGAACTAATTACACATGGAACACAACAGGTACAACTCAAACTCCAGCAATAGATGCTGATTTTGATCCAGCTGGTTTTCCATCAGGATCTGGTACAACAGTAGCTTATCAATTAGCATTAGCAAATGAAACATATCCTACTGGACATTTTGATATAACAATAGATGCAGATCAACTTACAGAGGTAAATGAATATTTTACGATACACTTATTTGATCAAAACGGTATTGAGGTAGCTAGTAAAGAGATTAGAATTGATGATACATCACAAAATCCAACAACGACGACTGCAGCGCCAACAACAACGACGACTGCAGCTCCGACAACTACAACATTAGCAACATTTGATTGTGGCGATGCTGGATTAGTAATACCAGATGGTGATGAAGGTGAAGCTGTAACAGGAACACTTACTGGTTTAGGTTTTTTAGATGATAATTCATTTAATCCTGCAGTTTATACATTAGGAATAACTCAATATAGTGTTAACATTACAGTACCTGCAGGGTATACTAATTCAGGTGCAACAATTTCATGTTCTGATAACGTAACAGTTACTCCGACTCCAATATATACACTTCTTGCTAGTCCTAGTCAACCAGAGCCTAGTACATTAGTTGCTGAGCTTTATACACAATATGTACCTGCTGGAACTGTTTATACATGGGAAGTAGAAGGTTACGGAGCCAATCCGGCTGTAGCTGCGGATTTCGTAGGAGGCGTCTTCCCTTCAGGTTCAGGAACAATACCTACATATAATACTGCAAATGCACAATCTGATACATTTGATATCACAGTAATAGCAGATAATACAACAGAGGGTGTTGAACAATATAAAATTATCATTAAGGTTGGTGGAGTTCTAAAAGATGATGCTATAGTAGATATTACTGATACATCACAAGATCCGACAACGACAACGACGACTGCAGCGCCAACAACAACGACGACTGCCGCTCCGACAACGACAACGACCGCAGCACCATTATTAGGTTATTATTTCCATGGTGGTCAAAATAACTATCCAGCAAATGCTGATTTAACAGCAGGTACCGGGGGTTATTTCTATGATCCAGGAACTGGATTTACACCAACAAGTGACTTTGATTTAGCAATGAGTTATGTGATGGATAATTTAGGAACTATGGGTAATGGTGTTGGTTCAGAATATGATATAATTCCATTTAATATACCTGCTGGTGGTATTCCAGAGTTAGGTAACTCAGATCAGTTAATATTCCCTGTAAATGATACCGACGAAAAATACTATATAGTAATACCGGATGGCCAAGTAGATTTAACAGATGCTTCTGCTATGCATTTATATAATACAAATGGAGGTGCTAATACAAATGCCGCTGCTAAGAGAAGTTTTACATGGAACGGACAACTATATTGGATTTACAGAACAGGATTCCAACCTAGTATAGACTCTAAAACATTAGGTTTTAATGATAGTCCAACAGCTTAATAATGATAAAAAAGATAATTTAATAATATGCCTACTAACTATAACATACCTACCGGAGGTACAGTAAACTGGGGAGGATATTTAGGAATTGCTAATGCTAATGATGCATTTGGTATCTTTCCTTCTGTTCTACAACAAGGTGGTTTCCAAGAGATGCCTACCCTACAGGACATGTATGATATTCCAGTACAAGTGGCTGGAGCTGATATACCTAATAATAACTGGGGTTCTCCTGAAATAACTGATGATGGATGGGGATCTGGTAGAAGAAGAGCAGGTATGCTAGTATACGTACTAGAAGACCAAAAATTGTATAGCTTAATACCTTTTGGTTACTTTAATAATGGCGGTGTGTTAGGTGTAAATGATTGGAACGGTCTAACAAACGCTGAAAAATATGAATTATTAGACCCTACTGCATTATACAATGCAAGTGGAGACCCTTTTAATGGATATACTCCTAATACTCCAACTGGTACTTCTGCTGATTGTTGGGTTGAATTAACTTTTGGTGATTTGCCGGCAGACATTAGTGCAATTGACTATAATCAATCAGATGGAACGCTCACGATAACTCTTTTGGATGGTACAGAATATGATACTGTTATTAATTACGGTCAATTATTTCAATTTTATGCACCAGACGCAACTGCATACAAAGTTAACGATGATGCAGATTATATTGGCGGTTCTTCTGCAAATTCAAATC
>Ga0208299_1000528_pt1 | contig 35016 bp, 35 predicted proteins | sample 15_taG_FD_184089 | JGI IMG/M metagenome (GOLD analysis project Ga0208299, IMG submission 184089) | Marine viral communities from the Subarctic Pacific Ocean - 15_ETSP_OMZ_AT15312 metaG (SPAdes) (version 2) | ecosystem: Environmental > Aquatic > Marine > Oceanic | place: Pacific Ocean | collected...
GATCTTTACATTTCTCATCGGCCACTCGCCCTCTTCTAGGGCATGTACCTTAAAAAGCTGCTTTGTCGATCGTGTATAGTCGTAATCAGAGAATTGCTCTGTGGCCTGACTGAGAATCCAGCCAGAAGATGCCGCAGAGTAAGCCTGTTGATTAACTCCACCTTCATAATCTGCACTATTGGTTCTTATTGGAACAATTGCGCCGTACATGACATTGCTGGAAGCCATGGAAGATACTGTCGAACCCGACTCAGGCTGAGCGAGAAGACGCTCATTTGTTTGACCCAAGAAATATGGCTCAACTGTTGACTCTAGGCTGCTATTGGTCTTTGTAGGATCGGTGTTAAATACTTTGCGAATAAACTTTTCTGAACCTTTGTCAAAGTTGAATTCAACTTTCTTATATACGCCGTCGGCTCCGCCAGTGAAGGTCGACGAAATGGTGACGTTGGTGCAATTTTCTGTTATCGTGGTGTTACCATCAACGCCTGCGATGGCCTGAGTGATTGTGAACGAGCCGCCAGAAACTGCGGAGCAGGCAATTTTACCGTTATGTCCAGCCGCGTTCAATATAGCGTCCCTTATAGAGCCTGCAATATCATCGGGGGCTGCGCCGTTTTCATCTCTATCAAACTGGTTGGCGGCGAAATTCTGATCGTTCTTTGCGATATATCGTATCAATGTTCCATCTGTAGAAACAAGATCGATGTATTCATCGAGGCCGACGGCTCCTGCGACAGTTATTGTCGCAGTTGCTGCGACGGCGGTGGCGGTGGTGGCTGTGGTTGCAATTTCCATTACAAAGTTGTTACTCGAATTGGTCTTCAAAAATGCGCCAGCAGAGGAAGTACCATGTGCAAACGCACCAGCGCGAGAACCGTCATAACCAATATAAGAACCAGAGAGTTTGAAAGCTGTGTCGCTGCCGGGTCGAGCATAGAATATTGCTGCCACTGATCCTGTGTTATATCCGTGCACGAATGTGTTAGTTGCATCTGCAGTGCTGCCACTTGGGGCCACAATAAGAGCGTATGCTCCGCCGTGGTTTGCCCCTCTGCCAACAGACCCCATTGTCCAACCAGCGAGACCAGCGGTGTTTGCAGAAGAATTAGCATCGCCAAGGAGGCGCATAAACGTCAAAGGTCCACCATTACGAAGGAAAGCCTTTGCTGCATAGGCGGCATATGTTGGAGAGGTATAATTGCCGTCACGCCAGACATCTCCGCTGCCATCACCGGGAATTGGTTCTCCAAACAATTGGACAAACTCTTGAAAACTCTGAACTTCGACAGGACGAAGGGCAGGACCGCGTTCTGAGCGGCCAATAACTAATGGTCCAGAGGCCGCAGGCTCTGCTGGAACCCTAGATCTATCTATTTCTTGTAGAAAGACTCCGGGTGATACGAATTTAAACTTGCTGGCAGACATTAACTATTTTCTCCTTGTCTTTTCAAAAACTTACTTGCCTCTTTATAATTAGTCATCAAAAGAAGCACCAGATCTTGTAATAACAAAATCAATTGCGATAAATTCTACGGCCCTTGCTGGCTTTAAGAAAATCTTTGCGTACATAATATTTCTATCAATCATATCAGGTGTTGTGGTTGAATCATCAAGCACAACTCTAAAATCTGTAAGGCCGCCTGCTTGCCTGATAGAACCAAGAAGCGGATTAACCTGTGACAAGAACCTATTCCACGTTGCTTCTACGTTGTTGTCAAACAACAGTCTTGAAGAAATGAAAGATACTCGGCGCTTAATGAATAACATCAGGCGACGAACGTTAATTCGGTCCAAGGCAGAGGCTGCTTTCTGAAGAGTCTTTTGTCCGAAGACTGTAATTCCCTCATTCGCAAAGTCTGCGATTGGATTAATATCCAGAGCGTACAACTCGTCCCTATCTGATCGGTCAAAACGATGAGTAAGGCCAGTAACACTAATGCCAGCTGCGCCGTCGGAAAGATTACCTCTATTATAACCTGCGGGAGAGAACCATGGACCTGCTACTTTGTCGTTGTGGGCAAGAACGCCCGCGACTGCCACAGAAGGCGGCATCCACACTTTTCTACCGGAAATTGGCACTCCGATCCATGGTGCATATGCAGCGCCATAGCTAGAATTAAGTGCTCTAGCTTTGTGACGACCTGTGATAACCGTGACTGCCTTTTTTCTAGTCATATAATCATCTGTCGACCAAGTCTTTGGCATATAAAGATTTGGAATGTCTACAATAGCGAGGGCGTCGGCTCTATTTTCACAAGTCGTGATCATATGATCTGTGATTGAAGCGTTTGTGATGCCCGGGGCCATAAGAGTATTGTACTCTGCAAACTCTGGGTCTGCTACTGTATCAATTGCTCTCTTTACTGTCTGATAAACTGAGTTTGATTCGTTCGTATCAGTTGAGATTCCCTTAAATTGTCCAGACTGGTCCTGACGGAGGGGGTCGCTTTCTTTAATATCCCAACCATCAAACCCACCAAACATTGGCATTGTGAATCCCTTAACTCTTGGGATGTTACGAGAAACAGACCCCGTGATCCAAAAACTTCCACTTGCTCTGGAGTAAGACTGGTGCCCGCCAGTGCCTGCAGCTATCCCAGCCAATGATCCAATCGTCTGGCCGCCAGAACCTGAGTGCCAAACAAGATCCTGAGAGGCGTGATTACCTCCAGCAGTTGGAGGGCAAATGTCGTCCATCGTGAAAAAGAACGATGCCGAAACATGCAAGTTAGAATCTGAAAGAGACCCGGGCAGTTTCCTGAGGTAGTCGACATAAGACTGGTTGTGCTCCTTGGATCCCACAGAGACAGTATTGTCAACCCCAAAGTAAGCCTTTGTAGGCTGTAACCCGCCGGCGGAAGAGGAGACTCTGCATCTAAGGACAGGTTGACGAAGACATATACCAGTTAATGCATCTGGTGCAAGGCCGTCAGTGTTTCCGCCGAAAGCAATTCTCTTATTTGCTGCACCTTGGGTCATATTGGAGCCGCCGTCGCCATTGTTTAATGTAACATTTCCCAAATCCGAACCCGGAGACATATAGGCAGCTGTGTCGGCGACGTTGTTATGAAACGGACCGTTTCTTCCGGGAGGACCATGAGGGTTACCAGAGTTTATACCCACTGTATAAACGGCGGTATTTGTAGCGCTAGAAAGAAGATGGATCGGCATAAGCGAGGGTGGACCTTCAAACCCAAAGGGTAGTGCATCTTCATTCGCAGAACCATTTGATACTGCCGGGGAAACCTCGACTCTTATATAGTTAGACATATTTTCAAATTCGCCAACGAAAACCAATCTTCTGTTCGTAGAGTCCCACTGAGCATAGGCATCTCCGATTCTTCTCGCTATATAATTCATTGAATCTGGGTTTAAGTCTAGGTTGTCGAACCTCTCTAGGACCTCTGGTTTGTTGTCGTTGTCTTTCGCGTTACGAACGACCAAACTGAACCTACCAAATGGATCAACATTGCTATTCTTAGGTGGTTTAACATTTTCGATTGAAATCTTAAGGTTCCGCATTGGCCATGTGCCTTCTTCAACTGCGTGAAGCCTAAACAATTTCTGCACAGAAGCGCTACTGGCCGGGTCAAAGCGATCCCAGCTTCCGATATTTTGACTAAATACCCAACCGGAGCGCGCAGCGGAAGCTTCCTGTTGATTAATACCAAACGATGTTCCACCGGTGGCGGCAGATTGTGCGAGGCCTGCCACAAATCCCATCATCTGAGCAGATGAGTTAACCGACGAGCCGGTGGGGAACAGGTTGAGTGTTTCATATGTTTCGCCCAAGAAGTATTTTTCTGTTGCTGAGTGTATATTGGAGTTTGTTTTTGTTGGGTCTGTGTTGAAAACTTTACGGATAAACTTTTCTGAATTTCTGTCAAAATTGAACTCTATAAGGTTTTCAGCGCTGACGCCTGATGAGATGGCCATCAAAAAGTTACCAGAAGTATCTGACTTTACAATTCCGGCGTGACCATCAAGAGTAAGACTGGCCCCTTTTAAGTTTGTGGTTCCACGCAGACCAAATGTCAACCAATCGACAGAATTTGGATTAGCATAGAAAACAGCTGCCAGAGTACCTGTGGCTTCGGTGTCCGCGGCTGGGTTGCCCAATGGTGCAACGAAAAGACCGTAAGCGCCTTGGGGGTCTGTACTGTCGTTGGTTGCTGCTCCGCCGTTGTTGGAGATAGTTCCAAAATTCCAGCCGGCTTGTGCGTCATCGGTGGTAGAGGCTTGTGCATCTTCTGTACCCATAAGCCTAAGGAAGGTTACAGGCCCGCCATTCTTTAAAAAGGCTTTTGCAGCATAGGCAGCATAGGTCGGGGATGTATAATTTCCATCTCTCCATACATCTCCACTTGTTCCGCCGGGGATGGGCTCACCAAAGACTTCTGTAAACTCCTGAAAAGACCTTACAGAAATAGGTCTCATTCCCGGTCCTCGTTCTGACCGCCCTATAATAAGAGGGCCTACGTCGGCTTGTTCCGCAGGAAGCCTTGACTTGTCTATTTCTTCGAGGAAAACACCGGGGGAAATGAATTTAAACTTGCTAGCAGACATATGATCACTTTCTCCATTCTTGAACTATACCACAAACGCTCACTAATTTTCAGGTAAAAAACGGAGCATATAATTATACTTTTCTAAGATAAATAGTTATTCAAAAGATGAAATGACACCCTATTATCAAAATAAGGCACTAGACACAAAAGAAAGGACCCACTCCGAAGAGTGGGCCCCAAAAATCACACACAAAGTAATAATATTACTTGGCGATGAAGTGGAAGGTCAACACATCGTTTGCTTCCATCTCTGAATAGAGGTTGGTACTAGCTGTGAAGTAGGCATCACCAGAATTGAGTATGCCAACAGCACCGTCGTCGTTTGTTGCGTCCGAAGAATCAAGCAACTGACCGTTGTGGAAAACCATAACGCCTGCTGCACTGATTGGATCCTCAGCACTAGAGCCAGAGACCTGAATAACGCTGAAATCGCCGGATGGGACGGAAGCATGAAGTTCGGCCTTTGTCACTCGCTGAACGATAGGCTTAATAGCAATTGTGACAGTCGTACCACTTGCGGAAGTACTAACACCGTCGCCGCCCGCTATAGTAAGGGTTTCACTGTCCAAGTCAACGTCAATGGTACCACTGTCAGAAGTGATGTCCATATCCTGTCCAGTCAACTGAGCGTCTACATACGCTTTGATCGACTGCTGAGTTGCCAATGCGGTAGCACTATCGGTACCCATACCATCTTCATCAAGAATGGTGGTAACTCTAGCGCCAGTACCAACTTGCAGACCAGAATCACTAAGATTCATGCGAGCGGTACCGCCCGTTTCAAATGACTGGGTATCTGTACCAAAAGCAATCTTATTATTAACATCGCCAGTGTGAACAAGATCACCTGCCATAGAGAGGGTGCCAGCAACTGCAGCGTCACCAGTAACCGAAAGGTTATCGTTGACTGTAGTTTCTGAGGTTGAGTGGCCGATCGAAACCGCTACGCCGCTTGTCGCAGTAGCAAGATTCAAACCACCTGTGCCATCAATAGCAACTGCTCCGCCGTCAGCGTCCATGTCGATTGTTGCACCGCCAATAGTCAATGCTGCGTCGGAATCCACTGTAACTGCTGCAGCGCCGTCGACGACGAATGCGCCGGCAGATGCCAAAGTAGCTCCAGTGCCACCATCGTGAGTGATTGTCACGTCCTTACCAGCGCCGAGACCGAGTACGGCCGAGTCGCTCAGTAGGAATACGTCATCGCCAGCAATGATGTCCTTAGCAACACTCAAACCGCCGTCGGTCTGCAAAGCGCCGTCGGTTGTTGAGGTAGCTTCAGTAGTGTCATCGGTGATGAGCCTACCACTAGCTGTAATGGCAGCAGCAGTAAGTGCAGCGACTCGAAGAGGCGCATAACCACTGATGGTAACGTTACCAGAAGTGGAAGCATCTTCTTCGTCACAAGCAATGAAAGCGAAAGTGTCAGCAGATTCATCCCAAAGCATAGCCTTGTTAGCCTTATCTGCAGCAGATCCGTTACCACGTGAAATGACAAGACCCTGATCTAATGAAGGAGATGCAGTCTGGCCCTTGTTCAGCTTGATAAGCGGGTCTTCAACCAACATGTTTGAAGCAGAAACAGTGACGGTTGCACCGTTTACTGTAAGATCACCAGTAACAACAAGGTTATCGTTGACTGTGGTCTCTGAAGTTGAGTGACCAATTGAAATTGCCACTCCGCTAGTTGCAGTACCAAGGTTTACACCGCCGGTACCATCGATAGCAACGGCTCCACCGTCAGCGTCCATGTCAATCGATGCGCCACCAACAACCAGTGCAGCGTCCGAATCTACTGTAACTGCGCCTGCGCCATCAAGAATGAAAGCACCTGCCGAAGCTAGTGTAGCTCCAGTTCCACCGTCATGCGTAATTGTTACATCCTTACCAGCACCAAGACCAAGAACAGCCGAGTCACTTAACAAGAATACATCATCACCAGCAATAATGTCTTTGACAACACTCAAGCCACCGTCGGTCTGTAGAGAGCCGTCGGTTGTTGAAGTAGCTTCTGTGGCATCATCAACAAGTAATCTACCTGTAATGTTCAAGTTGTCAGCAACGGTAACTTCAGAAGTACTGTGACCAATAGTAACGGCAATGCCGCTAGTTTCGGTTGCGATCTTCAGTGCACCTTCTGCGTTTGTAATATAGGAATTCGTACCATCATGATAAAGCTGCAAGTCGGAACCAGTACCGAGCTTGAGGTTCTTACTGTCAGCCATTGTAATGTGGTGGCTAGTGAAGTCCAGAGCACTAGTGCTAAGGATGACACCGTTAGAGCCACCCGAATCGATGAGCTGTAGGTTGCCACCACTCGTTGCGGCGAAGCGGTTGTTGCCGCCTGAGTCCTTAATACGACCATTGGTACCAAGCTTGATGCTATCCTCAAAAATGGCGAGGTTATCACCTTCGTCAAGTTTAAGCATCTCGTTACCATTTGAGTCCTTGAATACCATGTCTTCGCTAGCGGTACCACACTCGATTGAAGCAACGCCGCCAGATCCCCACTTGAAAACTAACCCGGGGCTAGAGCCCTTGTAGAATTTCGCTGCTGGGGCTGAAAAATCAGAGTGAAAGTTGAAACAAACCCCACTGGTTTGGCCAGCGCTAAACTTAAGACCTGCACTACCGCTGAGGTCCAATCGACCTGTACCGGGGGCACTGATGTTTGAATCTGCACTGTTGAACTGTAGTTCTCTTGTACTGTTGAGTAGAAGACCTTCGTCTGCTACATGTGTGAGCGAAACGTCTTGGTCTGCACCAAGATAAATCACACCTCCGTCAGACAGATAGAGATCTGCCCATTCAGCTGAAGTGCTACCAAGAGCGGCACCATTAGCTGAAGCTGGAACTAGATCTGTTGCGATCTCCAGCTGCTTATTATTAATCCTTGTCCTTGCCATTAGTTTTTTTCTCCTATTGAATATAATGGTTTATGGCAAACTATAACATACTCATACGATACTTAACTGGGCAAACGAAGTGGAATTAAACTGAAACGGATATTAACGCAAAAAGGTCTTTTTTAGCGCCGATCAAAGAGGAGTTTTTTTAAATTTCTTATATGATTGTCGAATTTACAAAAATCAGAATTAACAAACTCTAAAGATTTTGATTCACAATCGTTGTCAAGATCTTCAAATTCAAAGCGGAATCTTCCATTTTGGTCTCTTGTGCACAATAAGAGCTTTTTACCTAAAAGCTGTAAATATGCAGCGATCCCTATATCGGAAGTAACAAATTTGTTTGCATCATTCATTTAAATGTACCCATCATTCTTCTTGGCTGTTATTATTATTTTCAGTGTTTGATAGTAAGTAGTGTGAGGGTATCGTAAACCCGAAAGAAAACAGGCGTTGAGGCCTGAAACAAACCCGTCGTCAGGAAGTAGACAGGACTCTGTAACGAAAAGTGTACTCACCTGCTACCACATGGTAACAAGTGAACACACTAGAAGGCTGGAGATTAGTTGTTGGTTTCGTCGTCGAAATCTCTAATGACAAATTTGGCTGAGCCGCCTTCCTCATCAGGTAAATTAAGATAACAATCAACATCTTCAGAAATGTTAGTTTCTGATCGGAGACGCTGAACCTCGTTCTGGATGGCTGTCTGGGCTTCTCCGAGATTTCGAAGAATTCCTGTCTTGCGACGTTCAAACTCTGCGGTTAACTGGCCAAGTTGGGTTTCGGCCATCGAAAGATTGCCTCGATTAAAAAGTACTGTCTGTACGTTTTCCCATGGAACCTCTACAGTTCCTTCCGTAATCTTCTCCACAGTAGTTTCTGTGGTTTCTGTGGTTTCTGTGGTTTCTGTGGTTTCTGTCACAGTATCTTCTGTGTTGCTATTTTTTTCAGACATAATAACCTCCTTTATATTTGTTATGCATGCATGCCTATGAAGCAACACTATAGTACTACACTTTTTTACAAAAGTAAAGCATATTTTGGGATATTTTGTTCTTTATACGGTTCCGACTTTTCTCAGATAATCAACAGTTACCACATCTAAGGCAAAGGGGGCCTCGACGAAGGTGATCGACACACTGTCACCAGCCTCAACATAGTCGTTGCCGGCACCGGGGTATTGAAGCTGACCATTTAAGAACACTTTTAAGGTCCCGGGCTCATAATAGTACTGCGTTGTAAAAGTCTCTATAGAGCCATCAGCATCTTCAATGACGGAGCCGTTGATCACTCTCTGATTTGCAAACTGACTTCCGAAGTCAATGCTCGATTCGCTCAAGCTTCCCGCCCTAGAAATTAGATTGCGATTTACAACGTCAACCAGATCATCGATGTTTGTTGCAAAAACTGTTGTTTCTCTGTTCATCTTGAATTCAACAGCGTTTTGCCTTCTGACAATTTTTGGAGTGTCTTGATTTTTATCCGCGCCGATGACGTACCCTAAAACTTTAATCTCAACAGCTGTTTCATACTTTCTCTCATCCTCTCCTAAATCTGCAGCGTTGTCGGTTTGCGAGAAGTCCTCTTGCATAAACGCTTCGAAGTTATGGCCGTCTTTGTGTACGTTAAAGTAGTTTATGCCACCCGGGAAAGTCAAAAATGGCGTAAGCATCTCGTTGATCTGTTGCTGGTATTCTGAACGAAGCACAACTCGATATGTCATTTCCAAATACGAGGGCATCGGGATTGATATTGTCTCATATACAACTTTGTTGTTGTTTTTATTAAAACCAAGAGTTCCGCGGGCTGACATTGTGTCGACGTGGGCAAAGTTGCTGGACTTTTCTTGGTTTATCTCTCTCGCTATTGTAACAGAAGCGCCCTTGTAATCATCCACAGGAGGTATATGCAACCTAGCTGTGCCTTTTCTGGTAAGACTTTTCACGACGCTAGTTCTCTGCACTGACATAATTGGCAAAATGAGTGCGCCAGAAGAATCTCTAAGCTTCTTATCGTGTTTTATCTGGTACGCTCTCTCTGATGAGACCCAAACCATTGGTACTTTTTTCCAGCCAGTGTTTGTTGTTGCAAAAACGTTTAATTGCTCAAGCCAATCAAAAACAGCGCCGTCGACGGTCTCAAGAGTCGATGGCATGAATTTTATATCCTTAAGAGGGGGGGGATCTGTATAATATCTACTGGGCATCGAATAATCCCTCGCGGGCCTTTATGCATTTGGCCGAAATTTCAAATAAGTGATCAGTCTGACCGAAGAGCTGCCTTGGTTGATTCAATGAGACAATCTCAAAATAAATATCACCATACCTCACGAAGTCTCCCTCTCTAACAAAAAGGTTCTGATCTTCTGTTAATCTTCTTTTATGGAAATGAATCGTGATGGAAGTCAGACGATCTATCCCATTGAAGCCGGTTGTTGTCTGTTGTCCTTCCCAGTCTACGAGCACCGCCACTTTTACAGGAGGCAAGAATGTTTTGTTTATTGCTTCACCGTATAAATCATGAAAACTTGTATGCTCTAAACTTATCGGATAATACAAAACCTGTTGTCCAACAACTCTTTCGATGATTTCATCGTTTACTTGCTTAACATAGTCGCGCTCTTTCTTACCAAAAAAAAGTGGTGGTGGGGGCGCATCTGGTTGTGACCATTTATCATCTGCCATTCCAGTTCAGCCTCCTTTATCCTGCAAATATCCCAGTAGGTATATTCTTTTGTATGTCGTTGGTACTATCCATGATAGCTGCGTCTCTTTCGACGAGCTTAGCGTACGTTAATTCTGCAAGTGTAGACTTAAGCTCTTCTCTGAGTTTGTCTTGTTCTGTTTGCGCTTGGGATATCAAGTCTGAACCATTGAGGGTCACCGATTCGCCGGGAATCGGCACTGTCCCAAACTTGCTTCGCACTTGGCCAAGCATCTCTTTAGACAAGGCTAGAGCAAATCGACGGATCCACTGCTTACCAATACTGTTTATATTCTTATATGGTATATTACCAAGAGGCAATGTGTTCATATTATTGACACCGTCGGTGCCGTCATCGACATCTGACTCGGTCGACCATGCATCTTCTGGTATTGAGAATTTTATCCACATCCTATTCTGAAGAAACGTTTGAGTCGGAGAAGGGAATATTCTTATGTTGTTGTTGTGAATCTCATATGAGAAATGAGACATCCTTGTATATATCGCATCCTCATATGCGAGGGCTTGGGCTTTGTTTTGCCATGCCGGAACCAACTGAAAGGTTGAATCATCTGAGAACTGGCCATAGTTGCCTAAATTACCCACCACGTTAAGGCCGCCATAATATCCGTAAAACCTCCACATCGCATGGGGAGTCTTATAAAATACCTGCTTTACTACAATTCTTTTCGGGGCTGTTCCGTCGATAATTCTAGTGTATCTTACATCCCCGTCTCCCGCTGTTATTGCTGCAAGCGCGCTTGATGAGACGATTGTCTGCAAATTATAGTCTTGGACAGAGGCTGTGGGAATAAATGACGCTGAGTATATATTGTTCGAGCCGTTTGTGCCTGCTTGAGTTGCGACACCTTCTGTGACTCTCTTTGCATACGAATATTCAAACTTTGTGTATTTAAGTGCTGCGCCGGGGGCGGCCATGGAGGCATCGACACCGGTCGGATCTCCAAAAGATGATGATAATTCGCCGGATTGAAGGTTGCCTTTGTGATCAAAAGTTCCTGTTGTATTACCTAGAGCATCCGAAAGCATGTTTGTTGCTTGATGCACATTTACAATGTACGAATATTCTAGAGTTGCTTCTTCATATGCAGAGTATACATTTCCGGGTGTTAGCTCAATATCAAGGACATCGCCGCCGAGCTTCTTGTAAACATAAGCAACTTGCTCAACAGCGCCGGACAAAAAGTTCTCCGAATATAGAGGAGAAGTTTCATCGGAATATATACGATATGGAACAGTACCATCTACAGAAGTTGTCGTTCCCGTGACTGGTAAAACAACTACACTACCTGATTGCGCCGGAACTAGATCTGGATGAGACATTAATTAACCCTCGTTTAATTATAATAAATAGTCAGCAGAAAGGGGAATACATAGTAGATAGAGGGTTTTACTGCAAATTAATTATTTTCTTTGGTGTTAGCCTTCTTTCTAGTTCTTGATTTTCTAGTTGTTTTCGACCCTGTTGTCGTGTTGGCCTTGCGGGTTTTGGTGGTCTTTGGCTTTGTTGTGTTGGTTCTTGTGCCTTTGTCCAGCATCTTTAAGCCGGCGGGGGCCTTGTCGACTGCAGTCTTTGTTGTGGTTTCGACGATAGCTTCTTGGAGTGTCTCGACTATTTCATCAATGGTCTCTGTGACCTCCTCTACCACTGCTGTAGTCGATTCTGTTACTGCTTCGGCCACTGCCTCAACAGTGTTGGCTACTTCGCCTCTAAGCTTAGCTATATTAGCTCTAATGGTGGCATACTTTTTAGCATACTTCTTCATTGTCATTCTCTTGTTGCGCTTTCCCATTATAAACTCCTTTCTTTTATATAAATAGTCCAAATAATAGAAAACCCCAAGCCATAAGACTTGGGGTTGATTCTATGATAAGGCGATTTAGCTATTAAGCGACTGTAACAGCGGCATCTTCGTCGATGTGGACTAACGCATGATACAACGTACCGTCGCAGAAGATTTCGACTTGATCTCCGAGAGTCGATGCGTTGGCGGCATTAAGCGTTATTGTCGTTAATCCGCCGGCACTGAGTGCCTTAACGTCACCGCCTTGAGAGCTATGTGTCGACACCGACATGATTGCTCCCGGAGCAGTTATTACAATATCTTCTGTACCTTCGTCGACGTTAACAAATTTACACCACCAGCCGGCACCTGCGTCGGCAACGGCGGGCAAGGTGGGCGTAGCTGCTGTATCGCAATCAACAAGAAAAATTGTACCACACTTTGCCGCGGCAATTGTAGAGGCACCTGCTGCTAATGTTGCGACCTTCTTTCTATCCGCACTATATCTTCCTAGTTTACTCATTTTTTAAATCTCTCCTTTAAAAATATATTAAAGGCATCACTCGCCTTATCCTTATACAGTATTAAATAGTATGCAATAAATGAAAAAGCCCCCCCAAATTAATGGGGAGGCTTAATCTTTTTAGTTACCGGACGCTATCAGGAAGCGCCAGACTCACCAAGAAGTCCTCGGACGATAACGAGACCGTACATATCCGGTCGGACCATCTTCTTCGCATAGCGAGTCATGACGCCCTTACGGGGTACGAAATCTTCCGTTCCGAAGATCGTAGGTGTGACCTGCAGTGGTACGTATGGAGCGTAAACAAATCCACTTTCGAGGAAGCTACTACCCTTACGACCAACAAGGATCACGTTACGCAGGAAGTAAGGGTCGACATATACGTCCCACTTCTTGCTGATTGATCCAGACCTGACTGCACCAACCGTTCCACGATCGGAATCGGCGGTCACGCTTGCGCGGAAACCACTGGTGAACTCAAGAATGTTAGCAACCTCGGGTGAACAAACGATGAAGTTTGCTCCGCCGCGAAGCGTCTTACGGTGGATCTGAGCTGACACATCATTGATTGTTTCAATGAGAGTCTCATACCATTCACTGACAGTACCAGTGAAGTCAGGAGCTGCGGCAGTAGCACCGAGTTCCGCACCAGTCTCGCGATTAACGAAGAGACCCGGAGCACGTGACCAGTGGTAAGTACCAGCTGTAGCACCCTGAACAAGATCGCCGAGAATTTCACGGTCAATTTCAAGAGCAATCTGCTCTGAAAGAATACCGGTCAACTCAACCTCTGCGTCCAAGTTGTGATAGGCGTTGAGGTCCTGACCTAATTCAGGGCTCCACTTGGCCTTCAGCTTCTTGGTTACAGCTGTAATGGCGAGAGAATCGACCTTGATGTCGATCTCTGGAATGGTGTTCTTTGTAGCACCATCAAAAGTACCGTCAGCAGTTGCACTAGCACCTTCAAGGCCCCATGCGTCTGCACCAACAACAGCACCAACTTCAGCGGCGGCGTTGAAGTTATCAGCCAATGGATACTTCATGGTGATGTCAGTGTCATGAACGTTGTTCGCAGTTGATGCACCGAGAGTGTAGAACGAAATGTGCTGGGCTGTTGATCCAGCGACGATTACGCCGTTCGAATCACGGTAACCAAGCTCAGTAAGCCTACGAATACATTCTACTGCGCCACCAGCGCCGCCTTCGAGCTGCGTGCCGTCGTCGTCAGTCAGAACTGCGCCGGCAAGTGCCTTAAGGTTAACTGTAGCCATGTTAGCGACACTCAATCTACAAACGATAGCCGAAACGACCTTGGTCTGATCTGAGTCGTTGAGAAGATCAGCGTCGAAACGAAGTGCTCGCTTCTGGGGTTCACTGAGGGCAGACAGAGCGACTGGGGCGGCAAGAATACCACCGGTTGCTGCAGCGTCACCCGCTTCATTATCGACCCAGTCAGTTATTGCGGCATCGGTGTTGGGACCATCACCGAAGCTAATTGATCCAGTCGGTGAAGAATACGCTGTGCTCAAGTCGTAAAAACCACCTGCGCCTTCGACAGTGTTACCGTCAAGAGAAACGCCATCGGCGAGTCCTTTACCAACGACGTTACCACCGTGTACGGAAGCACCAGCAGCAACTTCACCCGAACGGGCATCAGTCTTCAAGAAGTCAAGGAAGAAGATGAGACCCGAGGGCAAACTCATCGGCTGAACCGAGACAAGATCATTAGCGATCAATCCACCGAAAACACGGCGAACGATCGGAAAAGCAACAGCGGCGAAACCTTCAACATCACCACCGGCCATTGAGGAAGCCTCACGGAGAAGCTCCTTAGCCTGATTCTCTAAGAGAACGGCCATTGTATTTTTACTGCGATCATCGTCGAGACCCTCAAGAAGTCCAGTCTTCTCCCATTTAGAGAGAATGGCTGCGCCTTCTTTGGAGACGTCACGTGATACGATGCCTTCAGTCAATTTTTGTAAAACAGACATGTTTAAAACCTCCTAATCATTAATTTGTTATGCCTGCTAAACGCTTCATTCTCATAGAGAAGTCTTCGTTTAGAGTTTTTGTCTTCCCTTTGGAAGACACAATTAATGAAGGTTTCCTACTAACGGCTTCGCTCAGTGATTTCGGCAATGATTTCTTTTCAGTGCTTCCCACAGTGCTTTGAAGTGTTTCATAAATAACCTTCGCTTCGTGTGCTGTATCCGCTTTTGAAATAGCTTCGACAATCTTTTCTTTTTGTCGCTCATTCAGGGAGATGCTTTCCAGTGTGCGGTTAATATACAGCAACTTTGCATTTGAAATGTTAACTTGGTTAAATTTCTCGTGCATTTCTTCAATAACTGCATGGAGCTTTTCATTTTCCTCACCGAGGATGCTCCCTGCATTTATAAGATTCTTGTTTTCTTTTGTAAGCTCTTCTACGTTTCCACGGAGTGCTTCCATTTCTGCCTTGACTTCATCGTCGTTCTGCATAGCGAGGTATTCGTCCTCTGCGTGCTCCATCTCTGAGTCAGGGCGATTGATCCAGCCGCTCTTTTGTGGATTAAGATCAACTGTGAGTTTCTCTAGGAGATCATTAAGGAGATCTTCATCCAGAGCTATTTCTTCAACGTTTTCTTCTACTTTTTCTTCTTCGGAGTCTTCGGCTGCAGCCTTCATAGATTCTTCTTTGTCGCCATCTTTATCTAAATCCAAGAAGTCAGGCTTTGCTGCTTCTTCTAACGGCATGGACGCGGCGAGTGATTCTTGGCTTTCAGTGTCGTCGCCGTTAAGAGCGCCCTCTTCTTTGGCCATATCTGCAGTCAATTGATTAAGATCTACTTCGATTGTCTCGTCTTTATCTGGACAACCACAGAGATTTTCACCTTCTGCGAATGCTTGTGGGGGATCTTGGCTAAGTTCCTGCATCTCTTCAGCTGGAGCGTCTGCGATTGGGTCTTCCTCTTCGAGACCAAACTCATCCTGCTCAAGTATGGTAGACATAGCTTCCTTTACTTCTGCTGCATATTTTTCAATGATTGCTGTTTCGGCATTTTTGAGTGCCGCTTCTTTCAGCGCCTTAGCATCGATGACGGCTTGCTCTAATAACGAAGACATATTAACTTAACTCCTAATAGTAAATAAAAGAATATTATTCTCTATTAAATAGTCCATGCTGACCTAAAAAGACATGAATATTTGTAGCCAAGTGTAGGGGGCTCGTTTCCGACTAGTCTGCGACGAAGACAAGGTGCATTAAATGATTTAAACTTTCCTCATCAGGGGGCGTATCTCTAACATGGGCTTCAATGGGCCTGATGTCTCCAAAGCGCATGCTCAAGTCGCGACGATCTTTGCCGGCCATCCTTGGTCCATGAGTCTGGTCAGGACTTAAAACAAGGAGAGTCATAACCCATCCGTCATCATCGACGGGCCCGATGGCCAATGCGTGAACTCCTGATTTGTATTTTATGTTGTAAACTTTGCCTTCTGTTATCATTGTACTCTCCAGTGCTGCAATTGCACTCTAATTTATTCTTATTGTGGTGTCATTTCTACAGTCAGTCGACCATACACGTCACCCGTGCATGAAGCACTTTGTCCGGCCATGACATAAATCATAGTATCACCCGAGGCGAATGAATGATCCACAGTGCCACTAACATTTATCAACTCATCTCCGTCGTGATTTAAGTTTATTGTAGCAACGTGCACCAAGGCGATGGCTGAATCTTCAGCTCCGCTGTCGGTCCACCCTGCGGTCGTTGCTTTGAAAAGAAAGATTGCAGGGTCATCAGTATCTGAGCCGTTGGTCCATCCATGGAACCTGTACCCCGTGCATTTCGAAGAAACATGCGCGGCTCCGATCGATGCATATCTTGCAACAAATCTATAATCGAATCCCTCCTCAAAAGACTCACCAGAGCCGTCAAAGTTCGTGGCAGAGTCATTCAAAGTAACGCCATATGCACCATTGGCCGACTTGTAATAATATGATCCTGTTCCTACAGTATTCACCTGCTGTATCGGCTCATTAAATTGATAAGTAGCGCCAGCGCCTTCTCCTCCGCCGGCTGCAGCCTCCCAACCGGGCACTGCACCGTCCAAAGTGAGGACATGGTTGTCACTACCAACAGCGATGCGGGTAAGAACGCCGCTGGAGTTTCTGTAGTACATATCACCAGATGCATCAGACCCAAGAGCGAAGCCACCATTTGGAATGTCCAAATCACCAGAAATAGTCACAAGTGAGTCGGCACCGTTACCAATGGTTACATCTACTTCATCTTCAGCTGAGCCGTCGGCTATTATGAGCCCGGGTTGTGATTCGCCATCATGGGATGCAACTGAGAGTGTCAGCTTTCCGCCCTCTTGACCATCCGTATGAACTGCAACTTGAGACTTAATCTCAGAGAACAGAACCTGATCTTGGTTAGCATCATCGGCGTAGAACTCTATGAGACCTGCTACGTCATTGGCTGCACCTGCTGCGCCCTTATCTTTAACAAAGCGGAGTCTTGCACCATCAGCATCACTTGTAGTGTTCTTAATAATAAATAACGGATCGGTTGCGTTAGCAGAAGCCACTGTTACCGTGTCGGTATCAATAGTAACTGCGGTAGAGGCGTCAATGTCCAAAGTTGGAGCAGTGACGTTAATAATTGAATCAGCGTCAATCCCCAACTCTCCATCGGCTTGCTGTTGAATAAAGCATGCAGAGTCGCCGAACATGAGTTTGGTTGTTCCAACGCCAGATGCATCTGATAGAAGAAGACCTGTGTCGTGTACGTGTGTGAGAGTTACTTCGCCGTCAGCGCCAAACTTAATTGCTGCGCCGTCGGTCTTGAATGCGACACCTGCTGCAGCGTCGAGGATCCTGAAGTTTTCTGCGTCTCCATTGTCTGTAAAGATCAGATCTTTTGCATTGGTAACTAGCTTTACTGTGACGTCGCCAGAGTTACCCTCAGTGATGGTTAAAACAGAAGATCCGCCGTCTTGTATATCTATAATGCCTGTAACAGAATCGAGAGTGACGTTGCCAGAACTAGTTGATGCGATCTTAACCCCAGTATGTCCGTCTAGCTCTGTGCTGCCGGCATTAGAATCAATTGTTATATTTCCGGTCGACGTTGAAATGCTTACCGCGGCGTCACCTGCTGAAATATCGTCAGCTGCTGTCGAGCCGCCGCCAGTGGCAGTTAAATCTGTTTCGGAAATATCATAAGAGCGCCAATAGATCTTGCCATCAGATTTCGTATAAAGATAACCCTTGCCATTTGCAGGTTGGGCGGGCGTACTGCTCTCTGACGATATGGCTATCTTCCCCGCTACGTCTAACTCAGCAATGCACTGTGACGTACCAATACCAACCTTAGAAAAAGAACCAGTACCGCAAATATCCATACTTCCAGTAACTTGGATGAGGTCTCCACATGAGCCCGATGATTGAATCCTACCTAGATGAATGCCTGCCATGTTTTTATTCCTCTTCTGTTAGTTCCTTAAGAACCATTTCATATAATTTGCCGGTAATGTTGTTTTTTACAACCAGTTTATCTCTCTTTTCGTAAATAGTCCAGTCGCCCTCTTTATTCCTCAAATGTAAGTCGCCTGTATAAACATTTGCAAAACGTTTTGAAGCGGAACCTAAATTGTAAGTACTGTCGGCTGATGGTATAATACTACCTGTCATTCCAAAAGTGCCCTTGAACGCATGATGGTCACCCGTTGAGTCGCCGAAGGTAGTAGATCCGTATTGCTCAACTTTAGAGACAATCACTTCGGTTGACTCAACAACGTATTGTTGAGCATATATTGCGCCAGATATATGAAGATTACCTGTCACGACATGGTCGCTTCCAGATAGTGCAAGTTCTGAATTGATAATACTGTTTGATGATACAAAGAAGCTCATTTTACTTTCCCTCGTTGACTGCTAAGCCGAGTGTACTGTCATTTTCGCCGGCAACAAGACCAGCAGTAGTTAAACCAGAGCCAGTGAGAGGAAACATACTTCCGCTAGGAATTGATGTCAATTCTGCTATGACTTGATAATATCCGAGACCGTCGTCGCCGCTGGTGTATCTGTGTGTCTTTAGTTTTGTTGTGTTAGCACCAGTTCCGCCATTAGCAGCATTGTTTGCTACGCGAGCTACAGTGGGGCGATATATATAAACTTCTGTACATTTCGTGTCCATTGTCAAAGCTGCTCCGTGCGATGATAATTGCCAATAGTGCTCACCTTTAAAGTGTTCTGCATCCTGATCGTCGCCTACTGGGTTGGAGCCGCTGGCAAAAAATACAAAAATTGGCCGGGTTAACCTCCTGTGATTGCGGATTGTCACGCTCTTTGCGACAGTTGGGAATTTTATCCTGTGAGTTTCACCTATTGCAAGCGCAATTGAGCCGGTCATCCAGACTGATCCTGCTGATTTGTAAGACTCAGAATTTCGAAGACCTGAACTATAATTAAACGGCATCAGCTATCTCCTATCACGTCGCCGACCAATAATTGGCATGAAGATCGTTGGTGGCATCAGTCAGGCCAGATCCAGTGAGCGCGTACATGCTTCCAGATAAGATACCTGTCAACTCAGCAAACATCTGATACGTCGCATTAGTTGCAGCCTCTCGGTTTGAGCCTGCGCCGGAAGCTGTTGTTCCTGAGTTGACTTCTCGATAAATATACACTTCAGTACATTTAACATCAACACTTAGGGTCGATCCACCCTCTAATGAAAAATAGTGCATACCCTTGAAGTGCTCTGCATTATCTCTATCTGCTTGTGGTTCTGACCCACTAGCGAAGAAAACACGGAGTGTGTGCTCGTTTGCGCCGCCGGTGGGGCTCATGTTGTTTATTGTTAGACTCTTTGTGACATAAGGAAACCTTATCCTATGTTCGACGTCTGGTGCGATTGTAGAGCCAGTCATCCAAACTGTGCCCGGGACAAGGTACGAGTTAGTGTTTCTTAGTCCAACTCCGGGATTTCCATTATAAGTTGCCATTGTTATTGCCCTTCAACCTCCTTGTTGCTAGATCTAGAAAGTTGAACATGCGGCAAAGATATTAACTTCTGAGGCGTCTAATGCAAAGAAAGCAACGCGGTCGACGCCTGCGATCTCATAACATCGATATTGACGCAGATCTGGGGTTTGATTCGCTGGAGCGAGATCAGCATCTTCGCCTGCTATATTTACTTCGGTTGAACCACCAACCGTTGTGGATAGCGGAAACCACCTCAAGAAAGCATGGCAGTACCCGTAAACAGTTACGGTCTCGCCGTTATCTTCATTGCTATCTTCAACCAAAACGTGCAAATATCTTTGATTCTCGGTCGGGTACCCTTGCGTCCCAATCGCAGATGTAACGCCGCGAAGAGTGTTTAGGGTTTCCACCGGCGTTACGGTGCCACCCTGAGTGCCAGTCAAGTTTTTCGGGCTTCGTGTCCTGCCCCAACTTGTGTGCTTAAATGCCATCTATATACTCTCCTAACCAAACATTTTCTCTACTAATTAGTGCAAGAAAGTGCAAAATACTTCGCTATTTCTTCAACAATTATTCTGGCAGCTGTTCCAGCATCATCTTGTATTTTTTACCTGTTGCATTATTGATAACACATAAGAAATCTTCTTCTTCAAGAATCGTCCAGTCGCCGCGTTCATTCTTCAGATGAAGGTCACCAGTATATACGTTTGCGAATCTCTGTGTCGAGGAACCCAAATTGTATGTAATGTTTGCTCCCGGCAAAATACTGCCAGTTACATTGATGCCACCATTGACATCCAGCTTTGCTACTGGACTAGTAGTGCCTATGCCAACTTTGCCAGCGCTAGTAATCCGCACTCTTTCTGCCGGGGTTGTATCATCAACAGCGGTGTGAAAAACCATAGCAGAAGCAGAATCAGCGTCACTTTCTGCTTCCTTGACAACCGCTACGGTGCCGCCGTGGTCAGAGCCGCCAGTTTCGCCAACATAAAAAGTAATGCCGGGGCCGTGACCAGCAGCCATGTCGACGCCGGCATCTTCCACCTCTAACCGTAACATCTCTAATGGCAATGCCGAGGCCGCGATGGCTGTCTTATATAAGTGTGTCAGTGCTGCTGGGCTGTTTGTCCCTATGCCAACATTGCCCGTGCTGCCAATCCGCATTCTCTCTGCGGGATAGGTATCATCAATAGCAGTATGAAAAACCATGGCGGAAGCGGAGTCGGCATCGCCTTCCGCCTCTCTGACGACTGCGACCGTGCCGCCCCAGTCAGTGCCACTAGTCTCCCCAACATAAAAAGTGATGCCCGGGCCATGGCCAGCAGCCATATCGACGCCGGTGTCTTCCACTTCCAATCTTAACATTTCCAATGGGGTCGGAGTTGCCGAAACTGCTGGCTTATACAAGTGTGCTAATGCCGCAGGGCTAGATTTGCCAAAGCCAACATTTCCAGTAAAATAATGGGTATCATCTGAAGTGTCGCCGAAGACGGTTGAGCCAGAAGTCGTGACCTGAAACTTCATTGAGTTGGCTGTGATCGACCCTGTAACTATGAGGTCTCCGTTAACAGTAGTGCTTAAAAGAGTTGCCATGCTCTAACGTTCTCCCCCTAAGTTCTTTAGTTTTTCTTCTTGTTCTTTGATTTTATTACTTAATTCTTTGATCGACTCCAACAGCACTGCTGTCATCTTACTGTAAGACACAGCAACTGGCTTGTTGTTTTCATCCTTTTTGACAAGTTCAGGAAAGACTTCGTCCAGCTCCTCTGCAATAAATCCGAAACTTTCATCTCCGGAATCTTTGTATTCAAACTTGACGGCATTTATCTTCTCTACGTTGTGGAGTTGAGGGCCGATTACTTCTATGTTATCTTTGATATCTCTGGAAGATGATTCTGTGAACGATCCTACGACTTGGACGTTTGTTCCACTGGTGGTAATCGAAGAGTCGAAATTCCTAACCCTAAAATATTTTCCGGTTCCTTCTGCCACAACCCAATCGCCCTTATCCCACACTGTAATAGCCGGAGAATTGTCGATTGCGGACGTCAGTGACAACCCACTAGATGATCCAGTGGTGACAATAAAGTAATCGCCCTTATTGATTGTTCCAGAAATACCTGCTGCTGTGGCTGTGCTCTGAGACGCATCACAAGCGCCCTTGAAAGTTACTCCTCCTGCCATTTGTATTGCTCTCCTTAAACTTAGCACGCCCGGGTGGGCTAGTTTTAAAATGGCTTGGCCCGGGCCTTGGTCATCGTTTCCGTCATTAGTGCTCGTAAATTGAGATCCGAGGCCAGTATTTTTTGTTATGATGCCTGATGCATCGGATGGTACTCTACCTCTACCCATGTTGATACTCACTATATAATTACGTCATAAGTAATTAGTGGAATTAAGAGTTATTTACCTTTTTTGCGCTTGAGGGCTTCTATTTCAAGAACGCGTTTCTTTTTGCGGTTTCTTCTATTTTTCTTGGAGGAGGGCTTCTCAAAGTATCTTCTGTCTCGAACTTCGTCCAAAATACCACATTTCTTAACCTTTCGGCTAAACTTTTTGATCATTCTTTCTAGTTCGTCTTGACTGTATATTTCTATCTCAACGTTTATTGGTGTTCTTCTACCCATTGGTGTTCCTAAATTAAATTAATTTTTTCCAGACCTTTGATTGTTCTCCAAAGATCGATGCAATATCAACACCCCCATCTTTTGGATCAATGCCCGAGAATGGAGAAGTCGGGCTGGAGGACGGGCCTGTAGTTCCGCCAGAAGGCATCGGGGTTGTATTTTCAAACAAGTCAATTCCGTTATAAGAATCGCTTCCGATGGCGTCTAGCATTTTCTTCCTGTTTTCTTGAAGCTTTCGTCGAGCGGCTTCTTCAGTTGCCTCTATTTCTTCTTGTGAAGGAGAATCGTTTGGTATCACTTCTTTTACCACTGTTGGGTGGCGAGTCAGACCTGAAGCTATTTCAGTAACTATACCTGACAAAACGCCTTCCTCAAATAGTGATTCTTTAATACACTCTTTTATGAGAGGTTTAAGGATCTTTTTCAAATCTTCTTTGTTCATACTATCTTCGTTTCAAAATGTCATTTAAGGCGCGATTGATTTTATCAGCCTTGTTAAATATGTTTGGAATCTTTTTGGCTTCTGTTACCATGAAGGCATTGGGAGTCGATGGCTCTGAAACCATGTCGAAACAGATTAACTGAAAGTCGTCTCCAACTGTTGTGACTCCATTCGACTCATGTACCGAACCCATCCCTCTAGATGAGATACCGCACGGTATATTTGATTTAATAAGAGACTTTAAAATCTGCCCAGATGGAGTCTCTAAAACCTCTATCTTCCCCCTCACCACTCCATCGTTCATCCAAATATCAGTGACAACGTGAGATGCATTCTTTAAGTTTATTACTGAGTCGTCTGGATGGTCGAGTTCGCCTAGTGCCCTGCGCTCATCAACAAGCTTCTTATAGTTCTTGACCTCTCGTGCTAGCACGCTTTCAGGATAAACACGACCGTTGTGGTTTTTTGTTTCTGCCATTTGCATAATACCAGAAAGTATCACAGCGCCTTCGTCACGAACGCGGCGTTTTTCATCCTCAGTTAGCAAGTCTTGACATATGCCACCGTCGCAAAGTTCATAATATTCTCTAAGAAGTTTCATATTTGTTCCTCAGTGCGGGGGCCACCCGCATCATCTAAGATCCCTTACAGCAATTTGCAACAGGTCTAATATACCATCGTATGGTTGTAAGTGGTCTCATTTCCATCTCCTATAATTTGTTTTCGTTCGTCGTTCTTTGTTAGTTGAGTGTACTTTAATACCGTCGTCGTCGAACAACACGCTAATAATATAACTGGTTCCCGAACTCAACCAACCCAAACACAAACCTGTAAACAAAAAAGTATCAAAACTAAATAGTCGAGTTTGACCGTTTAGCGTCCACAAAAATATACCGACCCAAAAGCCAGTGCACATTGGGCACGACAAAAGATCACCAAGAAAACCGCCGGATGGACGGATCTTACTAAATATCTTACCATATACTAGTATCTGAGTTAAGCCAAAAGAGCAAAGTATAAAATATATTAGGTCCACTATTCGTCGCTTTCGTTTTCTCTTATTAGTGAGTAGTTGTACATAAACCCATAAGGCCTTACACCGGTGTGCATCGAACCTTTTGTATCTGAATGTGGAACTTCTCCAAGCTCAGTGGATCGTTCTGGGTCTGGCGAAAGCAAGAAGTCATCTTCCATCTTTTCCATCTTATCTGCATATCGGAAGTATGGTTCTTCCTCTTCGATAAATTTAGTTAAAGAAAGCAGCAATGCCTCAGTATCATTAATAGACTCATCTTTAACAGCTGGTATCGCTGCTTGCATAGATCCATATATGTTCCCGCCTTGGACAGTGGAAGGGTCAACTACCCCCTTCTTAGACAGGAAATCAAACAACCTATCTTGAGTTGCGTAAACTCTATCATTTGGTTTGTCTTTTGCTAGGGCCAACACTCTTCTCTTTTCAGGCACCAATACAATATCTATATCTTCGTGATCGGTGACCAAATAATTTCCATCTAGAGTTGATCTTATCGCAAGTTCAACTTTAGCATCAGGCTTCTTTTCCCGTTGCTGTATTTTGACCCTTAATTTCTTGGGTCTTTCGACTTTTATCTTTATAACCATTAGGTCGTCAACTCTTCGCTCAAGTTCTGTATTTTCAATATGTCGATGATATCATTCTCTGTTAATTCTCTTGTACTGAACGATTCCAAAATATTGAGGACTTCGTTTGTTTTTTCTGTCATTGCTTTATCTTCCGAAATCTCAGGCATAGACACAGATTCTCGGACGGTTTCTTTGAGACGCCCGATCTCTTCATTAGCATATACTCGGAAGGATATTCCGTCATCAGCGAAAGATAAAATATACTTACTGAGAAACTCCTTTTGAGATTCGTTTAGCTTATTCCCGTAAGATTCATTGAATTTTGAAACGAAAGACTTATAAACCAAATTATCTATTGGGGTCTTTTCTGACTCTTCTTTTGCTGTTTCGCTAGTGAGTGTTTCTATTACTTTTTCCTCTAGCAGTACTCTCTGTTTTACGTTCATGTCGCGATTAAATAGGGAATAGACTGTTGCTATGTTTCTATAGTTTGGAACAAAGTTATTAAAAATCTCACCTGCGAAGGTTTTATTTATTTTATTTATCAATTCACTCTGTGTGTTGAATATTTCCTTCTTGCTCAAATCAGAGTAAGCTAATTTTGTTTCGAATAATAGTTTCTCGGCAGTGTTTTTCTTCAGTCCGGTAGTTTCTGTGAGAGTCCTGTATAATTCTAACTCTTGAGTTAAGATAGAATTTGCGTTGAAAAACTCCCTTATAAGAGATACGACTTTTTGCTTTCTATTTGAGTTGTTTTTTATTATTGATTTGACCAACTCTCGATGCATTGCTTCGTAAATAAGGGCCGTGTTTCGTTTCTTATTGTGCTTAAGTCTCATCTTTGTTCCTCATTTTTTCGTTTAGGCTATTGATCAGATTCTTAACTTCCTTGCTCATTTCAAAAATCTGTCTCTCTTCCTTTAAGTAATTAGTGTCTTTTGACTCGTATAATCCGGATAATTCAGAATAACCTTTCATGGTGTTTCTCTTGGTGTTCTTGCCCACTTCAGTCGCCACCGAGCCTAACATCCTCTTGCGGCGGCCGGCTACTCTTCTCATATCTTTTGAAGGATGTTTTAGTTTATAGGCACTTTTCTCATACCTCCTTACATCATCCCTCTTTCCGGGAGGGGCAGGCGATGGGGTATCCGGTGACACAATTAGCGGACTATCCGCTTCGGGCTCATCTAAGTCTTCAGGGTCAAAATCAGGAAGACCCTCTGGCGACTCCAGATCATCCCCCAACTCTACATCTGCTGCGTCTCCGCCCTCAAGTGTGCCCGAGGCACTATAAGCCGCGGCCTGTTCGGCTTCGCCGGCAACTTCTAGTGAAGATTCAAACTTTCTGTCATAGAACATCTCTCTCTGATTTCTTAAGAATTCTTCTTCAGACATTCCAAAAAGCTTTCTCGCCAGCCAGCGGTGACTAAAGAAGCCTTCAGTTGCTTTTGATGCAGTGTCAAATTTAGCACCCCAATGCTCAAGCTCCTGAAGCTCTGCGATCTTCGATGGATTATTTAAACTCAACTTGAATGAGAGTAAATCTTCTGAGCGGAAGCCCAGTACATAAAGATGAATTAAGCCAATCTTCTCCAATTCCGTAATGACTGAGCGCTGAAGTCTTTGTATGGTTCTCGCAAAGCGAATATCCTTTTGTGCAAGGGTTGTCTTGTCTTCGTCAGCGCCTTCGCCTCTTGACATGTAAGACTGTGGCACCTTAAGTGCAGAGAATAGTTTATCCCTAAGATACTTTACATCCTCGATGTCACCAGTGTAAGTGCCACCCGGCAAAGTTTCGACCCTTGAGTTGGTGCCACCTCGAACTGGAATAAAGTAATCTTCATCAACCGACATTGGATTGTAGCGAAGGTCTACTCGGCCAGTGTTAGCATCCACAACTTGATGGCGTTTCATTTGAGTCATTACTTTTTGCATGTATTGCTCTACGTCTTGGGTTGGAACATTGCCAACGTCGACATAGAAAACTCTTCTCTCTGGTGATCGTACTATTCGATATGCCATCATGGCATCCTCAAGAAGAGTGAGTTGTCTCCAGATTCTTCGCGCAGGTTCAAGTGCAGAGCTACCATATGGTGCGTATTTATCGTTGCCCAGAATTCTAAAATGTGCAACTTGCCAGTTTTCAAAAGTCATACCACCAGAGTTCCATTGATACTGAACATAGTTGGGGTTTGTCCTATCTTCGCCTTCAAGACGCTCAAGCTCACTAGTTGGAAGACCTATAACACTTGATACTCCTATCTTCTCGTCGATGTCTAAATACAAAAAGAAGTCCCCGTACTTGCACATCGAACGACACCAACCAAAAAGATTGAACTCTACATTCATTATGTCGTGATATAGTGAATATAATAAACTAGAAATCTCCTCGTTGGGGCAATCTATTGTTAATAGCGGTTGAAGTCTAGATGATGTGGTCATTTCGTCTGCATAGATGTCTAGAGCTGAGGCGATCTCTGGGGTATACTCCATCTGATCGAAGTCGACATATCGTTCCGTTCGCTGCTGGTTGGACATGACATTTGCCTGCAGGTTGTCGAAAGGATTGTAAGAAACCTTCTTAAAGTTCTGACCAGAGGCTGATTTGAATCTCGACGCGTAATAATCTAATTGTCTTCTACGCAGTCTGTGGTTTGTTTGTGTCCTATGATTTACAAGAGGGCCAGACAAAAGCCTTGTTAGCTTCTTAAATAATGTAGAGTTTTCATTGTTCGGATTCTGTTGATTAGTGTCTGACATTTATATTACCCTTTGTAGAGCCACGAAAACTGCTCTTGATTTTTTCTATGCTCTGCCATCTTATCAAATGTTGAGTCATTTTTATAGTGATTTTGGCCGGGAATGTTGGTATTCAAGCTTGTATTCACTTTTATCATAGAATCTAACATCACTTTCTTATATTCAATATCTCTATAACTATCTGTTAACACCGTGTCACGGATCCAGCACCCAATAGAACAAGCCAAAACCAAGTCATCGTTGTATGATCTCATAGCTTCTGGCTTTCCGTGATTCCAGACAAAAGTCTTCATTTCCCCATGGAGTCTCGAAGAATATATTTTAATTAGTTTATTTCTTATGAATTCTTCCATCTTAGCGATGATAAGTGGCCTAGTTTTAGAAGAGGTGGTAAAACCAGCGACGGCGTTGCTTTTATATTCCGCCTCAAGGGCTGTAATATATTCGTGAGTCGACTTTATAGAATGGTATACGTTTTCGTAACCCTTTTCTTTTAACTTTTGCAAAACAGCAAACCCTACTGAATTATTCTCAACCACCAGCATGCATGTACCGTACTCTTTTCCTGCACTATAAAGAACGTCTGCGAAAATGTCCGGGGCTATCTTTCCCTGATACTCTGCAACTATCTCCATCGTATTTACGTTAAACACGTGAAACACTGAGTAATCTTTTCCATCGCCCCTTGCTACATCGGCTGAAATAAAATACTCACTGTCTGGTTCGCGTTCTTTCCAGATCCAGTAATTTCTGTCAAAGCCCGTTCTGTATTTCGGCTCGCAAATCAAACTCTCTACAAAGGACATATCGTCAGAATGAAACACAGTCTCGCCAGACATATTAAAGTTACACTCAAGCTCTTGAGCAATTTCTCGTCGAGACATATTCTTTGTTTCTTTTTCGAACCATTCTTGATCTCGGTCTGGGTGGACATCCCACAACAATTTAGTAGGAAAGAAGTCATTCGATTGATGCTCCGCTTCGGAGTACGTCTTGTGAAACCAATTGCCTACGCCGTTTGGAGTGGATAATGCAATGCAGCGGCCGCCGGTGGACAAAGTAGGGTATAGGCCCATCCACAACTCACCCAAACCTTCAACGTGGGCGGCTTCGTCGATCACCAAGAGCGATAGAGCCTCAGAACGACCAGCGTCCCCACTAGTTGAGGATGCTTTAATCTGAGAGCCATTGTACAACTGAAAAGACGTTCTGTTATCTATTGCTACATCCGAGATTCTTATCCATGGAGGTAAGTTCTTTAGAATTAATTTAACTTTTTTGACAAGATTGGCAGCGGTGCCAAACTTTGTTGCAATGACGAGAACGTTCTTTTCTCGATGAAACATCATAAGCCAAACAACATATGCAGCAGTAACAGTAGAAATACCTAGCTGCCGCGCTTTAAGAATGACATTAAAACGATTGTCGTTAAAATTGTCAATCAAATCTTTTTGGAAGTCATATAGACGAAAAGGTATCAGACCCCTCTGTGGGTGGGATATCTTTGCGTAGTTCGTTATAAAATAGGATGGATCGCGGCCGCAACGAACGACCTCTTTCATAATCTCTTTCTTGGAAAGTCGATATGTCATTAAAACTTACTAGTTTCTTTGGCCGGATTTTATACTCCAAGCCTTAAAGTGTTCGAACTTTTCGTCATCTCTGGTGACGTTTTCGGGGCTTTTTTCTTCTGCGCCCATGGACAAGAACTTTTTAATGTTATCGTCCAAGTTATCTGTGCTCTCTTCTGATATCGCCTCTGCGTCGGTGCCAGACATACGATACATGCAAGAGGCTTGAACAAAAGATCGGACTCGCGAGGTGCTTTGCACCATCACGTCTACCTCGCCTTCTTTTACGAGATCCAAAGAGTTGCCAGTTAACTTCTTGTATTCCTTTTTGAGAAAACCAGCAATGGAAGCGATCTTAGACTCTACCTCCGACTCGAACCCATTCTCGTGAACTTCTTTGAGTTTCACATCTGCATGGTAATGTACAGACATAGCATTACCATGAAACTTTACAGAAAACCCGTCCATAACTCTTGAGTCATTAATTACGTGACCTTCTTCCCTGTTGAGGCCAATTTTAATTGGTTCTCCATTTTCATCAAGGGCTCCATCGTATGTGTTCGATAAAACCTGCGAGATTCCGTTTACAATTTCTAGTGTTTTCGACATATTGGTCTTCCTCTAAAGCCTATTATAAATAGTAGTCAGTTTTATAAAAGGTCAGTTATTAACTTCTGGACGCCAACCTGATTGCCAGCGATCCTCGCGATGTTCTACATAAATAATGTAGCATTTAAAACAACATTGAAATTTATTCATATAAAGGTCATCCTTTTGTTTGAAAGAATATTCATGACAAACAGGGCAAGTTCTGTCTACTGTCCCCTTTGATGCCGCATTCTTCGATATGAAAAATCCGTTACACTCTTGTCTGTCTTTTGATTTTCTATTTTCCGATTGTTTCCTGTAGAATTCTTTCATTTCTTTGATAAACTTAAGCTCCTTTTTATCATCCCATCGGCTCTTAGGGTTGAGGATCGCTTCGGAACCATACTTTTCTTTAATTGCTTTTTCGAGCTTTGCTATATAATCGTAATCTATCTTCTTATTCATTGACTGATCCTCTCAATTTGATACAGGCAACATCACTGCATATATAATTAGAGTAGTAGTTATTGCCCCCAACACAAATCCTCCTGTTGCCCACCAGTGGCTATAGTCGTTTGGCCTCTTTAGTGCTGCTATCTCTAATTCTTTGATTTCTATGTTTTTGATCTCAAGCTCTGCTCTGAATTGGGCTGTCGAAGATTCAAGTCTTAATTGTAAATTTTTCAAAACCAAATCAGTCTCTGCCTTAAGAAGGGCTAAAGATTTATCTACCCTAAGATTGCAACGTTGCTCTGAGTACTCTATCTTTGACATTATAGTTGCCCATGCGAAGTCATCGAAGCACCAACCTGTAAGAGGAGATGGTTGACCCTCTTGGATCCTAAAATACTTACCATCAGAACCATCAGTAGCAGATACGCTAAGCGGAAAAAAACTAATTAATATGAGTAAAATTAAACATTTCTTTAATCTGTCGTTTAACTTCATCGGCGTCTCCTTTTGAGTTTGCTACTATTTCTTTTATCTTCTCTTTTTCGAGTTCTGATATTGTTCTCTCTTTTTCCTTAAAGCTGCTCTCTATATTCTCTAGTGTTTTCTTATATTTCTCTATTAGGTTGTCCCTTTTGAGTATCTCATCTAAATGCTTCTCTTTTAGAGATTTAATTTGGGCATCGTGTGATTTCTTCTTTGTTTCTAGGACGTCTTCTGTTGCAGCTGTATTCTTCCGAGAAAAGAAAAAAACTATGAGAGTCCAAACTAATAAAAACGGAATCTTCCAATTCTCTCTTAACCAAGCGTAGCATGATTTAACTGAATTTATAATAGCCAACCAAGTCATCAGATATTATTGCCATGCTTCCACTTAGCTGCCATATCAACCAAAGCCTGCGTCCCAATATAAGCCAAAGTTATTGCTGTCCAGTTGTCACTAGTGACTGTACCATACGCACAAAGGCCTGTAGCCGTTAACCATGCTAAAAACTTTCTCGATATAAATCGCTCTATATACTTGTCTGCGAACGCTTTCATCTGTTCTACCATTTTAACTCCTACATATCAATATGGGCATAGCCATTGTATTTATCTATTATTATCTGCGAATCAACGCAATCTTTTAAAGCATCTAAGTGAGATATTAATACCACAGTTTTGAAGTAATTTTTAACCATATCTAATATTCTCACAAAACCTTCCATGTTCTCTTCGTCCAGAGCGGTGCCGGGTTCATCCAGAATAAACACATCAGGTTTTGGCAAGCTTGATACCGACAGAAACGCTAGTCGAATTGCCATTGATGCGATAGTCTTCTCGGCGCCCGAGCCCAACTCCAGTGGTCTCGGTGAGTGCTTCGGGTGTTTTATATAGATATTCAGTTTATTGCTATCGTTTTCTATAAAAACCTCAAATTCAACAATATTAGTTAAAATCTTGGCTATCTCAGTGTTAATCAAAGGCAGACTCTTCTTGATGATATCGTAAGAAATACCATTAGGGTGACAACAAGTCCCAAGCAAATGATAAGCAGAGTACTCAACACTCAAGTCGTCCATTGTCTGCTTTTGTTCCTTTAGGGTTTCAAGCCGATGCTCCAAAGAACCGTTCTGCTTATAAAGCATCATCACCTGTTCTTGACATTCAACATGTTCTTTTTCTTTTTCACCTCTTTGTTCCACCAACGTATTACGAGTTACAATAAGGGCTTCAAGATTTTCTATTGCCTCTTTGTTATTTTCGTAATCCAAAATCTTAGATCTTAAATTATCTGCCTCCATGTCGTTCTTTACCAGTTCCATATCGTTCTTCTCTAGTCGGATTTGATCGGAAGTCAAGGACGAGGCTATAGAATTCTTTCTATCAACCACTTGTTGATATCTTTCTAGATGTTTCGTCACCGTGTTCGGATCCAAATCGTCAATAGAGTTTCGAAGAAATACGGTCTGATTTGCGTATTCGATCGCTCGCTTTTCGCAGATTTGAATCAAATCACTAGCTTCATATGCATCTCTGATAAACTTACAGTGAGAAAACTCTGATCCACAAGGCACTTCATCGAGTCTGGTCTTCTTCTTTCTATTTCTCTCTAACTCTTCTGTTTGGCGCTGAATCTTCGAAGCGATTTCTTCTAGTTCTTTTGTCTTATCTTTTATTAAGACGTCTTTAGACAAAACCTCCTCTAGATCAAATGTATCTAAAAATGCGACAATTTTCTCGTAAAAGGCATTTCGCTCAGTAATGGATTCCTGAAGGCGGGCACTTTCCTCTCTTATCTCTATTGACCTCTTAGTCGAATTAGACAAATCCCTCTTAACTGATGTGATATTTATTATTTCAGCCGGAACTGATTCTATGTCTGACTGTATTTCTTGTATTTGTTCGTTGAGTTCGCCTATCTCTTGCGACAACCTCACACAACCTTCTTTGTTCCTATCTGTTAAAATCAGACTCTTTTCGATATCAAGTTCCGTGTCTGCTATTTCTTGTTTATAGTCGCGACCTTCGAGCTTCTTGAGGGCCCCTTTTGTCTCTTGGGAATCCTCTTTAACCATCTTAAACTTACGATCAAAAACTTCGAGATCCAGAAACTTTGCTAAAATCTCCTTCCTCTTTGTTGACCCCTCGTTAATGAAGGACAAAGAACCCAATTGGCTAGACATTGACGTCATCAAGAAATCATCTATGGATCCAAAAACTCTTCTTATATTTTTATCGGTATCTTGTCTAGATAACCCGTTCATGCTGATTTTATTACCCAACATGTCTTGCTGATAGAAGTTAACGTCTGTCTTTGCTTCTTCGGTTTCTTCACCCTTGAGTCTCTTAATATATTTTTCAGAATTTCTCTCTACTACATATTCTTTATCGTTCACGCAGATAGAAACTCTACCAACAGCTTCGTCTTTATTTTGATTGATTATATTCAAGTTTCTTCGAACAGGCTTTGAAGTAGAGTTGTATATAGTGTACAATAAGCTGTCCACTATCGAGGATTTTCCAGAAAAATTCTTACCAAATATTCCGACTATTCCATTCAACTTTTCGAAATTAATCTTGTTTCCCTCTCCATAGTTAAAGAGGTTGCTCCATTCGAGACCACGAAGAGACCAGTTAACGTTTCTAGATACTTCCTCATTTTGTTCTACTACGGAGTTGTATTTCTGATTCAATTGGAGTACCTTTTTCATCACTCCCTCTTCCATTTGGAAGTCCTTTAGGTATTCCTTGATTAAATTCTCTTGGACCTTGATGTCTCTCAGGTCCTCTTGGCCTAGGTTGTTTGTGATATTTTCAACCGATATGTTCTCTCCCGCGGCCCTATTCAGAAATGTGATCGCCTCTGGCTTAAACCTGTGTTTTGCAATCTGCACTGCCCTTCTTACTTTGTCTAGGGAAATATTTGTTGACGAAACTAACCTCAGTCGTGCTCCCTCTGGAACTGTTAGTTTATTAGGCATTCTGCCCTTAGGGGTTAGATTAATCGTAATAAAGGGTTTAGGGTTAACAAAGGAAATATGCTCAACTGTGAAGTCATCCTTGTCCTCAATGTCCCAAAGCAAATAACCTTTATCTAGAGATTCTCCAAAATTCTGCTGAACAGTGGATCCACAATACCTGATTCGACCAGCATCATCGAGGGTTTGTGCCTTGTGGATATCTCCAAGCATCGCAAAATCGAATTCATCAAATATGTCAATATTGTGATCGACAGACTCCATTATCCATCCGATATCAGTTGAACAACTAAGCACGGATCCATGATATAGTGCAATGTTAACCTTGCTTGGGTCCGATGGAGAAGTCCAATTATCCTCATCAAACACAGAAAGAACGTTCAAGGTATGGGATTCGTCGATCTGTACCTCGCCGGCATCTTTTAACAGGTGCAACTGAGGGTGGCTCATTGCGTCTACTATTGGAGTTATCGCATCCTGACGACTACTATTTTTGAGATTGCCGTCGTGATTGCCCAAAATAATATATGTCGGCGCAATGTCTGCAAGATTTCTGAAAAAATCTGTGCACAATTCCACAAACTCAGGTGAAATTTGAGTCTTAGTATGTGCGATGTCACCACAGTGAACAATATAATCGACATTACTGTCTTTAAGAGATTTGTATAGTTGTTTAAACACTTCCCTATACTCGAAGTGATATTTTAAGTTACGAATATGTGTATCCGCAATGTGCGCAAAACGCATGTAGCCTCCACTTGTCTTGTAATAAGTTTACATCAAACTTAAAGAAAAGTCAAGTGTTTTTAATTCGATTAGCAATTTTTTCAAAAATTTCTACATTCTCTCGGACGAGAGTTGGATTAGCCTGTGACAGGACTTCGAGAGCTTCAAGAACCTGCTCGGCAGTTGGGCCAGACTGAGCTTCCAGTTCTGCTATTCTGGAAATTTCTTCCTTGATAATCTGTGTTAATCTGCTTTTTTTAATTTGCATTATTAAATTCTCCTTACAGTCCTATGGACTCGTACAGTAAATAGTATTCGTCTTCAATAAAAGACGCTTCCCTTTTAAACTTCTCAAACTCGACTTTACTCATAGATCCCACGTCTTCATATCCTCGGACATCGATCATATACACTGATAGGCCATATTGCAAGAACTTCTTAGCTATCTTAAGTGCTTTTTGCTTGGCGTCGGGATCTAGCGCTAGGTATATTTCTTTCTTGTTATCCACGATGCTCTTGAAAATAAATGAAGTTTCACGAAGGGTCGAACCCAATAAAGGAATGGCATTGCTGGCCTTGATCGCATCAAAAGCGCCTTCGACTAAAACAACATCTTCATCCCAGTCTATATTTAACTCATTGAAAACAACGTCCTTATTGCATTTTGGATTCATATATTTTGGCCATTGGTCTCCGTACGATCTTGCAATATAATAAGTTAATTCACCAGATGAATCAAAAGACGGTATTATTATTCTATCTGCATGAACCCCCTCACTACAATACCCTATCCTCCACTTATATACGTCATCAAGGCCCAAACCCCTAGACTTCAAGTAATTTATTGGTGCGATATCTAGGTCGCCGTTATCTTTACCTAGAAACCTAAATCCCTTAGGAAGCTCCAAAGAGATCTTCTTTTGTTCAGCTCCTCTCTTATCTGTAGAGAACAAATCATCAAAAGCTGTTATCTCAACCTTCCCCGTGAGTTCCCTCCACTTGTTTGCGGAACCGGATTCTCCATAGTATCTCAACAAAGAGGAGACATCTTTACCGGAATACTCACAAATCCAACATTTAAAGACATTTTTATCCACATTGATGGATAGCTTCTTTTTAGGATGTTTGCACTTTGGACAAGAAAACAAAAGCTCAGAAGTCGATTTGTAAAAGGAACCCAGAGAATCTCTAAGGATCTTTATTTTTTTTGATTGCATAAGGTCAGGCCCGCTTTGGCAATCACCCAACTATCTGACCGGTCGTATGCACCGGGTTTCGGATTGCCATTCTTTGTATATTGTA
>Ga0208299_1000530_pt1 | contig 34965 bp, 49 predicted proteins | sample 15_taG_FD_184089 | JGI IMG/M metagenome (GOLD analysis project Ga0208299, IMG submission 184089) | Marine viral communities from the Subarctic Pacific Ocean - 15_ETSP_OMZ_AT15312 metaG (SPAdes) (version 2) | ecosystem: Environmental > Aquatic > Marine > Oceanic | place: Pacific Ocean | collected...
GCACCAGTATAAGACAGTGCCAAGGTTGTGTCTTCTATTATAACATCGTTTTTTGCATTTGACAAACATTTAATTTTATAAACCAGTTCGCTTAACTTATACTTTTGTCTATAGCAGAGATTTATGTCTCTGGGGATTTCGTTTGAGTTATTCATAGAAATATATTCAATTACTCTGCCGATGTCTTGAGCATAGAAGTAGTCCATATACTTGTCTTGGTGGACTACTGCACTTTCACCATTTGCGAACCTGCTGTAGGTGCCTCTAAGCAACCTTTGGGGCTCCTCATTGATTCCAAAACATCCAAAGAGGCGAAGATTATAAATGTCTTTATTTTCTCTTACAATCCTTCTTGTTATTAAGTTTTTTGATAATCCATAATATTCAGACGGACATCTTCCAAACACATCCTCTTCTCTGGCTATATTAATATCCCCGCTCCTGTCAAATTCTGCTCCTGAGCCAAAATTAAACATCACCTTGTATTTATCAGAAAATAGCTGTAAATTATGAAACATGGACAGGTTATCATATAAGTCCATCACATTTTCGGGATGATTTCGTTTCCCTCCTTTGATGGCAGTATGGATAAGGACATCTACTTCAACATGTTTAAAAAATGCTTTTACATTTTCATAATCTGTAGGATCGAGTGAATTACGATTTGTCGTAATGACGGTATGATCTTTGCTAAAATAACTCGTCAATTCTTTCGCTAAAAAGCTCTTTCCCCCAGTTAGCAGTATTTTCATCGTTTCAAGTTCATATACAACGGAGTCTCTTTATCAATAACAAAGTTAAAACTCTCATTCATTGAATTCACACTCGTTGGATGGATAGTCTTGATATTTTTAAATATTTTCGTAACTTCCCTATCCTCTTCTGCCCAATGAGAAAATCCTAAGTATCCATAATCTCTATCTCTGCCGCCGCCGATTAACTTAACTGGCAACTTCTCATGATCCACGTAGTTTCTTATAGTCTCAAATGGTCTGTACAATAAAAACGGAGTGATAGAGTAAACAACTGGTATTTTTCCATCCATTGCCAAACCGGATGCCATTCCTATCATTAGTTGCTCTGATGAACCTACGTTGTAAAAACGACTTGGATAGTCAATCCTAATTCTGTCCCACAGTCCGTACCCTAAGTCGCCTGTCAGTAAATAAATATCTTCGTTGATTCCCATTTCATGGTGCAGTCTCGCACTAAATTCTTTTCTCATCTAAAACCTCTTTTGCCAGCATGTAATCATCTTCTTTCATTATATGATAATGAGCATTGAGTCCTTTTAGAAAAGGAAAGGCATTTACATTTGTGTGTATAATGCTGATGCTTGGTAAAAACACCTTGAGTCTCTTTATTAGATAGGAAGTGTCAACTGCGTCATATGCGGCGAATCCATTGACATTTACATAAATCTTTATATTTTTTACATTATGTTCGTAGATGAATTTTAGGCTTTCCCAGATGCTGCCTTCAGCACACTCTCCATCGCTAATAAGACAATGAACTACTCTATCTGGTTTAGCTACTGCTCTGCCTACGGCAGCAGTGATCCCCATTCCCAAACTACCAGTGGAACAGTACAGCCCGTCGCTTTCGCATCGATGAGGGTGCCCTCCGTGTGTGTCGAATAAATATTCTGCATCAATACCTCTATATTTTTCCACGACGGCGTAGAGAGCCAACGCGCAGTGTCCAGAGGATAAAATAAATATATCCTCTTCATCCATATTGTCATAGACATCATCGATAATGCCGACGCTAGAAAAATAACTTCCAAGATGTGATAAGCGATTCTTATAGGCGATATCTAATATTCTATGTAGTAAATTCACATCTTCCATTTTTTCCTCCAATATTGCTGTATTTCGTCGTCGTAGTTTCTCTCTTCTTTGTGAACATTCCAAGTTGCTTGTTCTGGATGCCAACGGTAATAAAACCCAACCCATTTTGGAAAAGGGTAAATAAAAACACCATTATCTATCAGGCTACAATATAAGTCATAATCTGCTGCACCGCCATACTTTTCTGGTTTCGTATTTAGCAATCCACTGCGATATAGCTCAGTGCTATATATGACAGATGGTGTATTCACTGGACATTTTGTTAAACATAATTTTTTGAACTGTTCTTTAGAACTATATGAATGCTGAATCATTCCGGTGGAAATAAAGGAGTCGCCGCGTTGCCTAATGCCTTGAATAGGTGTCTGTAATGCTTTTATTTTATCAGGAGAGGATAAGATAACAATCATGCACTTATCAACATATTCTAAATCTATATAATCATCGGAACCTATTGTCATGACATAGTCTCCGGTCATTAGGCGGAAACCCTCTTCTCTAGCTTCGTCCCAACAGTTTGGGTATATATTCTTTGCACTTGAGATTATTAGCTCTGGATTCTCGTTTTTTATACCACTTAATATAGAAACTGTTTCATCACTGCTCTCGTTGTCCACTGCTATGACTTCTACATTCTCATAAGTTTGCTCAAGACAACTTGTGACACATTCTTCTATCCATTTTTCTGAATTATAACAAGGTATGATTATTGTGACTTTCGGGTTCATAATTTTATTAACTTCTCAACTCTCTTAATATACGTGTGGTTATCTTGGATGTTTTGTCTATTTTGTGCCTTTGTTTCTGTTAAATCTTTATTAATATTTTCAACGATCATCTCAGCCATTTCTTTTGGGGTATCTGCCAGTGGTGCATCTGGGAATAAAGATTGCAAAAAGTCATGTTTATCTGATATCATGAAACCTGTCAAGCCAAGACTTTTAAAATTTCTTTCATTACAGTTGCATCCTGTCTTTCTTGTATAGGCATCATGAATATTAATAGCTATTTTGCTGTTAAAAAGAACATTTGCCTCTTGTTGAGCAGAAATCCCTTTATTTATAAAAAATCCGCATTTAAGATTTAGCTTTTTTATCTCATGAAAGTGCTTAATCATGATATTCTTTTTTTCATTCATACCATTATCAGCCCAACCTCCTACAAAACAAACATCAAAAGTATAGTTATCATTCAATATGGGCTGATAACTAATAGAATCAAAAGCCAGCGGAATTGAATGAACCTTTTTCCAATCACAAAAGTATTCTTCCTTGCAATCACCAAAGTTCCAGAGCACTGTATTATCAAAACTGTTAATTTCTTTTATATGCTTATCAGAAACAGAACACTGCCAGTTTGGATGGTTTCCCCATGGTGCAGGAAATTCATTTGGCTGAACATATAGATATGCCCTATTTGCACGTCCTATGACTTCCATTGCTTGTTGTCGATTTCGAATATCGTACTCCCAAGCCATTAAATCATATTCCCCTTGGGAGTCAACTTCTAATATATCATTATATTCGATAACATCAAAGCCAGCTTGTTCCCAGGCTTTGCGATAACCCTCGTTAATCCACTTCCAAGCACCTTGAACATTTGTTCTTTGAATATAGAGCCTCATTTCAATGCCGCCAGTACCAAGTTTGGTATATCATTTCTCTTTTGCCTGATTGTCTCAATCAATTCGTTACCCTTAAGATTAAACCAATCTTCCTTTGTAGCTCCAACCATATTGTTTGTAACCACTGAGAGTCCCATCATTCTCGCCTCAACGACAATCCTTGATAATGTCTCTGGTGTCTTTGGGAGGAAAATAAACTTCTCACTTTTTCCCAATCGAGTCAAGAACTCTTCATATTTACAGGACGGTATTAAATCATAATCCCAGTCCTTCAGTTTACATAATCTCATGGCATCGCTCGTATTCTTATGCCAATTGTTAGACTCCATTATAGCACAGGTTGGGCTTTTAACAACTTCAGATAACCGAGACATCAGTTCCAGAGAAGATTCTGCCCAAAGGTTTCCGCCGAGACTCACTATGTTATCTAAATTCAGATTTGACTTTACAATGTCAGCGTGAAAATCGCTTTGACACAAAACAGATTTAGCATTCTTATAGAAATCAAAATTTATTATCTCACTCTTTGGAGCAATAAAGTTCTCATAATCTGCCGGGTTTCTACTCCTAACATACTTATGATCATGCTCATAAATGATATATGATTTTTGATTCTTTAAAATTTCTTTATTCTCCTCAGAGAGTTGAACAAAGTTTGCCACTATAAACTTAGTATCAAGTGTACATCCATTTAAAAAAGAGGGAGTAATTGAATTGCTCTTTTTTTCTTGAACTTGGATTTCTCTTTGTTTCAGAATTTCTATAAGCTCTTGATTATTAAGTTCTCCGCCTCCGGGGATTTCATGAGCGAAAAAATCCGCTATGAACACTAAGTCATTCATGACTTTCCAGTTCTAAACTTGAAAGCCAGTTTTCAACATCGAGCGATTCTTTTTGATATATAGCATCAGCAAACTGTGTGGTCATCTTCTCTTCAGTGAAGTTCTCCAATAAATGCTTTTCAAGCTTACGTGCCATTCCAACATGCTTTGGATAATCAGAGAACACATCCCTCATTGCAGATTTTGCAGACTTCTCGGCTGGATAACACCAGCCCGAGTCGGCTTGAATCACGCCGTCCCAAACTGCTTGTTGAGGAACCTGTCCGATAATGTAATCCACTTTTGAAAATAGGGGGCGTAGCTTGGCTTTCTTCTGCTTCCCGCTTTTGACAGGGGCATAGAGGAAATCATTTTGTCCGCTCCAAGAGGGGGCAATTACGGGCAGTCCGTGGTATGCTGCTTCGAAGATTGGCAAACCGAATCCCTCTCCGTGAGTGAAAGTCACCAAACTCTTGATTTTTGAATGAGTGTAGAGTGAATTCATCTGAGGAAGTGATAAGTCTCCGTGCAGGAGATAGAGCTTGCATTTGCTTTCGGGAAACTGAGATTTCATTGACTTTAGAGTCTCGGAACAAAACAGTTTGTCAGCAGTGCTGCAGTTTGCCATATTCGTTTTTAAGACTAATCCAACCTCATCATTTTGGAATTCTTCGAAAAACCACTTGATAGTGTTGGCGAGGTTCTTTCTTGGACCCATCTGTGCAACTGCAAGGAAGTTGAAGTCGTAATCTAACTCGATTCCAATGTCTTCAGATTCCAGGCTGCGAACAGGATAGTTAACAACTTCGAATGGAACTTGAGTCCTGAATTGAACCTTTTCATTAGACTGTTCAACGGTTGCCTCGTAGACGGTATTCTCATAGACATTTTTTGCGTGATTGGACACAACAATGATCTTGTCCATCAGTCGAGATTTTTCAATCCACTGTGGTGATACTTTCGTTGTTTCGATTCCCGCTGTATAGCCAATATTGATTGGTGCCATCTTCTCCCACTCATTGGGAATGGTGACTTGTAGTGAGACATCAATTGGGAGTTTTTGCTCTCTGTGAACTTGAGTCTTTCCGATTAAGTGGTCGAGCCATTGTCTCTCTTCGGTATCGCCAGCTATCCAGCCAGTTTTTCCCCACGAGATGTTGTGCAAGAGAATGTTGAACCTATCTTCGTGCGCTCTTAAGGAGCGAAGTGCAAAGCGAGTCTGCTCCCCATAGCCTGAACGGCTTAGTGCTGGTCCTTTTACTAATATCGTTTTCATTATTTAATCTCCTCAAATGAGAATGCGTTGTAATTCTTTCTGTTTTCCCAGGAACCGTGTTTTTCAATCGTCTCGTCAATAGTATTAACCCAATTGGAACAAAAGTCTTCGAAATTATAATTACTTCTCACATGTTCGATACCGAGTTCACCAAGGCTCTCTCTTTCTTCCTTGGACATCTCGTGGATTTTAACGAGAGCATTAATGAAGTCATCTTTATTGATTCTATCTTCAAAGATATATGGAACATCCTGTGAGCCAATAATTGACTTAGACGAGGGCTCTATGCCGACACCGAACCAATTTTCGCCATCTGTTACCTGCTCTTGCAATCCTCCCGTCATATTAACAATAATTGGAGTTCCGCAAGACAAAGACTCAAGAGTTCCAAGTCCGAAGCCCTCGGCGTCTGAGATATTGACTGTGCAATCTACCATGTTATAAATAAGGGCAAGATTCTCAGGGGGCATCTTGTTGACGGAGAACTTAACTTGTCCCTGATCCATATTAAGATCCTTCAGAATTACATTCAAGTCTTGCCCATGCACGTCTTTTGGATCGGTATGCATAAGTAGCATAGCCTTGTCGTGCCCAACTCTATCGAGAAATTCTTTAAACCACCAGACTAGAGTCCCTGCTTGTTTTCGACGTGCATTTCGATTATTCCAAAAAAACACTGTTCTGCCTTCTGAGTCGGGCATCGTATCTTCTCTAAACTTTTTAACAATATCTGATGATATCTTCTTAAATACCTCTCCATTGACAGCATGAGGTAGATAAGTGGAGTCTACTTCCGGTGCTACATTCTGAACGATGTCGTGAGTAACTTTTGAAATGCAAACAATTTTGTCATTAGAAGAATAATACCCCTTGTTATATAATGGATAAGGAGTGTTATCCCAAACATGATGATAAACCATTGGTGCATTAACTCGAATTTCATTATCCATTGCCCAGAGCCAAGTCCAGAAACGAGGATCTGTCATAAACCACACCAAATCAGGACGATGAGTCTGCATCACTGAACGTACCAAGTCTTGGTTTCCGTAGCCGTTTACAGGGTAGATAATCCAATCATCTCCCCACTCTTTCGTCTGCATTGGTTGATAATCTTGATGTTTAATTGCTCCGCCGAAACAGATAAATTGATATCTGCCTGTTTTTAAAAGAGATTCAATAAAATATCGTGTTTGAGTTCCAACACCGCTTGGTGTAAATGGATGATCTGCCAATACAAAGATTTTCTTTTTTTCGCTCATGTTATTCCCTATCCGCAGTGTTCTGTTTTGTAAAACTCGCAACCATATCCCTTGGTGCAGGCGAGTTTGTTTTTAATATGAACTTTGCTTTTGATTGTTTTAATTGCTCTTGTCATTAACTCAAGAGCGTTAGTAATTCGTTTTTCTCCACTGGTCACAGTGAATACTTCTACAATGCCCTTCTTTGCCGTTCTTTTTAAGAGGCAGAAATGAACTTCAATGTCGTCCAAATCAACTTCATATTTCTGAGCAAAGAAGTATTTATAGAGGACAAGCTGATATGCGAGCATCTTGTCTGTCCTTTGCTGCCGTCCCCAGCCCCAGCTACAAGTCTTGTAATCAACGACGTGGATCTTGCCGTCATCAGTCTTGAAAACTAAATCGATAAAGCCCTTGAATTTATAATCTAATCCCTCGATGTCTTCATACAGCTTTTCTTCTGCAGCAAACACTTCAAAATCTCCGAAATGTTCTCGGAGGAGCGGAATTACGATAGGGGCAATTTTCTTTCCCTGCTCGAACATTGAGACAATCATGTCTTTTCGAAGTTCGACATCGAGCTTTTTAACCTCTTTTCTGAACTCTTGGGCGAACATTCCGCCCTCGTCAACTTCCTTGCCCAAATTCTCAGTCAAAAGACTTTCACAGACGGCGTGAAGAGCAGTCCCAAAGGCAGTATACTCATTTCCTGTGAAGCTCTTAATCTTATCAATGTTAATTAGCTTATGCTTAAAGGGACATTGTTCCCAATTTTTCAGTTCCGAATAGGAAATATGCGGCAACTCACACCTCTACGAGTTTTTTAGCGTTCGCTCTAAATTGTCTTCTACTATGGGGGAAGATTCTTCAGTTGAAGCTTCTCTCCCTTTCTTTCTATTTTTCTTCTTTTTTGTAGAAGTTGACTCAATTTTATATTGCCAAGTGGCACTCAAGCCTCTTGGATGCTTATTGTCAATAGAGCCACAACAAATTGCAGACAAAACATTAATGTTCTTACTTTCAAGGTATTCTCTGATTTCACTATCAAAAATCTTCATATGTCGAGATTCATCACACTCTTCATGCTTGTAGGTGATGGACTTTCTTGGAGGAACAGTAACTTCGACAGTTACTAATCCGTCTGCCTTGTTGATATCAACTTGAGAAAACTTCTCTATATATTCATTAGTATTCATTTGCCATCTCGTCTAAATAGTTTAATTTGTTTGATAATTGAGGACACATCTTATCTAAATAAGGCGTTTTGTCAATATAAAAACTCTCAAATCCTACTGCAAAGTATTCGTTTATAGAAGTAATCGAATAAGCGCTTAAAAATAGTCCACCGGAGATGGAGTTTAAAAGAGGATATCCAACCTCTTGAAACAAGTACATATCAAATGATTGATCATACTTTGGATTCAAGAACTGTTCTATTGTAACATTAAATCCTTCACTTTTCAATATATTATATAATCTTTTTCGTTTTCCAATAAATTCTTGCTCAATCTTTCCGTCTCCGAACACTATTTCAGAGTTATTTTGCTCAACTGCATGAGATATTTCATGAATTATGTCATCGAGGATATCTTGATTGTTATCCTGAATATTCGAAACATAGAGAACGCCATCTTTATAAAGGGCGTTTAACTCTCTTTCTATCATTTCATCAAACATTCCAATTCTAACTGCCTGAATATATTGAAGATACTTAGTGGGAATTGTTTTCTCTATTTTTGAAAGAACTTTATTCAAATCAACAGAGTCTGAAAGAGGTTGTTCCGTCCAAACCGGAATGTCTTTATTTAAATAATATATTCCGGTATTTTTTGAACTTTCTCGAACATAATCAAGAAAGCCGTTATTCTCCACTTTCTTCCTTTGCGACAGATCCGACATCATCGATTGCTTGGTGATATCCTCGAATCCAATTCTCTTCTGCGACAACAAGTAAAAACTCTGGAAATTCTTGAGCCATTGTCTCCACTATCATCTCAACTGTCACTCCCTCGTTTTCTGGGTTATGTTTTTCTCCAACATAATTAACGAGCCAATCTCTCATCTCTGTATTCACTTCCGTAACGTCTTCCATTACTTTCTCCTTTTAAATTATAAAATCTTAGCGGCAATGGATGCCACTCTACTTCTCTCACCCTTCCGGAGGGTTATATGTCCAGAAATCTCTTGATCTTTCATCTTTTCAACAACATAAGATAAACCATTTGTAGTTGCATCAACATAGACATTATCAATTTGCTCGATGTCTCCTGTGAAAACAATTTTAGTATTTTCTCCGACTCGTGTAATAATTGTTTTTATCTCATGAGCAGAAAGATTTTGAGATTCATCAATTAAAATAAAGGCATTTGAGATTGAGCGTCCTCGAATATAAGTTAACGCTTCAATTTCGATAACACCTTTTTCAATATAAAGCTCAAGTGCTGTTCTGTCGTCGCCCATCAAGAACTGAAGATTATCCTGTATTGGCATAAGCCATGGAATAGTCTTCTCCTCCATCGTGCCCGGAAGGAATCCGATATCTCTCCCAAGTGGTTGCACTGGGCGGGCGACGATAAGCCTCTTATATATCGCCTCAGAGCCAATAACTTGTTCCAAGCCAGCAGCTAAAGCCAAGAGTGTCTTTCCCGCGCCTGCCTTTCCGACTACGCTCACAAGAGGAACATTGGGATTTAAGAGCATATCTAAGGCAAAGGATTGCTCTTTGTTGCGAGCCTTCACTCCCCAAATGCCGCCCTTATGCCGAACGATTTCACGAACTGGCTTATCATACCATTCAAAAAACGCGAGGGCTGTCTTCTTTTCATCAATTTCTGACGAGAGTAGAATAAACTGATTATTGTGAAGAGGAACTCCGCCTGTTAACATATCATCTATAAATATTGGCTGCTTTTCATAAAAATCATCAATGAGGCTATCTGGGACTGATATTTCGATAAACCCATCATAAAGTTTATCTCCCGTAGAAACGACTTGATCTGATTCGTATCCTTCGCACTTTAATCCGAGAGAATCACATATAACTCTTAACTGGATATCCCGAGTAACTAATATAACATCTTCTTCTGAAGAAGCTCTCTCAGTCAGAGCAGTAGCAATAATAATATGATCAGCATTCTTCTTATCCAAGTCTTCTGGAATAAAATTTGGGTCATATCCCTTAACATATACCGTTCCCTTTTCTTCTCCGAGGCTCACTCCGTCATGGAGTGTTCCACTTTCTCTTAAGCTGTCCAAAAACCTGACGATATTGCGAGCGTTGGAACCCACTACATCTTGACGCTTTTTGTGCTTATCTATTTCTTCAAGAACCTTAAGAGGAATGATAATGTCATGTTTTCCAAACCGATTGATAGAGTCATAATCAGTTAAATAAACACTTGTATCAATCACATATTTTCTCTTAGCCATTGAACTTCCTTATCGGTAAATAGTACATATTTTATAAATGACTGGAGAGGTAGGGCTCGAACCTACACCCCATCAAGTGGGCGACCAGAGTAACAGTCCGGGGCAATACCAACTATGCGACTCTCCAAGGTGATTCTATTATAGCACATCATCGAGACAACGGTTAAATAACATAATGTTTTTTATTGCTGTCACTTTTTTTGATTCAGACATCAGTGTTGCCTTTTCTATTCCGATATCTCTTCGCATCATTTTTGCAATTCTCGTTTTGCCATCGGACGCCCTTTGAATAATCTCACTCAAAGTCCTTTGATTGCTAAATGCTATAACTGAATCTTGAAAAACTCTCGTCAATTGAGCATGGGCTGCAGTATTGCTGAATCCCAAGTGTTCAGCCATTTGAACCCTGTCTGCGTCGTACTTTTTGTAAACAATTGAATCTTCTATTTTATCGGAAAATTGTTTGTATGCCATCTGGAGAAGTTCTTTATTCTCGGAAATGAATGGAGTAGTTGCTTTGTGAAAGCCATGAATTCCGTCCCCATTCCTTCTAAACTTTGAAGAATGTTCATTTAGAATTTCATCCAGATTTTGAATGTCTCCAAAAGGATATTCCAACAGAGTTGAGGTGACATCAGTTGCAACATCTCGGAAATACTTTCCCTCATTTAGTCCAACACCAAAAGTAATGTCACGAGATTCGCACCACTCAAGAATCGCTCTTATAAATGCTTTTTTCTTTCTTGGAGGAATATATCCCGTTCGTTGTTCGTTTACCTCTCTTCGGAGAGTTTTCAGCCAATTGGTGTCATATTTCTTAAGCCAATTGTCGGATACAATCTCATTTACTACATCGATGAAAATATCATCATCGATATTATCGACAATATCTGTTGGTGAAATATATTCTTCTTGAGACTCAAAAGAAAATTGGCTTCTTTTGCCATGGAATCGTTTCATAGTACCCTAATTAGTTTTATTCTCCCAGAAACCCTCAAAAATATAATGAATACCCGTCATTAGAACCGTTAGGATGGCAGTTAATTCAATAGATTTTTTGAATTCTCCCAGATAGAGATAGCTTATAATACTTGCAATAGAAAAAGAGAGAGTTCTCCAAGCTATTACTTTCTTTAACCTATTATTCATATATAATAAATAGATGGACTTTCAATTATGGTTCCATCAGTAATTGTTCAACAGTCATGTACCACTCGTGGTCTGTTAAAAAATCCCTTCCCTGATTCTTTTCATACGGCATTGATGCCCACGCCAATCTGCCATATTTGTCAATGATATAAAACATTGGAAAACGCCTTTCGTCCCTATATGGCATCCACTGGGTTTCAGAATATCCAATTAATTTCTGTTCTACAGCAATGACAGGGTGATTGTTAATATTATTTTCTTCATACCACCATTTAACATCATCTGCATCTGCCCAAAATAAATTCTTATCTCTCAAAATTGTGCTCACATATTGAATACTCTGATCTGGATATCTGTGTCTGATGACATGATAAATGTCATCAGTAATTCCAAGATGTATACACTCGACACACGTCATATCTCCAATCTGAAGAATAACAATATCTCCTCTAAAATCCTGAATGTCAAAAACTCTCCCTCTCTGATCTATTCCCACAAGGGAACAAATCCTCTTTCGTTCATATGAAGGAAGAACTATAAAGTGATAATCTGGATTTTCTATATGATTCGAACAGTCTGGGGCTGGGACTAAATCAGGATTATAAACAATATCTTGAATATCGAAAGTTTTGCCCTCTTCCACTTCCTTAGTTGTGTCTTCTTGATTGTTCGAATCAATTAAATTAGAAGAAGGTTTTGTACCACATGCAAGGAGTGATAGTAAAAGAATATATTTGTTCATAGTATCTCTGTCTTTGTAAATGGCACGCCCTACAGGACTCGAACCTGTAACCTACGGCTTAGAAGGCCGTTGCTCGATCCAGTTGAGCTAAGGGCGCTTAAAAAATGGTGCGCCCGGTGAGAATTGAACTCACGACATTTGCTTTATAAGAACAACGCTCTAACCACTGAGCTACGGGCGCAGTCTGTAAGTGATTGGTGTTATAGCGTCTGATCATTGTCATTTATGTCCTGTAAGCTGTCTCCAAGGGTTGAGGCACCTGTAATCCCGTGCCTCCCTGCGGAATGATACTAATTATTGATTTTTAGTTTCTTGAACATGAAGACGAACATCTTGTGCGGCAGTCTTTACAGTTTGCATTGCTTTTCGAACACGGGTTCCGGCTGCGGCGTTTCCGTCATCGTAAAACTTGCTATAATCTGCTCGTACAGATTCAAGAAGGGTAATTAATTCATCTAATGTTTCAGGTGTATTGTTCATTGTTGCTCCTTTATAAGCATCCTTATTATAACAGAAATTCATTTTTCTGTTAAATTCAAATATCAATTATGTTTCCGTGGTTTGTAATTTCTCCCCACATTCCGTCGGTGGAACAAGTTCCATTGCTGTAAATTGTGCGACTTCCGGCTTTACTCTTTATGCCCGTGTTTATGACGGCTGTCCCTGGCTCGCTGTTGTGTATGTGCCCGAAGCAATGAAGAATAGGACTAACATCATCAATCTTTTTTGCAAGGTGCTCACAGCCGCACTGACGATAGTAATTTCCCCGTTCTCGAACATAACTGTCGTGAGTTAAATCAAGCATGCCCAAAGGAGGGCTGTGAGTCACGACGATATCAGTATCTTCTGGAATCTCTTCCCAAATATCTTTTAGCTCTTCGGGCGGGCACATATATGCCCACTCGCCATATTGAGAAACAAAAGGGCTTCCCCAGATGTTTAATCCTGCTACTTTTACAGATTCATTGTGGAGATAGATGATTCCCTTGCTCTCGATATCTTTTCGAGTGACGACCCCTGCGGCGAGGCTCGTGTCGTGGTTTCCAGCAACATAAATCTTGTGAGAGATGTTGAGAGAACCATACCACTCAAGAAACCCTCTAAGTCCCGGCTCGTTCTGATAGGGATCTTTCCGACTTGCGGCGTCTCCTGAATGGATCACAATGTCGATGTTCTTGGGAATAATTAGCTTATGTGCATTCTCATGAGTATCACTAATGTGCCATATTTTCATTATGAGATGCGCTCCAAGTCTCGCTCGGAGTAAGACGGAGTGTAATAGGTTCCGTAGGAGCCATAGCGAACCCCTTTATCGTCCTCTGCCCCGTTCCATTGGACGTTGTAACATCCACTCATTGCCTTTGTTACGAGTCCGATCTTACCAGCGAAGCCGTGGCGATTTGCTCGTTTGTTGTCTCTACCTCTGACGAGAGAGCCAGCAGGGTATTTTGGAGGAGATGGAAGAAGCGACTCACATACCTGAGTTACGTTGTCTCGGAAGGAGCCAGCGAAGTAGTCAGTCATTGAATCGGAGTGATCGTCAAACCGACGGACGTGGAATAAGCAAGCGTGTGCGTCAAGTGCCTCTGGTGCCCATCCGTGGACGCCATTGGCTGAGAATGAACCAACGTATCCTTCGTACTGGAAGCTCCATTTATAGCTTCCGCCTTGAGACGGGGAATTGATTTGGATGTCAATACCTTGCTTTTTGAAGTGACTCTTGACTTTCTTGATTGCGTTGCGAACTTTCATTATTCTCTTCCTTTGTTCTTATTACATATATAATGTAACATGGAATGAGGGCTTGTCCAACATTTTATTGTCAAGAAGATGTCAAGAAAAAATAGTGATTACACACAGGTAAACGATATGAGAAAGAATAAATCCAAACCCAACATAGAGCGCGATTTCACAATAGTCCTGCATTAAATAATATCGTCGATAAGTCCGTATTTTAGACAGGTTTCGGCGTCAAACCACAAGTCTCGTTTGAGAATGTCGTTTAGTTGCTTCTTCGGTATCTTAGTATGCTTGTCGTAGATTCCACGGATAGTTTCCATCAAGGTATCGCAGTTTTCCATACTATCTCTGAGTGCTTCGTAATTTCCCCACATCCCTGATGAGAGTTGGTGAATAAGCATGAATGAGTGCTTGTGCATGAATCTACGCTCGGCTACAACACTCATAATGGTGGCGGCAGAAGCAGCACATCCATCAATAACAGAGTGAATGGGAACATCACTGTTTATGATGTAATCAACTGCAGCAAATCCAGAGAAGACAGAGCCGCCATAACTACAAATATGAAGCTCAATCGGGACATCGGGAGAGTTCAATACATTGCTTCGATTTTTAATTGAATTTCCAACTCGGACGATGCTTTTATTTAGTGCAAGAATTTTAGGGCGCGATACTTCCGAATAAAAATAAATTCTGTTGTCTTGAGTTGAGACGATATTATTATCATCAGAACCAGCAGAAGGTGCTCCGCCCTGGTTTGCTTCAAACGTTTCTCTCCAAAATAAGTCATTCATTGTCCTGTCCCTTTTTTCATTAAATTGAGTGTTAATTCGAGATATGTTTTTGTTATCTCTTCTGTGTATCGCTTATTGTGTTGATTCATCACTTCTATGACTTTCGTTAAAAAATCTCTTGTAGATTCTTGAACAGGTAGAGAGTCATGTGTAATGCTATTTTCCATTATATCATAGATATGAGCAGCAACCCACTCGACATCTTCTTTTAACAAAAAATCCACAGCATAAATTTGAACCAACGTATTAACTTCCACAAAGTAAATAGTATTGAGGTTTTGTAGATTGCAGTTTTATCTTAGGAAGTGGCTTATCGTAACACTGACAGCAGATAACTTATTGCCTTTTGTTTTTCTTTTTCATTATATGGAATATTTTTAATATATTCTGGAAATTCTTTTAGTCTCGGAGCTATTTCTGGTATTGTGAGAAGATGCTGAACTAAATCAACAAAGTTATTCACTTCTTCTGGGTTGGCGTTGATGCCTAATGCTTTTAGCAGTTCTTCTGGATCTGAGACTTTCTCTCCGACATTCTGCCACTTGCGCTTGCTTTTTGGATCATTTGGATCAAACTGCTGGGGAAGTTCCTTTCTCTGAAATCCGCCTGGATATGAGATGGTGATGCGAGAACGTGGAGTTCTTCGTAGGCTTGCGACGAAGTTTAGGAGATAGTTCCTGAAAGTTCCCTTTATCTCCTCGTCTCCTGTTCCAGACATCAACCAGCCTGTGTGGCGAATGTTAGGAGATATCATTAAATCTATTTGGACGTGCTCGTCGCTTCCCATAATTGGGTATCGGACTGCAATGTTCTGTCCGAGAAGCTTTGCATCTTCGTCGCCTATTGTGTCTTTTAAGTCGGAGAGCAGTTTATTTTTAAATTCTTTTGGTTCAAAGTCTCCCGAGCTTACTACAATGTCTAAGTCTCCAGATAAAGACTTCTTTCCAGTTGAACCGATAGGCTGGTATTCGGAGACACCTGCTGGTTTGAGATGGCGTTCGAGAAAGTCGTCAAGAGTGGGCTGAACCGCTGCTCTTTGAATGGAGACTGTCTCTGGATTTCCCTCTTGATCTTTAAATGCTTCACCACCTTCGGTGAGCAGGGCGAACTTGCGCCAGTTTTCAAATAGTAATTTCATGTTTAGTATATTTCTAATTCATCAGCGTCATCGGGCTCTGGTGCAGATTTTTGCGCCCACTTGCCAGCATCTGAACCGAACTGTTCTCTATTAAAGGCAATCAACTCATCAACCAAAGCTTTAATATCATCTCTCATTTGTTTATATATTAGGAGAGTTCTGGAAGTATCGATTATCTGCTGGACTGTGTCTTTTTTACCTTCACCTTCGAGATGAGCGAGCTTATCAACCAAAGCTTTAATATCATCTCTCATTTGTTCATATATTAGGAGAGTTCTGGCAGTATCGATTATCTGCTGGCTTTGTTGTGCCTCTATGACGCCTTCATCTTCGAGATGAGCGAGCTTATCCATAATATTCTGCTCATTAAGATACTTGTTCCAATTTTCAAATAATAGTTTCATGTTTATAAATAGTTTGTAATAGCATCTAACGCAAATAAAAAACGCCCCCGACTCAACTAAGAGAGGGGGGCGAATTTAGTGTTGCTATTTACTTTACGTCGATTGCAATGCTTTCGCCCGAGAAGACTTGAGTTCTAATAGGCAAGCCATCTGGACCAGCGAACAATTCAGTTTCTAAATGAAATACAGAAAGTCCACCAAAGCCGTTGTCAAGCCCGGTTGAATCAAAAACAAAATTACCGTTGTCTTCGAACTTGCAGAACATCTGTGTTTCTCCAACTTGGGCGCTGACGAATACTTCCTCTTGCGATGAATTATCATACGAAACCGACAGGCTTCCATCCACTGATAGAACCGTATCATTGGTTCTAAACTCAGTAGCATCCGGAATCACGGCAAATTGCCCGATCTCCCATGCGCCAAAGTAAGAAGAAAAATCTCCAGGGGCTTGAGCGTCGAGAATATCACCAGGATTAAATTCAGGCATATTGTCGGAAACTTCTGTGTCGGAAACTGTGTGGTTGTCCCAAGTATAATTTGGCTGCCCACTTATCAATTCTTTCCCAATTCGATAAAGCTCTTTTTCTGTGCGCACCTCAAACCAAGTTCCAACGGAACGTGAATCATCGGGGATGCCGGGAATAGAACCCTCTGGAAATAGGCGCTGAACTTCTTCATGGGTTCCAGTCCAACATTCTCCAACATTTAATGCCTTATAGTGATCGTTGCAATACTCTACATCGCCTGGCGGATCCCAAAAGAATGCACCGAGGGTGTCTGCGTTTAATTCATCATACACGCTGTTAGAAGCATTAATGTTTTGAACATTAACTGCTCCAGCAATGCGACAGACATCGATTTGAATAACTTCGATTGGTTCACACTCAGCAGCAGAGGATCCCTCTCCATCCATAAACTTACTTGTTGATTTGAGCCAGTTTCGATTATTTACTACGGTAGCCCCAGTAAACGTCACTTCATCTCCAACGAGAACACTGCAAACATAATATCCATTATTATCAGTTACTGCCACTGAGGTGGATTGGTTTCCATCACAAGTTACTTCTGCTCCACGGATTGGAAATCCGCTGACATCCAAAACTCGTCCAGAGGCGCATGAAGGCACCATGCCTTGATCGCAGTTCCACCAAGAGAAATGAGTGGCTTGAAATTGGAAGAAGGTATTTCCATCTTCTTCTATAATGTTCCCAAAACCCTCCTCTATCCACATCCCTCGTTGAGTATCAAAAGACCAAGATGATTGGGTGTCTCCATCAACAAGTTGATAAATCTCTGGAAGATCTCCATTAGTGATTGGAATTTCTAAAGATGCTGGAGTATTGTCAGAAATATTTAACTCTTCTCCGTCTGTGCCAAAGAGCGCGACATCAACCATGCCATAAGATACGAGTTGAAGAGTCTCAGTTACATCCTTGGTGGTATTTGAAGAGCCTTGAGCGATAGCAGTCAAGTCAGTTGGCGCTCCCCAAATCTCTGGAGTGGAAGGATCTACATGAGTAACTTGAACAGTTACTTCACCAGAGTATTGATTTCCATCAGAGTCTATAAAAGAATTCTCTGGAAAATTGATTCTTGTTCCTTCAATAGATACACTACTTGCTTCTGCTGAATTAACAACAGAGAACCCATCTGCTTCAAGAAGAGAGGCATTGGATGCCACAGTTTCCCAAGATTGAAGGGCGGCAGTGGTGTAGTTTCGTGCATATCCTTGTTTAGAGAATTGCACAACGATGGTGTCTGCTGGTTCTACATCAAGTAGAGTATACACTCCATCAGCAGAAGTCGTTGCTTCCACATCTTGTGCGGTTACAATTACTCCTGGCAGAGGAAGTCCATCGGTAGTTGTGACAATGCCAGAGATTCTTCCATGAGATTCTCCGTCATAAACATCGTTGTAGTTGAGTCCACTGCTACATGCAGCGAACAATGCTCCAAGTATAATTGTTCTAATCATATTTTTTCCTTTGTTTGTAAAATGGTGGACTCGGCGGGAGTCGAACCCGCGTGTTCCGTAATTTTAATTTCAAGTCATTCACAAGTTTATTTGATTTTTGTCGAGCAGTTTCCATCTCAACCTGTCGTTTTAAAACCAACAAAAACGAGGTGATTAATCAACTGGTAAGTTAAACCCTCACCCATCCCAATTGATATGTTTTGGTGGCTATGAGACGCCGCTTACCACCCTGTTGCAGCATCTGCTCAAATTGGATAGAAGGTTCTGAGCAACCTCCCGACTACGCAGCTAAAGCTACAGCGTCGAAATTGTAATTGTTATTGGCAATTAATTTTTGAAACCACATTTTAAGTCTGTTGTTTCCTGAGACTACTTGCACTATTCATCTCCATTACAGAGTCGAAGCCATTTCGAGCCCTCAATACTTATAACATATTTATTCAGTTTTATCAACTGATTCTTCTGAAAAATAACCTTTTGTACCATATTTCTTTATCGCTTTTTTATATTCTACCATATTTAAGCCCAAATAACTTGCTGCACTAGCCTGAGTCCTACTTGCTGAAAATATCCATTTCAAAACAGCATCTTTAACTATTGGATGAAGAGATCTCCAGACTGGTAAGCCAAACTGTCTCCCATTTAATGTCTTTGTGGCAAGTTCTAATTTCAGTCCAATGACTTCTTCTAGTGACAACTGACTTAACATAACTTCAAAATCATCTGACGATCTATTTTCACGTCTGAGTTTCTTAGATAAACTATAGTGTTTATGAATGCCTTGTAATTTTCTTTGTTTTTTAAAACTCATTTTTATTTCTCAGAATCAAACAAATTAACTAAACTAAGTCAAAAACAACTGTCTAACTTAGAATGCCACCTTCCCTCCAAGGGTAGCATACTTTGATAGCTGTTTTCAAATTTATTTTAATATTTTTAAAATTAGAGAGGATTGACTTCTTCGTCTGAAATGCCTGGGGCTTCCAATTCATCAGCACTCAATTCTGACGCTTCTGGCTCTTTTCTCTTCTCATACTCAGGGTTCTCAGGCTCTGGAATGATGGCTTGAAGCTCACTCTCAAACTCATCAAAATAGAGTTGAGTGTTAGTGACTAAATAATCAGCATAGAGTTCTCTATCAGTTGGATCGTATAAAGTGCTGTATGTATTGATAACTACCTTCTCTATCTGCTTCATGCTAGTTAGAGCAGCGGCAGCACCAGTCTTGTCCTCGCCTTCAATAGAGAAATCATCAAGCTCTTTATCTTCTTCGCTGTCGTCTTCCACGCTTTGAAGTTCTTCTGATTTTTCTCTTCCGATGTCAAGTTTCTTTTCAGGATCAGGAAAGTCTTCAGAATCTGCAATTTTTACATCTATTTCTTCGTTCACACCATCGGCGATTGGCGCATCTACGCCGTCAGCAAGAGCATCTCCATCAGATTTGGCGTTGAAGTTAGTATCACCACGGAGAATAATATCTTTCAAGGCACTGATAATGTGTGCCCTGTAAGAGTCTCTTTGCTCTTTCTTCGAACGAAGCGCTTTATATCCACTCTCCAACTCGGGAATAACCTTCTTCAAGTCTCGGCGGAGATAAGAAATACCCGTTGACTCGTCGCCCTGTCCCTCTTCTTCTTTCAGAAGTTTCTGGATAATTTTGCGAAGTCTGGCTTCTTCAGACATCAATGCGGATTTCTTTTTCAGCTTACGCTCTTGGAGGATAGTTATCGCTCTTCTAATCTGTTCTCTTAATTTCTGTTCTTCAAGAAATTCTTGTCTATTGATTCTCATCCCGTAAATACTCCCATTTCTAATAAATAGTTTGTAACTTCCTCAACATCAACTTGTTCCCGTGCTATTTTGTACTTAGGTCCAACATTTCCAGATTTTCCAGTCTCGGGATCTTCTTCGTTAGTTCTATCGTCGGCATCTCTTCCGCTTGGATAGTTAGGATTCCAGCCTTGTCTGTCTTCTTCAAGCTCTTCTTCTTCTTCTCGAAATATCGTTGGCTTCTTCTTCCTTTTGCTTGAACCGGCTCCGCCTTCGGCAGCAGCGCCTATAGACATCTCTTCGATTGCCTCCTCAACGTCCACACCTTGTTCTACAACCCTCTCCAGTAAACTATAGATGTCCAAGCCCTCTCCTATTTTATCGAGGGCAGCAGGGTTCCTTACAGATGGAGCATTTGTATCTTCATCATAGTTTGGACGTTCGTGCTCCTCATAGTTTCCTCGACTTCCCAAGTCGTCCATTAAGTTCTGAATATCTTTTTCAGACTTTCTCCTGAGAACTTCCTCTGGTAGGTGGTAACTAAATTCTTTTATATCATTCTGGGCAACGGCGTCGCGCATGTGTGTCGCGCTAATTGGTTGCCCTGCATATTTGCTTCCTTCTGGATAAGAGTAGTCTCCGGCGGAAACCTTCACGGGCGGCTCCGTCACCGTTACTCCTTGCCTATGATACTTTCCGCCCGGCTGATGTCCTTTTGCAAATATTTGAGTCCTTCGATAATCATTATCTTTATCGCTCGATCCCATTGCAACAGCCATATTTCCCTGCTGTAATTCACTGGGATCAATATCTTGAACTAAATCATAAACATCTGACATTGGATTTTCGTATTCTCCGCCTTCCGGATTCTTCTTTGAAATCTTTAATTGACGAGGCTTTGCGCGAACAAACGTTACATCGTTTCCTTCTGTAATTCCATATTCTTTCCAAGTTCGAATGGATTCGTCATAACCTATCTCAATCTCGCCTTCGGAGTCGCTTCTCGACATATCGCCGATAATGATGGCGACTTTCTCAACCGATGGGTGATTGAGGTATGATTTTACGAGATTATAGTGTCCCTTGTGAGGTGGTTTGAAGCCGCCTGGAATGAGAACAAGGAATTTCTTGTCCTCGGGATTGCTCGGTTCATTTATCTCTGGTGGCATCTCCGAGTTTGACGGAGCGTTGAAAAATGTTTCTGCTTCGTTCATCTGTTGTTTCTTGATAGGAGGTAATCCCTTCTTTCCGAAAGAGAAGAGGGCAAGAAGGTGATGCATCGGTGTGAAGTTTCCTGTAAACTTGTAGACTCGATCACCTACTTGGAATACAAAACCTTCCACTGCCGTGCTGACATTATCGTGTCGCTTCAACTTCTTTAGTTGCTTACCTAAAACATCGTGAGCAATGTCTGCACCTTCGCCTTCATACTTCTGAAGTTCTCTTATAGCTACTTCGACTTCTTGTTTTAATCTTTCTGTCTCCGCTGTGTTGTCGAGAATGTAAGAACTCTCAACTGCTCTAAGAAGTTCTACGGAGAAGTCGTGAATAGCGTCCTCAATAGGAAATATAAAATCTTTTTTCAACTCTTCGGCGTGCTTTACGAGAGCGCTTATCTTCTTCTTTACTTCAGGCGGCATACCTTTAGTGATAGACGGAATGCCTATTGTTTTTCCGTTCTCGTCTTTTCTCTTTAGTATTCTGTCGATAACTCTCTGGCGAATGTCTCCGTGAAGATAACTTGCCTCTCCGTCGAGGTACTCTTTTAGTTTTCCTTCGAGAAACTCGTCGATAGTCATAGTTCCAGAGAAGCCTGCTTTGTTCATTCTGCTTAGAGCAATGCTTAAGTCGTGTCCGTCGGAAAGTTGGTTTAGCTTCAGTAGAGCGGTTCTGCGGACGGCGAAGGGTTCGTCTTGGAGAATCTCTTCGAATTTGTCAATTGCGTTGTCGAGAACGATAGCTCCTTGTGGATTCTCAACATCTTCCATTTTCTTTGTCTCTGCATTATATCTCTTGTGTCCAGTAGAGTGAAGTGAAAGAACATTAGCGTCGTAGTTTATCATCGTGCCCGCTGCTGGACCTTGTATCTCTGAACTATAAAAGATGTCGTGGTTCTCACCGAAGATTGCGGCGAGATCTCTTTCTTCGAGTGAATTCAATGCTTTGCTGTATGCTCGGAAAGAATCAAGATACGCTTTACGAACTTCATCTCCGCCTTTGAACTCCCTGTCTGCTAATGCTTGCCAGTTCATTCCGCCCTTGGACATATCGCCCTTGGATCGTGCGGCTTTTGGGACTCCATCGGAATAACCTAAGTAAATCTTGAATCCGTCAGTCTTCTCGGTTCCGACTAACTCGCCATTCGAAGCAGCAGTAAGTATCTTTTTTATCTTGTTGAACGACAGAGAAGTGTCGTCCCAGAGTTGCATCATTCCAGGCATTTGAGTCTCCTAACTAGTGAATATCTTCTTCCAGTAATGTAACTTGTTCCTCAAGGATTGCAACTCTTTCCTGTAGTTTTCTCATGTGTTTCTTTATCTCTTTGAGGTGTTGCTTTGCAACTGCCATTCGGCGTTGTTCAGTTTTTGTCCGAGGGCTAAACGAATTTAAAGTTTCACCCAATGCTTGAACATATTCTCGAATACCAATATCATTGGATTTCCCTTCTCCGAGATTATGAAAGAACTTTCTTGTTAGTGAATCTAAATCTATTGACACTGTTTTATTCCTCGACTTTTCTTGAACGAACTGGGCGTCTGACTGGTTTCACTGATTTCGCAGCAGCCTTGGCGACACGGGCAGCCTCGGCACGTTGTGCTTCTGCCACTTTGGCGGCTTCTGCTACTTTGGCGGCTTCTGCCACTTTAGCGGCTTCTGCCGCTGCTGCAGCATTCTCCGCTGCCTTCATTCTTAGCCATTTCTTTTTTGGTGATGCCATTATCTATCTCCTTCTGTTTTGTGAATAATATATTTTAGGCAGTTTTTCGCCAGAGCTTAAGCAAGCCCATTTACCTTGGGAAAGTTTCTCAATCATATATTGATATGCATCCTCTTGGTTTCGAAAGGGATCATATATTCTGCCCCCCTGATTATCGCTCCATATGACAATAAAATTGTCAAAGTTATCTACTTTGTCCACTTTTTAATGAGATTTTCGAATAAATTTCTTTGATACCATTGATCGTTTGATTCTTTAATCTCTGACCTACCAGTAAACTCAGCCCCCGCTTCGGCGTTGGCTCTTGCGCCATCGCTGTAGTCATCTCCAGCTTTGGAACAGCCCCAGTCAGGGGATGATGCATCTCCATTCCAAGTCCCGCCACGCTCTTCGCATTGGTCTATCATCTGATCCATCATTGGATGTCCATTTCCTTCGTCAAGCTCTTCCTCTTCGCCTTCACGGATTCTGTCTGCTGGAACATCACCGCGTGCTCTGTCTTCGTTGCCTTGGCGAATGCGTCGTTTCTCGTCAAGCTCTTCTGGAGGATGATCCATCTCGCGCTCTTCTCCGCCGACGCAGCCTTCGCCCTTTGTCCAAGTTCCGCCTCGTTCTTCGCACTTGGCTATCATCTGATCCATAAATCCCTCTTCAAGGTTGTTGTCGATCTTTTTGAAGTTTCCCTCTTTGATTCTTGTAGCGACTCTCTTAGCGACAGTTTCTACGATTTGTTTGTATTTATCCATTTGATTACCATCTCCTCTGGTTTGGTAGTAATTAGTTTCCTGTAGCTGAATTTTCACGGAATCTTCCCAATCTCGCATACAAAGATTGCCTTTTTCGAAGGCTTCACTCTCCATTTGTCTCATATGAGGATTAACTTGAGCATATCCGAGTTCAGTTCCTCCTGCTATTTCTGGGTTTAAGTCTCCACGGCAGTTCTGGGTGTGGTGTACCAATTCATGTGAAAGCGAGCGCAAAACATCTTTTGGGTGCCGATTATCGATATAAATAACGATTTCGGAGGTATCTGGGCTATAATAACCCGTTTTTCCGAGAACTTTTTGGGAATTTTGCTCATCTGAGTCAAAATAAATGTATGGAGGCTTATCAAACCCCATTCTCTTTTGTGCAAAAGGCAAAAGACTCTTCAGATATGAACCTAAATGCCCTAATGACTGGTTTGAACGATTTTTGACTGTTATTTTCATTAATTGTGATACCAAGCCTGGCTTAGACACTATAAATAGTGCCATATGTAGCTAATAAAACAAAAATACTCGTATTTTACAATCTTATAGAGGACAATGTTATCGTTCCGGAGGAGAATAGTTTCTTTTTTCCCCTATTCTCGATAAAACTTCAAGATTTACAACCAAAATCTCCTCTTCTCTATTTACTGACACAGACTTCCGAGAATTATCTCTTACTACATAAACTCTTGCCAATGCAACTTCCCTATTTCCCCTCTTTTTTAGATAAAGTTCTGAAATTATTCCGACTTTTTCACTCTTTTCTTTTCTCATATGACATAATCCAGTCCATTTTACCAGATCGCCGACGCTCAGGTTCTCCATCGCCCTTATTCCGAACGGCTCTTCGCTTAAAATCGTTTTTTTCAGGTTCACTGCTTTATTTTTCGTTTTTGACAATAATTTCTTTATTAATTTCTTTATTGTCTTTCTTTTCTTCACACCAACCTTCTCTTCTATCAATAAATAGCATTGAGAAAGTCGTTTTTTCAATCATATTGTCCAGCAACCAGAGAAATATAGCTCATAAGACATTTTGTCTTGTGTTTTTCATACCTTTCTTCATCAATTTCAACGCCAAGTCGATTGGCAAGTCGCTTTCCACGCTTCCAAGCTTCAAACTCCTCTTCTAAGAGGGAAATGCGATAGGCATCGGAGCAATTCTTGCGTCCGTCATGTCCACATTCAGCATGCGCTGGGAACTCTTCTGAGAATTTCTTCCAATTCTCGCGAATAAGGGCATGTCCACACTCATGAAGTAATGCAAACAACTTTTTCTCGATTCCGTTACGAGAGCAAATCCGAATTTCCCTAACATCCGAATAACATGAATCAGAATAATCGGGCGCCTCAAACACCTCATATCCTAAACGATTTACAGCATATTTCCATACATTGTAATAACCAGCGTGAAGCTCACTTCTATCAACCATGTCCTCTCCTTACATAGCTAATATAGCATAACTTCAACAGAGTTGTGTCAAGGAGATGTCAAAAATCCACAATATTATGGTTTTTATGCGATTTGACAAACTCAAGCAGAGCTTCTGGGCTTACTTTATTGATTTGCCCTGCTTTAAATTCTTCTAAACCATAATTTCCATTTTCATTAAAGGCATAGCAGCTATCCTGAGCTTTTTGATATTTTTCATCGTTGTGCCAATCTATTCTATAATACGCCCACCCGCTTTTATCAATTCGCTGACTTTTAACTGTCCCGACTCGTAAAAGTCCACTATATCCATTCCAAACAAGATCACCATTTTTGATTGAGCCCATGCCTTCTCCCTTTGCTGTTACCTATCCATTATAACACAAAATTATGAAAATCTTAAATTATTCCACCCTATTAACTTCAGTTGGATCAAAAAGAACGATAACGTCCGCGTTACTGAGAGAATAAAAGGCTCCCTTGTAGGAAGAATGAATATCTCTAAGCATTTCTGTCCATTCCATATCCTTCCTGAGTCCATATGTCGGATGACTATGTTTTTCAACATAATTCTCCGGATCATTCTTTAAATCGTATATTTCAGTTTCTGGAATTTCTGCTTTAAATAAGTTACCATTTACAATTGGTTCTTTATTTTCAGGATTCGTGTAAAAGAAAGATCTTGGATATCGACTTGTTTGCCAATCATTCTGTGAATAATAATTCCTGTTTGTAACAAAATATTTAGGATCCATAATAAAGGAATCTACATTTGCTACCTTCTTTGACCAAGTGAAGTGATATAGCTCTATCATCCCCCCGGTGGTGACATCAGATAGATTTGCCTCTACCATAAAGCTTCTAAAATTTGAAAATAATTCTTTCATTACTATAAATATAACTCAAAATGGATATTTGTCAATCTTTCTTTTTACCTTTTACTACGGCAAGCTCATCGCCCCAATGCCAAGTTGGTCCATAATCTGCATTTTGCCACAGAACTTTTACAAATACTTCTGGATACTCGATTCGATATGTTTGATAAGGTTTGATAGGCTCTTCAACATCGACAACAATGCCATATTCTTCAGCTTCTCCAGTATACGGAACCCAATCATAGTCCGAAACACTGACATATAACACTTTGATTCTTTTTACTAAATTGCCAACCTTAAACATCTACATTAAATAGATTGAGATGGTCTTCCGTGCTTTTTTGCTAAAATATCTTTTATTTGGTTGACGTTTTTCTCTAATTTTTCAATTTTATCATTTATTTTGTTCATTAACAATTCTAAATCGTCGGCAGAGAGCATGCCTACAATGGATTCTATTCCGGAGGAAGAGATGTCGTCTCCCTCGCAAAGAACATTGAGAAGTTCTTCCTTAATAATAAAGGAGAGATGTGATTTTGTGATATTCATTTTTTAAGCAAGTCTTTCAACTCAGCAGCAATCAACTCTGTAAGCTCAGCAGTATCAACATCTGCTGATGCATCTTCATGCACTTCTTCATGAGCGGGCTCATTAAGTCCAAGAGACTCTGCAACTTCTGACATAACATCGACAGCTTCGTTGTGCTCAAGTCCTGATAGCATATCTGTCATACTCTTTACGATTGAACATGGAGAAGCTTCCATTTCTGGTGCCATGGGCTCCATACCCATTGACAATTCTTCTTTGATAATTTCAACAAGTCTTTGTTTTGTAATATTCATTTAAGAGGTTCCTTATAGCGGTGGTGTTATAAATAGTTTAGTCTAAAGTGTTTTGACTTCTCGAATTAGTTTTCGGAGATAAGAAATGTTAAGAGTCTCGTTCATCCACTCGTCATCTTCTTCCTCGTCCTCTGGAAGTTCTGTCATTCCGTAACCAAGTTCTTCAAGCGTTTGAGAGAATATTTCCATCTCATCATCATCTACTTCAAAGAAGTCTGAAAAACCGTCGTATTCCCACTCTTCTTGATTCCTTGGCAGATAATATGCGAGGAAGTGAGAGGCAGGGATTCTTCCCTTGTATCCGTATATTCCAAACTCTCGTGAAAGGGACAGACTGTCTCCCTCCATCTTAGAATACTTGCTTTGATTGTCTCGAAGCTTTGAACATATGTAATCATAGCAACCTGTATCACCTGCGCCAATGTCAATATCGTAGTCGGGAATAATAAGATTCTTATCTGGTACTGTCAGTTCTATAACTACGGGAAGTCCTCCGATTTTTCTTGCTGTATGTTTTGCGTGCATCAGTGCTTCATCTTTTCGAGAGGAGAAAAACACTGCCTCTGGATGCGAAATTCCTTCGTAGTTTGTCTCTTCTTTGTCTGGAACTAATCCAAATCGCATAAGACTCTGGATGTAGTTGGTAGATGTTCCGTGATAAACTCTTTTTGGAATCTCGCCCTTAATCGCCCACTTAGAGACATACTCATCTTCATCTTCATCGTGCGTGCCATAGCCTACGGATGATAGCCCTAATTCTTTCACTACCTTCTTCACGAGAATTGATGATTGCGGATCAAATTTAAAACCTCCAAGACCATGTAGAAAAAGAGAATCATTGTCGTCAACCGTTCCAATCAAGACATCACTGCGAGATTCTAAATCGTCAGTCAAGTCATAAAAATCATCCCAATCGCTGTCTATCTTCAGAACTCTGTTCATTTCACTATGAACTTCTTCACTTGGACTGTCGCCAAATCTCCAAATGTATTTTCTGAACGCTACTATATAATTCCCGTCTTTATCTCCACGGACAATCATTTCATTGAGAGATGATTTCACTTCCTTGATAATATTACGGAGAGACTGCTCGTTCAAGGACAACTCAGTGTTAAAAATAGATGACATCAGGTTCAAGCTCTTTTGGTTTTGCTTCTCAAGCTTGGAAAGCTTGCCCTCTCCGTCAACTCCCTTCTTCGCCATCATCTTCCTTTTCTTATCTATCGTTCCATTGAGCTTTGCCTCAAAGACGGACAGCACATTACTAAGCAGTTCTCTCTTCGAGAATCCATCTACATTGGACTCCAACGTCTCCGCTAAACCAACGATGCCTTTCCCAATATCGGACAGCCTGACGGCATCCTCGTCCCATCCGGAATGTCGTTGCAATGTTGGCGAGACTTCAAAGTCATCTGAGCCAATAATATATCCAGCGATGTCCAATAAGAAATTCTGAGGATCTGTAGAGACGGAGTTGATAACGACATCTTTACGAACTCGGGAACTAACCCGCTCTCCTCCTCTCGTTCTGGACAAGACACCTTCTGTCCCAATTGTAAGGACGAGTGCTTCTCCGAGGGCAGCATAGAGGTTTCCCGTGATGTACCCCTTTAGCCCTCGCTCAGAACCATATCGAGATGTCATCCAGTTTGAATACTTAGGATATGTGACAATGGCATCAACCTGAACATGTTCGCCAGAAGGCAACTCAACGACTATCATTGGTTGGCTAACTGCCTTAACTTCTTTCGGAGACTCCGGAGAGTCAAAGAAATCCTGCATCAACTGTCCATACTCTCTCTTAACTCGATTCTCTTCCTTTCTACGCTCAGTATCATCACCGTCGAACGATTCGGGAAACGGATACTGAACGAGATAATCAATGTCTCCATAATGCACATCCGACGTTCCATATGCCTGCTCAAGCTCGTCAGGTGTCGCTGTAGCGTCTTGCTCGAAATGCGAGGTGGAGCCGACTGCCTTTATTGGCTGGACGGGTTCTAATCCCTGTGAGGATAGTGACTTGTTCCAAGCGGAGATTGCTTGCAAATACACTTCGTTTGCCTGAGAGACGACTTTCGGTGTAAGCTTTGTTCCGCTTGTTAATTCTGGTGCAAGTAGTCCGCCCATTATGACATTATCTCTTCAAGTAGGAGTTTCATCACTCTCCTTCTTTGTCAAATAAACTGGCACCCTATCAATGCCCAGTCTATTAATCGCCTCTAAACGATGGTGCCCATCTAATACATAGTAGAATGGCTCTGCTTGTCCACTCTTTTCCATCGACTTACCAGCCAAACGATATGGATTAACGGGCTTTTGATTGCAGACTTCTATGGGATTAAAATTCCCCTGCTGTATCTGTTGCATCTTTTCTGCGACTGCTTGCTCTACATCGTACCCTTCGTCGTGTTTGCCGTGTCCCAATTCCTCTGCGGGAAGAAGTTGAGCAGCATTAACATAAAATACATTTTCATTTAAATATCCTCGCCAATTTTCAAGTAGCAACTTCATTGATCTTCTCCCTATAGCATATATAGTTTTCGCTCGTCAATATAGACAGCTTATTGATAGACTTATTGGGTAATATCTTCCGCGTATTTTACCTTTCTTGCTCTGATCTTAATTTCTGGGTATTGCGCGGATAAAGAGTTGATAGCCTCCACATTCTTTCCGGAATCATCAAAAAACAACACATCTGTGGCTCCTTGCTCTATTCGATCGGCTATCCATGCTGCTTTAGCTTTAGGATCTGAATCTGCTAAAAGCTCGAATGTAATTTTCGAAGTATCAAGCCCAATGCTCTCAAGATAATCCCGAATCGCGCCCTCTGCCCCGGCGGCCCTCGCCGTCAAGATAGCAATCTCTCGCCCCTCTGTGCCTGCATTGACTGCATTGCGAACAATGTTGGTAATTTGTTTAATTTCTCTTGGGTTAATCACTTCATCAAACTCTGAAAAGTCATAATCATAGTCTGGGTTAAAATCGTGCGTTGCGTATTCGGCTGGTGTCATTGTGATCCTATCACCAGTGTCGGTTGTGATGTGAATATTCGAATCGGATTTTGCTATTGTATCATCAAAATCAAAGACACGGAGCTTTGACTCATTTAAGAACTCTCGCCAATTTTCAAGTAGGAGTTTCATTCTGTTCATCCGAGAACCTTCTTAAATACTTCTGGAGTTTCTGGATTATCTAAATCTAATATTCTTGCTGAGATGTTCTCAACATTCTCATCTATTGCCTTTTGAAGACGATGGTTTCCGTCTAAGACAAACTGGTATTTCCCTCCGAATTTTACTACTATAATCGGAAATTCTAGACTTGCGGCGGCGACTCTTTCTGCGCCAGCAGTAGGTAGAGGTGGTAATTGTCGCGAGAGTTCTAAAACATTAATATCAATAGTATCCTCTCCCAGATAATCAATCACATCTCCGATTGTAACCTCGTCCTCATCGTTTTTCCACGATGTATCGCGCCAATCTTCTGTTATATACTTCCGCCAATTTTCAAGTAGGAGTTTCATAATACTATAAATAGTCCGCAATATGAGACTTAGCGGGTTTTGTTGCGAATGAGGAATGGTGGAGGTGACAGGAATCGAACCTGCGACCCTCGCGTTGCAAACGCGATGCTCTCCCAATTGAGCTACACCCCCACAATTCCTATATTCGCAATTTCAAAGATTCACCTATAAGTAGTTGTTCATTTCGTTGTCCACTTGGAATTCGTAACGATAAGACAACCCGCGTTCGAAAAAAATTGATAGTGACACCCGAAATTATTTTCTCTCACAACCTTCCTCACAATTTCTTGCATCTGCTCAGACTTGCCAGTGATGATTCGAACCGGCAGAGAGTGGGAAAATATGAAGTTAAACACAATTCTTTCGGCATGCTCATGCGGCACGCGATGTAAGTCCAGTTCGCCCAAAATTCTTATTCACCAAAATTATTTTTATCACTAATCAGACGGAATTCCCAGAAAAGAGAGTATATCCCCCAATACACATTATAATAAGCGGCAATTGAGACTACGCTTGCTCTAACGAATCTCCCAATACCCTTCGCTAAACTAAGTGAGCTATTGAGAATAGACTTCATTTCGAATGCTTGTCTGCAACGGATTGGCTTGCCCAAGCATGGGGCTTAATCCTATATTCGAACCCAGATGCCTTAGCATAACCAGTAAGCATCTCAGCGAGCTTGCTCGTGCCATTACCAGCGTTGGCAGGGGATATGTCCAAGTGAATCTCTATCTTCGCACTCGGAATACCCGCATCTTCAGACACAAGCAACGCCAACTCAATTGAGTCTTGCACTTCACGGAGGATTCGTTGGACAAGGGTATTAAACACTTTCCTTTCAAGATAGACGCGACGGAAGAAATAATTCCCTCCCCGTTGTCCATCTGCTCCATGTAGGCAAATCGCGGTAGCAAAAACACACCTCTTCTTCTCGATATAGCTATCAGTACCGATATATACCGAGCCTCCACGTGAAGTATGCTGCTTGACTTCTCTCACAATGCTTTGATAAAGAATTCTATCCCCATCGCCAGTGTGCCAATTGTCTCCGTATTTCTCGTCGTTTGCATTATCGTTCGTGCGCGGTGAACTAAGATTGACGAAATTGTCGGGAAACTTGGACTTTGGAGCCATTAATTATATCCTATGTCCAGAACTTCTTCACAGGGAATTAAGATAAAAGTGCTCATTGTACGCACAAGTAACCTTCCAAACTCGTCAGGCGCCCCAGGGATAACGACAACTTCCGATCCTCGCTCAGTCTTTATGAACTTTTTCGTAGTTGGTTCATAGAACCAAGCGGGACCGGAGCCGGAAATCACTTGATATGTGGATGGTTTTATGTTTTTTACAAGTCTTTCCAGTTCTTTGACATAAGAGGAAACAAAAGAGCTATGGAAGTCAATCTTAATATTAGGAGGAACAGTCTTTCTATCCGAATAGGGATAACTATCATAGTTCTCTCCATAATCATAACAATAGTCAAGCATTTCTTCCAATTGCTCTTTCGTTAAATCACTCTCGTCAAAGAAGTCGATTTCGTTATCAGGGTATTTTTTATATTTGGACATAATGATTACAACTCCCAAATCGGAATAACGTTATTCCTCAAAGTAATTATACACCAAAATGCCAATATTATAAAATATCTTGACAAACCTGGAAATCTCGCCCTGCTACTCCCCGGCTGGAAGCTCTTCCATTCCAATGCTGAAATAGTCACGGCTGCTGTCAGACGCACCAGACTTTGCTTCTGGGTGCCAACCCGGACGGCGATCAAACAAAGCATCGGGCTGCATAAGACTACCTGACACATAGGGCGTCATAGCCTCTAATTGGCTGCTGGCTCGTCGCTGGGAAATAACGACGGCTTCTGCCTGCCCACATTCCAAGCAAGTGCTGTAGCCCAAAGCTAAGCGCTTATCTGAATACTCTTCTTCACATAAAATACAATCTGCCATTTTTTACTCTCTCTTGTTGTGTTAACTGTTAACTTTATTAAATCGAACTGTGGGATAGGATTTCTAAGGATCTCGCGCCAAACAACCTTTTCACACCCGGTGCAATTCCGGTAATACAAAATACTCGATACTGTCTAACCACATATGGATCCCTCACTGCAACATCTATCCATTCTTGAGCTTCTGGACACCATGATACTATCTCGCATCCCAATACCACTCCGACACCTGTTGCTCTAAGTACTCCGTCTCCATAATGGAAGTTCTCATATTCGTAGAATTTTACTAAGTCACCTTTCTTAAAGGTTTCCTCTTTGCTGTTCCAATCATTCCAACTTGACATGGGTTCACTGAACCCTCCCTTATGTTAGAATTAGTTGACAGAACAGGCAACCTATTGTTTTTTGTTAATTTATTTTGGATTCTCGGAATCTTCTACCTCAATCTCATCACCGTTAAGCTCACTGGAACTGGACTCACTGGAACTGGACTCATTATTATCATCGTTGTCCTCCGATGCCTTTTCAATCTCTCCAAGGATACTTTTGATGTAGACACTCGGACTCATTGCATAGATGGCGTTCTGAGCAGCCTCTGAGGCTTTGCGGATATTCTTCACATGGGATCTCACATCTCTCTCATTCCAACCCCGACTTGCAAAGGCTGCGATAACACCATCTTCCCATCGTCTCCGAGCTTGGTTAAAGGACTTGCGAGCACGGGCTGCTGATTGTCGTCGTTGCTTATGGTTCATAGGTGGTATCCTTTATTGACGTAGTAATGTATCACGGTATGTAGGAACTGTCAAGTGTTTATTTTCAATATCTGAGAAATATTTTGGCGCAATTTTCGAGGGGTTGGAGTTTTGGGATTTTTCGTGGTGTGTAGCGTGTAGTTAATCGCTCTCACACCCCCCTACGTTCCCGTGGCACATACCTCCGGGGTACTGGGGGGGAGGGGGCTGCCCCCCTTCCTCTGTCTTGCTACACCTTTAATGTATCACACCCTTCCTGCTCTGTCAACTGTTATCTTGTCAAGTAGTTGTCAAGTGTGTGTTACCTTCTGTGTTACTTAAGACCTAAGCTTAGTGTTCTTTGTATTGGTGTAACGCACTGTGTGTTTTGCTTTTATTTAATTTAAGTCTCGCGAATAAACCATCTATCTTATGCATGCTTCATGTCGCGTTCAAGTGCGACGGTACGCTTGCACCAGTGATCAGGGATGAAGACTATCCATTGCTCCACGCCCTCCGAGGCGACGATGGTTCCTTCTTTGACTCCGTGAAGCTTGGTGCGTACTTTGACTTTGTTTCCGATTGCGAACATTATGTACTTCCTTGTTGATTAATAACTTCATCTATAATATAGCATATCATTGACTGGTTGTCTACTGAGATATGTCAAGTAATTGTAAAGTGTTTTTAATGCGAGATGCTTTGCATTGAGTGTTTTGTCTTTATTCTTTTTGAGTCTCGCGAACATTCTCTCTTTCCCTATCCTCCCACAGAACTAAATTATCACTCCAGATAGTCTTCTCCTTGCCGTTTAAGATAACTTTCCAAGGGTATAATCCTGTAAGCACTCCAGAGTATCCCTTCTTTAACAAGAGGACAGGTGCGTTGTTCTCCGTCAAGCAGCATGCCAAGTCGCCTGGTTTCATCCTTCCCTCTCTTCAGAAAAGATTTCGTATAGCGAGCGGACTTCCTTGCGTAAGCTGCCCAGCCCCAGTCGTGCTTCCCAAGCGTTAATTACCTCTACACCCTCTTCGACAGTTGAATACCGTGTTGCCTCTAACTCAACCACTGAGCGCCCGTCAGCGAGCGTATAGAAGGACACGTCGCAATCGTCAGTCTGCCAGATCCAAGCTTCCTTGAATACGGAGAACGCTTTGCGATAGCCTTGTAGCGAGAGAAATACTCTTACGGATTCGTCATCGTTACCTGTTACATTTACGTTTACTTCCGTTCGGATAACGTTACTCTTTGTGTTAGTGTTCTCTTTACGCTTTATGGTTAGTTCGTAAACGGAGTTAGATTTACGGAACCGAACGAACTCTCCTAACGTTACACTCTCGTCCGTAACGTAGTAATCGTCGCAGGACACGACGTAAAGCGGACTTGTGAGAGGACTGTGCTCAGCCAGCGCCTTGGTAAGCGGAGCCTTGTGATAGTCGGCTGCCCAGTACTTGAACTCGACTTCGGTGTTCGGGACGATTGAGGATTGGTTGCTCATGGTTTAAGCGCACGTGAAGTACAGGATAGCCTCTGAGATTAGCAAAGAGACTGGAAGGCTTAGTGCCATAAGGGCGCATAGCTTAATGTCGGTGTCTTGGATCATTTTGATTCTCCTTAATTATTCACCTATAATATAGCATGGGTTGGCTTGGGTTGCAAGGGGAATATGTTAACTAATTGTCAATTCGAGTATGTCAACTTTGTGCAAAATGTGCTCTTAGGGGGTTGACAAGGCTATATACCCTGTGGGCTTGACAGAGTGCTCAGGTTGAGGTATTATGTCAAGTGGTATTCTCCCCCCATTGGATTAGAAAACGGTTATTTCCCCAGTCCACGAAGAAATCTTTGAATTTACTACCAAGCCAAAGGGCTCCTTCCCCACTTCACTCCAAACCACTCCCTTTTGTACCACTCCGTCCCCCTCTCCTATTATACTGTGAGCCTTGTTAGCTCTTA
>Ga0208299_1000533_pt1 | contig 34744 bp, 29 predicted proteins | sample 15_taG_FD_184089 | JGI IMG/M metagenome (GOLD analysis project Ga0208299, IMG submission 184089) | Marine viral communities from the Subarctic Pacific Ocean - 15_ETSP_OMZ_AT15312 metaG (SPAdes) (version 2) | ecosystem: Environmental > Aquatic > Marine > Oceanic | place: Pacific Ocean | collected...
GATAACAAAAGGGCCAATAGAGATAACGTTTGTTGAACCAAATTCATCAACCAAAACAGAACCGAATCTAACAGATAGCTCTAATTTAAGTGCTTATGCTACTTCATCACTTCCGTTTTTTGATGATATAGACACATACAATAGTGGCAGCGGTAGAAACAGATTACTCATTCCTTCAAGCTATCTTGTTAAAAATACAACTCTTTTATCTTCAAATGCTCTTTTGGATTTTAGCTTTGACCCATCGGACTTATCATAATGTCTGACATAACAATAAAAGATACAAAAAAATTAGTATACCTTACAAACACTGATAAGATCACAAATGATATAACATCTATTGTCATACCACATGACTTTGCCGTCGGTTTTACCGGAGTACCAAAAAAGATTATTATTACAGGTGATTCTTTATTCTATGGAGATGCTCGTTTTGAGTCAAATCTATATAGCAGAATGATAGTAAATTCAAATACTGTAAAATATGACAATACTATTAAAAGCGATACAAACGCAATGTTAGTAGGACCTGTAACTGTTGCTCCCGGTGTGGTTCTTACAGTTGAACCAGGTGCAGTATTAAAAATAATATAGGCAACAAAAATGAGTGAATTAAAAGTAAATAAAATAAGTGCAAACGACGGAATTTCTGCTATTGAAGTTTCAAATAAAATAGGGATAGGAACGTCTTCTCCAAAAGGAGTCTTAGATATCGACGGAACAAACATAACAGGGATTCCTGGAATTCACCTGTCAAGCTTTTCAGGTACAGAGCTTGATATTGCAGTTGCAGATGGTGAATCTTTACAAATAGGCTCCTGGGACAGCTCTACAGACGATGCTACTTTAAACATGATAATAGACAATGACGGACAAGTCGGTATCGGAACTGATACACCTGTGGCTCCTATTCACATCTCACGTGATGATAATACATCTACTATAATAATTGAAGACAATCATCCGACCACAGGAGGTCCAGACTTAAGATTTTGGAAAACACGCTCGGGGTACCCGACCACAGCTGATGATTATATAGGAAGTATTTTATATTATGATGATCTTGGAGCAACTAACGTTGCTGCCATTTCTGTACAAACAGGACCTGATGGTGCTGGGTCTAGTATGATAAAATTACGAACAAAGAGATCCGGCGACTCAATCGCAACTCGATTGACAGTTACTCAAGGTGGAAATATCGGAATAGGAACTGATACACCATATTCACTTCTCTCAATCAAAGCACCTGATGAAGTAACAGACAAGTATGATGGAATACATTTTCAAACAACAAGTGGCACGGATGAAAATGACTGGTATATTTATCCATGGTACCCAACAGGAGGGTCAGCCTCATCCGACAATGTCAATCTCGCATTCGCAAACGATACTGACGTAGCGGGCTTTCTAGATGACAAACTCGACAACACATCATTAAACTTTACAGGACAACATAGATGCCTCCCAGATATTACAAGCACATTAAAAGACACACAAGAAAAAATAGGCCTAATAGTTGTATCATCTGGTAATTACAACAACCCAGAAACAGATGAACTAGTAACGATAAATGAAGCTATACCAACTATATTGTTAAGCACGTCAAGAAATCAAAAAACAGCATTCGGAATAATTTCAAAAGAAGAAGATAAAAACGAAAATCGTGTATATTCGCACGGAATATTTCACACTGTATCTCAAAGAAAAAATGAAGACGACGTCAGAATGTATATCAACTCTCTTGGCGAAGGTGCTATTTGGGTATCAAACATCAATGGAGATTTAGAAAATGGAGACTACATAACAACATGTGAAATTCCAGGGCATGGTATGAAACAAGACGACGACTTGTTGCACAACTACACTGTCGCCAAAATAACACAAGACTGCACATTTGATCTAGATGCTGAAAATTATATATGTGAAGAGATCCAACACGGCGGACAAGCATACAAACGAGCATTCGTCGGTTGCACATACCATTGTGGCTAAAATCAGCACAACAAAAAAAATTAAAAACAATATTTAATAATATACAGAGACGATAATGGCCGGAATATTAGACAATAAAAAACGAATAATGGATACAATCGTTACCCAAGAGGGCAGAAGACAACTCTCCTCAGGTAACTTTAAGATCAAATATGCATCATTCACAGACGGAAATGTATTCTACGAGGAAGACTTACTAACTGGTACAACAGACGCAACTCTACGGATCCCATTCGAGGCAGTCAACAAATTCCAAGATAATATTGTGTTCGAAACAGACGACAGTGGCAACCTTTTAAGCTTCCAGGGAACAGACGTAGAGTTAAACCCAGATGGTTCAGTAGTATCACTGACGTCTACTTATCCAAATGATACAAGAATATACAATGGAAAAGTCGTTGTCGAAGTAAAAGGGCAGACACCCACCGGGTTAGACTATTTTTATTATTATGATGAGACTACAGAAAAAATAGTATACTGGGTGTATGGATACGCAAACGATTCAGTCTGCTGGCAGTCGGCAATATCAGACTATGTGAACAACTCTAATGGCGATGGAACATGGGATTGGACCGTTGATGATGAAACAGAAGACCCAGACGGCTACGGATGGTTCCTAACAGACAGCACATACGCATGGCCCACGTCTGCAGATAAGATAGATATTCTTTCTACTGAAAATTTTATAACAAATACTATTTCTTCAAGAAGTGTAGTCACAGATAGTGAAGGGTTCTCGTCGGCTGTAGATAGTATAACGGCGGCGTCTTTTGAAAGCTTTAATCAACAGAACTTTATAACAACAAGAGACAAAAGAAACAATATTGACTTTAGTATATCACAAAGCAAAGATGAGTTTACTTATACAATAGATTCTGGTTATGACAATGAAATAGTTGATATGATTAGTCTTAATTCATTACCTTCATTTATTAACGACAAGAAGTTTGCAAACGTTCCAAATTTTAAGTTTTTGCCCCCTGTAAACAAAAACGATAAAACTCCGAACGGAATTTATGCTAATCTTAACGAATCTAAAGAACTTAATAGTGCAGTCTTAGACGAAATAATTGGAAATAGTCAGTCTTTAGATTTAAATATAAATTCAACACGTGATGGAAACAATTTTCTCATACAAGTGTTTGAAAAAGGAGATAGTTCAAAGAAAATTGCCAAACTAGACATGATCGACGCCGGAGAATTCTATATAGATGGAGTCTACAAGAAGATCGTGTTTTTAGGAAAGTCAATTATAGATTCATATAATCAACCTACTTTTGTTAATATATTTACACTTGAGATAGAAAAATGATTGACATAAACAAGATAAGCAAAACTGAAATCATAAACAGTGATAAAACAAAAACAACTAGAAAAACAAATAGAGTAGAAAACAAAAATAGACAAAAAAGCTATGATTTTGACCCTGTTAACGATCTAAACGTGAAGCTTGATAAAAGTGGAATGTATTTTTGTATATCTATAAATTCAAATATTTCTAAAATGCTTAGAAACAAGATACAAAATATACGAATTATTATATCATATGATTATATCAATAAAATATCACCATTGTATGTAAAAGAAAATATAATTGATGATTTTTATTTTAATGTAGATGATTATTATGATTTGAGTAAACGAAACGAAATAGTAAAGACAGGAGTTTTAAAATATTCGTCTTTGATAAATAATTCTGGCACTACTTTAAAATATTCATCAAATAGAGATGCGCTCACTAAGCTTGTAATAACAAAGAAAAGTGATCTAGGAGGTGTGTTTGAAAGCACATCAGGCTCTATAAACAAATATTTCGACATGATTAGACAAAAAGACGCTAAGTCGTTAATAAACATAACTAAATCTACTGTTTTAATGACACACAAAATAAATAAAAAAATCGATACAAACAAGAAAGTATACATAAAAATAATTGAACGTTCCGAAGCAAAAAGTTATAACAACACTTCAACAAGAAGATTAATAAACTTTTCTATAAACGACTATAATATTGACAGTTTCATGAACATACAAAAAAACTTTGAAAACGAATACTTTGAGACAAACAACACGCTCTCGTCAGTTGGTGTAATAAACAAATTAAAAACAACACATGAAATATCAATATCAAATGAAGCGGGCGAAAATTTTAAAATTTATAAAAAAAATAGTTTAAAAAATAAATTTAAAAACGTAAAAAACGGACGAACATCATTGTCAAAAAATATGACAGTTTCAATAAACAGTTCTACACCATCAATATATAGAGTAATTGACGATAAAAATAAAATATCTGATACATTTGTAGGTGATGTATACGATAGTTTTTATAATTCAAAACCAGAGGTTTCTGCTTTTTCGTTAGAGGGATCAATAATGTTGGTTGTAAAAAACGTCCCACATGATTATTTGTCACGCATAGTGTATAGAACAGAAGAGATGAATAAGTCGACTAATAAAGTAATTGAAGTTGTTGACTCTTCAAATTTTGGTGACTTAGATAGCAAATTTCAATTAATAGAAGATTACAACGTAGGTGATAATAAATCTTATAAATATCAAGTTAAATTTATATGTAAAGAAAGTGACACAGTTATTACAAATGAATCAAACCTACAAAAATTCATAAAAACAACAGGAGCTTATTCACTTGATAGTGATATAGTTACATCTGAAAATGGAACAAATATAACTTTTACTACTACGGTCCCATCTGCAGATTCAAAAATGTTGTTCGACAATATAAAAGAAAGTTTTCCGGATATATCAGATGAATATACTTCTAACTTAGTAGAAAGCTATACAAACTTATCATTTGTAAAATTAATGGCTTATGAAAAAAATTCTGGTAATATAAGCGTAATAGATATAAAAGGAGCATCAGACAACAAAGTAGAGTTCAATATTACTGGAAAGTTTTCTGAAACAAATGAGTTTGTATTTTTTGGTGAAATGTTCTCAAACGGTCTATTTTCTTCATTACAACTTATAAATTCTGCAGCTCGATACGAAAAAGGAACAAATGATCACATACCTTCTGCAGCAGTTTCAAAAGTAATATTAAATACAGAGCTTGAAAATTTCGTGTCAAAGTTTACAAGTTATTCATCTATGAATGAAGGCACACTAACGTATGGAAAAGCACTTTCTGATCTTCCAGGTTCAGTAGTTGAATCATTTAAAACCGGGGTTATAAAAGTAGTAGAGCAAGATCAAAAAAACAGCACTAACACTTCTAGACTAAGAATAGAAAAAAACATATCTATTGTAAATAGAAATGTTCCATATCTTGAAATAACTATTGACAATGAAAATGTAGAATCTATTTTAATAGCAACATCATCGTCGACGGGTATAAACTACAGAGTTGAAAAAGGGCTCATAGATGACACTGATAGAAAAGTTACTTTTTTTGATTATAAAGCACAGTACGATTTTATAGATGAAATAATAGACTATTTTATAATTCCAGTGTATAATAATTATATTGTAAAAAGCGCTATAAAAGTAGGAACAGTAGTCTGCTCAAAAGACAATTTTAGGAGTATTTAGATGGATTATACAGCAAGCAAACAAACAGAAAGTGATAAAATTGTTACTAGTGAAAACCTTAATACAACGCGAAATATTTCTAGTAATCTACACAACATAGAATTAGGAGTTGAACTAATTGCTATTACTGATGTTTATCCATTAAAGATAAAATCAAATAATACAAAAATAGATACAGAATACTTTGAATTAATTAAGCTTAAGCGAGCGTTTTTTGACAAAATAATAAGATATGGCGAAGGATCACTAAAATGAGCCCTACATCAATACAACCAAGCATTATACATATATCGTCTATTATTTTAGAGCTAACAACAAACAGAAACACTGTAAAAGACTACATAGAGGCTAATACACTTGACGATTTTAAAGAAAACTATGAAATAACCAAAGACAACATAAGAACAGTTCTAGAAGATGCACGCCTTCTACGAGAACAAATAAATAAATACACAAATGAAGAAATATTAAAGGAAGAAACGTTTTTTATAGAAAGTATAAACTATAATACAATGGCACGCGACTATTTGGGATCGCCCTCTGAAATTAAAATATTTAATACAGATGGAAATAATAAAAACTTAAAGGAACATCTACTAACAACTATTTCATCTTTAAGCGACCACGCACAAGGTATGGTAGACAGCGCTGCAAATTTTACAAATAATAATAATGAAAATTTAAAAAATATAGTAGAAAACGTCAGTGATGTCTTTGTATTGAAAACTGTATATGGAACAGAGACATCTCAAACGATAAACGGATTGTTAGAAGCAAATGAACTTATAACAAGTGAAGACGAACAGCATTTACCTGATAATATAACAGAGTTTGTATTAACGTCAATTATTGAAAAATTGGAAGGCATAAATACAGACAAAATATCAAACACCATATCGGTTTTAGAGAAAATAATTGATTTTTCTGATGATAAGTCTTCTAGCGATACAGCAAATTTTTATAAACAACAAATAGAAGAGTCTATGTCATCATTACTGACGGGCGTTAATACATTAATGACATCAGACAATATCGCATTATTTTCGTTTATGCTTGATAGATCGCTTTATAAACAAGAAGTTTTTGATGGACTTTTTTCAAGCGGTGACATCACTAAATCAACAGCAGATGAACTTAAAGATTTTTCAACAGAATTAGAGGAACAATATGAAAAATATCGAGATGGTGGCACGAAAAAAAAGTGGAGCTCGCTTGAATCTATGGCAAAACAACACAATAGAATAGTCCTAGAATACAACGCATCAGATAAACACGCGTTCAGTGATACTGAATATCTAAGAACAAATAAAATAAATCAACAAGAATATTTAGATGTAATAAATGAATTCAAATCATCACTACCATCTAACATTTCAGATCTTGAGTACAATATATATATTTATGCACTCGTTCAGCTTCTCACAGATCGTGGACCTGATATTATTACGTATGATCCGGAAGCAATTAGACTAAACAACGCCACCAAACATGTAGCAAAGAATTACGGAGCTTACGGACTCTGGGATACCTACAACGACGATGGCGCATTTAAATATAGAGCAGACCAAGGTGTCGGTGATTCCCCTACTGATGTTATAGAGATACAAATAGATTCCGTTGACGGACTTGCCGACGAATTTTCAAAAGTTTTTGTAAACGGTGAAGAAAAAACTCAAGAACAAACCGATCCTGACGAAGACAATTATTTTATTTCAATATTTAAACATTCCTCACCTCTCGATCATTATTTAAATGACGCAGTATCAGGAGTTTTTCCAATTTATCTTGCCATGAAAGCGCTCGCCGAATTATCAAATAGATGCAAATTGCTCAGAGATTTTTTAGCTGAAATAGATAACGTTGATGCAGAAAGCATCGGAAAAGCATTCGGCGGAGATTTTATAGGCATACTTAACAATGGAGATATTAACATAGCGCTTTCTGTTAAAGAATATTATGACTTGCTTCAACCCGTCGATTATCCACTAATACTAAAAAGGTTTCAACCACTGTCATCAAAAGAAGAGGTTGCTCTGAATGCTTTATTTAAAGAAGAAGAGTTATTACAAGACAATATTGATGAACAGATAAAAATATTTTCACTTGGGCTAACAAGAGAATCAATTGGTACAGTTTATGCGCCAAAACATATAACAGTAAAAATAGAAAAACAAGATACATTGTATCCCGATATAACATTCGAACCATATATTTTTGATATTGATATTTTAAACTTTCCAGTATTTAACGGATATAGTTTTTTCTCAACAAAAATAATAGAAGAAGAATTATCAGAGACGCTATTAGATACAGGAAAAATATCACAAACAAGTTTCAACAGTTTTAAAGAGTTTGTAAAAAATGGAATGCATTTCTTAAATTTTGACGACATAAACGAAAGCACTTCTGAAAAAACTATAGAACCGATGACGTTTGATGAAATTATAAATTCTTCATTTAATGAAGATCAGAGAGAAGATACAGAAATTAAACTGTTAAATGCAGCTAAAAGTAAAGTTCTCGGTATTTATCTAAAATCACTATTGGGAACAGAGTTCAAAGGAAATGATTTCGGTCATTCACTAACGAATACAGACGACGATGAGACTACGTGGTACGACGAAAATGCCCTTGAAAACATAAAAAAAATCACTACTCTACACGATTCTGAAACTGAGATAGGAAAAAGATATAAAGACATTATGTTGTTTAATTCAACTATTTTGAACAACAAAAAAACTGTAAGCGACGTCGTAGGGCTTCACGATATTTTATATACATATCACATTATGGTAAACGTTGACGAAGACTTCCCGATCAAGAACAACCCATATATCAATTACAAAACTTCTAAAGCATTGCGACAATATAAGTTTGACGTAACTTCATCATTTGTTTCTTCTATACAATCAACTATTGAAGAAGACGTCTACGCGGGCGATTATGCAGGAGAGGATGATCAATGAGTGAAGAAAATAGAGATATTACAAAATTACTATTAATTGATGAAATCGATAGTGGTACGAAGTCTGAAAACTATAAAATAGACTTTGTTTACAATTATTTTGAAAAAACTGAACGCGAATTTATAGAAAAAAAATACTCTAGTCCGTTTTTTGGTCTTCCGCTAGAGCGCATACCAAGGTATATAAAAATAGACTTTGACAGACACATTGAGATAGAAAATTACGATATATTAACCGAAGAAGAAAACGAATTAAGCGAAATAATAGATTCTGTAAACCATAAAGATTTAAAAGATACAATTTTAACAGATGAAACATTGCACGAAGACAAAATATCTTCAGAAAACTATTTTAATTTAAGGTTCCAAGATAAAGAAACGTCTGTAGGTTTTTATAGTGCTGTCAATAGTGAGGTTTTTTCAACATTTGATGATATATCAACAAACAGTGCAATTAATAAAAAACTATCAGATATAGGTAACGAGATAATTATAGGAAATGATGATGCATATTCCGGAGAAATGACTCAAGATTCTGATTTTTATCAACCTGTAGCGTTTATGTTTTACTATGGTATAGCCGCAACACTACATTCAGGTGTATTTAACAAACTAGACAACATAAAGATAAATTCTAGGGTAAATACGCGTTATGTAGAAAAAATAATAAGCAATATTTCGAGCGATGGGTCTTCACCATTTTCAGATGAAATGAAAGAACTTCAAGAAGCCTGGCAATATATAGCAGAAGAGCCTATATTAGATACAACAGACAACTATTTAGATTTTCAAGAATCAACTCCTACAGAAGGTGAGAAAATACCGACTAGAACTAAAGTTATAGGGTATATAATTGAAAAATATGAAAACATTATGAGTTTAAATGTTGAACATAGTAGAAAAAGTATCATAAAACACGAATCAATATATGTCAGTGGCACAAGCAACGTAAGTATAATCGATAGAAACATCAGATATGGTGGATCTTACGAATATATAATTAAAACAATAGTGGGAGTAATAACTTCAGGTACTATAACACAAAACAACGCAGTAATAGACGCTCGGCTATTGAAGATATTTGTATCAAAAGGGACTTCTAAAAGATCAGTCTACTGTAGTGAAAGAATACCTCCTAAACCTCCTGTGAATCTATATTTTCAATATAATTTTAAAAAAGATGCAATGTTTATAAATTGGGACTTTCCTTTCAATAAACAACAAGATATAAAACGTTTTCAAATATACAGAAGAAATAATATTAATGAACCTTTTTCTCTATTGAGAGAGTATAATTTTGATGACTCAACTGTTACTGACGGTTTCTCACCTGCATCTGGGAATATCAATAATGTATTAAAACTTAAAAATCCAAGATGCAACTATTACGATCATGAATTCAACGAAGAATCTAAGTTCATATATTCAATAGTAGCAATAGATGCAAGAGGGTTAACGTCAGGATATTCAGATCAATTTTTAGTAAGCTATAACAGATTTACGAACAAAACTTTAGTAAAATTTATTTCAAAATCTGGAGCACCGAAGCCATATCCTAATATTTTTTTAGAAATAGATGCTTTACCCGACGTAATAAAAAGTAATAATACTAAGAAAATAAAAGTGTATTTCAATCCTACTGCAAACATAATAAGAAAAAACGAAATTTCAGAAACAGGAGAATCGTCAAATACTGTCGTAGAACCAGCATTTAAGGGGAACAGGTTGAACAACGTAGATCCGTCCGATCCAGAAGCACACAATCTTCAAAATTCAAGCGGAGAATACATATTTCAGATTATTAATGTAAATACTCAAGAAACATCTTCAGCAAAAATCAATATACTTCAAAAAGACTTTTTAACTGTAGAACAACAGCTAGCTAATGACAACGTTTCACATGATAGCGGGTTTTGACATACATATACATACTTATAACCGAAGAGTTAGCTAAAATATTTACTAAGTTTTTGCACTGTATATAATTATTAATAATATTTTAAAGGACGAATAAAATGGGATTCCTGAGACACGATACAAACGACGTAATACTGGATGCAGTTTTAACTGATAAAGGGCGCGAGCTCATAGCTGCACAAGATGGTTCATTTCAAATAGCAAAATTTGCACTTTCTGACGAAGATGTAGACTATAATATTATACAAGAGTTTGGAAGAGTCGTCGGAAAGGAAAAAATAGAAAAAAACACACCTGTTCTAGAGGCGCTAACTACGACATCGCTCTCTCAAAAGAATTCATTGATAAGCATTTCATCGAATAATTCAACATTGAGCTATTTACCCATGTCTAAAATAACTTCGGAACAACTAGTGGGAAATGTTTTAGAACTAAATTCAGCAGATAACAACGCCGCAAACTCAAGCGATATTTCAATAACTCAGTCTATAAAATCAGATGTCAATGCTCCACAAGACGTCATAAATCATAGCTATACAGTTGAAATGAACAATATGTTTCTAGAAATAAACGGCGAATCATATAGCAACATAGCTGCAAATAACGTTGCAACGTATAAGCTTGGAGCAACTGATACAACGTCTGACAACAATAAGCTTTCATTGCTGAGCTTCACTATAACAACAAAGAGCATCAACACAGATTCATACAGTATGTACATAAAGAACGGCGTAATACGAACATTCGTCACAGTTATGGGAAACCAAGATGGCTCAGAGACAACTTTTGAAGTTCAAATATCAACAACAGCATAAAAAATAGGTTAAAGCAACAAAATGGCAAAGTTCAAGACAATAACATCATCAGACATTACAACAAGTAAGTCTTTTCTAAATCAGCTCGTAGACGTAATCCAAGAGGACATCTCAGGCTCAACAACAAGACAGAAGTATCAAGTGTTCGTCACTGGTGGCGTAGGCCCAGGTGTGACATCATCGCTTTTTCACACTGTTCACGACCAAGACTTCACACTACAGACAGCAAACCCTGTGTTTGATATGACTATAGGGATGTTCAGAGACTATGCTGCAAATGGCATGCCTCTTGACAAGACAGTAGTAGACGCCTCGGCTCCCACAATGGGAACACTACCTACTGCTGACGGAACAACAGGAAAGCTGACATTTGCACAAAACTCCCTTATGATGAGAGAGAAGATCAATCTCTATAGACAGTTTTCACAGCTACTTCTTAACGACGCAGGAGCTCAGTTCACGGCACCCTTTTCAGAATCAACAGCAACAGACGTCATCAACAATGCCTTATTCGTTTGCTATAAGCGCCTCTTTGCTCGTGACAGTATAAAACGCGAGACATTTGCTACAAAATTCTACAGCTCTGCAACTTATGTTCCTACCGACGTAGACGGAACTGCAGGCTGGGACGTATCCGACGGTACAGGTTCAGCAGCAGCAGGTTTATATACATACACAGATGGTACTACGATATGGGTATTTGGATATGCGGATGATGCTGCTGGAGCCAATGCAACCGGCGACGGCGAGTGGGACACTACAGGTACAGCCGACGAAGAGGCATACGGTTGGTTTGAAACAACTGGCGCGTCTCCCGCAACGGACTGGCCTGCAGCTGCTAACATAGCAAACATAGTAGATGCGAGTATATTGGGTTTCACAAATCTCAATACAACCTCACCAAATTCTGTAAAGATATACACGGATGTAGGTTCATCAACTTCTAAAATGTCATCATACGCAGGTGCTGTAGGCGATATCGTAGACGCATCTGACACTAATACAACTGTCGGACTAATGTTCTATGATCATGGAATAGCAGTATACGATATGGAAAAAATAATGGACTGTACTCAAAAGGTATCTGGAACAATAAGTTCAGTGTCTGATGAAACAACTGATACACTAGGAACTGCCGGCACTGTTCCCTCTGCTGACGGATTCACGGTTATTGGCGCTCTCAACGCTGTAGGTCCTGATCACTGTAATAAAGACGCCACTTTTGTCCCCGACCTAATGTACTCAGGCTCAGTAGACAATATTTTAGACCACGTTGCATCATGCAGGTTCGGAAGTGGGACTTACTCGGCAATGACTTTCCAGAATGTTACTAATATTAACTCATCACTTATTTTCTGTAGGGCAACTGCAGATGAATTCAACTTCTCATCTAATTCTTCGTATACAGATACCGATGGAAGAATTGTTGTTATAGATGAGGCAGAAATTGGACAGCAATCTTCATTCACGTTTGTAACATCTGTAGGTCTGTATGATTCAAGTAATCAATTACTTGCAGTTGCCAAACTATCACGCCCAGTCGAAAAGAACAATGAGAAAGATATGACGTTCCGAATCAGACTTGACTTCTGATTTTTTAATATGACATCTTAGGAGGAACTCCATCTTATGGCGTTTGTAAAAATAGATAGAAATTTAATAGACGTCGTATCACTTGAACTTCACCCAGAATACAAATATACTTCGTCATCACTCGCCGGCGAGTCTGGAACTGTAAACGTAAAACCCAGACCAGACAAAGTACTAAAAGAAATATATAGACCCATACAAACTATTGAAGAAGATTACGCCGAAGATGCCGACTTAAATCTTGAAAATTATCTTAAAGTAATTAATGATATGACTAATGAAATAACATTATCAGACATAAGCGTCGCTATCGATAGCTACATGACAAAAGTCAACGATCGTGACCTGTCATTCAGAAACGACAAAGACCTCGGAGTATTCAGATTTGATCCACCATTTTTCTTTAATGAAAACACAGAGATAAAAAATATAATAAAAAACAATTTGATGCCGGCGTATAGGGTACCGTATCAAGATTGTGAATTTTCGTACACAAACTATAATTCATTAAACTTTTTCACATCAGATTCTGTACCAAGCACTTCAGTGTTGATGTACCCAACGCCACCAGGCTCCGGAGGCGGACGTGAACTCGGTAGATACGTCCCAGAAGGACCATTCTCTGTAGACTTTTACATAAACCCACGTTATCAAAATGAATCAGGTGCAGCATTCCACGCAGGTACTATATTGCACTTGTCATCGACACTCGCTGTGTCACTTGTAAGTGGTTCAAATATTGATCAGTTTGGGAAGTCCACAGGGTTCAGAATAATGCTTCAAATGAGTGGTTCTGCAGACATACCTCCGTCTCTTGTAGATGTTGCAGCAATTGATGCTGGAACTGCTCCTTCTTCACATGACAAAATATTTTTATCTGAAGACAATTCTTTGACTCACAAGCATTGGCATCACGTCTGTGCTCGCTGGGGCGGGTCAACTATCAACAATGGTTCTGGCAGCATTCGAATAGATGAGTCATCTGAAGACTTTTTTTATGTTGCCGGAGATACAGTCACACCCTCTCCTGACGAACTAGCAGTCTGTACTCCTTCCAAAAATCCTGTAGATGTCCTGTTCGTTGGCAATTATTATAATGGACATAATGATCACGAATCACTTGACTCTGTTTCTACTTCAAAGTTTTTTTATGGAGTTCACTCTGAAGATCTCTTTTCTGAAGAAGACGATATATTAAATAATGAGGGTCTATTGTGGGGTGACACTGAAGAAGATGTTACAGGGTGGATCACAGACGGTACATCAGCAACATTGCCGATGGAAGAAGGAACTCATTTTGATTTATCACACCCACTCAACGCTGAAATCCACGAGCTAAAACTCTATGACAGATATCTCTATTCAAAAGAAGTAGACGCTTTCGAGACATCAAACCCAGAAACATTTATTCTCACCGGGTCATTACTGTTTTATCTTCCTCCAAGTTTCACAAAAGAGTCACCCGCAAGACAGGTACTAATTTCTCCGTTTCAAAAGATACCCGGTTTTGAAGACGGTGGTGTAACAACAGACGACCCATTTAATGTATCGTTTTCGTTCGGAGTTGGCGGACATATGATAAACCTTGAAAACTTTGTACGAGAGTTCAGGCATGGAATATACCCAAGGCTTTTTAACCTTGCCGGAAGTACAATAGACGTGACAACTGTTGAAGTTGATGACACAGCATATGACGACGACGTCGACGGGGATGGAACAGGAACATCACAAGGAACTCTTGCAAACGATTTTATTTATGCAACTGGCTCTCTAAGGAAAAGAAACTTAACTGTATTACCATGCGACAACGGTCTGTTCTCACCAACTTTCAAACACCTTTTTTCTGGTTCATTGGACGACGCCCTCGACGGCGACCATCCAATGGAGAAGTTCAAAAACTCATTGGGCAATTACGATATATCGAAAGTATCACTAGAGAATCTTGTCCCAAGAAGCACACTATTTCCTGGCTTAATACAGTCTGATAACTCTGATATACTTGAAGCAATAATGGGAGCATCTCCAGAAAACCCAGGAGTATCACCAGGTGCTGTATTGACAATATTTCAAAGAACAAGGGATAATTCATCAAATGAGATCACAATATTTGACATATCAAACCTTACGTTCGGCAACAGAATAGAACCAGAGACATTTGCATTGTACGATAGTGCACTCACAGGCTCAGGCGGAAAAGTCCCAATGACAATAAAAGACAATGGGAGGGGTTCTCTTTATAGAGCTGATTGTTTGACAAAGCAGGCCGAGTGGAATAATATAGGGAACATTTTCTATGAAGAAGGAATAGCAATAATAAAAGCTCCTACAATTCCCTTCTTTGGAATAGACCAACATGAAGTCAGTTTCAAAGGTGAACAGAATATGCACATATTAACTGTAGACGCTAAGGCACAAAAGAGGCAGATAAACAACTCCACAAACCCATCATTTTTACCTCTGTCAGCATCGTTCGACGCAAACAATGAAGACAATTCATTCGTATACATTTCAGGTGTTAACTTTCATGACGAAAATTTTAATATTATAATGAGAACAAACTTAACTCAACCAATTAAAAAGAAAGAAACAGATGAATTTGTATTCAGGGTCAAAATGGATTTCTAGTCAGTGATTTTAGGCTTAGACATATCGACGTCATCAACTGGGTGGTCCGTGATTGACACAGAGGGTACGCTAGTAGAACAATCATATATACGGTTGGATAAAATAAAAAACACAATGGAGAAGGCCACAGAGGTCGCCAGCGTGTTTACAAAGATAAAAGAAAAATATGAAATTGATTCAATTTTCATAGAAGAGAATCTACAAATGTTCAGACCGGGACTGTCTTCTGCAAAAATATTAATAACGTTGGCAAGATTTAATGGAATGGTCACACTCATTTCGTATAAAGCATTTAACATAGAGCCCGAATTCTTAAATGTAAATGCAGCAAGAAAACTTGTTGGTCTTAAAATCGACAGAAAAGACAAAACTAAAACAACAAAAGAAAAAGTCTTTGAATGGGTCGACAACGAACTGAATAATACGTTTGACTGGCCAATGAAAACACTAAAATCTGGTCCAAGAAAAGGAACAACAATTCCTGAGTCTGGGTGTTACGACATGTCGGATGCGTATGTCATAGCACAGGCTGGGCACAAAAGCCTGAACAAATAACACACATTAGGTAGAATAACATTATATTCAAGGCAATAACTGTTTGTATAGTATTCAACAAAAATTAGATTTTATTAAGCGTGTATTTGGAGAAGGTAATGTATCAAGTAATGACATTACGGTATCATGCCCTAAATGTGCAAACAAGCGGAAAAAGAAGCTTGCAATAAACTTTGAAACTGATATGTTCCATTGTTGGGTATGTGGTTATAAAGGACATAATTTATTACCAATATTAAAAAAATACAGACCAAACAAAGTACAAGAATACGTTGAAAAAATACTTGGAAAAAAGGTCGACTTCGTTGATGATATTGTAGAGGTAATAACTGCTGAATTGCCAAAAGGTTTCACGTTCCTGGGAAACAAGAGAAAACTAGAAGACCCAGACATAAAGTCAGCAAGATTCTATCTAAAAGGACGAAATATATCCACTTCCGACATATGGTACTATAAGCTGGGCACATACACATCGGGAAGATTCAGGAGAAGAATCTTTATGCCATCATTTGATGACAAGGGTGAACTTAATTTTTATGCTGCAAGATCAATTGATAATGATTCATTTATAAAATATATTAATGCCGAGATTCCTAAAAAGACAATAATATTTAATCATATTAATATTGATTGGTCTAAGGAACTAACATTAGTCGAAGGACCATTTGACTTAATGAGATGCAATGAAAATGCGACTGCAATTCTCGGATCAGCTCTTCCAGACGATGGATTGCTTTTTCAAGAAATAATAAAACATAAAACACCAATATTACTTGCACTAGACGCCGATATGCCACACAAAACACATAAAATAGCAAAACTACTCAGCGAATATAATATAGACATTAGAGTGCTTGATCTCGAAGCCTTCGACGATGTAGGTGACATGACAAAACAACAATTTGAAACTGCCCGAATAAACGCAAAACCATGGGCAAGAAACGATAGAATGAGCTTTATGATTAATAACATCAAAAGCGGATCAATTTTTTAAGGAATAAAATGTTTGATAACTTTTCTCTAATGAGGACACAAAAAATAAGTGATGTAGATGAATTATTAAAAATATATCACAAAGATGATCTTTTGGTGCAAAAGAAGCTCCCGGGCACACTTGGAATATATTATAAAGAAGATAATAAATCATATTTTAAAACAAGAATTGGAATAAGCTTTAAGAATATTCCAGAAATGCACGAAGATATTCCAAACAATACGGCTTATCTTTCAATTATATCACCTGACAACGATATAACAATAATAGATTCATTAATTTATGATGAAGAAACAATTTATACAAAACAATTATCTGATAGAATTGAGTATATTAATAAAAATAAAGAATCATTAAATATTCAAGAATTTATATCATTAAACGACATAGAAGATATCAATAATTTTATTATTAAGCCAAGTGAATCAACATATAAAATATCACAACAAAACTCTAGTGAATATGATGGTGATTGGTTTACATTAAACAACAATAAACATGATGTAATAATAAAATCATTCTTTATAAACGATAATCAAAAATTCTTTAGATGCTTTCAATTGGTCAATGGCCAGTTAAAGAAGGTATGTAACATAACAGTTGAAGATAAAAACATTAATAGAAAACTAACATATACAATAAAAAACAATAAAAGAGCAGTAGCAACTATATTCGGAAAAGCCACAGGCGAAAAAATAACATCACCAACATTCATAAAACTAAAAAAGAACAAGCCATTCAATTCAGTCACATCAAACAATGATAGACAATTTACAACACTAGAAATAATAACAATCGGAAAACGAACAAAAAAGAAAGTTATTAGCAGCACAGTAGATTCATTTTCTACACAACGGAGGATAGTGCAATGAAAATATTACATACAGGTGATATTCACATACGAGGTCTTAGCAGGCACAAAGAATACAGAACATCATTTGAAAAAATGAATGAAATGGCAAGAGAGATTAAGCCAGATATTATCTACATAGGTGGTGATATCGTACACTCTAAGACCCAGGGGATATCACCAGAGCTTATCGACCTGATCCAGTGGTGGTTTACATCACTTGCAGAGATAGCCCCAACACACATCATCCTGGGAAACCACGATGGCCTAATAAAGAATAAAGATAGACAAGATGCAATCACTCCAATCGTGAACGCCTTAAACAATCCAAACATTTATCTATATAAAGACTCTGGAAACTTCCCTATAGCCGGGTACGAAGATAAGTTTGTCTGGAATAACTTTTCATGTTTTGACGAAGATGGTTGGGAAGATATAGAGCCGGAAGAAGGAAAAATAAATATTGCATTATTCCATGGTGCAGTACGCGGGTCAAAAACCGATACAGACTGGACAATTGAAGGTGAAGTAGACGTAGACTTTTTTGACAGGTTTGATTTTTCACTCTTGGCTGATATTCACCAACGACAAATAGTTGACGATCATGGACGAGTAAGATATCCCGGATCATTAATACAGCAAAACTACGGTGAAAACACAGGAAAAGGATTTTTAGTCTGGGACATTAGGGACAAAGATGACTTTAGCGTAAAGTATTATGAACTAGAGCACACTTGTCCATTTGTTACAATTGACTGGCAAGATAATGTAAAAGACACGATAGAGATTGCAAGAAGCTTCCCAAACGGGTCAAGATTTAGAATAAGAAGCGATAAGGCAATACCCCAGTCTGATATTATTCATCTTCACTCTGAGTTAAAACATGAAAAAGAAGCAGCTGAAATAGTCTATAAAATAGATGAGGACTTCGAGGCGCCTCAGATCATAGATAAAGAATCACCAAAATCATATAATTTACGTGACTCATCTGTTCATTCAAGATTATTCAAGAAATTCTATCAAAACTCTGATCTTGATGAAGAAAAAACAGAAAGCTTAGACAAATTAATAACAAGATCATTATCTTCGTTGTCTAAGTCAGATGAGGTGTCTAGAAATGCCAAATGGAATATACACTCTGTTGACTTTAATAATACATTCTCGTACGGAAAGAACAACTCAATCAATTTTGACAAACTACGAGGCATAACTGGTATTTTTGGACCAAATAGATCAGGAAAATCATCAATAATTGGAACGATGATGTATGGTATGTTTAATACTACAGACCGTGGACCAATTAAAAATGTTCACATCATAAACTCAAGAAAGGGATACTGTGACGTAACAACACAATTTTCAGTAAATGGAAAAAAATATCAAACAACTCGAACTTCAACAAAAAGCGAAAGTAAAAAAGGAGTTGTCACTGCAAGAACAGATCTCACTCTTGATCTTGTAGATGCTACAGGAAACATTACAAAAGACATGGACGGCGAGCAACGTCGCGAGACAGAGGTGATTCTACGAAATCTAATAGGAACATCAGAAGATTTTCTTATGACATCATTAGCATCTCAGGGTGGTATGAATAACTTTATTGGAGAGAAAGCAACAAGAAGAAAAATGATTCTTACAAAGTTTCTTGACTTAGACATTTTTGAAGGTATGCAAAAGTTCGCAAAAGCAGAGCTAGACGAAGTAAACGTTCTTATGAAAGATGTTCCTGACAGAGACTGGGACGTAGTACTATATAGTTTAAACGCTGATCTCGAAGATGAAGAAACCACAATTCAGAAACTCGAGTCAGAACTATCTAATAAAAGACAGAGCTTACAGGCTTTACAAATAGAGCTAAACAAACTAGACGACGCCGACAGTGTAACTCAGGTTGATGTAGAAAACCAACAGGCTCGTGCAGAGAAATTAGAAGAAAAAATAAAAAGAATAAGTGGATTAATAGATAGCAGAAACAGTGCTATTGAAACAATTCAATTAAAAATCGACAAGATAGAATCATTTAAAGAGAATTTTCCTTATGAACAATTAAGTCTACAAATAAAAGAAATGTCAGAAAATGAAAAAACACTTCTTCAATTAACAGGAGACCTAAAACATCAAAGAGAGATTTTAAATAGAAAAGAGAAATCAATTAATAAACTATCAGAAGTCCCTTGTGGAGATTCATTTCCTACATGTAAATTTATAAAAGATTCATTTGATGATAAAAACACAGTCCAAGAACAAATAGATTTTGTAAATGAATTACAAAAAATTCTTGACACAACACAGCGTACACATAATGATTTTGTTTCTAAGAAATTAGAAGATAAATTAGAAAAATACAACGAAGTATTAAGAAAAGAATCTACTGCACGTGTAGAGCTTGCCAATGAAAAAGCATGCCTTGCTGCAAAAACACTTGAGCTATCAACAACACAAGAAACACACACTCAGGCTACAACTCTTCTTGAGAAACTAAAAAGAGAATGTAAAACAGCTGATGTAAGCGAAGAAACAAAACAACTAAAAGCAAAAATATCTACATTAAATACCGAAATTAACGACATAGATGCTAAAAGGATGCTATCTGCTCAAAATATAGGAAGAATAGAAACAGAAGTAGCAACGCTAAATTCAGAGCGTGAAAAGTATAGTGACCTTAAAAATAGGTGGGAAATCTATAAGCTATTCATAGGTGCTGTTTCCAAAAAAGGAATACCTCTTCAGATTATCATGAGTCAACTTCCAAATATCAACAAGGAAATATCAAAAATTCTACAAAACACAGTAGGATTTACAGTTGAATTAGAGGCAGATCCAAATACAAATGCTATGGACATCTACATTAATTACGGTGATTCAAAGAGAATAGTTGAACTAGCCTCTGGGATGGAAAAAATGATTGCCTCGCTTGCAATAAGAGTGGCACTGATTAATGTATCATCACTACCAAAAACAAACATGCTTATTATTGATGAGGGCTTCGGCGCTCTTGATGAATTAAATGTAGAAATGTGTGGAAGACTATTGACTTCACTTAAGCAATACTTTAAAAATATAATGATTATCTCGCATGTTGATGCAGTCAAGGATATTGTTGATAATATTATTGAAATAACAAGTGACAAAAACAATTCACATGTATCACACAAATAAAAAAGCCCGACCTAAAAAAGGCCGGGCAATTTAAAAAATAAAATTATTGCTTTTAGTAAGGCTTAACTTTATTATAATCTATCACGAGAACATCTTTGTAATTTGGTACAGTATACCTCAGTGTCCATGTAGAGCCGTTGTCTGTTGAGGTGTGTATTTTACTGTCTTTACCTCCACATACAACTGTCGTTCCATCTGATGCTAATCCCATAATTTGACCGGCACTAGGGCTTGTAACGGGGCTCCATGACGCACAATTGTCTGTTGACAAGAATGGGTTACTCGGCGTGTTGCCCTTCCCGGCAGTCATCCAGGTGTTTCCTGCGATGTGGCATATTGCCCACAATGGCACAGAAATTCCAGATACCGCTACCCAGTTATCTGTGCTAGTGTTGTTAAGTATAGCTGTTGCTCTGTAAGACGTATTGCTATTGCTAGCAAGAAACCATACTCCATTATTGTATTCAACACCATTTATTTGTCCGCCTCCAGACAGGGATTCATACCAGTTCAGACCATCATCATATGACTTTATAGTCTTGCTAGTACCACCTATGACCCAGGTGCCGTTTCCGTCTGTTGCCATACATGTCATTTGACCAACACTTGCGGGAACAGCGGTAATTTTTGTCCAGGTTACACCACCGTCAGTAGACCTGAGAACAGCATTTGAATTTTTGGTTCCAGCAATCCACGTTCCATTGGCTCCGTATTCAACTGTTCTTGATTTGTCGGCAGTCCCTGTAAAGTCTATCGAAGACCAAGAACCAATTCCAGATGTTGGGTCTGATGATAGCTTGAGCTCTGGAGATGTGCTTGTAGAAATAGCCCATAAGTCATCACCGCTTCCATCTTTACCAAATGAAATATCCCAATAATCAGAAGATGTTCCTGGAGGCATCTGATATTCAGTCCATGTACTTGCGTCTGAAGAGTGCAGCACTCTTCCATCTCTACCTACGGCCACCCATAGTGGCACGTGTGGTGCTTCTTCCCCTGCGTCATATGTTACGCCGGTCAAAGTAAAAGTTCCCATAAAATATTTTCCTTTTTGTTAATAGTTTATTTAAATAAGCTTATTATTAAACTCATTTATAACTATAATACAATCGCTAAATTATTTGTTATAATCACAATCATGTCTAAAAAAATAGAAAAAGAATTATACACAATAATCATAGAAGAAAATGACTCAAGTCAAGTGCCTCTATTTTGTGGTGTATGCGCTCTCCCAATGCTTAGAAATGAAGATGATATTTCATATAGAGAGTTTAAATGCTGTAATCATTGTTCTACTATGTGGGCATACCAAAATAAAGAAAAATGGTCAAATGGCGAACGACCAGAACAAAGTATAATAGACAAAGATAAAGAATTAAGAACAAGAGTGAGTAATAAATTCATTCTTTAATATATTTATAACAAACATAGGATATAAAATGTTATCACAAGAACAAGTTAGAGCCCTTGGGCAAATATTGGACACTACGTTTGGTCGTAGCTCAACAACAGAATCAGCAACAGCTTCATTCAAGACGAAGCTACAGGGCGAAATGCTCACTGTAACTTATGCAACAATTAGAAAGTTTGCATCTGAACATGATCAATTTGAACAAACAAAAGATTTTGATAAAGAGTCTGCACAGTTAACAAATGACTTCATGAAAGATACAAAGAAAGATTTCAAAGCATCAGCAGGATCTGCGTTAAAAGTAAAAGAACAGTCATCAATGACTGATTTTGAAGTAATCGGCATACAGGCACACGTCAGTCCAGCTCGTACTGTGTATTGTAAGAGAATTACAACGTTTGAAATAACTAACTAAGAGCCCATATGGCTACACAACAAAAAGCACGACAAATAAAAGAAATAATAAAGTGCGGAAAAAATCCAGTTTATTTTTTCAACAAGTATGTCAATATTCAACACCCTGTAAAGGGCAGAATACCCTTTAAGACGTTTCCGTTTCAAGATGACTGTACACAGGAGTTCATAGACAACAGATTTGTCATAGTGAACAAGTCAAGACAATTAGGACTGTCGACATTAACGGCAGCATATTCAGTTTGGCTCGCCTTGTTTCAAAAAGATAAAAACATATTAGTAATTGCTACAAAGCTTGCAGTAGCTCAGAACTTCACTAAAAAGACAAAGACAATGATAAAAGGGCTCCCAAAATGGTTGGTCCTACCTGAAATAGTATCTGATAACAAGCAGACAATTGAATTCTCTAACGGTTCATCAATTAAAGCAGTACCAACATCAGATGATGCAGGCCGTTCAGAGGCATTGTCACTGCTTATTATTGATGAGGCAGCTTTCATTCATAACTTCGATACACTATGGACTGGTTTATATCCTACGTTAACAACGGGTGGTAGGGCTGTAATATTGTCTACTCCAAATGGAGTGGGTGGACAGTTCCATAAACTATATACAGATGCAAACTCTGGAGAAAATGACTTCAAACCAATAAATCTACCATGGCATGTACACCCAGAACACGATGAAGAATGGTTCAAGATGACAACAAACAATTTGTCAAAACGACAGACTGCTCAAGAGTACCTCTGCGACTTTGCATCATCTGGGTCAGTATTTTTAGCCGATGATGATATTGAATGGGTAAACACTACAATAAAGAAACCAATTGAAAGAGAGGGCCCACAGCTGAATGTGTGGATCTGGAAGCAGCCACTGAGCGAACACAAGTATATTCTTTCTGCAGATGTTTCAAGGGGTGATTCAAAAGACTTTTCTACTTTTCACGTCATAGACATAGACACAGGAGAAGTTGTTGCAGAATTTCAAGGAAAGATACCACCTGATCGTTATGGCGAATTATTATTTGAGTATGGAATAAAATACAACAAAGCTCTAATGTGCCCAGAAAATAACAGTTATGGCTATGCCACTATTTTGAAGTTACAGGACTTAAAATATCCTAACATGTATTACAGGAACAGAAAAGGAGTATTCATAGGTGATTACACGCCGGATCAAGACTCATCTATAGCTGGCTTCACAACATCTGGAAAAACACGACCTCAGATATTGACAAAACTTGAAGAGACAATAAGAAATAAAAATATTACAATATATTCTTCTCGTTTTTATGCTGAGATGAAAACTTTCGCTTGGAAAGGAAACAAAGCACAGGCACTAAAAGGTTACAATGATGATCTTATTATGAGTCTTGCAATAGGGATTTGGTTGTACGACGGCTCTTCTGATGGTGGAGCAAAAGCATCGGCTATAAATGATGCAATGCTCTCGGCAATGAAGAAAACGTCAACACAGCATAACTCAAGTAAAATTGAAACTAAAATGAGCAATACTAAAATTATTCCGATAAAACAGAATGGTATTTATACCGACGGAACAACTTTATCAACACAACAGGGAAGAATTGATCCAATGTTTGATTGGATGTTCAAGAAATAATAAACATTTTATGTAACAAATAATAGAATACACTATATTTAATACATACTGTAGAAAATAAAAGTGCTTTAGCATAATACTTTTGTAGGTTAATAATGGCAGATAAAAAAAATACAAGTCTTTTCGGCGATCTAACTAGATTATTTAGAAGTGGTCCTGTAGTAAAAAGACGAATAAAGAATTCATCAAACCAGGCAAACAACTCATCAGCATATGAGATGTTCAGAAAGTCAAATAGTGGCGTATATAATACGGCAATGTCTGCATATGGTTCCTATGATAGGATGGCAAGAACTGCAGATTTCAGCGAGATGGAATATACTCCTGAACTCTCGTCTGCACTTGACATATACTCTGAAGAGACAGTTGCATCAGATGAATCAGGAACTGTTCTGCACATACATTCAGAGAACCCAAAAGTACAAGAGTTACTAGAAGAACTATTTATTGACACACTTAATATCGAGTTCAATCTTACTGCATGGGTCCGAAACCTTGTAAAGTACGGTGACTTTTTTCTTTTTAACGATGTATCACCCGACCATGGTGTAGTAAACGCATTTCCTATCCCAGTAAACGAAATAGAACGCGAGGAAGGATACGACCCGGAAGACCCAATGGCTGTAAGATTCAGATGGGTAACTCAAGGAAATCAGGTTCTAGAAAACTGGCAGATTTCACACTTCAGACTTCTTGGAAACGATGCATTCTTACCTTACGGTTCTTCAGTACTTGAACCAGCAAGAAGAATCTGGAGACAATTGATTCTCATTGAAGATGCCATGTTGGTTTACCGTGTGGTTAGATCTCCAGAGCGAAGAGTTTTTAAGATTGACGTAGGAAACGTTCCCCCAGAAGATATAGCAAATTATATGGAGCAAGTACAGACATCACTAAAAAGAAATCAAGTAGTTGACTCCACTACAGGAAGAGTTGACCTGCGATACAATCCAATGAGCGTAGATGAAGACTATTATCTTCCAGTGCGCGGATCAGACTCGGGTACAGCCGTCGACACGCTCGCAGGTGGCGCCAATACTACTGCCATTGAAGACGTAGAATATATTCAAAAGAAACTTTTTGCAGCACTTAAAATTCCAAAGGCTTATCTTGGATACGATGACGGGCTTGGAGCAAAAGCAACACTATCGCAGGAAGATGTTAGGTTTTCAAGGTCAATTGCAAGAATTCAAAGAACAGTAATTTCAGAGCTCAACAAGCTGGCTGTTATTCATCTTTATGCAAATGGATTCGATGGTGAAGACCTCATTGATTTTGATCTAAACTTATCAAACCCGTCTACAATTGCTCAACAACAGAAACTAGAGCTATTTAGAACAAGATTTGAAATAGCTGGTCAAGTACCAGAGGGGCTTGTTGATCGTGAGTGGATACGTAAAAATATCTTTAAGATGACAGACGAAGAAATTCAGTGGATTGAACAAGGAAGAGTAAATGATAAGCTTAGCGACCTCGACGTAGAAAGTGTAGTTTCATCAAATGATTCAGCTGCAGGAGTTGAAATGGGAGGAGCCCCACCTGAAGAACCAATGATGGAGACTCAACCACTTGATGGAAACATTATAAGCGATAGTGAAGATGAAATTAAAATGTCAATTACAGACGAAGACGCCCCATTAAAAGCACAAGACAAGGTAAACAGGATAGCCCCGAGTGATCTAATAAAAGTTGACACTTCTGGACCAAAAAAAGAAAAGAAGCACAGAGTGAATAAACATGGACACAAATTACCTGTTACTGCAAACAATAATATAGATCACAGACCAAGGGCAACTAATGTAAATAGGTATGGACCTAGCGTTAGAAAGCATAGATACGGAAAACAAGATCAAGACTCAATGGCGCACCCTTATGGATCAAAACCCGGAAGGACCCTGAAGACAGCGGTAAATGCCATGAAGCCTCCAAAACCAATGATAATGGAAGAAAAAGAAGACTTTAGCTTTAATAGTTATATAGATGACAAACTTAGCGAAAATGCAAAAATGACAGCTGAGCTTAAATCAACACTTAAATCATTTGATGGTTTAAAAGAAAGCAAAAACAACAAAGAATAATTAATTTAAACGGAATCAAAAATGGCAGATCTTAAAGTTACAATAAAAGAGAGCATAAATTTAAACAATACTTCGTATGGTAATACAAGATCTGTAACTTATAGCGGTATTGTAGATGTTTATAAAAGAATATTGACATTAACTGCAAACACTGAAGTCAACCTATATACAACTGCAGCTTCTCAGACAGAAGGTAGCGTTATGGACAAAGATTCTGTAAAATATGTTAGGATTACTAATCTAGAATCATCAACTTCGATAAATGTTCAAATAACACAAGGGTCAAATGATGGTGTAATATGGCTTAAGATACTTGCTGGTGATAGTTTGATTCTTGGTAGTCATAGTGAATCAATAGACGCAAATGCAGGGGCTCTTGCATTGGCTGGCATAACGTTAGGAAACATAACAAGCGTAGACGCATCAGGCACTGAAGCTGCTGCGCAAGTTGAGCTATTTATTGCTTCAACAGTAAATGCTGTATAAATGCAAGTAAACAAAGAAACAAAAGAATAATTAATTTAAATGGAAACCAAAATGGCAAAACATAACAAAAAAAGAAATGTCGGTATTGTATATGAGCTTCTTCTAAAGCACGTATCTTCAAAACTAGTAGAAAACAAAAAAGACGAAGCGCAGATTGCTCTAGACATTATAGAGAAGCGATTTGATCATAGCACTGAGCTATTTAAAGAATTTAGACTCTTTAAAGCACTTACAACTTCATCGGCTGACGATAGTGCAATCGCTGCTGCCATAATTCAAGAGTCAAAGGCTGCTGCAAAAAGAATAGACAGCGAGAAGCTTGAAGCGGAAAAGGGAAGATTAATCCATGATATTAACTACAAGATAAATGAGTCAACTTTCTACACTGCATCAATATCAGACTACAAGACGTATGCAACAATTCAGACTCTTATTAATAGCTGGCAGAGCGATGATAGAGCAGACCTTGCAAAAATGGTTATGTACGAAGGACAATTAATACAGAGGCTTCTTGAAGTAAAAGAACCCGCTCCTGTTCTTGCCGAACAAAAAACAGAAGACACAGATAAGCTTGTAATCAAAATTATGACCGAGAAACTAAATGAAAAGTACGCGGGTACTCTTACCACTGAACAAAAAGACATCATAAAGAATTATGTCTTTGCAGCTGCAAGTGATGATATGAGCGAGTTCACAACTTATCTTGAAGGAATCAAGTCAAATACACTTAACATGGTTTCCGAACTACATAGAACAACAGACAATGACATAATTTTAGAGAAAGTTGAAGAAGTAAAAAACAAAATAACATCATTGAGAACAGATGACATTCAAGACTCTACAATACAGAGATTCTTACAGGTTTCATCACTCAAAGATGAATTGATGAGGGCATAATGACTAAAAAACTACTAACAGAATGGTTACCACTATCTGTTGACAAGAAAACACTGAACGAAAACAAAAGCGAAGACGGGACAATAACACTTCGTGGAGTAATCCAGAGAGCGAACACACTTAACCAAAATGGACGTGTTTATCCTATGGACATCCTAACACGCGAGATCGACAACTATCAGAAGTTAATACGCGAGAACAGAGCCCTTGGAGAATGCGATCACCCAGAATCATCAGTTGTTGAACTCAAGAACGTCTCACACGTTGTCAGAGAGGCACACATGGAGGGTGAAGACGTACATGGTACAATCGAACTATTGAACACACCATCAGGAAAGATTCTTCAGAGTCTTATTGAATCCGGAATTACAGTCGGTATCTCTTCAAGAGGCGTCGGAAGCACACGATCACGTGGCGGAAACGACGAAGTCCAAGAAGACTTCCAGCTTATCTGCTTTGACATGGTATCTGAGCCTAGCACACCTGGTGCATATATGCTCCGCGAGGGAAAAGAAATTTCTCAAGCAGAAATTGATCAAAACTTTAACAAAACGGATAAAATTGATAGAATATTTAATAGTATTCTTAAATGGGACGAATAATGTCATATTACGACAGAGACAAATCAGGCTCACAACCAAGCATGAAGTGGCCAAAACCACATCATGGTTCTGTACCTGAATATGCCGTCAGTGGTTGGCCTTGTATGAAAAGAGGAACAGCTACCGGTTTGTCTACTCCTAATACGATCGAATTTGAATACGTAACACGATGGATACAAATAACAAACACAGGCACATCTGATCTTGCTGTATCTTTCGCAGATCCATCATTGATTGATCCGCTTGACGGAACACCCGGGGTACCGCTGGTTTACTACACGGTACAGGCAGGTAAGGTATCACCAAGACTAGAGCTAAAATGTGTAAAACTTTATATCAACACTTTAAACGCTACAACACCGGCAACTTACTCAATACTTGCTGGTCTAACTGCAATACAAGCCGATGGGTTTCCTGATATTTCTGGACTCTCCGGCGTTTCACACACATAGGAATTAAATAATGTCATATTACGATAGAGACAAATCAGATGCACAGCCAAGCATGAAGTGGCCAAAGCCACACCATGGGTCTACGGCTGAATACGGAACAAGTGGCTGGCCGTTTGTTGAGACGGGAACAACTGCTACCAGCTTAAGCACTTCAGTAACTGTTACATTTGAATATGTCACACGATGGGTTCAGATAACAAATACGGGAGCAAAAGATCTAGCTCTATCGTTCGAAGACCCATCCACGAGCGCGCCCGGGACTTATTACGAAATCCAGGCAGGTGATGTATCACCAAGACTAGAGCTAAAATGTGTAAAATTATACATTACATCACTCGACGCCGCAGGGACTTCTTATTCTCTGATCGCTGGATTAACATCAATACCATCCGATGGTTTTCCCGATATTAGCGCCCTCGACGGCGTAGCTCACCCATAATATATTTAGGTTAAAATCATGTCAAAATTAAAAAGATCTGCACTAAAGTCAGTTGTAAAAGAGTGCTTGCTTGAAATTCTTTCAGAAGGAATTAATACACAACAGGTAGAAAATCTACAACCACGCGGAAATGCAGTAGCACAAGAGACTATAAACGAAGTGCAAACAAAACCACAAAGCAAGTCAATGAAAGAAGCAATCGCCGGAATCACTTCAGATCCAATTCTTGCAAGTGTACTCGGAGATACTGCGCAGACAACTTTAATAGAACAGGCAGGTGCTGACAGACAAGGTCAAATGAGACAAATGAGATCAACGGGCACACAACAAACAGCAACAACAAATCAGTTTCAAGAGTCAGACGGTGAATCTCATTGGGCAGCATTAGCTTTCGCAGACAAGAAATAAAACAAAATAAAATTCTCTCGTATATTTAATAATTGAAGTTTAGTTAAGTTTTATAGCTTTTACAATATGGGAAAACAATAATGGCATCAACAAAACAGCAAACAGTATCTGCTTCAAAAGTAGAAGCAGGTGGCTCAGGTCACAGAAATGATAAAAATTTAAAATCATCGTTTCCGAACTCACCACTCTACAAAGAGTACAACGACGAAGCAGTAGAGAATATATGTAAAGCAGCCTTACAAGGTAATGGCGGTCCAGGAACAAAAATACCAGAAATCGGAGTGTCAGAAGATGGCGTAGTAAACGATAGTGGGTACATGTTCAGTCTACATAATTTAAACTACAAAGATGCGCCAAATTTAGAAGAAGTAGAGACCGGAGGAGCAGGACTACCTGCAACGCCGTACACACCGAATACATCATCACCGGGACCAGGGTCTGTACACTATTCAGACATTCCAGAGTACAAAGGTGACTTGCCTGTACCATCAACACAATTTGGATCAGGACTCGGTGGAGCCGTCTCACCATCAAAAACGTCAGAAGGAATATCATCGCAGACATTAGGTGACTACGTCAGTGGCGAATCCTATGATGGCTCAGACTGATCAAAGGTATAACTTTTCATGTCGTCCCCTTGCGATAAACAAATATTAAAAGATGTTATCTCGTTCATTCTAGAGACAGCTCATGATGCACATATCGGAGGTGGATATGGACGAGCAGGAGGTTATGATTCAACAAATCAAACGCTCGGTGGTACTCGTACAATGGGCGCCTCTATTTTTCCGTACTTAGAGGAACCATCAGAAGTTGAAGAAGATGAAGACGAATATAATGATGACGTGATAATGTCAATATTATCAAAAATCGATGGATTCAGACCAAACTTCGATCCAAACAATCAAAGAAAAGACAACAGGACTCTCGGCGGTAACCCAATGGGTGAGGCCCGCTGGGCTGGACTCGGGGCATCACAACTCCCACAGAATTCATTAGGCATGGTAACCCCAGCATCTAGAGCGCTGAACTCACCTCCGGGTAACAAGGGAACAGCAATGGGTGGTCAGAATACAAGGACTCACGATCAGCGGAAAACCGGTTCTAGGGCAGGAGAGTTAAAAATGCAAGTCGATGATGAACCTATTTATGACTTTTCTGATATTTTAGGAAACGCCTCAGATGGGCGTGGTAATATAGATAAGATCAAGAAACTAACGTGGATACTACAGAACAGTGAAGAATAACAAAAAAATATTATTAATTTTTCACTTTTTTACCAATAATTAAGAATATTTGGGATATACTATTATATTTAATACAATAATGAGGATTATTTAATGTCAAAACTTTTCGAAGAAGCAATCGCAGAAGCAAAACAGCTCCGTGAGCTTGCTGAGCAGAATGCTAAAAACGCCATTGTAGAGGCAGTAACACCAAGAATTCGTGAGTTCATTGAGGAACAGCTGCTTGCTGAAGAATCAGATGAAGTTTATGAAAATGAAAAAGAAGTAGCTGAAGGAGTCCCTGATGATGGTGGCGTCCTCGAAGACGTCGTCAACGAGATCATGGCAGAAATGGCAGATGAAGATGATAAAGATGATAAAGACGATACAAACGAACGTTTAGTTGATGACGATGGTAAAGATCTTCTCACAGACACAGATACAAACGAAGTAGTTGAATTAGATGAAGACGCGATGACAGTTCTCTCTAAGATGCTCAATGAGCGCTCTGACTTAACTCCAGAAGAACAAAAATTAAAAAGTATTGTATTATCAATGCACACTCTTAGATCAAGGCTTCCAGATATGAACGAAGCCCAGAGAAAAGAAGTACACACAATTATCAAAAAAGTTAAAAATCAAATTCTTACAAACGAGGGAAATATGACTAACGATAACATGCTTGAGGTTGACCTCGGCGTAACAGAAGTAACTACCAACGAAGTCGCTGAAGACGGCACCGTTGAGGAAGCCCTCAATGAGCTTCGACTTATGCTTGACCTTGGAGAGCCCGATGAAGACGGCGCATTCGACATGGAAAATGTTCTTGTCACAGATGCAGATGCTGCTGAAGGTGAAGAAGGCGAAGAGGGTGAAGAGCTCGCAGCCGGCGAAGAAGGCGACATGGGTGATGAAGAGCTTGACTTTGAACTCGAAGACGATGCAGGTCTCGAGGCAGCTCCAGAAGGCGAAGAAGAGTTTCCCCCAGAAGGCGAAGAAGAGCCTCCCATCGAAGAAACACTAGAAATTAACGAGGAATCACTTGTTGCAGCACTTAGAGAAATGAAGAGTGCACGAACAACTGCAAGAATTCGTAACACAAACAAAACCAATGGGTCTGCACAAATTGCAACTCTCCGCGGCCAGGTTGCCGAATACGCTAAGGTTGTTGAATCCTTACGTGAGCAATTAACCGAGATGAACCTGTTTAATGCTAAGCTTCTATATGTAAATAAGCTAGTCCAGGATAAGAACGTAACATCTGAGCAGAGACGAGGCATCGTTGAATCTCTTGATGGAGCAAAAACATTGCGCGAGGTCAAACTCCTTTATAAGGGTTTAACAAAGTCTCTGAAGACCACAAACACTTCTGCTAAGAAGGGTCAAATTTCAGAATCAGCCGCTAGAAGAAGCATTGGGTCTTCTTCCAGACCAGCAGGCACGAAGTCAACTCAGAAAACTCATAACGAGAACTCTGATAGCACTTCCAATCGCTGGGCAACTCTCGCCGGACTTAAGTAATCACTTTAATAGTGAAGACACCCAGGTAATTCTTGAATAAATACAGACTATAAAATTGCATAAGCAAAAAATAAAAGTCTAGATAACTAATTGCTTACAAATAATAAAGGAAATATAATAAAATGAGTAAGAAATTTACACTTAACCAACTAACCGAGGGCATCCGCGCTCGTAATGTTGGGCAGGAAGGCGCACGCCTAACTGAGAAATGGTCTCGTACCGGTCTACTTCGTGGACTTGAAGAGACAAACCGCGAAAACATGGCTCTCATGCTTGAGAACCAAGCTGCACAGCTTCTTCGCGAGAGTAACACCATGGGTTCAGGTGACGTTGGTGGTTTCACTAACATCGCATTCCCAATCGTACGCCGAGTATTCGGTGGACTTGTTGCAAACGAACTAGTTTCAATCCAGCCAATGAGCCTTCCTTCCGGACTGCTCTTCTATCTTGATTACACTTATGGAACAGCAGTACCTGGTTTCGACCAAGGTGACTCTATCTATGGTGGTCCAGATGGCCGCGATGTTCAGTCAGGTGCCCTCGGCGCCGGTGGTCAGTACGACCTAGTCGGTTCAGGGTACTCAGCAGGTCCTCACGCTACACCAGAAGCCGTCACATCCGCTGTCGATGCACTCACAGGTGAACTCACGGCAAATGCAATCTCTGGTTATGATGACGAAGTTGTAAACGGTGGAGACACATGGGATATCGTAGCAGTTACGATTGGCGACCTCACCGGACCCTTGGATAGATCATCTGTAAAATCATGGGCACTTACACTTGCAGTCGGCTGTTCCGACCTTGGTTCTTCACTTCAGGGTGGAGCATCACAGAACCTCAGACGTTGTAACATCGTTGGTGACTACACTGGTACAGGTACAACAGCAGCGTTCACTGCTAAGCCACTAGATGGTACACATGTACTTATGTTAGTCAAAAGAGACTCTGCAAGTGTCGCAGTCACCCTTTCAGGTGCTGAGCGACTTTCATACCCAGTGGCCGATACAGTAGCTGTAGACGCTTCAGGCGGCACAGGTGAACTTGACGGAGATCCCAAATGGGAAGCAAGGTCGGCCATGGATGGCGTCCCTGTAATCCCTGAGATCGACATCAAGATCGAGTCAATTGCTGTTACAGCTCAGACTCGTAAGCTCCGTGCTCGTTGGTCACCAGAACTCGCTCAAGACCTCAACGCATACCACTCAATGGACGCTGAAGTAGAACTTACTCAGATCCTTTCAGAGCAGGTTGCCCTTGAGATCGATCGCGAGATCCTTGGTGATCTTCTTACTGGTGCTAATGGTGCAAACCTCTTCTGGTCACGTGCTCCTGGTAAGTTCCTCAACAAGAACACAGGTGCTGAGGCTACAATGTCCTCTACACTAGCTGCTGGTCCCCAGTTCACTGGTACAGTTCGTGAGTGGTACGAGACATTGACCGAGACAATCATCGACGTTGCTAACCAGATCCACCGTAAGACTTTACGCGGTTCTGCTAACTTCATCGTAGTTGGCCCAGATGTTGCTACTATTCTTGAGTCATCTGTCATGTACAAGCCTAATTACAAGCTTGACGGACAGGGCCAAGTTGGTTCATCATTCTCAATCGGTGCCGAGAAGGTTGGCGCTCTTTCTAACAGGTTCACTGTTTACAAAGATCCATACTTCCCACGCAACAAGGTTCTTGTTGGATTCAAGGGTGGTTCATACCTTGAGACTGGATACGTTTACGCTCCGTACGTACCTCTCATCGTCACACCGACCATCTTCCAGCCAGACGATTTCACACCTCGCAAGGGTGTAATGACTCGCTACGGCAAGAAAATGGTTCGTTCCGACTTTTACGGAACCGTGACTGTTCTCGACATGAACATTATATGATGTGAATGTTATCTAACTTATAGTTAGGTATAATAATATTCTGAGGGCTACCTTTTTAAGGTAGCCCTCTTTTTTTGTTTCAAAAACAAACTAATTAACATATATATCATAAAAGGGTATAATAACTGTATGATATGTGAAATATGTAATTACGAATCAACTGGAAAAGATTTTTCAAATCACTTACAGCGCGAGCACAAGTTAAAATCAAAAGTATATACTATAAAGTACATCTATAAAAAGCAGCCGATGTGTGAACATTGTGGAAATGAAACAAGATATGTAGCATACAAGTT
>Ga0208299_1000536_pt1 | contig 34681 bp, 41 predicted proteins | sample 15_taG_FD_184089 | JGI IMG/M metagenome (GOLD analysis project Ga0208299, IMG submission 184089) | Marine viral communities from the Subarctic Pacific Ocean - 15_ETSP_OMZ_AT15312 metaG (SPAdes) (version 2) | ecosystem: Environmental > Aquatic > Marine > Oceanic | place: Pacific Ocean | collected...
CTCACTAGTGAGCGCACGTAATGCTTGTTCAAGTTGTTTACTATCGCCGCTTGCCATATCAGAGTCCTACTTTAATTAAATAGTGGCGAAAGATAAAATGAGTGAGCGTCTAATAGCGCGGATCTCTTGATTGCTTTTTGAGTGCTTCTTGTTCTTCTTTGAAATATTGGGAGAGTCTTTTAACCCACCATTCGCGCAATTTATTGGGCAAGTTATAGGATTCAATAAAACCCCAATTGCCATGTTGTTTTAAGAAAAACAGTTGTTCATAGACGCTTTCTATGTATTTGTCACTCAGGCCAAAAAAAGTTGGCTGTGAATGGAATATCAATGCGATTATTTGCACCACAAGAAGGGCATTCACAATCTTGAATCATTTCAAGATCGGGACGAATGTCGCCATATTTCTTGCTTAAATAGTGCAAATCACCAGCAGGCATGACATCGACAAATTCATCAACCAACCCCCTTTCTGTAACACCATTAAGTGAAACAATAAAAGATTTATACTGATCTGTGAGCGTAGACTCAGGCAAGTTCATACGTGCCTTTTTCTTTGCTCTTTCTTCCAACATTTTCTCATCTTTTGTGGTTAACAGTCCACACTCGACCTTTACCTCGCTTTTGGGTAAAGTGATAAAAAATGTCCCATTTTCTGAAAATTCTAACTCACCTGAATCGGTGTCCCAAGTTTTATTGGGAATCTCGGATAAATCGAAAAGATGATCGAATCCTGCTTCGCATTCAGAGCATGTTAATTTAACATTATACTCACCACCGAATGTTCCCACTCTAGCAGCAACGATAATTGCGTTTTTATCCCCGATAAATAAATCTTCAACACGAACGGCGGAATCTACAATAATACTTTGGAGCATCCGATCTACTGCAATTCCCTTTTGGAGTAGACTTTTTGAACTTAGAACATCTAACTCTTTAGCAGATAGATATCTAATCTCTACAGTGTCTTTCCCATGTAGTGGATGATCGCTAGCATAGAATTTTCCACCCGTAGGTAGAGAAACGTGCTCTGTGGGAGCAACAAATCCTAAAATTGATTGTAAGTTGTTTTGGTCGGGGGGTGTTTCTTGTTTAGTTGATAATTTTTGAACATTATTTCTTGGCATTCAAACCTCTTATATTTTTATTAACCGGATGTCGCTGGAATATTACCTTCTCCGTTGATAACATTGACATATGCATTATCATATTGGAGAGTGACTGTAACATTAACGAGATCCTCTGAAGAATAATCAAGATTTCCAAATTCTGCTTTTGTCAAAAAAGCATTATTCAAAACCCACTCCTCAACGGTTTCACCAGATCCATCTAGTGTTTTAATTCTAACCTGTCCGAGTGCTGCATTTACAGCTTTATCTTTGGAAACTGTTCCAAATCCAGTCACAACCGTAGGAGTTGTAGGTAAATCATAACCAGATTCTTCTAGAACTTTCATAATTGCTTGTGTTGCATTAAGGGACGGGTCTGTCGTATCCACAATAACTGCCTGGATTGGGTTCCAGGTTGTCTTGCCGGGATAGTAAAATTTATGATTTAGGAAATCATGTGGAGTAGCACCAATATCGAAACTCGGTTTCCCAACCGTTTTAACCAAGAATTCCTGAATACCATTGGTAGCAGAACCTCCTGGCATACTTAAGATAAATTTATAATTTCTTTTTGGTTCTAATGTTGGGTCTGTCCAGAATGTCATTTTTATAATCTCCTACTTTCTTTAATTAGTAATGCCCTAGTTTTAATCCTCAAAAGAAGCGCCAGTATTGGTAATAATAAAGTCTACCGCAATAAATTCAATTGCTCTGGTCGGTTTTAAGAAGATTTTTGCATACATAACATTTCTATCAATAAGGTCTGGTGTTGTAGTGGTTGTGTCCAATACAACTTTGAAGTCTTCCAATCCTAATCGCGCCTTAACGCTCTGGAGGAAGGGAACTGCCTGACCTTTGAATCTATCCCAGGTTACTTGTGTGTTGGGGTCAAAAAGGAGGTTATTAGAAATTCGTGAAATCTCTTTCTTGACATGAATCAAGAGTCTCCTTACATTAATCCTATCTAATGCGCTACGAGTCATTTGCGTAGTTTTTTGCCCGAACACAACCAACCCCTCACTTGGGAAAGAGGCAATTGGATTAATATTGGCATCATAGAGAAGATCTCTCTCTTTAGAAGAAAGTTTCTCGGTCACACCAACGACGTTAACTCCTGCTGCACCTGCGGTAAGTCCACCGCGATTGAACCCTGCTGGTGCGAACCACACTTCTGATACTGCTTGAGAATAAGAAAGTGTGCCTACTGCCGCAACAGATGGCGGACAGAAGAATACTTTTCCTGTCTCGGTGTCCTTGACACGAGTCCAGGGATAATAAGCGGCACCATAACTATTATTAATTTGTCGTGCCCTAAAAGTTCTTGCTGCTTTTGCGGCATCACCGCGATTTGCAGCACTGTAATCTTCCCCAGGTAGATTTCTATCCGCAGCGGGAATAAACCCATCACCAATGTCAATAATGCCCATGGCATCACCGCGTGATTCACACACATCGATAACTCGATTTGTTAATCCCGTGTTAGTAATGCCTGGTGCCGAAAGAATGTTCATATCCACATTTTCTGGGTCAGCACATGTATCGATAGCAATTCTTACAGTGTTGTACTCATAACTAGTCATTTGTGTCATGTTTTCCATGTCATTATTATTAAATGGTTCCGATTGTTCAATATCAATCCCGTCAAAACCACCGTGCATTGGTACTGTAAATTGGTCAAATCCTGCGTCCAAAGTCGCTTTATAAGATGCCGACAAGAACCCGCTTGGTGAAGCAGATCCAGTTGCACTAATTGATTTACCTGCCGCACGAGAACCGGAGATATAATATCCCTCGAAGTTATCTAATGTTCCTGCCGTTTCTGCTATCGCGTCTGCCAACGTTTGCCAACGCGATATATTATCTAATGTAAAGATATATGAAAATTCTGTGGCATAAGTTGTTTCAGACGTATTAGGTCCGAACTCCCCATGTCCCGCAGAGTCAGGTAAACCTCTTACAAGGTCTGTATATGTACTATCAAAGCGTTGATTTGAGTTAGTTGTCTCTACGCCGAAATAAGCATCACTTGGATCTGAGAGATTTCCAGTCTTTGTGTTTGCCCTTAATTTTGTGGCAGGATAAGTAAAGGAGCATGTAAGGTCTGTTGGCATATTGCCAATTGTTACACCCCCCAGACTAACCGCACCATCGAGTGATGAACTGCCGAATGCGATTGAGAAAAGATTTGTGTCGCTGACTGCACTTCCAGAAATTGCCGCTGGTCGCTCAACGGTCGAACCTTCAACTAGAGTAATCCCAACAGGTCGAATTGGACCTTGGAAACCAAAGGGCAATTGAGTTGGGTCATCACCCAGTGCCGTTGCTGTTTCAATATACATATATTTGGATTGATTTTCATATTCGCCATAGTATCTCCAACGACGGTCGTCATCGGACCATTGTGCATATTGATTACCAATTCGTGCAGCAACATAGTTAGGTGATTCTGGATTGAGATTGAGATTTGCGAAACTTTCCAAAACAATTGGCGCTGAATCTTTATCAGATGCTTTTCGCAACGCAATTGTGAAAGTACCGTATTCGTCTGTTGGATCATCAGAATATCGAATGTCCTCAATAGAGGTTTTGATATTACCATTGGTCCAAACACCATGATCCAGTGCCACTACCTTAAACAGTTTAGCAAGGTTACGAGGATTAAAAGACCCAGTAGGTCCAGTATCTCGACCGACAATCCAAGGGGTTGACGCGGGATTAGAATTAAGTTGATTTACATTGTAATCACAATCAAACGCAGTAGGACCATTCAGACCTAGAATTACTGCATAAGTGTCGCCAACACTAACACCAGAAGTAATCGTAGAAGATACGATTGACTCGTAGGATTCTCCAAGGAAATACATTTCTGATTGTGCGCTACTTGCAGCATATAAAGAATTATTAAGTTTAGTAGGGTTGGTATTGAAGACTTTGCGAATAAATTTATCACTCGTGGGATCAAAATTGAAAGTAAATTTCTTGCCCGCAACTTCATTATTACTCTCGTCTAGGAGAACTGTTGTCCACTCTCCACCGTTTGCGCTTGTGCTATCATTCTTAAACATCTTAGATGTGCTTACTGAGGTCAGGGCGGAATCTGCCACGGTGCCTGTAAGCGCCATGCTCCTGCTTGCCTCTGTATAGAAAACTGCTGCTAGGGTGCCTGTGACATTATCTGTTACACCTTCGCTTTTTGATACTATAAACAATCCAAAAGCGCCACCTTCGTCGTCGGTCGAAGCGCCACCAACTTTCCACCCTGCTTCTCCACCTGTAGTTTTATCAGTGTGTGCTCGACCTAAGAGTCGCACATATGTAAGGGGTCTGCTGTTTGTTAACCATGCTTGCGCGGCATAAGCACCATATTGAGGAGATAAACCTTCGTTGCCTTCGCGCCATACATCACCAGTTTTCCCACCGGGTTGGGGTGTTCCGAAAATTTGAACAAACTCCGTGAAACTTTCTACTTTAACAGGGCGCAGTGATGGACCTCTTTCTGCGCGTCCGATAATAACGGGTCCGATTTCAAGCGGTTCCTCGGGAATTTGTGACCTATCGAGTTCTCTAAACTGAACTCCAGGGGAAACAAAACGATATTTTTTGGATGCCATGTGATTAAATCTCCTTATAATGCTTTAATAATCTTTTATAAATAGTGCGTTTATATGCAAAAAGACGAAACATTCAAGATCTATAGTCGCCTTTAATCCAATCGGGAATGTCTCCGAGGATGACACGTTCGCGAGGTGTCTTTACATCAACCGCATTTTCCCTAACCACCACATTAGGTTGTTTTTGGTTTTTAGATGCACCAACCACATACCCCAGAACCCTAATGTTTATTTGAGTTTCATAAATTCGTGTTTCGTCACCCAGTTCGGTCAATGTATTAGTGGGGGCATAATCCGATTGAAAAAATGCTTCATAGGAATGACCATCTCTTTGTAAGATTTGATAATTAATTCCATTAGTAACAGTCAAAAATGGTTGAACAATTTCATTTACCTGCTGCTGATATTCTGTTCTTATAGTAACGCCATAGGTTACTGATACATAAATGGGGGCGGGAATTGTAATACTTTCATAGACAACCTTCTTTTCTTGCGCTTTTCTCTTATCGGGAAAATTAATTTGTTGGGTTCCAGGGTTGCCTTGATTTCCAACAATACCATTTTTTTTCTTATATGTGTCCGCATTTAAAAAATTGGCAGCTTTGTCTTGTTTTATTTTTCGTGCGATGGTTATACTACCACCCTTTGCATCCTTAACTGGGAGGGGATTTCCCCAAAATACCCCTTTATCAGAGAGGTCTTTCACTAATCCGGTCCTCTGGACAGTCATCATAGGAAAAATCAAAGTCCCGTCATCATCTCTTAGATCTTTATTATCTTTTATTTGGTATGCTCTTTCGGATGCTACCCAAATTACGGGTACTTTTTTAAACCCTTTATTGGTTGTGCAAAATGCATTAATGGAATCATTAACAAAATCATAAAGCGCATAATCAATAGTCTCCAAGGTGGAAGGACTATAAGATATTTTTTGTGCTATAGTTCCGCTTAGTTTAGTATTACTCATCTTTATTTACCATCAAACAACCCTTGCCGTGCTTTAGCACAACGAGCAGATATTTCTAATTGATTTTGATTTTGTCCAAATAATTGTTTAGGTTCAGTCAAAGTTATTATTTCGTAGTATTCCTCATTATACAGAATGAAATCTCCCTCTCTTACATATACATCTTGATCTTCTGTCAACCTTCTTTTATGAAAATGACACGTTAAACTATAAATTCTATCTAGTCCAAATGATGTGGATGTTGTTTCATTACCACTCCAATCAATTAGTGCGTAGACGCGAATCGGAGGAAGGAAATTCTTCTCTATTGCCTCACCATAGAGGGGATGAAAATCAGTATATACAGTGCTAATGGGGTAATAGGCAATAGTTTGCCCAATTACTCTCTCGATGAGTTCATCGTTGACTTGCTTAACCAGATCTCTTTCTTTTTTATTGAAAAAAAGAGGAGGTGGCGGATTATTCGGTCTATTCCATTTGTTATCATCGGACACTTAAAAACCCCCCTTATCCTACAAAAATTTTCATAGGAACGCTAGTCTGTAATGTTTTTGCTTCATCCACCATTTTTGTGTCTGCTTCAACAAGTGCGGCATATGTTAATTTGTCTAACAGTTCTTTTAGTTCCACCTTAAGGGCATCTTTTTCGGTTTGTGATTGGGATGCTAATTCACTCGCGTTTAATGTTACGGAGTCACCGGGAAGTGGGATCGCTCCAAATTTGCCACGAACTTGCGCCAGCATACCTTTGGTAATAGCAAGTGCATAATTTCTTATCCATTGTTTTCCCATGCTATTAATGTTCTGATACGGGATATTTGCGAAGGGTAATGTGTTATAATTATTAATCCCATCTTTGCCATCCAGACGAGTAGAGTCTGACTCCCACGCCTCTTTGGGGATAGTAAAATCAAACCAAATTTTTGAGGGGTTTATAAAATCAAAAGGTGAACTTGGTGACGGATAAATCTTTAAATAATTATCCATTATCTCATATGAATAATGAGAAGCACGGGTATACATACTATCCTCAAACGCCATCGCTTGAGATTTATTTTGCCATGTGGGGATTACTTCAAACGTTGAATCATCAGAATATTGCCCATAAGTGTTTAAATTGCCTACCACATTTAATCCACCATAATATCCATAAAATCTCCACATCGCTGCGTTAGATTTATAATATACTTTTCTAATTTCTATTCTTTTATTATTCACGCTCCCAGTAAACACCGACCCAAAACCCGAAGTTCCATCCACAGAAGCATCTTGTACCACTTTTTGCAAATCATATACTTGTTGATCAGCAACCATACTCACAGACGCGGAATAAACTCGCCCATCGCCCATCGCAGCAGCTTGTGCAAGACCATCTGAAATCTTTTTTGCATAAGAGAATTGAAATGATGGGTATTTTAGAGCAACATGGGTGCCACTTAGACTTGAAGATAGAGCACCACTTTGCAAAACCCCATTGTGATCAAATGTGCCCGTTGTGGCACCCAGAAAATCCGAAAGGGTGTTAACTGCTTGATGGTTATTGATAATATAAGAATATTCTAGAACTGCTAACTCATAAGAGGTATAAACATTTTGCTCTGTTAGTTCAATATCTAAAACATCACCACCTAGCATTTTATAGGTATAGGAAACTTGTGCTGCTGCTCCTGACAAAAACTCAGTTGAACCAAGATAGACGCCATAGGGAACTGCTGTGGATATAATATTTGCTATAGTGCCAGTCGCTGGCAATACATAAGGACTTGTTTGCTGAATTGGCGTTAGGGTGGGTGGTGCGCTCATTGTTTCTTCTCCTGTGAACTAAATAGTCAAATTTGATACAAAAGAAATAAGAAAACCCCACCTCCCAATAATGAGAGGTGAGGTTTGATAGAATTCTTAACAGTTAATTAAAGTATTAACCTAGTAAGTCTTCAACGACAACAAGACCATACATGTCTGGTCTAACCATCTTTTTCGCGTAACGAGTCATCACGCCCTTACGAGGCACGAATGATTCTGGGTCGAAAATGGTTGGAGTGACCTGTAGTGGTACATATGGCGCATAAACATATCCGCTTTCAAGGAAACTATTTCCTTTACGACCGACAAGAATCAGGTTACGAACAAAATAAGGATCGACATAGATGTCGAGTTTCTTACTAAGTTGACCAACCTTAACAGCACCAGCAGTGCCACGGTTCTCATCAGCAGTTGTGTCAGCGCGGAATCCGCTTGTGAACTCCAAAAGGTTTGAAACTTCAGGACTAACTACAATAAAGTTAGCGCCACCTCGCATAGTTTTGCGATGGATTTGCGCAGAAACATCATTAACAGTTTCCAGAAGTGTCTCATACCACTCAGAAACCGTACCAGTGAAATCTGGATAAAGTGTTCCATTTGTAGATACTCCGCTTGCACGGTTTACAAACTTACCGGGTTTACGTGACCAGTAATAAGTACCAGCGGTTGCACCCTTAACGAGATCTTCAAGAATTTCTTGATCAATCTCAAGAGCAATTTGCTCTGAAAGAATGCTCGTCAACTCAACCTCTGCATCCAAATTATGGTATGCATTGATATCTTGCTGAAGTTCCGGTGTCCACTTTGCCTTGAGTTTCTTAGTGACTGCTGTAACTGATACAGAATCAACCTTGATATCAATTTCAGGAATGGAGTCACTATTCTCCAGACCCCAAGCGGTGGCACCAATGACTGCGCCAACAGGAGTAGCATCAGTAATGTTATCCTTTGCTGCCCATGTGTAATCAAGGGAAGCGGTGGTATAATTCACTGCACTTCCACCCTCGCCAAAAACAAGAACGGTATCTGTTGAAGATCCGCTGAATTGTGTCAGGCGACGAATTTGTTGAACACCAGCAGCAAAGTATCCTTGTCCAGCGACGGAGGAAGAAACTGTAATGGTGATAAGATCATCAACATTCAGTGCTAACCCACCTGTGGATAAGGAAGATACTGGTATTGACCCAATACACATTTGCGACGAACCAGATGTAAGATCCGGATCATATTGGCAAAGGGCATCAAGGGTATCAGTACCTGATCCAAAAACGCCATTGGTTTCTGCACTTGCAGTCACGGCAGTATTAGAACCTGTTGGAGATGCATAACCGTTGTTCAATGCATAAAAACCATTTTCTGCATTAACACCGGAAAGATTAACACCACCAGTAATCTCGGCACCAACTTTTCCACCACCATAAAGTGATGTGCCAGCAACATTTCCTAGACGTGTTTCATTAAACGTAAAGTCTAGGAAAAAGATAAGACCGGATGGAAGACTCATTGGTTGAACAGAAACCAGTTCATTAGCAATCAATCCGCCGAATACTCGACGAACGATTGGAAATGCAACTGCTGCAAAACCTTCGACATCACCCCCCGCCATTGTGGATGCTTCACGAAGAAGCTCTTTTGCTTGATTCTCTAAGAGGCAAGCCATATTGTTACGAGTATGGTCGTGACCAATACCCTCAAGAAGACCAGTTTTTTCCCATTTATCTAGGACTGCTGCACCTTCTTTTTGAACGTCGCGACGAACGACGCCTTCTGTCAATTTTTCAATTATAGACATAATTTTTTTCTCCTTAAATAATTCCAGCAAGACGTTTCATCCGTCGTGACATTTGGTCACTACCGGGTTGAGCATCTGCTGTTTTGCTTGATTTCAAAATAAGTTGACTATTTTTGCTTGTGACTTCTGAGAGGTTTTTGGGTGCGCGAGATTCTCGTGCTTCCAATTGCTCGTTCAAAGTATCAAAAATAATCTTTGCCTTATTAATAGATTCCGCATTTGAAATTCTCTCGACAAGTCTTTGTTTTTGTCGCTCATTCAAGGAGTCTGATTCCAGAATACGATTTTGATATAATAATTTTGCGTTAGAGAGATTTAATTCTTCTAACTTATGTGCTGCTTTTATAGAAATTTTCTTAAGATTGCCATATTCTTCATTAATCTTATTCTTTTCAAGATTAATTGAATTCACTTTCTTTTGTAATTTCTTCACATTTTCCTCTAATTCCTTCACCATTTCTTCGGATTCGATATCAGATTCATTTGCAGCAAGTGTTGCGTCAACAGCATATTCCTGTTGCGCTTTTGTTGGATGAGTTGTTCCAAGATCACCTCTTGGGACCGTCTCATAATCGACTAATAATATTTCTTCAATTGCGTCTGCAATATTTTCTTCAGTAATTTCAATTTCTTCTTCAACTACTTCACCACCAATTTCCCCATCTTCATAATCAATAGGGTCTTTTTCTCGTGCTTTGGTGGGTGTTTCGGTTTCTTCTGGAGCGCCCTTACGATAACCTGATTCGTCTTCGGTGATCTCCTTTAATTCTTCTTTAAGGGCATCTAGGTTAAGTTCTACCATTTCGCCCTCTTCTAGATCGGAATTGCTTTCACCATCTAGTGCCTTTAACTCAAGTTCTTCCACAACTTCTTCTGTTATTTCAGGTTCGTCGTCTTCACCGATTGTTAAAGGTTCATCGTCTTGTTCTAATAATTTTTCAACCGCTTCTTTAATTTGAGAAGAATATTTTTTCAATAATTCTTCCTCTGCTGTCTTTACAGCAGTTTCCTTTAGTGATTTAGCATCTATGATTGCTTGTTCTAGCATTGTTGCGGGCATTTTTATCTCCTTAAAATATAAAAAATTCTATGTGTCTTCATTAAATAGTTGTTATGTATAGGAAAGGACTTAAATTGGATAACTCTTAACCAACACCAGCAGAACCTGACCAATTATTGTTAATCGCAGTAGGGGAAATATTGGTTAATCCTGCAACAAGATCAAACGAGATGGTCCCTGCCGCAACTTTGTAATAAATCTTGCTCACCTTTAAATATAACATACTTGGGTCCGTATCACTCACAGCAGTTGAAGAGTTGATCACAAAATAATTATTTGTGTCAAATCCGTTCTCAGAGAAAGCAATCATGGGTCCGTCTGAGGTATAGATGGTACGCAGATTTCTAATATGAATCCAGTTAGTTACTGTTGGGAATTCAATAACTTTGACTGTAGTAGTCGCTAAAAGACCGCCTTTGAAAAATGGTTTACTTGAAACTTGATAAGCGCCCACATTACCTAATGCGGGAGGACCAGGATTATATATGGGCATTATCCCACGCCCTCGGAACCTGACCAATTGGTGGGAATAGTATCAGTAGGAATGCTAGTTAATCCTGCTATCACATCCACATGGGTTGAAGAACCCGTTAAGTAGATTTTTGTTAATTTCATTTCCATCCGGGGGGTTCTTGAGTGGCGTCTATAACTGGTTGTATAATCATCATGCATTCTAAAATAATTACCATTAGCGAATCCTGTTGGTGACGCAGCTATTTTAATCTGTTCGTTGGCAGACCCATCAGTGTCGAGATTTCTGATAATGATCCATCGAGTTACAGAAGGGAAACTAATTTCTAAAGGGGCAGTAGCAGAACCTACAGTCACGTTAATTGCGCCTGAGACAAAAGGTTTTCCTGAAACTTGATACGATCCCGCATCCCCTAATCCAGCGGGACCTCGATTATAAAGCGGCATTATCCAACACCAGCAGAACCTGACCAATTATTGTTAATCGCAGTCGTGCTTATCCCAGTTAGTCCTGCTATTACATCTACATGTGTACACGCTCCGGTCAAATATAACTCTGAACACTTTAATTCCAAACGAGTTGTCATGGTGTTTGTATAATCATTTTTGTCTTGGACTACTGTAAAATAATTGTTAGTATTAAATCCATTTACGGAAAAGGCAACTTTTACATCACCATCAGTAGTTGTATCATGATTCGTAAGTACAATCCACCTTGTAACTGATGGAAATTCAATCTTAAGTGGTCCTAACGGTCCTGCTGTTGCAACCGCAACATTAATTGCGCCTGAGACAAAAGGTTTTCCTGATACCTGATAAGATCCAACGCTTCCAAGTCCAGGTGATCCATAATTAAAAACTGCCATATTTTATCCTCTTTCTTATAAGTAGTCTTTAATCTTTGTTTTCTCGTTGCTCTTTTTTCTTCTGTTTTTCTAATTCTGCCAAGCGACGGAAATATTTCTCTCTAGCGATTTCTGAAGGTTTTTTATAATATTCTCTTTCTCGATATTCTTCAATGATCTTTTCTTTTTTCACTTTTCGTATAAACCTTTTAATGAGGGACTCGTTGGAATCATTTTTTCTTCTAGGGACTTTCATAATTATTTTATTTGATTCCACGTTCCGCCAGCGACTTTCATAATGCCGCTGATATCTACACCTGGATCACGTGGATCTAAATCTCTTAAAGCGCCACCTTGTTGGGATGTATTTGGTGATCCTCCAGATCGAAGTGGATTAGTGCTTTCAAAGATACCCTTTAATCCGGTTGATTCTTGAAGTTGTCTTTTCGTATCCTCAAGAGACTTTCTTGCTTCTATAACTGCGTCGGTAGGTTCACTTGATTTAATAACCTTGGTTTCCACAATGGACTGTTTTGTATTTCCCTGTAAACCCTGTACGACTTCGGAAATAATGCCCGAAAGAGTGCCGTCTTCAAAGATAATCTCTTTAATACATTCTTTGATAAGAGGTTTTAAAATGGTTCTTAGTTCGCTTTTTTTCACTTCTTCCTCTAACTTTATATACCTTAAGCGTTTCTCTTGTCTTGTCTTAGGCGACCTTCAATTACAGAAAGAACCTGGCGCAAGTCCTTAAGAGCGTTGTGTGTCTCATCTCCGGTTCCCCAACTTTTCCCTCTTTGGGCGTCTTTTAATTTAATGTATATTGTATTTAATTCCGCTAAAAGAGTTTGAAGGGATACATCCTCACGTCTCAGGTCTACGCCCTCAGTGAGTTCCTCTTGAATCAATTCCTTTAATTTACTTTTTGTAAGTTTCATTTTTTATCTCCTATGATATTATTTAAAAGATCATCAATCTTATCTTTTTTTGTAAAAGTTTTTGTTTTTGCCTCATTCATCATCATAAATGCGCCCTGGGTGGAAGGTTCAGAAACGATATCAAAACAGATAAGTTGAAAATCATCCTCCACAGTTGTTCCTTCGGGACTATCAGCAACAGAACCAAGTCCTCGGGACGAAATACCTAGTTTAACCTTATCGTTAATAAGTGCTTGCAAGGTAAGTCCCGCAGGAGTTGAAAGAACTTTAATTTTTCCAAGTAAGTCTTTTCCTTCCCACCATAAAGATGTAACCATATGAGAAGCGTTCTTAAGGTTGACAACAGAATCTTCAGGGTGGTCAAGTTCGCCGCAGGCACGGTTTTCTTTAACCGTGGTCATGTAATTCTCCACTTCGCGCTGAAGGATTGGGGCGGGATAAATGCGCCCATTTCCATTTTTTTCATCACAACGTTGCACTACACCAGAAAGATATACTGCGCCGTTTTCTTTAATATCTTTTTTCTCTGCTTCTGTTAGCAAGTCTTGACAAACACCACCAGCACACAATTCATAATATTCTCGAATAAGATATTTATTGCTCATCTTCATCATCCTCATTCACAAATTTTACACCCATCGCTGATTTACCGGGTGTAACTGCTATTGGTTCCTTCATAATACCCAACTCGGTTTCAGTCGATTTTGGTCGCCCTGAACTAGATTTCATACAATTTCTTAGTGTTTCTGCTGCCTGACGACATTCATCCGACATTTCCTCATCTAAACTAAATTCGCCACCTGCAAGTTCATTGTCAAAATAAATTTCAATACTCTCAAGTGCTTGGCGAGCAGATGTCATATCACCTTTGTCTAAATAATCCATAGACATTTTCAACATCGCATATGCTTCTTGAGCATCCTGTACTTCGTTCTCTACTTCCTCACGAACCACTTTAATGATCTCTTCTTGAATAATTTGTCTTATTTTCTCTTTTTCAAATTTCATATCTTTTTACCTTGTCACGCGGGCACGACCCGCGTGATTCTGCATCCTGCTTTGCATCGGCGTACAGGACGAAGCATATACTTCTTAGTTCTTAAAATATTCTCAATCATCCGTTGTTCTCCCCTATGTTGATACCTGAATCTCCAAAGACCATATTAAGGACATATGAGGTTCCAGAACTCAAGCACCCCAACAAAAATGCTGTAGTGAGTGAATAATCAAATATAAATAGTTCCGTGTGTTTATTGATTGCCCACAAAAATATCCCCACCCAAAATCCGATACACATTGGACAGTGGAAAAATTGATATTTGGGTCTTATTCTATCAAAAAGCGTTCCATAAACCAAAATCTGCGTCATTCCAAATGCACAAAGTATAAAATATGTTAATGGCATCAGCGAGTAAACATACCGCCTAAATAATTTCGGATATAATAGGGTGTAATACTGCCCTTCTTTGCTTCTTCGGGAACTTCACCCAATTCTGTAGAATCTTCGGGTGATGGTTCTAAATATTCTTCTTCAAGTTCATCTTCATATTCTTTTTCTATTTGAAGATACCCCAATTCCTCTTTAACAAAATTTTTGGTACTTAGAAGAACAACGTGCAGTGGGTTAGTTTCTTCTGTGGGAGACTCTGGATATACTGCTTGGATACTCCCAAAAACATTTCCTGATTGGACTGAATCTCTTAAAATGATACCATCCGACGCCAATCGAGCAAAATAAGCACTTTGGGTTTCGTAGGCATCCTCATTTAAATCTTCTTTAGGATAGGTTACAATCGTCTTTTTATTTGGATCTATAATGATATCAATATGCAGATGGTCAAGAATCATAATATTGCCACCAAGAGTTCTTCTTGCTTCTAAAGCAACTTTGATCGCATTTGGATCTACTATACTGATTCTAATGGACATTTTCTCTTATCTCTTTTACCACAGATTGAATTGAGATAACCGCCTTCAGCATCTCATCATCAGGTTTTTGCGAAACAAAATTATTTAAAATAGTCGAAACTTTATTAAGTTTTTCCTTTAATGGTTTGTCTTCCTTTATTATATGCGCATCAAAGCACGAAGTAACCTCTTTTTTCAATCTTCCAATTTCTTCATCTAAGTATATTTTTAATTCCAACCCGTTATCTTTAAATGAAGAAATATATTTTTTCAATAATTCCTTTTGTTCCTCTAACAGCGTTTCAGAATACTCTTTATTAAACCTTTCAGTAAAAATTTTATAAGTAAAGGAATCAATGGGGAGCATCTCATCCGGTGGTTTTGTAATCATCTCTTTAATAATTTCAGATTCTAAAAGTACCCGAGACTTGATGGGGGATGATAAATTAAAAATTTGAGAAATAGATGCAAGTCCTTTATAGTTGGGAATAAAATTAGAAAAGAAATTCTTATGAAGTGTTTTATTAATCTTATCTATAATTCGATTTTGTTCATTAAACAATTGTTTTGAATTAATTTTTTCCTTTTGTTTTTTTGCTTCGTGAAGAATCTTTTCGGCGGTTTCTTGTTTAACATTTTTGGTTTCTACAATTGCTTGATAAATTCTTAAATCTTTCAAAAGGAAAGAATCTTTTTTAAAATACTCCTTAATCATTGATTTAACTTTCTTTTGAGTTCCTGCATCTGCACTTAGAACTGCCTTAGTCAATTCAATAACGAGACTTTCATAAATAAAAGCGGTATTTCTTTTCTTATTGTGTTTAAACTTCGTCATTTTCTTTCCCTCGTTTTTTGCCCAAAACCTCAATAATATTTTTAATTTCTATATTATTCTCAAGCATTAAATTTTCTTCATTATTATAATTAGTATCTTTTTGTTCCTGAACGCCATTGACCAGACTCTTTATGTCTTGAAGACCCGGAAATACATTTCTCGTAGTATTTTTTCCCTTTTCTCGACCCATTTGACCATTCATATTTTGCTGTCTTTTATTTTGCCGACCATCATAATTGACCTTAGTATAATGTTTGCCTTTTGCATTGGGCGTTAAATAAGGTTGATTTCGTGCGCCTGGTTCTGAAAGGAGAACAGATTCTTCTTCTGACTCGGTGTCTCCACCTTCCAGATCCCCCATAAGGTCATCTTCTCCCCCTAAATCGCCCCCGAGGTCCATATCTCCTCCCATCGCATCGGACGATTCAGATGCGGCAGTTGATGTCGCTTCTAACGCACCGTCAAACTTTTTGTCATAGTACATCTCTCTTTGATTGCGAACAATTTCATCGTCTGTTAATCCAAAGATTTTTGTAGAAACCCAACGTCGAGAGAAATATCCCTCTGTTGCTGCTGATGCAATATCAAATTTTGTTCGCCAATGTTCCAACTCTTGAAGTTCTGAAATTTTTGAAGGTTGATTTAAACTTAATTTAAATGACATTAAGTCTTTTCCGCGAAAACCGAGGGTATAAAGGTGAATTACTGCAATTTTTTCAAGTTCAGAAACAATGTTCCTTTGTAGTCTTGTAATCGTTTTGCTAAATCGTATATCTTTTTGCGCTAAAGTTGTTTTGTCTTCGGCACCCTCATCTCCCTGTGTTAGATAAGATGCAGGTATCTTGAGGGCGGAAAACAATTTATCCCGCAGATACTTCACATCGTCAATATCTCCAGTGTAAGTGCCACCCGGTAATGATTCAATTCTAGTTCCCGCCGAACCGCCACGGACTGGTATAAAATAATCCTCATCTGTTGACATGGGATTATATCTTAAATCAACGCGACCAGTCTCTGAATCAATTACTTGGTTTCTTTTCATTTGTGTAACAATTCTTTGCATATGCTGCTCCACTTCGTTTTCTTGAATTCCCCCCACATCAATATAAAAAACTCGCCGTTCAGGTGAACGCACTACACGATATGCCATCATCGCATCTTCCAATAAGGTCAATTGACGCCAGATTCTACGGGATGGTTCCAATACAGAAGTCCCATAAGGGGCGAACTTGTCATTACCTAAAATGCGAAATTGAGCAATTTGCCAATTTTCAAAAGTTAAACCACCACTATTCCACTGAAATTGAACATAATCAGGATTTGTTTTGTCTTCACCCTCTAACCTTTCAATCTCCTGGGGAGGTAAACCAATAACTGATTTTACTCCAATCTGATCATCAACGTCCAAATAAAGAAAATAATCACCATATTTACACATGGTACGACACCAACCATAAAGATTAAATTCAATATTTAAAACGCTGTAAAAGAGAGTGTGAATGATAGATTTGATTTCTTCATTGGGACACCGAATTGACAGCATTTCCTGCAAAGGAGAAGACGTTGTCATTTCATCGGCATAGATATCTAATGCTGATGCTATTTCAGGGGTATATTCCATTTGATCAAAGTCCACATATCTCTCGCTTCTAGAAATACTTGCCATCGATTTTGAATATACATTATCAAAAGGACTATAAGAAGATTTCTTAAAACTTAATCCCGCTGGTGACGTAAACTTATATTTATCAAGTTGCCATCTCTTTAATTGTCTTGGGTTTTGTTTCTGATATCTGGTAATGGGACCTGATAAAAATCGTGTCAGTGCTCTAAAAAGAGGGGCGTCGGCATTTTTGGGGTTGTTTTGTTGGTTATTCATTTTGTTTATCCTTTTATTATCCATCCATAATTCTTATAAATATCTCTTGCTTCTTGAAGTTTATCAAGTTTTTCCTCATTTTTGTAGCCATTCATACCAGGAATCGTGGTGTTGAGGGAGGTTTTAGTAAAAATCATAGAATTCAAAAATGTCTTTTTATAATTAATATCTCGCAAATTTTCTTGCAAGACTGTACTCCTAATCCAGCAACCTATAGCAAGAGACATTACGAGATCATCATTGTATCCTCGTTGCGCTTCGGGGCGTCCGTTTTTCCAGATAAAAGTTTTTAGTTCCTGGTAGGCACGTTCGGAATTAAGAGTGATAATTTCATTTCTAATAAATTCTTCCAACTTTGCTATCACAAGGGGTCTTGTCTTCTGGGATGTTGTAAACCCCGCAACAGAATTAGAAATATAATCTGCCTCATAATGTTCCACGAATTCATGTGTTCCCTTAGTCGAATAATATATATTGGGATATTTTTGCTCAATTAACTTATCTATTACTGAAAATCCAATATTATTATTTTCGAGAATAATCATACAAGCACCATATTCCATGCCAGTATCATAAAGAACCCTGGAAAATATATCAAGAGTGGGTTTGCCTCGATATTCAGCAACTTGTTTCATCGTATCCGATTCAAAAATATGAAAAACAGAATAATCTTGACCATCGCCACGAGCAGTATCTCCTACAAGAAAATATTTTTTTTCTTTATCATATTCTTCCCAAATCCATAAGTTTCTATCAAACCCGGTTTGATGCTTGGGATCACAAAAACTTTTACTTAATCTAGATAAATCATCAGGATGGACGACAGTTTCACCAGAAGCATTAAAGTTACATTCATATTCTTGTGCGACTTTTCTACGAGAAAGATTTCTCGTTGTTTCTTCAAACCATTTTTCATCACGTTCTGGGTGGAGAGTCCAGTGAAGGGTGGTAGGGTGAAAATCATTCTCACCAGCATCAGCAGCAACAAATGTCTTGTGAAACCAATTACCAACCCCATTGGGAGAAGAAAGTGCGATGCAACGTCCACCTGCTGCCATCGTAGGTTGAAGTGCAGTCCACAATTCATCGAATCCATCAATATGCGCTGCCTCGTCAATCACGAGTAGCGACAATGCTTCCGAACGACCAGCATCTGTTGATGTGGAAGATGCCTTAATTTCCGATCCGTTATTCAAAACAAAAGATGAGCGATTATCAATTTCAATTGATGCAATCTGGTCAAACCAAGGGGGTAAATTTTTAATCATCGCCTTAACCTTTTTAACAAGATTTGCTGCTGTACTAAATTTGGTAGCAATAACAAGAATGTTTTTATCGCGATGAAATAACATCATCCATGAAACATATGCCGCAGAGATGGTAGAGATACCCATCTGCCTTGATTTCAGTATCACATTGTTACGGAAATCATTAAATTTGTGTAATAAATCTTGCTGAAAGTCCCACGTCTTAAAGGGTATCTGCCCTTTGGTCGGGTGTGAAATTTTACAATAATTGTCAATAAAGTAGACGGGATCTTTACCGCACTTTACTATCTCTTTAACAAGTTCTTTTTTGGAAAGGTATTGTGACATACATAATAAATAGTTAAATTGTGTCTCAACCTCAGTTTACTATTTCTCTATAAGTTTTTCCATTTTCGCTTTTAACTGAGTGAGTTCATTTTTCTGAAGGTTTAAGGGGGCAATCATAGCGGCAGCAAAATTTACACGCGCTGTGGGTCCTCCCTTGCTAACACTTTCTATGACGGCACCCATAACATTCTTAATTCTCGCCAGTGCTGCTTTCATTTTTTTTATTTCCATCGCCCCTGGACCGGCGACTTCAGGTTCAGGTTTATCACCTTGTTGAGCAGCATTTTCGATCTCCTCGCGGACAACTTTTCTAATTTCACTTTCTGTATATTTCATTTTTTTGGTTCCTCGTCACGCTTCCCTTTAACATTTTTTGGTTTCTGAGCGCCTGGAAATACAGATTCATCAAACCCTATAAACTTTTTAATTGTATCACTAAGTCTTTCTTCAACCGTTGTTCCGATTTTTGGTTGATCAGGGATACCACCGATTTTATAAGAACATTGTGCCTCAACCCAAGAGCGTATTTTACTCATTGTTTGCACAAACACATGAGGTTCTTTATCTGCTTTGGTTAAAGTAAGAGAGTTGCCCGTAACTTTTTTATATTCTTTCTTGAGATAGGAAGCAATATCTTCAAGTCTTTGAGCAATTTCACTTTCAAATTTTCCACCATGAACTTCTTTAAGATGAACTTCACTTTGATATTTAATGATCAGTGAGTTTCCATGGATGCTTGCATTGAATCCGTCTATGACCCTCTTATCAAGGATTACATCACCTTCTTCTCTTTGAAGACCCACTGTTACTGGTTCTCCATTTTCGTCCAGAGCACCATCATAGGTATTCGCTAGTACAGTAGAAATACCTCTTACAATTTCTAAAACTTCTGCTCCTGACATGACTAGTTGTTCTCCGAACTGAAGAAACCCGGTTTCTTCTTCGGGGTCGGAGATTCCTCTTCCTCATCTTCCGGTTTTGCAATAGTTCCCGCTTGAGACAATTTGCCCGACTTTAAATCTTTAGAGAGGGCACCTAAATGTCGCTTGATGTCTACGAAACGTGTCCCAATCTGATCTAAAGGATCTTTAACGACATCAGGAGCATTGACTAGATCCTCTCCAAAAAATGAAATCATATCCTTGGCAAAATCTGTAAAAACGTCATTTACTTCTTCATCGAAAGTTTTCACTCTACCGGCAGCCATTGTAACTGCCTTCATCATTTTAGGATCTTTTGCGAAGTCAACCCTTCCGCCTTTTGCAGCACCCCGTGCGAGTTGACCAAGATTTTGACCTATGCCTTTATATTTTGAAAAAGTTCCCTTAGTCTTTCCTATGAGTCGATCTAAAAATCCCTCATCTAGATCGCTTAATTCTTCCCTGATGATTTTTCTGAGTTCTGCGTCTGTAAGTTTTGCCATTTTTTTTCTCTTCCTTCGACGTGCTGTACATAGCACTTATAACAACATTTAAATTTGGTCAAATATAAATCATCCTTTATTAGACGTGTATAAATATTACACACCGGACAAGTTCTTTCTGACTCTTTGCTAAATAGTTTCTTAGGCATTAAAACGCCATTAACCTCTATTTTCTCTTTAGGTTTCTGCTCTTTATAAAGTTTCTTAATTTGATTAAGGTATTTTTTTTCTTTATCCTGATCCCAATTTGCTTTAGGGTTTTGGATTGCTTTTTCGCCATATTTTTCTTCAATGGCTTTCTCTATTCTTATAAGATAATCTTCGTCTTTCATTTTGCTATTTCTGTTGCAGCGTAAAAAATCGCTATAGAGGTAGCAGCACCAAGGAAGAATCCAATAGATGCCCACAGGGTAGTGTTAGATCCTTTTGCTAATTTTCGTAAGACTTCTATCTCTTCTTGCTGCGCGTTATAAATTAATTTATGTTTGTTGCGCTCGATACTTAATTCATATTTAAGATATTTTGTATCTCTATCACAACCCGCCAGCAGCATCGCCTTTTCATAGTTTAACTCAACCCGGCATTTTTCTTGCTGATATTTCTTGTCCGCAATAATTTTTGCAGTTGCCACTGGATCAAACAAAGTTCCTTTAAATGGTGCTTGATCACCCTTCTCCAATAAAGTAAACTGACCAGAAGTGCTAGTTGTTGTTTGTGCAAAGGTCGTCGATGAAATGAAGAATAAACTAATCAGGATTGTTGCGATTTTTAGGAACATATTTTATACCAAACAAATCAGATATATCTTTGGATATCTGCTCTGGTTCATTATAGTGTTTTTTGACAATTTTTTTAATTTCTTTTTTCTTCTTGGCATCTAATTCTTCATTTTCAAACTTTTTAAGATTATTGATGGCATTCACTGCATCGTGATATTCTTCTTCCACTTTTGCTTTTGCAAGTTTTTTTTGCTCGCTTGCCTGGATGATTGCTTTTTTTTCTACATCATGAGTCTTCTTCGATGCCGCTAAGATTTCATTAACTGGGATTTTATCTTTTTTGGCAAGCAAGTATCCTAAAGTTGAAGCGACCGCAACTAAAGGAATATACCAATAGTTTTTAAGAAATGACCATATTTTTTTTATTGTAATCATTTTATACTCCAGGGATATTTTTTGCCCTCTTGCCATCCGAGTTCTTCGGCAAACTTGTAAAACTCTTCGGGATTTTTAGCCAATAATTCAGATTTCTTCCACAAGTCTGCGGATTGAGCAGGGTTTTGTTGTTGAATTGAAGATAATTTGTTTTTTATAAACATAGAGGATTCATAATATTTATTTAATTCTTTCATTGATGCCTCTCTCTGTTTTTTAAATTTTTCCTCATTTTGTTCTATTTGTTTTTCAAGTTCTTGATTTCGTTTTTCTAATGCGCCCAGTTGCGAACCAGCATCTTTATCGCCACCGCGCATTCTAATTGAGTGCTCATAACCTTGCTTAAACATTTGTTGTGCATGAGATAAATCTAAATTCGCCCTATCATGAAACATCGCCATCGTTTTTTTTGATAATTTTATATTCATCTGTTGTGCCACTTTATATGCGGTTTTAATTGTCTTGGAGGCATCATCTATCATAGGTCTAAGGATGTTAGTACGATATTTTTTAAATTGCTGTAGTGCATTTTTACCAGATAAATTTACATATTTGTCAGATTGATCTGCGACCCTATTTGCTCTTTCTAAATATGGAAGGATTATTTTATTCCAAATTATTGCTTCTTTAGGATCTGGAGTGGTTGGCGCAGTTTCATGTTCTGCCTTTAGCTTTTGAACATACTTGTATCGACCTGCAAGTTCTTTCCTCATTGGTTCCATTTCCTCTTCGGGGGTCTTGTTCTCTTCTACTTCACGAATTTTGCCCTTCTCTTTATAATCATCCATAATATCGTTCATCTTGCTATCGATTGCTTGCTCAAGAACATCCAGCAATCTTTGTTCTAGTTCTCGTTGAGAGCGATAATCGATTGGTCCGATGTTTTTTCTAGTTAAGGTTTTAATAAATTCTTTCTGAATTTGTTCTAGTGATCTAGATGCAACATTTCTTTTTTGTTTTGGGATTGGGGCAGAATGCGGATCTCCATAAAAAGATGATTCGCTTATATCTTTTTTAATCCTTATAACAATCTCTCCATCCTTGATGCGCGATTTTTCTTTTCTTCCTCGATTTTGTGATATAGGGATGCATTCAACTTCGCTGTTTTCTATACCATTAACGTGGTGAAGTTCTGTCCCTTCAGGGCATTCTCCATGAATTTTATCATGTTTACGTTTGTGACGCTTGCGCCTGTTGCGTTCTTCTTGCTCTTTAGAACCAGAAGGGTTGTGTTCTTTTGAGTAATCGCGGGGAGTTTCTGAATTTTTATTCCAAGATCGTTTGGTGCCCATTGTTAACACCCCTCTGGCGTTTTGCCACCTACTCTTGCGCACTCACTGCCTTTGTCATAATTTTGTGACTTTTCACCTGTTGCGCCTGAAACAGCGGCGGTTTTAGTACAGATTGGATATGCCTTAGATTGTTCTTTTTTGGACATGGGTTTTTTAAAAGACTTTCCATTTTTTTCACGATCTTGGCGTGTTACAAACACGGTACAATTATGTAGAGTGCTTCCAGTTTGTTGGGGACTAGATTTGGAACTAAAATGTTTTGGGGCGCTATTATCCAATTCAGCACCATACTTTGCAGTATCTTTCTTCTGCTTCTTTGCAATTTTTTCTTGTTCGGAGTGAGATGGATCATCAGATTTTTCCAATAAATCTGCCATCTCCTCTTGAATCATTTGCCTTAATTGTGAAACAGAAATTTTCATATATCAACCTGGTCCGTGTGGATTCTTTCCTTTTTTGAGATTATCGTCATGAATGTCGCCTTTTTGTGCTCGCTTGGCAAATGCTTTTGCTCCACCTTTGCATCCTGGTTTTGTAGAAGGGGTACATTCACCAGTGCTTTTAATACCTTTCATCCAATTTTTCTCATCTTCTTCAAGATTAATGGGTTTGCCGGTGTTGGGATCTTGACATTCGTCGCCCGCCATCATACCACCAGCATCCTTACATTTCTTGGATCGCTCGCCCTGGGATGGACTATTCATTGAACCAGGATCTCCAATCCCAAATGTTTGCGATGTGGGCGGATCATATTCGTTGATAATATTATTAATTTCTTCTTGAATAATTTGTTGTAGTTTTGCTTTTGTTAGTTTCACTGTTCTTCACCCATGTTTTTAATTTTTTCCGCTGTAACAACTAATTCTTCTAACTTTTCACGAGGCACACGATCTTTCAATGCTGAAGAGTATTTCCCCCACCAGTTAACTAGATGCCTTGCAAGGTCTATTCCAAATTTCGCAGCCATATCCTTGGGGTCTTCCGTTACTCCGCGAGTCCAATAATCTTCTTCATTGATGCCGTTCAACTCCTCTTTAATAATTTGTTGTAGTTTTGTTTTTGTTAGTTTCATTTTATTTTCCTCCAAGGGATTAGACTCCAAATCAATAAATACATCATCCATGGTTCCGGATATGTCTTCAAGTCCACTAATAATAATTGCTCGTGCATGATACGGGTCCATGTGAGGTTTCTCTATAAATTTGGGTAAAAATTCTTTTGTGAAAACCTGTTGATGAAGTTTTTCACTTTTATATTTTTCGTGATATTCATCAGGTAACATTAACGCACCCTGCATATACATTTCTCGCGCAGATTCAATTACTTCGTCTTCTTCTGCTCTTTCTGATGCTGGTTCATCTTCGTCACCCAAATCTTGTGGAACAATAGGTCTATCCATTTTAGTATCTTGTGCGCTTTGAGGTAGTCCTGCTTTGCCCATGAGTGCTGCTGCGATATCGGCATCCACTTCCATGAGGGACTTCAGTTCCTCTTGAACAATTTGATTAAGTTGTGATTTTGTTAGTTTCATTTCATTGTTTGCCAAATTTCCACTGTGTGGCAATATCAGCAATACCTTGGATTCCGATATAACCTAAAGATATAGCAACCCATTGGTCGCCTGAGATGCCACCAAGATATAAAAATACTGTTGCGAGTGAGAATACTGTGAACTTTCGAGAGATGACCTTACTCAAAAGATTGTCTAAGACGGGTTTCATTTACTTTTTCCTTTAAATAGGACAACAAGTACAAGAAGAGAAACCAATCCAGCGAAACCGCTTGACCCGATATCATTAACAAGTTTTGTAATGTTGCCAATGACGCCCATGCCAAAAATTCCCTGACCGTATATAACTTCGACCAGAATAGCAAGAGCAACTAAGTTCATTACAACGCCGGTAATTCCCGATACGCCATCACTAACTTTTTCAAAAATATCTTTAATTTCTAATTTTGAATCTTCCATTTATTATCACCTCCTTTATAAATAGTTTATCGCTTTAATAAAAGATACTTGCGTATCCATCTTTTTTGTTGATTGGGAGAATTGTATCTGCCGAATCTTTTAAGTGATCTAGGTGAGAAATAAGAAACACTGTTTTAAAAATAGACTTAATCACATCAAGAATGCGAGTAAATCCTTCCATGCGTTCTTCGTCTAGTGCAGTCCCTGGTTCGTCGAGAATAAATAACTGACTTCTTGGGAGACTTGAAACCGAGATAAATGCCAATCGCACTGCCATCGCAGCAAGAGTCTTTTCTGCCCCGCTTGCCATATCAAGTGGACTTGGATCTTTGTTGGGGTGCTTGATATAAATGTCCAAGCGACTATCATCGGTTTCAAAAAATATACTAAATTCAACCACATCCGATAATACATTAGATATTTCAGCATTGATCACAGGTAAACTTTTTTTAATAATGTCGTAAGCAATTCCATTAGAGTGCATACACCTCATAAACAAATCGTAGGTTTCGTATGCCGCTTTTTGATTTTCTAATTTTTCTTTGTTTGCTTTAAGCGTTTCAATTCTCTGCTCATAATATCCATGTGATTTATAAAGTTCTAATAATCCGTTTTCACATTTTTCTAAATCTCTTTTTTTATTAACCGACAAAGACTCCTTCTTGTCCTTTTCCACTTTTAACTGCTTCATGCCCTCGATAATAGATTTATTAGAATTGTATTTTTCCCTCTTGAGAGATAACCGCCCTAATTTTTCCTCTAAATTTATTTTTTGATTTGAAAAATTTTCTAATTTAAGTTCGTTAGACGCAAGTTTATTTTCTAAATCTTTCCTGCCAAGAACAACCTCGTTGAATTTTCTTAAATCATTTTCAATTTTATCTGGATCTAAAATGTCCAATTCCTGTTTTAATGCTTGGGAAACTTTTTTACTATTTTTTATTGCCAGTTCAACAATATTAATCTGCTCTTTGGATCTATGTGCGCCACTAATGAATTTACAAGTAGGATATTTATCCGCACAAGGAACCTTAAGCAACAAAGCAGCATTTTTATTATGCCTGTCAAGAAGTACATCATCGCGGTTTATAATTTGAATCATGGAGTCTAATTCGCTCTTTAGATTTTTCGATTCTTGCTGGTCATTTTTTAATTTTTGAGTATCCCACTGATCAATGAAGTGCGCTATCTTGGTGAGTTTACTCTGGTGCTTTTCTGTATCAAAAGTAATATTTTTAATGTTGTTCTTCAGATCAGCAACCTCACTAGTGCTTACCTCAATATCTTCTGTGACCTGTTGAATGTCGATATAATCTATGGGTTTTGAGCGGATCTTAATTGTTAGATCAACTACTTCTTTATCAATTGCGTCTATTTCCTCTTTTATATCAGTACAAAAATTTTTAGCACGAATAGTGTCAGATTCATTTGAAATCAATTTTAATTCCAAATCTTTAATCTCTATACCAAAATCAATATCGTCATTTTGTTTAATTACTGCTTTTAGTTCTTCGCTCTCTTTTCTAGCAAGTTTAAACTTCTGATCAAACAAATTTAAATCTAAAAATTTAGCAAGAATCTCTTTTCGTTTTGTAGAACCTTCGTTAATAAAAGTGAGTGACCCCAATTGAGAAGACATGGAGGTAATCAAAAAATCATCTAAAGTTCCAAAATATTTTATAATATTCTTATCTGTTTCGGCACGGGTGACGCCATTTAACGATTCTTTTTCCCCTGTTTCAATTCCCTCACGACTAAAATCTACAACTGTTTTTGCTTCAACGGTTTCTACTTTCTTAAGTCGCTTTAGGTATTTTTCAGATTTACGTTCAATAATGTAAATATATTTTCCACGTCGGATTCGAACTTTTCCGCTGCCGTATTCCTTGTCGTTATTAATTATGTTCAAGTTCTTTCGTGAATTCTTGGAAATAGAATTGTATACTGTGAAAAGTAAACTATCAATAATGCTTGATTTACCAGAGAAATTTTTACCGAAAATTCCCACTATCCCATTAAGATTGGTAAAATCTATTCTATTGCCGACCCCATAATTAAAAAGATTATCCCACTCTAAATCTAAAATCTGGTAATCTACATTTCGGTAAACTTCTTCATTACTTTCCGCATCATTGTTTAATTTTTGGTTTAAAGAGTGAACTTGACTTAGGGAATCTGTATCCAACTCATAATCTGTTAAATACTCATTTATTAATCGTTCTTGAACATTAATATCTCTTAAATTATCTTTTGTAAAATCACCACTCGATAATAGGGGATTTATAAGATTACTTTTATTTAAGACTGAAACTGCCTCTGGTTTGAATTTTGTTTTTGTTAATTCAACAACCCTCTTGAGTGCAATTGACGAGATGCCATTTTCGACAATTAATCTAACCCGCGCATGGAACGGAATATCAATAGAGGGAAGTTTGCCGGTTGAGGTTAATTTTACTGAGATGAAGGGGTGAAGTCGTGAATATAAAAACGGTCTACAGGTAAAATCATCTTTGCTTTTGATGTCCCACAATAGAAACCCCTTGCATGTTGCTTCACCAAAATTTTGCTGAACTGTAGAACCAGCGTATCGTATTCGCCCATTCGCATCAAGAATCTGATTTTCTAAGTGAATATCCCCCAACAGAGCATAATCAAAATTCTTAAAAATAGAAATATCATTTTCACCATGCTCCATAGTCCAACCAATATCCGTTTTGCACCCGGTTACAGAACCATGGTAAAGGGCAATATTAATTTTGTTCTTTGCACTGGGTTGGATCCAATTATCGGCGTCAAATACAGAAAGAACATTCAGGGTAAACTTATCATCAAGATCTGTTTCACCGGAATCTTTTAAAAGGTGTAAGTTTTTATGATCCAGTGCATCAACAATTGGGGTGATAGAATCTTGTCTATTTCCATTTCGCAGATTGCCGTCGTGGTTTCCAAGAATAACATATGTGGGGGCAATTTCTGCTAGGTTAAATAAAAAATCAGATGCCATTGAAACATATTCGGGACTGATTTGAGTTTTTGTATGACACAGATCTCCACAATGAATAATACAGTCTACCTTTTCTTTTTTAAGATCAGTATAGATTTTATTAAATATATCTTTATATTCTTTATGGTATTTAAGATTGCGAATATGGGTATCCGCAATATGAGCAAACTTCATATAATCATATTATATCTGATTGGGGGATAAAGTCAAGGGAAAAAACTAAGAACCGTATCGTGCCATGCCGCTTTCTTCTCTGGTTGAAGCGCCAGATGGGATGTGCGTAATAGTGGTTATATAATTACCGCCCCTTACGTTGTCTTCAACATCAGTCTCAAATTGATCCTTCAATTCTTCATAACGCGATTTCATCGCTATGGGATCATCACGAAAAGAATAATGCCCCTCTCCCTTTAATAATTCATGCGCAATTTTTCTGGCGAATTTAATTCCTAGGTCATTCAACAAACTTTCCGCTTGAGAAACTATTTTGGATCCTTCGACATATGAGACACTCTGCATAACGCCATCTTCGTCTTCTACTTCACCTTCGGAATCGGACGCTTGCTGATAGGACTGTTTAAGTTGCAATAGGTCTTCAAACCTATCACCCGATTTATTTATAAGATCAAAAAGTGGAGTCCTATTTTTTAACACCTTATATTCTTTCCACATATCGTGAGGAAAATCACCACCCTCGTTCATAACTTTCTCAAATTCTTCTTTAATAATCTGTTTTAGTTTTTGTTTTGTTAATTTCATTTGTTTAATTCCTCCGAAGTGCTCAATATTCAACCGTGCCGCCGCGCAGTTGTTCGATAAGGTCCGAGAGTTCCTGCATGTATTGCCCGCCCTCGGCGCTCATGGGTTGCCATCCATCATGTAAATCCTCGAATCGAGACACAATCGTTTCTTGTTCATCCGACAAAGGCGACTCTGCGGGTACTTCTATCCTCTCAGTTTCATAGATCTCTTCCCTAATGAGTTGTAATAAATTTTTTTTAGTTAGTTTCACTTGTTTTTCTCCAGTTAAAACGAAAGTTTCTCCAATAAATAGTCATCTAAAGAAAGAAAAGTGGCAGTTTTCTTGCGAGTTTGGAATGTTTCCTTATCCATCTCTCCAATGTCTCCAAACCCCGAAGTATCAATCCCGTAAACATCCACGCCATATGACATAAATAGTTTGCCAATTCTTGATTCCTTCTCTCTCGCATCTGAATCCAAAGCAACATACACCCTATCGCATTTTTCTATAATTTTCTGAAAGACATAACTATTTTCTCGCAAAGTGGAACCAAGTAGTGGAATAGCATTTCCTGCAACAATTGCGTCAAAAACTCCCTCGACTATAATAATGTCTTTATTCCAATCCAGATATAACTCGTTAAAGATAAAATCTTTTTCTGCGGGTGGGTTTAAATACTTAATCCAGTTGTTATCGTAAGAGCGTGAAATAAAATAAGTTAATTCCCCTTCCATATTAAAAGAAGGTACAATAATACGATTGGCATATTTCCCATCGGGGCAATATCCCATTTTCCACCATATGAGTTGTTCTTCTATTATGCCACGCTCTTTAAGATAATTCCGAGCAGGCACAGATAAAGGTGAAATATTTTTGCCGGTGAGTGTAATAAATTCTTTGGGAAGTTCAACAGTTATATGCTGCTCATTTTCTTGTTCAGAGAAATCAACAATGTTTGCTACTTTTTTCCAATCTTGCCGATCAACATGAGAACCATGAGAGCGCACAAGATAGAATATATTTTTACCACTATAGTCGCATATCCAGCATTTAAAAACATTTTTGTCAAAATTAACCGAAAGTTTCCTTTTGTGATGATTACATTTGGGGCATTTAAATAAATACTCCCCACTAGACTTATAAGGGTTCCCTAAAAAATTTACTAAGATTCTTCTTTTTCTCTCAAGCACACCACACCCGCTTTTGCAATAATTAATGAATCCGCCTCATCATAACAGTGAGGTTTTGGATTCCCATTTTTTGTATATTCTACATGAAAAATGGGTTCATTGTCAAGAAGAAAGGATAGCACTACCTCTTTTGCCTTTGTTCCTCTTTTTACAGTAATTCCGCATTTTTTGCGGGCAGAAATAGCGGGGATATACTCCGGTTGGATTCCGAACTCCTCATAACACAACCAAGAAATTATCCCATTAAATTTAGTTAATGTAGAAATGGTGTGCGATGATGAGCGACCCATCATAAACATATTCAATGCGGGTTCTATGAAAATATGTTCAATGGGATAATCTAATTCTTTTAAATTAGTTTTAATAAAGATTGCTTTATCAAATAAATTATTAAATTTATTTTTGTTACGAGTATCCCAATGTCCAACCTCAACAATCTTTCCATTGAGATCTACTATTGAATAACCAGTAATTGATGTAGAAATATCTAATCCTAAAATCAAGTAACTTTTTCCAAATCTTTGAGACGCTTAAGGTAGACACCATCAATCGCCCCTATCTTTGGTTTTAGCACAGTCTTAATATATTCTTTAACACTTTCTCCATGCTTTAAAACAATTCTTATTAAAAACTCGCCTGTATAAGTAGACTCAGAAGTGGAGATCTCCTTTTCTCGTCGAATGGTTGTGACATTAGGAATGGCGCGAATAAAACCTAAAACCTCTGTTCGATCAATTCCATGTGATTGACGAATACTTAAAACAACAAGTCCCTTGTATTCATCTTGAATCTTGCGGTCCTTCGATTCATTCAACCTGCGAATTTTAATCCTCACCTTCATAATTAGTTTTTATTATTTAAAAATCGAGTTTTAGTTTAAAAGTTAAATCATCAGTGTTTCTTTTACGAACTGGTTTCGCCATTTTTGCTACAGCAATTAAGTTTTTATCTTCATCATAAATTCCAACGCTGTTTATATATACTGTTTTTTCAAATGTTGGTTCGGGATCTGAATAAGATGCTGAAGATATATTTTTTATCTCAATATCGCTCGATTCAACATACAAATTAGAACCTGAGTAATTAACTGAACAATTAATATTCGAATTATATTTTAATGACGTGGGGTTGTTAGAATAATTTACTTTGCCTTTTGGGGCAGTAGCAAACATTGTTGTAGTGGGGACATAATTTGTTCCGCTCAGACTCACAACAAATGCCGAACTTGTAAGGTCACTCAAGATTCCTGCTTTAGATCCAGTTAACCCACAATCATACCACCTTGGACTCCTCGACGCTACCGAGGATGAATTATTAGGATCTGGAAAATTACCCATAACATCGCTATCGCTGCTTAAGTCCCAACTGCCCGTCAATAAAATAATTCCCTGGTTATACAATACCACACCTCCGACCGCACCGCTCACAACAATGCCGGTCGTATTTACTTGTCTTAATTCACCGTTTTTCTTATCATCCTTTAATTCAGAAACAAGTGACCCTGTGAAATAATATTTCAAAGATACAGTTCCCTTTTCAATTGATGACCCATAAAAAATAGAAGGAATGCTTATCATTCTAAGGGGTTGTGTAGACTTATTCCACGTAGATCCCTCCAGACTACAATTGTAGGCATATTGCGGACTCAGAACAAGATAATTCCCTAAAGTGTTCTTGAGCGCATTTACTTTTCGGTTATAAGCGGCAGTTCGGTCTTCCACATAAAAGTCTGAAGAGATTGATGCACTCATAGGATAAGAGGATATTACCTTATCTCCAAATTGATAGTCAGAATTAAATGAAGAAGTGGAAACTGTCCTAAAGGATGTGAGAGAACCATCTTTAGTGATGAAGGGATATATAAGATTATTGGAACCTGATCCACGATCAACATTCATCTCATAGAGACTTATATATCCTGGTGGGGTGTTTCCAACCGAATTGGTAAATGCTCCGCTTATCTGATTATAATTATTGTAAAAAACTTTTCCATTATAAATATTGAATTTTATAGACGGGAACGCCTTGATGCGATTGTGTAAAATATCCTTATCTTTAAATTTATAATAAGTCATTTAACATAATTAGTTGCTTCTAATAATCTAATCTTACACGAACGGTCATATCGTTCGCAGGAGTCTTTTTAAGCGGTTCACTAAGTTTCGCCACTGCCAACAATTCATTATCTGCGGAGTAAAGACCAACAGTTGTAAAATAAGAAATGGGACTATCGGTTTGAGTATTCTTAACACGAATTTTGCTTTCGCTCAAGTACGTGGGGTTAGAACTATAATTAAAATCACCTGAATTAACCCGGCAAAAATGAATAGTAGAATTTAACTCGGTAGTATTGTTAAAAGAAATATCTTGAACACGATGTCTCAAGTCATCGCACGCACCGCTGATGCTGGACCAAGTAAGAACTTCACCAATGGAAGCAGTCCCGGCAACGTTACCGAAATCAACATATCCTGCACCCGCTTCGACGCCCGTGGTTGGTCCAAGGATTCCGCCTACACTTGATGACGTAAAAATCGAACCAGATAACACTGCAACACCTGCTTGATAAAAAATTAATCCGCAAGCGGGTGTGCCTGTTCCTGCACCAGAGGAGCAAGATAGTATCCCATATTCACCCACAGGTGAATTTACCTTATACGAGGTAGCGGCATTGGTATCTTGGATAGTTAAAACACCTGTCATTGGATCGGCATAGGAACCAGTTCCGATTTTAATAGTAAAAGAACCTTTTTGAATTTCATCTTTTGCGAGAAGGCGAGAAAAGTTTATAAACATGCACTCTTGAAGTTTTTTGCCACCAGCAGGAAAATCTCCGTCTTCATCAAATTCTCGAATAGATCCCGTCGTGTCATATCCCACTAAAACCTGGGACATTTGATTATAGATATTAATTTTCTTTGTATTTTGAGTATTTGTTGACGCTTCTAAGGCAGATGATGTTGAATACCCAAAAGTTAAATCATAAATATGGTTTGCTGACGAAGATAAATATGGATAATCATATACTGACTGGAACATGCCGTGGGAATAATTTTTTACATTAGTGTCGTTAGGAAATGTACCATAGGTGCCTGATGCGATAGTTCCTGTAAGGGGTATTGACTCGTGAAGGAGTGTCCTCGTAGAAACAATGTCCCTGTCTGTATCTAATTTCTTATAACTTGATGCCATATCTTTTATTTTCCTTTATTGTTTTTTAACATATCTTATTGGAATATCTACTTTAAACCCAGTTGTCAGTCCCATAACAGTAATGTTAGTATCGATATATCTACATGTTATAGTGCTTGCTCCTGCGACTGATAATCCCGTGTTCCCGACTTCGGTAAATAAGAAAGTGCTTGTCTGTAAATTTGTAGACGCCATAATTTTAAAATTAAAAAAGGTGCCTCGTGAACCTTGAAGCGGTGTACTAACTGTTTGTGCTGTGCCAATATCACCCACCATTGTCGCACCACTTGTAGAATCATTTTGAGTAAAAATATAAGTTGCGATGTTATCATCATCCACAAAAGATTTTGATTTAGAATTTCCTTGAATGTCTACAATGCTGCCAAATCTATTATCCATTAAGATAAGATATTGGGTTTCTACCAAAGAGGCATCCAATGTGTCTGACGCTGGACGAGCACTATTATTGATTCCCTGATCTGTTCTGATGCTGGCGGCACCTACATTCCCAGGCGCATATCCATTTAATATCCCCGTTGGGGCAGATGAAGTTGCTCCCGCTACAATCAACCCAGGCGTCGTTTGAGTGCCGACTGTATTTTGATCCACAGAGACAATCCATGTGCCGCTGCTATGTTTTTGATAAGTGGATTCACTTTCATTGGGGATGATAACCGGCAAATAAAGCAAGTTTGTATTTGTATAAGAAACTAATCGTGATTTCATTGAGGAATCGTCATTTGTAAATGCTTCAAAAATAGGCGTTTGCATTATTTCTAAATCCTGATATGCAGTGGATGCTGTTAGATCAAAGTTTGCATAATCAATTTCATCATCGCCAAGACCAAATTTTACAATTCTAAACGATCCATCTCCTTTTGCCAATCTCGCTCGACCGGAATCGGTCAGCACTGCATCTAATATGATGTCGCCACTATTATCTAAAAATGCCATATTTTTCTCCTATCTCCATATAAATAGTATCCATTTTCTTTCTAACTTATGTTATTAACATCCTTTTCATCTATTATCACCTTGTTTGTTTCAAATTTTACGTTTAAATCGATCTTTTTGCCCGATTTGCGCGATGTGACCCTTATTTTAAAAGTCTTGCCCCAAAGGGAACTTTCTTCATCACCTAATTTAATTTCTTTATTCGGATTTTGAGGGTCGTTAAAGAGTCCTGGGAACCAAGACGTATCAAAATCTCCACCACTATCAATAATCCCTGTTGCCTTCTCATTTAAAAGAGTTTGCTGATAGTTGGGTCGAATCCTTAAATATTTTTTAAGTTTCTTTGTTGCGGACTGTGGAGGGACTTTTTCGGGTGTAAGTGAAATTATCTCTGTTAGCAAAAACGGACTTGCACCATCATAGGAAATCTCCACTTGATAAATCGGGGAAGGGTTTGAAATTTTCCCATGGACATCAACCGATCTAAATGTATAATAATATTTTTTATTCGGTTCTATAAATTCACTTAAATCAGCAGACGCTGCCTTCTTATAGGGATTTTGAAATCCTGATGTTTCAATCTGTCGATACTCAGCGAATTTAAAATCCTGATATGATGTGGGTCTTCGGTCCAATCTAAAAACATCAAATTTGACACTGGGATCATCTGACTGGAACGTTATTTTTTCTTGAGGTCCTAAGTTAAATGCTTTTCTAATGCCGTTAAAGATAACTTCATCTTCCGGTTTAATAACAATGGGTTCAGATTGCTCTATCCCAGTATTACTCTTTAACAAAAACTTAATCTTATTTTTATCTCCAAAATAAGGATAAACTGAAATGTCAGGTGAAACTGGTGGTTTGTCTGAAATTAGGGTGGGTTTTTGATAATATGGCGTCTTAACTAATTGTATATTTGCTTCGGTGAATACGCATATATCGGCGCTT
>Ga0208299_1000538_pt1 | contig 34661 bp, 19 predicted proteins | sample 15_taG_FD_184089 | JGI IMG/M metagenome (GOLD analysis project Ga0208299, IMG submission 184089) | Marine viral communities from the Subarctic Pacific Ocean - 15_ETSP_OMZ_AT15312 metaG (SPAdes) (version 2) | ecosystem: Environmental > Aquatic > Marine > Oceanic | place: Pacific Ocean | collected...
TCCCAAGGCCAACAACATCTACCAATTGTTATGTTATTACAGTCAGTTCCTGGTTCACCATTACCATTACAGTCTGGTTCGCAACAACTGTTACAACCATACCAAAATCCACCTGCATCATTACAATCTGTTACAGTTCCGTAAAGTTGACTACATGTTTCATCTGGCATACAACATGCACCAGTGTAATCAACGGCTACACATGTCGCGAGACAATCTAATTTACCTTGTTTACCTTGAAAGAAAGTTCCACCCAGATTATTACACGCACCTACCGAATCTACCTTCGGGTCGCAGAATTGTTCATTGTCGCAATCACCCCAACAACATACACTAGAACACTCACTCTCATAATCACTACATGCAGTTCCATATTCTTGGAAAACCCACGAACCATCACATTTTGCACAGGTGGTGTCCAAACATGTATTGGTTTCATCGCAACAATCATTTTCATAACAACAAGCCCCAGATACATTAGTATTACAGTCCGTTTTTTCTCTCTGGGCACATGTTTCTTCTTCCCAATCACCACCGCAATCATCCTCTAATACACTATCCTCGCATACAACACAACTGTTAGTATCGGTATAACAACAAGAACCATAGCAAGTATTAGTACATTGATTACAGTCTTCTACTATTGTGTTGCCGTTTCCAAGAACACACCACCAATAATCGTTTTGTGTAGCCAGCGCATCACAACTATATGTGCAATCACTATGACAACAATACATTTGTGGACAGGTAATACCAGTGCAAGTATTGTCATCGTGCCAAGTCCCACCTGCATCAGTGCAAACAGTATTTATAATGTCCACCTTACATTCAACATCCCAAGGCCAACAACATCTACCAATTATGTCAAATATGTTATTACAGTCAGTTCCTGGTTCACCATTACCATTACAGTCTGGTTCGCAACAACTGTTACAACCATACCAAAATCCACCTGCATCATTACAATCTGTTGCAGTTCCGTAAAGTTGACTACATGTTTCATCTGGCATACAACATGCACCAGTGTAATCAACGGCTACACATGTCGGACAATCTGTTTTACCCTGAAAGAAAGTTCCCTCCAGGTCATTACAATCAGACAACGAATCTTCATATGTGCATGTTTGCTCTTGTTCGCAATTACCCCAACAACATGAACCACAATCACCACAAGTACAATCATCACAAGTTACAGTACCGCCAATCCAGTCCTGTGGCGCAACACAATCGCCTTCCTCACACCCAGTACCACAGTCATTACAATCACCAGTTGCACTATTACAACATATACCTAGTGGTTTATTACAAAGTTTAGTAGTACAAGAATCATCCCCACGGAACTCATCGCCTCGATTTACACATATTTCGTTTGTGGTTAGGTAACAACCAATTGAATTGCTTTGGACTGGGCAACACGCACCGAGGGTGGTCGTCTTGCAACATATGCTCCTGTCACAGCAAGTAGTATTGTTTTCTTGCCACCAACCATTCAATTCGTCACATGCACACCAAGGTACATATTCACAGACCATGTTGTTTGTCGTATCTATATAACAACAAGAACCAAATGTTCCAGCAACGTCGTTGCAACAAATTACATCTGAACATAATGTTTCTGATCCATGAAAGTAGTAGTTGTAGTCGTTGGTGCATGTGTCTTCTAGAATTCCATCAAAGCAAAGACCCATTTCGTAATTGCAACATGCACCAATTGATGGTGCTATACATACATCCCATAAGCCACATGTTTCATTCCCTGTTGAATCCCATGTACCCTCTAAACCCTCACAAACGGCAGCCGTGTTTACATCACATTGATAATCACCATAACAACATGCGTGTTTTGGGCCAGGGTCTTGATCACAATCATCTTTACATGTGGCATTCTCACCCTGCCAGTCACCCTCTAAATCCGCACATTCGGCAGCCGTCTTTACATCACATTGATAATCACCATAACAACATGGACCAGTTGGTTCTATACAGAACGTGCAACTTTTACAATCTTTAGGAGGACAAGAAACACCCTGTTCACCATCACACACAGACACATACGCACAAGTCCAATCGGAATAACAACATGCAACCTTTGGGTCGCAAAGACCTGTCGTGCATAAAACATTCTCACCCTGCCATGTACCATCACAGTTTGCTTCGGTTACGTAATCACAACTTCCATCCTTAAAACAACATGCGCCACTTAGTGGTTCACAGTTTGAAGTTGAACAAGCAACATTGCAGCCGTACCATGTGCTACCCGGCAACATGGCACAGTCGGCTTTAGTTATATTCTCACGGCATTCTTCATTCCAACAACAACCACCAGTACAACAGGGATCACAAACAACATCCAAACATAACTTTTCAGCATGATATACTCCCCTCAAGCCCCTGCACTCCCTTTCAGTATATACACCCGGTGCGTAACATGTATCACAAATACAACATGCGCCTTCTGGGTCAGAACCCCCACAAATTGTATCATTACATTCGTCATTACCGTCCCAATCGCAACCAAGACCATCGCAAACACTATTTGTTGTTTTTAAACACCTTGTACCACAGCAACAAGCACCAAATTGGAGTGAGTCACATACATCCTGTATGAAACATGTCTCTGTTTTCCATTCACCATATAATTCATCACATTGACAAATATTGTTATTCGCGCATTCGATTATTTCTGCACCGAGATTGTAATAACAACATCCACCAATCGTATTATTTTCACAACACAATATACCATTACAACTAGGAGAACCGTTCCAAGTATATCCAAAACTTCTACAAGATGGTTCATCTTCTAGATAACAATCATTATATCCTCTACAACATGCACCATAGTCGTTTGACAATCCACATAAGTCATCACTACAAATACTATTATTTCCCATGTATTCACCACCAAGCAATGCTTGACAATCATCTTGGGATTGATTATTATAACATATGTTTGAATAATTACCATTAACACAACATGCACCAGTTGGGTCGTCTAGTTCTACACACTGCGATGAACTTCCACACTGACAATTAACATTTTCTGTGCAAGTATTTCCACCTATCCATCTGCCACCAATTCTCAGACACATAGTACTGTTTAGATTTCTACAACAGTTAGTAGTTCCACCATCTGCACCACAACAATCACAAGCATTAGAGTCTAAGCAACATGCACCTATTTCATTATTAAAACAGCAAACATCATTTAAACATTCAGTATCTGGGCCCATGAATATACCATCACTCGTTGTACATTCATATGCAGATATTACATCACAATATGGTGTACCAGCATTCGGATAACAACACGCACCTTCCATCTTACTATAATTACAACAATCTACTTCACCACATACTGGTCCTTCTATTACTTGCCCACCAAAGACTCTCTTACATATTAGTGGTGAAACTGAACCATGTATTGTGCTTCCTATAGAATCACCTATACACACGCCATCTTTACAACAAAGACTTTCTATACAAGGTTCTGCACATAATTTATCATAACCTTCTGGTAATGTCATAGTGCATTCAATTTCTTCTGGTACTTCTAACAATTCTCCTTCAATATCATAATAAAAATAATTCCAGAAACTTCCTCCGAAGTAATTGCATTCTGCAACTCCCGAACCTTGAATACAAAGTCCAGTGTCATTAAAACTTCCCCAATCACCACCATCACTACAACAAATACCATCCGCAGTTCTACCACAATTATCTGCACATGAAAAATTTGAACCCCAAGTTCCATTATTAAAATCTTCTTGACAAGAATTTTGTGTAATATATTCTATACATTGTTGCGCGCCATTGTCATCATTATAACAACAAGAACCAAATGTTTGTATTCCATCACACTCACCAACTTCTGCACCATATCCTCTGGCAGCAAATGAAGCATTCCATGTAGAACCACCATCAGTCGTTATAAAATTAACAATATCCTCTGCACAAGAAAAGTATGCATCGTCTTCGTCAAAGTAAACATTTGATGGGAAAGCCCATATATGATTTCCATTAATAATAGCAGAGAAACTAAAAACTTCTTCCGAACCAAACTCTCCAGTAAACCCACCAATTCCTATGGGTGTATAAATTTTATGTACAGAAGCATATCTAACTTCTAATTGAATTCCTTTTCCATCGCCAGCAGTTTCACCAACTCCATCCCAATCTCCTCCAGTAATACCAACATGCTGACCGAAACTTGCAACAGAACCAGTAATGATAATATTTTCTTCTGGGTCTAATGTTACGGTATTATCAAACGACATTATACCACCAGATTCAAATGTTAATCCTGAAGCACTTGCAGTACCACCACTAGAGAGATATAGGAATCTATCTGTAGCAAGTGTATCCGCAGTACCTACCTGTTTGCTAGTACCACCGCTTATTGCAATTGAATTACTGTCTTCAGATAAGTAGATAGAAATAGAACCATCAGAAGTAATACCTCTAAACCACATTGTAGCACCAGTGACACCATTACCTACTATACTGAATATGGTTATACCATCACCAAGATTAACACCACGAACTGCACCAGTTGCTCCAGTTATACCTGCAACCCCATCTATTTGAACTATAGAACCGTCAGATAAGTGTAGATTTAAATATGGAAATTCTTTGCTAGTAGAAACAACATGAATACCAGTAGAACCAGTTGGTCCTGTATTGCCTGTAGCACCAGTATTACCTATAGGTCCAGCAACAGTAGCGCCACTTGGTCCTGAAGGACCAACTGCGTTAAAGTCTGGTGTTATTGAACTACTTCCGATTACTGGCATTGTGTTTCATTCCTTGTAGAAGTTTCCATAATATATTTATATCAACTATCCACAGGAATTGCCGTCTGGGCATTCACCACCAGCAATACCACCACTGCATGTTCCTTGATGTACCCAACAACCACCATAAAATTCACAACGAGTTTCATTCATTTGATGTGCATAGTATGTACCCCATCCTTGTTCGTAACACTCACCTGCTTCTGGAATTCGCCACCCATCAGTATATTCACGGTATTCAGATAACCATTCAAGGTCTTTATTGGCCAATGACCAAGTATTGTTGAAGCAACAGCAACCATCCATATTAACATTGTCGCAACTCTTGTCGGGTAAGTCTGAAGCAGAAGTACCATGCTTTCTTGCCATGCATACTTCATCAGCACTTAGCCACGGATGGTAAGGGCTACCTTCACTTCCAATCCATTCACACTGACGCCCCATGGTCTCGTTGATAGCGCCCTCGCCTTCTACCAACCACCAACAACAAGCCGTCATTAAATCTGAAGTATCAGTTCCATTGATACAATCAACCCCAGAATCATCACAACAAGACATATCATTCGGGTCGGTAATTCCATTATCTAAATGACCTCCTACTAATCCTTTTAAACCAGTACCATCATGGTCGCAACAACATTCATAAGGAGTACCATCTGCTAATATAATACTACCTGTCTTCATTGTTGTTGTAGAAGTTGTAACATCCTCACCACCACATGAAATTGCATGACCAATCTGATTTAAAGTATCTTTTATTTCAATGGGTAGAATCCTTTTATAATAGCCAGGACTTGCTAGTTCTTGCACGAAGTCCAGGTCCGTATCAGAGGTTTGTGTATCTACACCTATAGCGTAAATTATAACACTACTATTGTTCTTTAGATTTTGTGCTTCTGCTTTCGCTGCAGTTTTCTCTGCTTCAGAACGCATGTTTCCGTTAGACAATATGACTAATATTTTTCCGTGGTTGTGTCCTTGTGAAGAATTGATATAACCTGTAATATTATCAAAATTATCTCTGACTTGTTTCAATGGTCTAGCAAGTACTCTATCTCCGATTGCCATACTGTTTATGCCTTCTTTCGTTATTGCATAATTATTGGTAAGAGAAACATCCACCGAAGTGTCTGTAAATACGGAATCGTTGAATCCTATTTTTTCATATCTTGAATCTAGTTGGTCTACAAACGAAGTAAGTGCAGGTTTAATAATATTTGAGAACTGGAACATCTCTATATTAGTATCAACTTGCAACATAACATCTGGACTGTCTGTTATATGATGTCCAAGACAAGGGGGGTCATTTTCTGCAAGTAAGTGATTACCACCCAAATAAGTTGGAGGTCCTATCGGAGGTGAAACTGCTGGCAAACTATAATCATTAGTTGAACATCCACTCCACTTAATATGGGAATAAATATTCTCGACACCATCGTTCATATCTGAACATGCATCTCTTGTTTTCTGTTCACAAGTCCAAGTACCACCTTCTAGTAGTCGGTAACAACACATACCCTCACATTGGTTTTCTATATCTACACTGCCTGGTTGGCATATTGGAAGGTCACTAGAACAAACCCAACACTGACCATCTCCATCACCACAACCAGTACATTCACAAATATCCTCATTGCATGAGCCATCGGAACAACATTCACCACCACTACCCATATACTGTTGCCATCCACGACATGCAGGACATGGAGCATATATTGGTGGGTTGTATGGGACACCATCTCTATCTAAACAAAGTCCATCAACATCAACCAAACCAACAGGACCTAATGAACCCCACTCTTCTAACCATTCTTCTTGTGTATTTCCACTTTCACGACACCATGTACAACTAAATGGTGCATATGCGGCGCCTTCAGATGGTCCACGACCACCAATTCTATTCGGTCCTGCACATCGAGAACCGGCACCCCAGAAGACCCCTTTAGTAATATCATCCGATGCAATAAGAGTTGAACAAATCGCAGGGGAAGTTTCATAGCATCTTTCTTCCACACAACAAGCACCGATAGTTCCTTCTAGACAACAGTTTACAGCATCTTCTCCTGTACACTTGGCTTGCTGCCCATTTACTTCCGAGATGAATAAACTGTTAGGTTCAAACGAACATTGATATTCACTCATTTCATAGCAAGCACCTTCCACACAACAAGCACCAGTTGTTTCGCAAGGATCTGGACAACCTCCTAAAATTTCAACATCAACACAAGTCTTTCCTTCAACATAAAAACCACCATAAACATTTCTACATTTATTCAAAGAGGTTTCTGCACATATTCCATTTACACAACAAGCACCTTCAGAATAACAGTTTGGTCCTTCTGGTCTTGCAAGACAGGTTGTTGTATCAAACACACCACCAAGATTAGTACAATATTCTTCTGTAACATAATCCACACATCCTGGATAATCGTCTGCTATATCACTATCAGTACAATAACAACAAGAACCAAGATTACTTGCACTTGAATATTGCGTATCGTGTATTGTCTTTGAATTACTAAACACATGTGTTACATCTGTAGAAGCACCCTTCTCAGAATCGTGTGTTTGTCCCATATGAAATCCAGAATAGATTTCAGTGTTACCGTCTATATTTGTACTTATATAAGTGAATGGAACAAATTCACCAGTTAGACCAGTAGGAGAACCAACAGGTGCAGTGTTTCCAATAGCATCTTCTTCATAGAGATTTACCGATGAAGTTGCTTCTCTGAATGTTGTTAGTCTTGCTGTAAGATTTTTCTTATCATCATCCCAGAAAGTATTTAATGAACCATGAGCAGATAATCCATCATATATGTGAAGCAATTCTCCAGTATTACCCATCCTTCCATAGTCGTATGTTGCTCCTCTTATTCGGATATAATAATCCGTAACACCATCTATAGAAATATCTCTACCACTCGAAGTAAGAGTTCTAAAATATGCAGTTCCGCCAGCAGTACCATTTGATTCTAATTCTTTAAAAATTTCACTGTAATCTTGGTCGGTGGTAGTATTCTTGATATCAAAAGATGTATGCCATTGACCATCATCAAAAGCAATACCATCACCCGTTGCACCTGTACAACCTGTTACTGCAATTGTTGTTCCTGTATCAAGAGTAAATGTTATTGTTCCAAGACCATAAGAATTACCACCAGAGGTTATACCATATGAAAATCCTGCAACACCACTAACGAAATCATACCATTCAAATGTAATTCCATCCCCAGTAATACCAGTAGCACCAGTTGGTCCTGTTGGACCAGTATTACCAGTTGGTCCTGTTGGACCAGTATTACCAGTTGGTCCTGGAATAGAACCACTTATACTTGTTTCTTGTATTCTGCTTGAACCGTAAATTACTGGCATGTTATTGGTTAATTCCTTGGTCTGAATCTCTTAATGTTTTTGGTAAATCCCAAAGTTTTTGGTTTCCATTACCACCCGTTGCATATTTACCATCACACCTAATTAAACGAATGGGTCTTACTTTATATGTATTTTGTGTTCTATTTTTCTTCCCTACAAGGAACTTATTTTCTTCTTGATTTATATTAAATTTCATTGCCCATGCAAGAGTGCCTGGGTCAGCAGTAGAACCACCAATACCTATAATCCCTTCTCCTGACGCAGTTCTTCCTTTTGTTTCATCAAATGCACCAGTAGATGTCCAATACCAACCCTCAAGTGGAACAGCACCCTTTATCAACAAGGAAGCATTTAAATTGAAATCATGTGGATTACTGTCTATACAATTGGAAGCAATAAATGACATTTCATCATGACTTGGAATATACCACGATGAAACTTCAGGAATATTTGTGCCTGTTCCACCTGTAATGGTTGTTAAGTTATCATCCATTAATCTTGTTGCTCTGAATGCAGAAATATAACCACTTGTCAATCCTGGACCAAAGTCTGTTGATGAATAGTGACCATTTTTATCATCGTATCCTTTGTATAATACATTGTCAGCATTAATGATTCTAATATTATTATATATTCCCCAGTTTCTGTGCCAAAGTCCATGTGCAGATTGCAAGGGTTTTGTTGTAAGTTTCTGTGCATATCCTGTACCAAGTCTTCGTGCATTTCTGCAAGATGTAAATGTATGGCTTCCTAAAACATTTAATGATTGTTCACCAATGTTTTCATTAAACCAATATCCTTCAGACAGTTTAAATACTGTTTCAATATATTTTTCGTTTATCTCATCAACCTGTCCTGTGTTTGGATTATAAAGTGGTCCCCATGAACTTCCTCTATTACCCCAATAGAATTCTTGAGTCGCACCATCAAAGTCTGAATTGTTATAGTTTACAACCTCTCTATCACCCGTTATTGCAATTGGACTTGGTGAGATTATCATATAGTATGCATCTGGTCTTGATAGTTCATCATCCTCTAATGATAATTTATTATAATCTGGGCAACCCTTTGCAGAAGTAAAACCATATCCATGCCAGTCATATTTGGAACGATATACGTCACAAGTTAATCCTGTATTGTTTGATAAAGAACCAGTTGCTCCCATCATCAATTCATTCCAAGTAGCATCTTTACCTCCACCAAAACTAGATGAACCAAATACCTGTGAACCAAATGGTCTATAAAGTCCAACTACAACACCACCTGCATATTCATCTCCAGGCACAAGGTCTAGCCCCGCTACAGATGCAACACAACCAGAATGTTCATCGGTTCTACATTTAATATCATCACATACTGTGTCTTTACCTGCATATAAGTTACCATCTTCTATACAAGAACTTCCTGTAATTCCATTACCACATGTTCCACCAGAATAACAACAAGCACCTGTTCCACCATAACAAATTTCAGTTCCATCATCTAATGAACATACACTTCCTTCTCCATGAAAATAATAACCAAGTGTAAGACATTCACTTCTTGTTTTTTGTGAACATTCTCCTCTACCACCACAACATGCACCCAAACTTCTACTAGCATTATCGCAGTCTATGTTTTTACAGTCTGCTGATAGTCCACCAAATGAAGTTTCGACATCTAAAAGTTTACCAAGATTTATACAATCGTCTACACTTAAATCATTGAAGCATTCTACCTTTCCACCATTTGTATAGTGAACACAACATGCGCCAGAATCAAAACAAATACTCCCTGTCCATCCACTAGTCAACCCACCACATGATGTTGCAGAACCATGCCAATATCCTTTACACAAACCTTCTATTGTGTGTATACATTTCCCTTCTCCTATACAGCAAGCACCAGTGAGACCATTTCCATCAAATGATTGTCTTTCGCTGCCGTTTATATTAACTAATCCAGTTGGATTATCATATAAAAAGTCCCCACATTTCTTTTCTCTGTCATGACAGAAGAATGGGTCGTCAGAAGTGTTTTCTATTATATTAGTATCAGCAGATTTCCATTGAACTATATTTCCGTGCCATGCGGCACCATTTGGACAACTTACACTTCCGATGTTGGGTTGTTCGCCTGGGCATTCCGAATATCTTGGTTCACACGGCAACCAGAAGAAATTAAATATATCTGTTCCACCACTAAAACATGGTTGTCTATCGAAAGGCCAAACAACATTTGTAAACTGGAAATTGTTCTGGTTTCCATACGTTGCACCCTTAACTATAAGTGTAAAGGATTTACCGACATCTGTTAATGTACCAATATTGTTTCCTGTATATCCAAAACTAGCATCTGCAATGTCGATTAGTTGTATTGGTCCAGTACTACCAATATCATAATCAAATCCATCAACAGAAGTTAAGTCTAATTCAACTATACCAAATCCATTTGGATTTAATCTTCCATCGACTTCATCCATCTGTAATTTATATGGTGGCCATGCGGGGTCGTAGACGATATCACTAGAACCTAAATATTTTGAGTTTTCTCTATAACTTTTTAGTTTAACACTAATACCACCAGAAGGTCCACTTATATTATAAGTTGCTCCAGTAAGTCCTGTTAAATATCCACCTACCAATTGACCAGTAACACCCGAACCACCTGTAACATCCAAGTAACCAAAATTTCCACGGTCATAATTTAAGTCAATGGTATTTAAATCTTCATATGTTGTGTTTGTTAAAATACCACCAGTACCTTCAATGGTTCTGATAGTAATTTTATGGGAAGAATCTTGAACCTTAAATACTGTAGCACCACCAACGGCATCATAAGTATTTCCACCATCTATAATAGTTTCTGTATTACCAGTAGGTCCTATAATAGAATTAGGAGTTGTCCAATTTGAAATAATAGAAGTTCCATATTCCCATCTTTCAAATTCTGTATAAAGTCCACCTGTTGCATTTTTATACATTGCGGTGATACCACCACCACTCCACCCAATTGGTCCCGCTACGGTTGCTCCAGAGGGCCCAGATGGTCCAGTTTCACCAGTATTACCAGTAGGTCCAGTTACTTCGGTTGCCCCTATAACTTTAAAATAACTACTACCATATACTACCATAAAATTATTACCCCATTACACTGTTGGTGCTGATTTGGTCTTATTCAGTGCCGCCATTGCTACATCGTTATCATCAGAAAGTAATTTTACTTGTTTCGCTAAATCTGCAATATTATTTCCGTCAGCATCTGTAACATCTAATACACCGAGTGCTGTTATCTTTTGAACCGTGATGTCATCCGCAATTATTACTGCCGCCTTTCTATCATCCCCTGCGATGTGCATCACATATTTTTTGTTCTTTGTTGTTGAAACCCCATACATGTCAGTAAACGAAACAGTATCATTAGAAACTATAAGTGGCATTTTAAATGCCATTTTTGTAACAGATTCGAGTCCGTATTGAGTATTATTGTGGTAGATGTTCTTAGTAACATCTGGTTCTTTTATACTACCGTTGCTTGATTTTTCTGTAGAACGAACAGTAATTGTGTTTGTTACTTTATTTATTCCTGCAACAACGGCCTTCCATTCTGTTCTGCCTTTAGTATCTCTCTGTGTAATCGTTTTGTTATTCATTGTACTTGACGGTGTAGAAGAAACACCGAAGTCATATTCTACACCATAAATTCCACCTGCAAGATAGTTCTCACAGAAACCTTGATATGTTCTGTCTGTATATGTGGGGTGTGACGAAGCATAAGGCAACCATGTTTCTTTGCTCAAATCGTGCCAGTTGTTTTCATTTATAGTAAGTGTACCATCAAAATCAACAACTTCGTTAATAGCACCTTCTACTGCGGCTTTTTCTGTGCTGCCAGCAACATTACCACCAATTTGATATCCAATATAATTTACAACATGTGCATTGAACACACCATCATTTGCAACTTGAAGAACTGGTTTTGCAATTTGTCCTGCAATATTTGGTGCGAGATTACTAATACCGCCAGCAGTAACTCCACTTAAAAAGTAAACATCATTTCCACCAGACGCTCCACCAACTCCAGAGGGTTGATAGTCTGCTGTTGCAAATCTAGCAGTCGGGAATTTAATTTGTCCCGATAGAACAACATTTACCACATCATTTTCTATAGTTTCAATAACACCAACAACCTCTGCATATTCTGATGAACTAGCAACTGCTTTTGTATATTGATTATAACTTACAGAATCTGGAACTGTATCATATCGAACAACATCTCCAGCAGTAACGCCATCTCCAGCAGTTTCACCAAAAAGTGCATGCGTCATAATTCCGCCAGAAAATCCACTAATGGGATGTGACATTATAAGTCTTGCACCACTATTAGAAATATCAAGGTTATTTGTATTTCCCCAAAGATTTGAACTGGTGTTTGTACTTGACATTATTGTTTAACTCCTGTATTAACTAGGCCTTCTCCAAACCATGTTATCATCTAATTCTGCATCTGCAAGGTAGTGCAATGAAATATTATCGAATATAACTGCTCCCGAAGGAATGCTAATATAAATTCCATACTTATCATAATAATCTGCACTAATAGTAGTAGCACCTACACCTGCTATTCTGTCTGCATCATTCCATCCAGATGTTCCAGATGTGTTTCTTAAATCTTTTTTCGCAGTTCGATTATATACATCACCTGTATATCCACTAGCAGGCGAATAGAATGTAATCGATGGAGTATCTCTTAGTGGTTCTGGGAATTTATAAAAATAATCTTTCTCTGGTGTAATTGTAAAATCTACAGAACTTATACTTGGAGTATCATTATCCAACATAGTTACTGTATGTGTAGATTCATCCATGTTATAACTTCTTTGATAGAATCTCTTACATTTATCATGTTCTTCATTTTCTTCGGTCCAAGGATTGTTTGTAGCAACTAATCCCCTTTCCAATTTAACTTTTGCTAAATCTAAAGTTGTACCTGATAATTTTTCTGTTCTAAATCCAACACCAAGATAATGTTTTCCTGATGGAGTTGTAGTTATATTTGGAACTTGGAATGCTACTTCATATTTGTTCCACACTGTTCCCAAAGAAACCGTAGAAGGATATGTTGTAGTTGAAGTACTACCATCCCATTGTGTAACGGCAATATCCATCGTTGAACCAGTGACACCGCACTTAGACCAGAACGACAATGACACTGTTTCATTTCTTGCAGTGCGAACATCTTCTATTCTATTTTCAACATGAACATAGTCTAAAGTTGTACCAGTTGTAATATCATTCTGTATAGAACAATAATATTTTGGTTGACCATATACTTCTGTTTGATTTGTGTCGAAAGTTTGTCTTTGAATATTCCACTTAGCAGATGTATATGCTGAACCTGTTCCATAAGAAATACCATCAACCCTTACCCAACGGTCTGCAAAGTATGTACTTCCAGTTGAACCATAAGAACTGCTCTTACCGATATCTCTTTGCCATACATCAAACCCACCATTAATCATCATGTTTGGATTAATTGCACTACCGAATGTAACACCACCAGCAGTTGATGAACGAGTCGCCCACGAACCTACTGCTCCAATAGAGTCGGGTTCTATTAGATGATTAAGAACAATACCACGGTATGTTCCATCGCCTGCTTGCCATGCTATAGCAAATATTTTTTTTCCATACTCTCCCTGATAAGTACTTGTTAGTTTCCCGCTGCGCGCATCCACATACAACAAACCAGTTTGACTATTTGATGGGAACTCGTCTATCCATCCACTATTTGCCAATTCGATATATTTATTTCCACCAACATCAAATTGTGCTTTAATGCATATACCGACTGCTTTGTCCCACTGTGTTGCGGCATTAACTTGGTCGTTACATATAAACCAACCATAATCATCAGCATTTGATTCTAATAAATCATAACCAACAACATGTCCAACTTCAAAAGGAACTGCACCATCAATTATCTGAACAATACTTCTATTATTGTCTATTCCACCAGTACCACCAGTCCCTGCACCCTGTAAGTATTGTCCTCTATAGTTAAGAACCAATCCCTTATCAGAAGTAATACCCATCAAAACAGGTTTACTAACTTGCCCTGCAATTACTGGTTCGACTGTAGTAAGTCCACCTGTTACGCCTGGGTCTAAGAAATATACTTCACCTGCACTAAGACCATACCCTGTAACATTTGCTTCAGTAAAGTCGCCTTGAATTACACCATTTGTAGTGACTTCAAAATATGTGTTATCTTCTGTATATGGGGCACTTCCTAAAACTACTTTAGAAACAACACCATAAACTTCTGCACCAGTAGTACCACTTGCTTGTGCGAGAGTGAATCCATAACCATAATCTAGTCCAGAAGCATCACCATCAACAGTAGACATTCTAATTGGTTGTCCAACAGTAAATCCACCAGAAATTCCAGTTAATCCTGCTGAATGACCATATCTAGATTTAATTCCACCTAGTACAAAATCTCCATCAAGATTTAAAGTTCCTTGAATAGTAACACTTTCGCTAAATGTAATACCTTTGGTTATTGTATCATTTAAATCAACTCTAAAAACACCGCCCCAAGTTGTGCCATCAGCAGTAGTGCCGAGGGTTAACCCAACACCATCACCTGAAACACCGTTAAAAATTCGTATATTATTTAATTTCTCAACAGTATAATTGTTGTAATGATTAACCCAATCCAAAAAGGTGTCGTCACCTGTTAGATACGGTATGTCGTAATAATTGTCGTCTACATTTGCCATATATGTTATCTCTTTACTTTATTTATACCTTTTTTACAATCAATACTCTGCAATTAATATATTATTCATATATCTTACTTCTTTGTTTGATGTATCCACAACGCACACAGGATTCATATTTTCTCTTTTTGCAAAATCGGCGTTGTCTAGGGGCCAAACACTGTTTGGAATATCAACATAGTCAGACCCACCCGAACCATATATATCCCCTACAAAATTAATAGTATATCTACTTGCACCACAAGAAGCAGAGTTGGGTGTACCTGTTGCGTTATCTGCAAGTTCTTCATCTTGCGAACCATCTGTTGATGTTCCACACTCTACATAATCAGTTTCTAGTGTAAGCCCTACGGTAATATATCTGCCGCCTATATTGTTAGTTGTTGGAACATTCTGTTCTATTTTGTTCTTTAAATAAATCCAATGTTTTAATCCACTAACTTGATTTGGCATATCATCTTCTACACCTTTCCAGTGACCTTTGTCTTCCACTAACCACCATCCTGGATTAAATGTAATCATCATCTGGCCACCAGATGGTGTTCCCACTTCCACAGACTTCTTTGGAGATGTACTATTCGGTTGTTGATATGGAGATATAAAAGGATGTAAAGGTGTTGCACCTCTCCATCCAGGACCAGACACAACCTTATCTTGATTATGACTTCCACCTGCAATACCACCAACACCTATTCCTGTTTGTGGTGGTGAAGTGGGAAAATTGTTGGCCAGTCCATCACCACCTTCTCCACCAGGAGAATTAGATTTCCATGGCATCCATGAACTTCCTGCACCAGAAGTAATCCAGTTGTGCATCATTGAAATTGTCAAAGACATTTGCAACTGAAAGTTTTCTTGAATTTCGTTTAGTTCAGATGCTTGTAGAGAAAATCCAGGTCTAAATGCAATAGATTTATAATTACCCTTTTCATGCTCTATGTCATTACTATCAAAGTTTACATTTTTATCTTCAGTCCTACTGTAATAGGGTTTTGGTGTTAAAGGAAATGAACCGTCTGGGCTACCTCCTTTATATAATGGTTGTATATTTGTCATTTTAAATTAATCTCCTAAGATGTTGTTACCTTGCCGATGCCTTGGTCTTGTCCATACAGAATTTCTAAACTCACTACACTTTGTGTTGATACAATATCAAAATTCAATGTCATTGCCTGTCTGAATAGTGTTTTTGTTTTGGTGAAATCTATATCATCATTGCCATTACTTTTTGGATTATAATATACACTCTCTACATTCATTGACAATTTTGCGGCAGTGTCATCAATATTTGTAACGACACAAAGGGTTTTACCTACCAAATCCTTTGCATAAGAAGTTTGAAGTGGAACTCTAACTTCCGTACCGCTTCTTCTTTCTGAATCATATGCAACAATATTATTCAAACTGGTGTCGGTGTATATGTTTTTGTTCCCTGTTGTTACTAGTCGTTCACTGTTGTGCATTACCTCATTTGCTTTTGGTAATTCGGCAAGTCCCTCCACACTTGGTGAAAAAATCCCAGTTACTGGACTTACTGTAATCAAAGGTACTAGAGATTTGAAATTCGTAGCGTTTGGGCCCAAACCACTATATATTGGCGCACCAGCAGTGTCATACAATTCTTGTATAGCATAATAATCAAATCCTTTTGGTGTATTAGTTGTGCCTGTTGAAACTGCCTTAAAAGTATCTGAAATATCATTTGCATTTACTACTACATGGAATAATGTAGAAAGTTCCAGAATTTCATCAAGATGTTTTGCCATGCCCCCAATAGGTGTTGTGGTGATTTTAACTATATCATTAACATTAACACCTACAGACCAATTGGGAAATATTTGTCCCCATACAACTGTATCAACTATTGCTGATGTATATCCAGAACCTCTTTCTTTTGGTTCTTCAAAACCATCAATGTAATGCAATCCACTAACATCGTCCCTCACCACAGAAATTGGAATATATGCTTCTTCTTTAAGACTACCTGCTCTTATAGGAAGATAGAATGTTCCATCTTTTATCTTAGTATCATAAGTTTCATAGGCAATCGTCCTTGCTTCGATTGGTATACTACTCAAATCAATACTTGCAGATAATACAGCACCAGAAAGATTTACTTCTTGTTCATTAATTATTCTTGCATTTCTTCCTAGTGCAGAAGTTGTTGGTGTTACATGTTTATCATTAATAACACTAGTATAATAACTGTTCTCGTTCCAATCAATTGTACATCCACAAGGACCACAATCTGTTGGATAATTCTCTCCATCACATCCTGTACATCCACAAGTGGTACAACCAGATGGGTCAAATTTATTAAACACATATCTCATGTCTAAGGCTTCTGCCATTTCTATACATCTGTAACACTTAGAACATAGACATTTATAAAATTGACCTGCGGCATATGTGCTACCGCCTATGGGGTCATATCCAGATTCACCATAATACAAACAACAATTTCCTGTTCTTCCCTCAGTCCCCGCACCACATATTTGTTTTGCTTTAGTTGATAGCGACGTAGTTGAATTAACTTCCTCTTGCAATTGCTCAAACGGTGCAATCTCCTGATATCTATTACTCAACTGGTCGAAACCATCTATAGCATTAATTGCCATCCATGATATTCCGTCAGCGGTAGTTTCTATTCCACCATCAATTCTGGTGGGTTTGGTTGTTGTAAGCAAAGCACCATCCTTGTCTATTCTGTTTTTAACACCAGGCGTTCCAACACACATAAACAAAATTCCACCACTAACAAATAGGTATTGTCCGTTAGCAGTTCCGTCAGACTGATAGGCATGCGGTGCTAGACCAGTTTTCCAATACTTTGTTTCGGTTGCTCCAAAATGTACAACTGTTTTTATATCTTTGGCGAGAATTTTTTGTGCAAACATACTATTATCATTAGCATCGTTGTTGCCTTCTGGAGAGTTATTTATAATATCCGAATTTGACCTGCCAAGACAAAGGGATAGGTTTCGAGAACGAAGGAAATCTCGTACTCCTCTTGCTGTTCCGTTTCTTTTTCCTAATGATTTAGCCATATGAATATCCTATTATGTCCAGCATTGTCCACTACCTGAAGTGCATCCCGTTATTCCAATATTTGGACTGCTTGTTGAGGGATACAGATATATAAAGTCACGAATATATATGCCTCCAAAAGTTAGTCCGGCATCAATATCACCATCCCATGTAGGCCATTGATGTGTTGGCAAATTATAATCAGCAGATATGCCTCCACCACCGACTGCACCCCAACCTTGTCCCATTGTCCAACCACCAGAAGCACCACCGAATGCACCAAGAGTTGCACCAATATATGCGGTGGGACCGTCATAACCAAACGCACTACCACAACAGCCAATACATGCAGAATATCCTGTAGTTCCCAACGCAGAACCTATTCCTCCTGTATTGCTCAAACGATATGCAAAATAATTTCCTAGTACTGGTTGTTCTCCTTGAAGGATATTACCATCAAAATCATCTGGAGGGACATAATCATTAATAGTTTGTTCAAAAAATCCCTTAGTTCCTGCGGGGTGAAGCATTGTATTTAAATCTTCATAGTAAACTGGCAATCCAGTTTCTTCATTAACTACATCAACTCCTGCTTTTATAACATAAGAGAAGTCTTGATAAAAATCACTATCTTGAATTTTATAATTTCCATTTAGGAAACTACCACCAAGATGATTAAGATTTTCATAATAACCAGTAAGACCATCACCCTCACCCCATCGTTGGTCATCAAACTTGCCACCATTTAGACGAAATACGGTTTGTTTAGGATATTGTATGGATATATCAGTTCCTTTAGAACCAAAAAGACTTTGAAAGAAGTATCGATATGCTTCTTCATTACTTTTTCGCATATACAAGTTTTTACGAATACCCTTTAAAAACTCTCTTACATTATCATCCGAAGGTCCAGATGTCGCACCGATAAAATGAGTAGAAAGACCAGTTGCATATGCATATGCAAAATGCTTTAAAAACTTTGTGGGGGTTTCATCTATATCTGATAATTTACCAAACCCACTGTAATGATGTGATGTTTTATTTAATTCATATCCACTTTTAATATATAACCAATTATAATATTCTTGAACAAAATTAACTAGAAAATTAACAGGGTTATTAGATTCTGACCTTTCTAGTATCCAATGAGGAAATAACTCTTTAATGTCAACCATTCTTTCATATTCTACATCTACCTCAGCAACCGCTAGGCCTAACAAAAGAGTTTGATATCTAGTGTTAGCATCAGAGTTTTTATAAATGGTGCCATAAAACATTGTATTAACTTCTTGCGACTAAAGAAAAATTCTCAAAATTTAAATTAGAAAAATACATATTTTCTTTTATATTAAATTTATCAGAACCAATACCACCAGGCTTTACCTTCAAATTAACAGTATTACCAGAAAATATATTTTTAGTTGCATTAACTTCTCCTGTAAACGGATGCCATTTTCCAACACCAGTAATGTGTGTGCTTCCATTAGAATCAACAGCCTCTAACTTTTGAAATCCTTTATTGTCAACTGGACCAACAGTTTGTATTTTTATTTGTGTACCAGCATCAAGTCCAATCAGCTGGTCGTTGTAGACCCAATCTGGTGGAGTATAATAATCAGTTTCAAGAGAACCGGCCAAGCATACATTTCTAAAACTCTGTTTATCTATTTTATAATTAGTAACCGAACATGGTTTTACAAGTTTCAAAGAGAGTTCATTAGAAGAAGCTCTAAAAGATTCATCTATAGAATTTACTATATTAGAAATAGAAGAAGTATTAAAATTTTCTAATTCAAATCTAGGTGCATATGTATCGATGATATTTTGTTTTACAATCGACAGTAAGACATCTTGAGAATGTTCTACTTCATTGGGATCATATATACACTGACCAGAAACAACCCCTTCAAATATTTCTAAATTCATAAATTCTGGAATGATAGTAACACAAGTTTTATCGTTTAGAATATTTAATACGGTTGAAGATATAAATGGGTCTGTTGTTGTATCCAAAGAAACAAAAAGTCTTCCATATCTTGGTGGAGTCATCGTTTCTCCGCCCCACACATTAAATACTGAATAGGGGTCTTCATCACCAGTTACAAATCCCGATTCTGAAAGAATGCCTTTACAATCGTCTATAGTAACTGCTCTGTCTTGTGCAGCGAACCACTTTGGAGCAAAAAATCTGATTGCTTCTAAATCTGGTTTATCTGTACCACCACTAGATAAACCATTACTTGCAGCATAACTGGTAAGGTCTTCCATATCTCTAATGGTAAAATTACCACAAACATTACCAACAGAACCACTACTCTTTAAGTATGAAATTCTTATTTGTTGATTTGGAGCAATTTCTTGCCCTACATTTCCATAAGAAGAATCAAATCCACCACCAAATACTATAAAGAATCCAAGTTCTGTTCTTTCCAACCAATACACTTTACTTGTTTGATTTAATCCTGATTGTGTATTGCTTGCCTTAACCCATTCTTGCCAACCAACATCACTCCCATCAATATTTTGGTCCGAATTATATACTTCCACCCTAATGGTGGATATGTCTATATCTAAACCATAAACGAATCCTTTATTTGTTGTGTCGTCTATAATTAATGGAACTTCTTTTATTAAACTTTTACCTTCCACAATAGTAAATATGTTTTCACCTTGGTCATTCAAAACACCATCTTCTAATGTGTAAAAATTATATAATAATCCAGAAGGAGAATTTCCAGTAAATCTTGTATATCTAGGAACAGCATATCCACCACCACCCTCGGCACCAGATTTAACAAATGCTAATCCTTTAGCAGATGTTTTTCCAGGCACCACATAACCCAAGGGTTTTACAAGTGAAACCATAGATTCTTCTTTTTGTGCAGTATCTAGAAACATCTCATTAGCAGTCATGTTTGCATAATACCCATAATATAAAGTATTATATGCAAGCATATCTAAAAGAACTTGTGCAGCCGAACCTGTGTATTCATAATCTTTAATGTCGTTTTGTGTTTTTAGATGGTCTATGATACTGGATTTAATAGATTCAAAATCAAGACTTCCTAGTTGAATGTTTACATTGCTCATTTTATCTTACCTTCTGTAATGCTACCCGTAAAGTATCTCTTAGTTTGGACTTTCTTCCGTTAAGAATGGTGTAGTTGATTGTTAAATTTAATTGATTTGCAATTCCTGAACTTCCTTGTTTTGCAACATCCGAATCTTCTTCAAAAATAACAGAATCGACAACTGCTCTGGGTTCTAATCTAGCAATTGCTATCTTTATATCCAGTTCCAGCATGCTAGATTGGTGTGGGGTCCACAATTCAAATAAATAATCACGAAGACTTACGCCAAAATCGTCATTGAATCTTTTTTCACCCGGAGAGGTAAGAACTATATTCATAATAGATTGTCTAATTGCATTCCTGTCACCAACCACAGAGATGTCATTGCTGAACGGATTCTTATTTAAATCTATATCAAAATCTATGAATTGAAAATCGGATATTGGCATTGGCATTCCTTTTTTATATGTATAATAATCAATTCCAAAGCCAGTCCCAAATCTCACCAAAGAAACCTAAATGTTCAGAATCATTGGGGTCAATTGGACTACTATCTCTGATTAAATGACAAAGCATCGTATGCTGTCCACCCCTAATCATGTTGTGCTGAATTTCTGCAAGTAACCACCTACCAGCCATTCTTCTTTCTTTTTGCGAATCAATATTTTTATTTGTTATGTTGATTATTTCTCCTGGTCGCAAACTCAAATCTCCACTTAACATAATTGAAGCCTGTTGAGAATTTATCAGAGCCATTTGAGCGTCTCGCCATAAAGGAGTTTCGTTAGGAGTGTCCCAATATGTTGCACTGGTTCTTGTATATTCAATATACTTTTTAAAATTTTCTCCAACACAAGGGCAGTCACAACTGCTTGGGTGGTTTTGGTCTTTCCATAAACATCCCATCCAAGATTTACCCAATTTTTTGTTACCTTCTATTAAATCACATTCTTTTATAGATTCTACAGATTCTCTTATTTGTTCTTTTGTGGGTTCTAATGTGTGGTCTTCGTTACCAAGTATTAAATTTAAAAGACCAGCACCAGCACCAAAACCAGTAACCATATCAACATACCACGGAAAATCAATCAAGTGAGACTCTTTAAAGGGATTTAATTCTTGACATGGGCACATACAAAGAGGATTATTTGGGTCACTGTCTTTACATCCAGAATTGTCCACAGGACCTTCTGGATTAGCACACGGATATTTATCATCAAATGCACCAACAGAATGACCCAACTTGACACTAGGCCATTCGGTGTTAGCAAAGTGAGTGAGTTTTACTAGAAAGTCATGTTCTGCCATATATTTCTCCTAATGTATTTATACAATTTATAGACATACTATACCATTTCTTGTGTTTAAACAATTACATTCACATCCTGCATCAATGCATTCTTGTGGACAAGTTTGCTGTGGAATTTCTGGTGTTCCGGCATCAGGTGTTCCGTCAAGTGTGCCCAGCTGGGAACAATAGCAGTCCGAACAAGTGTAGTGGGGAGGAACATCTACCCAAACCCAATCTGGCAAGTTGCTACCATAATTGCAATTGTTGATGCATTCATTTAATGTAGACACCATACAACCATCACCACACCAACCATCCCAATCACACCAACCATCACCATCCCAATCAATCGCGCAACATACAACATTGCAAGAATGACCAGAACAGGTTTCACAAGGTCCAAACCAATACGGCAGCCAAACATAGGCATTTGAAGTTCCCTCGCTAAATTCCGCGCAGGATGATGCCGTCCCATCATATACAATGCCACCATGGCTGTTGCCCATATTTACACACGCAGACCCCCCTGATGGCGCGTAATGGGTGCAACACGCACCTTTCCAAGCACAAGGACCATCTATACCACAAAATGTATTGTCACCTTGAAATTGACTTCCAGCGTATTGACCACAAGCCGTGCTGCTTATCTCTAAACAGTAACCACAATCATTAAGACAACATGCTCCAAGCGTGGCGTCTGCCCCACAAAAATCATTGCATTGATCAACTACATATCCGAACCACATCCCACCCCATTCATTGCAGAAATCATGTACACAATACCATGCCCCTGAACATAAACAACTAAAATCACTGTTGCAACATGTCCCTTTGTTTGGGTCACATTGATATTCATCTGTGTCGTCATCCAAACAAATTTCACCATCAAGCCAAACACCAAACAAAGCGCCACACGATTTCTCTGTGTGATCATCATGACAAGTTCCATCTATACAACATCCACCTTCTGCATCTGGGTCGCATATAGTACCATCTGTGTCATAGCAAGTGTCTTCTGGCTCGTCTTCTGTACAATTTTCACTATACGCAGTCCAATCACCTGCCAAATCAACCGTACATTCATTTTCAAATGAGCAGTCTTTACAGTTTCCATCATTGTAACAACAATATCCAGGTCTACACATTGGACTTTCTATATCTTCTTCATCGCACATTTGTTCTTCATTATAATATATTGTGTTTGTTGCGGTTTCTAAATCAACACATTCTTGTTCGTTTTTAACATTTACACAATATCCTATACAACTGACGGGCATGTCCCCATCAAAACATTCAGAAATACAACAAGAACCAAATGATTCACAATGTATTTCTTCACCACCAGACACATCCTCACAAAAACAATTGTCGCAAGGATTCCAGAATGGAGTTCCGTTACATTCTTCGTGGGGAAGTACTACACAACTCCATTCACCCCACATATACTCGGTACTTAAACAGAAACTTTCACCACCATCTATACAACAACATGAACCACAACAATCAACTTCATCACACTGCGTGGCATCATGAAATGTATTGGGTTGAGTACCACCAGGGTCCTGCACTCCCATTGAGTAACATTCTTCTGTTGTTACATCATCTACACAACAACAATCTCCCCACGCACCACACTCTCCTAGAGAGTTATTGACACAACACGCACCGCCCACACATCCACTTGTATTGCAGGGGTTATCAGCACACATGTTGTTTGGGTCACTTATTCCTCCCTCGGCGTCACATTGTGTATCGGTTAGTTCTTGACAGTTTTCACAGCCTGCATTTTCCCCATCATCGATACAACATGCAGTTACGTCAACCCCAGGGCAATCTACATCACCACACGAATATCCCGCTCCCTGCCAAGCATCACCAGCATCTGCATCGCAAGATGTTTCCAGACCGTATGTACATCCACCTTCACTCAAACAACACGCACCTGGTTGAGGGCAATCTACATCAGCACACAAAGAACCAATACCATCAAAAACACCACCCTGCGCCGCACAATTCTTAGGCGTAAGTATTGTACATTCGCCTGTATCTAAACAACACGCACCCTCTGTTGGAAAACCACAAATAACATCATTATCGCCACAAACCGATCCTGCTTGCTGCCAAGCATCCTCACCACATGCACTCGTACAATCGTCTTCTGTAAAATCGTCATAACAATCAAAACTATCCCAACAACAACATGCACCAACACACGGATCGGGATTGCAAACACTATTGGGGCCTTGAAAAATGCCAAAGGTTTTTTCACACACATGTTGTCTTACCACTTCTTCACATCCATATGGATAACAACACGCACCAATAACATAACAAGCATCACAACTATCACCACTATCACCATATTCATCACCAGTGAGTGTCCACATATCTTCAACATCCGATGGTTCATATCCGGCAGCTTTTGCAAGTTCACAACATTCATATTTGTATACTAAATTACCACCATCGAATCCTTTCCCTTCACTCAAACAACAATCTGGTCCTTGAAGGCTACTCTGAGAACATCCTTCTGCTAAAGAACAGCATAATTTTTTTTCTTGTGGTTCGCAAGTAATATCTCCACATGTCAAATCACAAGAACCAACACCACTCGGATGAACTGCTGAAGGACCATGCCAAATGCCAGGCAATCTATTTCCATTTTCATCTACATGTTTAAAACATTCCCAGACAGTAACATCGTCTAGACAAACTTCGTTTGGTAAACAACATGGTGCAGTTGGAAGACATGGATTTTCAGAAGTATAATTATCTGGTTCTTTGTTATCCCAATAACTATCACTCTCTGTGCATGAATAATTTGGCATCTCACCATCAAGAAAATCTTCACACATAAATCTCCAGAAATCACTATTGCAGGCTCTCAGTTTTAATGTTTCTGCATCGAGTTGAATTTCTGGATGTAAAGTTTCATTTTCCCACCAACTCATTGGAATCTGTGAATTGGTAGCACCCCAAACATTGGAATCATATACAACGACAACTGCACCGGCACCATTAGGTTTCCACACAACTGTACACCCTTCACCGTTACAGTGTCCGACTAGTCCTTTACCTTTTCCTTTTGGAAGGAGTCCACTACTCGAAGAACAATGAAACGAAAATGATTTTGATGGGTCTTCTTCTGAATCTCGTTTTAGAAATGGTCTTTTTGATCGTTGACAACAAGAGATTGTTGTTGCTACATCATCTTCCAATTCAAATGCTTCAAAGGTATTGATGTAGTTTTCATCTCTTTCTTCATCATAATATTCATCATCTCTAAATTTAAAGAATTCTTCTATTTCTTCTTCATCTTCTTGTTGCGCGCAATACAGTGCAAAGTTTCTTAATAGTTCCGCTACTTCTAAACCATCAAGTTGTAATGGTGCTTCACCACTTAAATCGTCTAGACACCTATCAGTATAATAAGTTGAATCTCCATTAAAGAATCCTATCTTCTCTTTACATTCTGTTCCTTCCATTGGACTTCCACTGGATTCTCCCATAACAATTAATTTACCACCAGACCTAACCCATTCACGGATTTCAGGCCAATCACTTTCGGGTGGTGGAACAGTAACAATGTCAGAACCGCACAATGGACCCTTCATTTCACCAGCACCATCTGTATTAGCATGTTGAGAACCAAAGTTCTTTCCAATAGCACCAACGAATGCCAATTTATGACAACCAAGATTACCTTCACTACCAAGAGTACAGTGCATTGTGCAATCACCTTTTGGTAATAGTGGTCCATCCCAATTGTCTATCCAATCTGTAAATGCTTGTGGTGACCATGGGAGAAGTCCCATAGGAGAATCATATTGATAGAATGTAGATTCTGGAACAGGGAATGGATATCCAAAGTAATCTGGGTATTCATTCCAACAAACATTCCACTCACATTCTTCAGGATAAAACTCCCAACCATCTTCAGGGTCGTGGTGAAAACACAGATCACCAAAATGTAAATTGTCTTTATGTCCAAAGGTAAATACTTCTCGTCCGTCCCATTCCTCATCACCTTGATTTCGTGTGGGTTCATATGGAGCAAATTCTTCAAAGTCTGTTGCACTAATTGTAGTTGTGCCCAACGCACATATAGGACAATTCGCTTCACCACCACCATAACGATATTCGTTATCCCAATCTTTACAAGGTTTATCCCCGCAACAGCAACATGTTTTTATGGTTCTCATAATATAAGTATACTAATTAAGAAAGACACCCGCACAGTCCATCATGTGCATTTGGAACATCGAAGAAGTATATGTCTTTTGGAATAGTTGGGTCTGGTTCACCCAATGGGTCTTCTTCTCTTGGAGCAATTGTCCCCTTTACAATTTCTCCGTCTTCATTTAATTCTCCTAGCATGTAGTTAGGAATTCTATACATCTGTACAATGTGGTGTTTCATAGTCCAAGGCCCATCCATTATACCATTACCATCTTCATCTTCTAATGCACATGGGTCTACCAACATATCACCATCCTCTGGAACTTGAAAATACCCACCGACTGGCATCATTTGATATGATTCGGGATAATCATTATATTCTAAATCAGCAACATTAATTCCAGGACCAACATTAACATTAACCCCTACCATTTCATTCATTAATTCATTCAAGTTATAAGCGGGGTTTGTCCACTCTGATTCTGAAGTGGGATTATTTTCTCTAAATGTTCCTGCTAGTCCTTTACCTTCAGGTGGTTTAACAATTTTTACTGGCGAACCTTCTGGACTAATATCTGTACCCAAATTGTCTTCCACATGGTCACTGGGCCATATCTCAACTTCTCTCCAAGAGTATTCGTAGATTCCACCCCTATCATCTTCTGTGACTTTTTTTGCATCTTCAATAACTGCAAGAAAGACAAAGGGTTTAATAGTTTGTTTATCACAACAAATCGAGTGTCTGTACACATTAAACTTTTCTTTAAGATTCATTACTTGAAGGTGTTCTTTAATTTTATCGGATATTGGTTTTTTAATATCTTTTTGAATGGTTTTTATTATTTCCCCTTCAAGATTTGTTTGGTCGAACATTGTTTGCCAAAGTTTATCATTTCTTTTTCCTTGCTTTCCTTCTAGTGCCGCAGAGCCAAGAAAATCATAAGACTTTTCTCCATGATAATTATACGGAGAATCAAAATAACCATACAGTCCAGTTACATCATGTTTTCTTACTGACTTTCTTTCTATGTTTACTGGATTCTTAACATCAATAGAAGTTTCTATACTATTTGGAAGAAGTTTAAATTTTTCTACCCTTCCCCCATCCTCATGGTCACCCCATTTTCCATCTTCCCCATCCTCATGATAACCATATGTAACAATTTCTCTGCCTCCCCAATTAGTTGATAGCGGATGCGTATGTGCAGTCGTAAAATCTACATATTCAAAATAAGGGTCTTCATATGATGGTTTTATTCTTTCATAATATGATGTATATGCACCAGACTTGAACGCATTTAAATGGTCATACTCACTAAAGTTTATTATCGATTTAATATTTTTGTTACCAACCCCTTCACCATCATCATCTACATCAGCAACTCTATATTCGTTTGCTCCACCATGCGCACCACCATAAAGAACACCCTTTTCTTTTGCATCTTTAATCATTTGTCTAATAGATTTAAAGTGCCATCCACCCAAGTCTGCATAAAATAAATAATTTACACCACCCAAGTCTTCCGTAACAGCATTTTCTGCAAGGTTATTCATAAGTTGCATAAGGTTTGGTGGATGAACATCTTTGCCCCAAGGATACATGCTTTGATTTTTTTTCAACCATATCCAGTTATGTGTAGTATCTTTAAGGTCCATTGGTTTTTGAGCGTTGGAAAATCCGTCTACAGCCTCAGGATTTAAATATTTTTCTGCTAACTCATTTACTAAACCACCATCACCTACAATTGGTCCAATAAAATCTTCATCCATATAATCTAGATTGTCCCAATCTAATATGTAACTTTCACAAGACACAAATTCAACTTCCCACCCGGAACCATACCTAGCACTTGGTCCAGATGTTGCTTCTGTTGCTTCATTACCTGTTGCTCTTACATCATTCACACAGAAGGTTAATTTGTGTTCAGAATTTTCAATCTCTGGAGATTCCATTTCTATGTCTACAAATTCATTACCTGTCATATTAAAATAATCACCAACAGAACTTGGTTCTTTAAATTTTAGAGAACCAATAATACCGTTACGCATTATATTTTCATTAATTTGCATACTAACGAATAGTTCTTCTATTGCACCACCTTTTGTTGGTGCAGGTATAATTTGAAGTTCTGTTTCACTTCGTTTATTTCGTATAACTATTTTTTTTATATTAATGTCTGATAGTGTTTGCTTATCCATCATTATTCACCCTTGATATCATTTTCATGTGTATGTTACAATTTTGGTAGTTCCTCTTGGAACATTACCACCTAATAAAGATTCTATTTCAGTAGCAACCAAAGCTGCTAAATTTGCATTTAGTAATTTAATAAATTTATTTCTATCATTGTCATATACCATTTCTTCTTCAACAGTAATTATAGAAACTTCCTCTGGTAAATCTTTACCTGTCATATATTTATATAACAAAGTTCCAGTTAATCCACACATATTACGAAACTGAAAATAGTCGTGAGTTAGTCCGTCAGTAGTATAAGGATTCAGTTCATTTATTCTATCACCACTCTGATATGAAAATCTAGAAACGCCTTCTTTAATAGAAGTTTTCTTTTGTATCTTTGCAAATGTTGCACCAGCAGTTGCACACAGTGGTGCAGCATCCGAATCGGGTGCAGTAAATGCAGTACATGATGTAGCACCCACATTTTGTCTGAAGCAACCAGTTTGCCCAAAACCAGATGTTATTTGATTAGTCGGCTGCCCCTGGTCATCCAAACCAAATGCACAAATTTCAGCACCTTCATCAATAGTACCACCTTTTCTTTTTACATTTATTCTGTGAAAAAGCCTATCATAAGAATCCACTACTCCAAAATGGTTTATGTCAATTCCACCAGTTGCATCTACATCTCTCTTAACAACTATATCACCCTCAGAAATATTCAAGTCCTCTAATACAAAATAACTATCTCCATTTATAAAATTATTAAATAATGATTTTATTTGAGATTGAGATTTGGGCCATTCTGAATTTACATCAATAATATTATTTGAAAATAATACTAACCACCAATATCTTGAACTTCCATAATACGTTCTTGCAACATCATCGGGTCTAGAACCTTCTGGTACTAATACTTCTACAAAGTTTTGGGTTTCCTCAAGTGTCTTATCTGTAAATTTTACTCTACGAAAAATATCCATCATTTCTAAATCGGGTATGCCAGGAAAACTATAATTAATATTTTCCATTTTTTCAAAATACATTATTATTAATCTCCATCTTGATCATTCATCCTTACCACCACGAAGTTGACTTCTGGATTGTAATCCACCTTCTGGTCCAGTATTGATCGCAGGTTCTACTTCAACGAAGGTCAAAGATAGTGCAGTAGCCGCAGGATATCCACCTCTTGTTTGGTGTAATGTACCCTGTGCAGTTTTTATATTTACCTGTGACAGAAAAGAAGGTAATGGGTCGATAACCCAAACATCGTTCAATTTGTTAACATAGTCAAAAGTACTAATTTGCCAAATAGGAGGATGAATTACTCTAGAATAAACTTCATCATTAGAAGACATAGGATATGCCATTCTCTGAAATGTCTTAACAATTTTATCAACATCTTGTGCTTCCGTTATATTTTTTGGAATAAGAATCCATGTATATGCATGCTTCCGCATCTCTGCTCCTTTAAATATATTATCACTTTCGTCCATAGGTCTTTGCCCGTACATAGCAGAAGTTCCAATAAAATCAGATAAAAGTGTTTTCGCCCCAAACCAACTCCTGAAAGTTTCTGCCCATCCACCCGGAGTCATATCCCAAACACCACCAGTGGTTTCTGATTGGCCTCTATTATAACTTATTTGTGTATCATCAACAAGATTAATTGATAAAGGTAGGGTTATATCAGCAAGAGTCCCTTTAATTGCATTATCTCTGAACATTTGTTTATTCTTATAGGTGTCTGCTTTGAAATTAAGAGAAACTGGAATTTGCATTCCACGGTCCGTTACTCCACCAAACCCATCAGAAGGGAATTTCAACTTGCCGGCGCTAAATCGCGAGATAACCTCTGATGTGGAGTCTGGTGTAAGCGAGTCTTTGACAAATTTAGCTGCGAGGCCAATCCCAAGGCCTATTATTAATGGATTTGGCATATTTTTGAATACTCCTTCTTGTATAATATATATCTAAAGAAACGGTATAATTTATGGCATATAAAACAAAATATAAGACAATTAATCCATCAAAGTATATAGGAAATCCAACGAATATCATATGTCGTTCTTTATGGGAGAGGAGAGTATGCAAATACCTAGACTATAATAAGAATGTCATAAGATGGGGCAGTGAAGAAGTAATAATTCCATACTATTCTCCTGTAGACAAAAAGAATCATAGGTATTTTCCCGATTTTATAGCAGAAATAAAAACCAATAATGGTGAGGTCAAAACCTACATCATAGAGGTAAAACCAAAGAAACAAACGATACCACCAAAGAAAAAGAAACAAACTAGGTCATATATCAAAGAATGTTTGACATATAGTGTAAATGAAGCGAAATGGAAATCCGCTAATAAATATTGTAAACAAAAAGGATGGACTTTTATTATTCTTACAGAAGATACGATATTGCCGTAATTTTATTATAAATAATAAGAGGAAACTATAAAAATGGCATCAACATCATCAATAGACTATTTCAAAAACACATTTCTGAGAAATGGACTGGCAAAACCTTCTAGATATCGTATAGAATTTGCAAATATTCCAAACGGTGGTAATAAATACTCAAACCCTATATTTCCAGCAGAATCTTTAAACCTACCGACTAGAGGTTTTATAACCACAGATGAACAATGGTTTGGTCCCAAAAGAACCGTTCCTATTGGTAATTCATATACTGGAGAAGTAGTTGCCGTTTTTCCTGTATCATCAGACCAAAGAGAAAGAGCATTTTTTGAAGGATGGATGAGCTCAATAGTTCCTGACCATCTGATGAAGTGGGGCTTGTACCCAGAACAGCATAATTATTCAACTTTTGTTGGTATAGCACACATGTCAATAAAAACATTAGACGAATCAGATAAAGTAACATCTACATATGAATTCCAGGAAGTTTATCCATCAACCATATTTCCTTCATCTCTAGGTGCAAATATGTTTAATGATTATACAAGATTACAGGTTGCATTTAAATATAGACATTATGCATTCCACTCTGGCGACTCCCCATCGGGCTCCCCTCGAGCGGTGAAGTATAATATTAAGTGATATAAATATAATAAAGTGAGGTAAATAATATGAACAGATTGTCAAATTTATTAGTGTCAGATATTCCAAAATATGAAGTAGTTCTTCCATCTTCTGGTGATAAAAAATCATTTAGACCTTTTTTGGTAAAAGAAGAAAAGATACTTCTTCTTGCTCAACAGTCAGAAGAAGCTTCTTCCATGATTAGAGCAATAAAGAATATAATAGAATCGTGTGTCGATGATATAGAAGATGTAGGCTCATTACCACTATTTGATATAGAATATATATTTCTACAAATAAGAGAAAAGTCTGTGGGGGAAGGTATCGAACCCGTGGTTGTGTGTCCATTTACAAAAGAAAATATACCAGTAAAGGTATTAATACCAGACATAAAAGTAACAAAGACAGAAGGACACACAAAAGAAATAAAAATAAGCAGAGAAATCATACTAAAAATGAGATATCCCACATTAGATGATTTAGATAAAAGAGATGGTGTTATTGATTATGAAGACCCTTCTACTTTCTATGATTTAATTTCCGATTGTATAGTTTCCATACAAACAAAGTCTGAATTAATTAATTCATCTACTATACCTAAAGAAGAAATGTTAGAATTTGTTGATAATATGACCAAGAAACAGTTTGAAAAAATATTAGATTTCTTTTTAACATCCCCTAGAGTAGAACATAAGGTTTTATATACCACATCAGATAATGTTGAAAGAGAGGTGGTGTTGTCAGGACTTTCGGATTTTTTCGGCTAGGGCTCAGCCACATGAGTCTTAAAGATTACTTCCAAACCATATTCCAGATGGTACAACACCACAAATATAGTCTAAATGAATTAGAAAATCTTATTCCGTGGGAAAGAGATGTGTATTTGGCTCAATTAATTGAATATATAGAAGTAGAGAATGAGAGAATAAAATTAGCACAGATAGAATCAGAAAGGGCTGGTTCAAGAACAAATTTGGTTGGGTAAATTAAATGAAGAATAAAAAGAAAATTAAACAAAATATTATTTCCCACTTTAATAAAAGAAAGAATGGAGATGCTGTCAATATAGTTCCAAAAGATAAAAATCCAATACCCAAAATACTCAACCCCATTGAAAAGAAAAAAAAGGAACAACCAAAAAAAGAACAAAATTACATTCCAACAGAACTTAATGAATCAATATTAAAATTAAATAAAAGAATAGACTTTATTATCAATAAACCAAAAGATTATCTCAATACAAAGACAATAGAGAAGCACTATACAGACACCAAAAACAACAACACAATAGAGAAGCATTACAACACAGACACTAAAAACAACAAAAGAATAGAGAAGCATTACAACACAGACACTAAAAACAACAAAAGAATAATTAATATTCCAAAGGAAATTAAAATTCCTTCTGTGATAAATCCAGTATCAATAGAAGAAAAGGCTTCACACAAAGAAACCAAAAATATAAAAAATGTACAGAACAACATTAAAAAAATGTTATTTCATAATCATCACAGAAACGAAACCAAAAACAACAATGTAAGAAATAATAAGAATATTAAATTACCAACAATAACAAATAACACCAACAATAATAAAAACCCGTTATCTTTTACAATAAACAAAACGAATATATCAAATAAAGCATTATCAAATATACTAGAAAGAAACACAGATACTAATACCAATAGAATAAATAAGAAATATTTTACTATAGATAAGTCAACAGTAAATAAAATATTATCTGGTAAATCACAAGTTCCTAAAACTATACCTGCATATGGTGAAGGTACACCGGCCGGTTCACCAGTTGAAAGAACATTTGGTGGGAAATTGGCTTTACTGGCCGACAAAGGTGAAGACGAAATAGTGACACCAGTGTCGAAGATAAAAGAAACGAAGATTAAAGATACTATGAAAGATGGTAATAATAATCTTCGACCAGTTATTAGACAAACTGTTAACCAGTACGGTCAAAACTCAGCACAAATAATTAAAAATCAAAACCAAACATTATCAACAGTTGCAAACAAGTCAATGTTGGAAAATAAAACATTAAAACAACAAGAATCTGAAACGGCAAAGCCTGCCGTTGACTCTACTTCGGCGCCAACCATTATCAATAATACGACTAATAATAATAATAATTCAGGCAACGGACCTTCTCAAAGTTTTGGTGGAGGCACTAAAGCCAGTGAGTCTATGGGATTACAAACTCAATATCCAATATGGCGTAGAGGATTTGGTTAATAAAAAAAAGGAGTCGTAAGACTCCTTTTTAAGTGAAAATTAGAACGAACTATTCATTTGCCAACTTTTCAAAGTAAGAAAGGGCATCCGTTTCTTCAGTTCCTTCTCCAAATGCTTTTTCTGCTCCTGCAACTCCACCATCTTCTGATTCACTAACAGTCTCAGCAGTAGTTGATGTGTCTTGTGTTGTTTGACGAATATCCGCACCAAGAACTGCATCTCGTTTTATTTTCAATTCATCATATGATTTGAAATTCTTAGAGTCAGTAAACTCAGTAAGTGCATATTGGGTTTTCCAAAGTTCTTCCAATTTGGCATCATCACCATCAAACAATGCCGAGGCAGATTCAAATTCACTCTTATCATAATTAATAAAACCTGCAACCTTACGAACTTTCAACTTGAAGTTTGCACCCTTCCAGAAATCGAATGGGTTGATTGCTTCTTCATCTGCAAATTCTGGATTCATTGCTTCGTTGATTTTATCAAAAATCTTCTTACCATATTTGTAAAGGAATACCTTACCTTCGTTTTGAGGATTAGCCGGGTCACTTATAATCATGATGTTTGAAGTGTAGTGCAATCGCCTCTTGCGATTTCGTGCAATATCCTTATCCTTTTCAATTCCACTATTCCAAAGTTCACTGTTTGCTTCACATACAGGACACTTTTGGCCAAGTGTGGTAGGAC
>Ga0208299_1000541_pt1 | contig 34607 bp, 44 predicted proteins | sample 15_taG_FD_184089 | JGI IMG/M metagenome (GOLD analysis project Ga0208299, IMG submission 184089) | Marine viral communities from the Subarctic Pacific Ocean - 15_ETSP_OMZ_AT15312 metaG (SPAdes) (version 2) | ecosystem: Environmental > Aquatic > Marine > Oceanic | place: Pacific Ocean | collected...
ACCACAGCCAGGCGATCATACATCTCGCCCGCCTGCTCCAGCGTCAGCGACATCTGCTGCCCATCGCAGGATAGCACTATCGCCTCGCCCACCTGTCTCACCTCAGTCATCATAGGTCACCGATATCCCTTCCGCTTCCATCCGTTTCAGTTCCTTTGTCACTGCCGTGCCATATGCCATCCCCTGGCGACGGTCCTGCATCACCCGGTTGTAGCTGCGCAGCGGCATCATCCGTCGCAGCGGTTGCCCGAGCCACGTCAACTTATAGGGGCGCCCCTTGCCCTTGCGGCTCGGCGTCCATGCCGGCGCGATCTGTTGCGACACATCCTTCGCATCGCGCAGTGCCAAAAACTCATCACTGCCCATGCCTCTGAGCTGTTCGCGCACAAACGCCCCCAGATCCTCACGATCCGCGTGGCTCATCATCATGGTGCCACCTCCGGCAGCGCAAGCAATTCGATGTTGCCGTAGCTACGATCCGTCAGGCGACAGTACTGGCAACTCCCACAGCGAACTGCATCCGAGCCATCACCCTCCCGCAGCGCCTGGATCCGCGGCACCTGCTCCACGATCTGCGCCAGCTCCCACTCCGCCCGCGCCTCCAGCTCATCCTCCTCCCATCCAAACGCCCGCACCAGCGGTTGCTCATCCTTCGACACCGCCACCAGGTACGGATCTCGCCACACCCCGTCCTGCAACCAGCAGAGATACCGATACACCGCGATCTGGCGCAGATAGTTATGCACCTCATACCACGGCACCAGCACTCGCTTAGGGCGCCCGTCAGGCCACACATCCAGCCGGCTTTCCTTCCAGTCCGGTTTGAGGCTGCGCGGCGTCTTCAGGTCGGAGAAAAAGTCCGGTGCCAGGTTATCGATCGCACAGCGCCAGGGGATCCCCCCTATCGCCCCCGTCAGCAGCACCTCCTTCTGCCCCACCATCAGACCGTGCAGATCCTCCTCCTGCTGCCATCGCGCCAGCATACGGTTCAGCTTCTCCCCCGTCGCATTCCACTGCCCCTTGGCTGTGCGCATCACCCGGCTCCGACCTATAGTTGCGTGGCTCAGTGCCAGCGCCCGGTCGCTCCAGCCATCGCTCTGCAACACCATCTCATGCAACCACTTGCCCAAGACAAAATAGTCCCGTTCGGGCGCACAGTAGCCGCCGGCATCCGTCACCGTGCCCGGTCGCTCCGCATCCCCGCCCACGACATACTCCGCGTAGGCAGCAGACTCACACTTCAGCCAGTCCCCCCACTGCGAGTTGCTCATGTACGCCCGATTCGCCTCAAGGCTATAGTAATTCTCCCCAGTCAGTGCCAAGTCCGCGCTCATTGCGCCACCAGCGCCTGGCGGATCGTATCCGCCACATGCGCCGCTATTGGCCTCGTCTCATCCACCAGAATCCGGCAGTCCTCGCACCACACCTTGCCGGTGTCCGCATCCAGCATCGCCAGGTCCACGTTGCACAGCGCACAGTGGTCCGCGCCATGCGGACGCAGATCCGCCAGCCGAGATCGCAGCACCAGGTTGTCCCGTTTCAGCTTTGCCACCTGCTCCGCATACGACCGCCCCATCTGCACCATGCCACCTTCAGGTTCAGCCTTCAGCCTCCCACCTTCCACTTCCGCCTTCACCTCTTCCTTCACCGCTTCCTTCACCGCCCACAGCGCCCGGTCAGGCCGGCCACTGCTCACATGCAGCGCCAGCGCCCGGTCCACCCCATCCTCCGCCTTCAGCGTGCAAGCATGCATGCACGCAGGCCCATAGTCCATACGCACACCAGTGCCCTTCCAGCGACCGCCGCGGGCATTGTCCTCCCACACCCACACCGTCCAAGCCTTTACCGCCACCTTCGGCGGCGCGATCCCCTTCGCCTTTACCGCCACCTTGTGGTGCGTACTGCCACGCTTACTGCCACGGTGCTTGCCCGTCGCCTGCCGCTTGCGCCCAGACGCCGGTGCCGGTGCCAGCGTCACCGGCACCACCAGCGCCTGCGCATCCACCACCTTGCAGCGCTCCACCGAACCCTTCTCCGTGCGATTGCAGATCATCACCTGGTCTGCCGGCATCTCCTCCTTCCGGTAGCAGCACACCCGCGTGCCCATCTCCCACGCCGCTTCCGAGTTCGCCACCACCGTCACCGTATCCATCACCTGCTTGCTCACTTCCAACATATCCGCCTCCTTCAATTCGTAGAATTGTGCCGGGTTCTCACCGGCTCCGCACATCGTGCTACTTACCCTGCTCCGTGCGCCATGCATCGATCGCCTTCACAAAATCCGGCACATTGCCCAGGATCTTACCCTTCATCTCATCGCTCAGGTCCGTCAGGTTGCTCGTCGCCCCCTTCAGGTAGCCACGCGCCCGACAGAAGTCGCTGGCATGCGCCAGATTCACCTTCCCCGCCTGCAACACCTTGATTAGCGAAGGCGGTCCCTCCACAGGCTCAGATTCAGACTCAGGAGTCGGTGCCGGCGGCTTCGGCTTGTCCTTCTTGGGTGCAGGTGCCGCCTCCGGTTCAGCCTTCTTCCCTTCGCCTTCCGTCTTCTCCACCTTCGGCTTCGCAGGTGCCCGACGCTTACGCTTCGCAGGAGTCGCTGGCGCATCCGTGACATCAGTGCCCGCCACCTCGATGACATCATCCGCGTCACCGTCCGAAAGCACCAGGCCAGTCACCCGTCGGTATAGCCAGTTGCCGCACTTGCGGTCTGCCTTGCCGAGAAACTGGTCCACACTGCTGTACGGGTCGCCCTTGATCGAGTGGATCAGCTCCTCCTCCATCGTCTCACCGTCCACCACCCAGCGCACCATCGTCGTCACGCGAGCGCCGATAGTCACCTGCTGCTTCGTCTTATTCTTCGGATCTGGCCCCTTCAGAATAGCCGGTGGTTGATGCACCAGAAACCACATGCCCGCACCCAGGATGTCATCCAGCCGGCGGAAGAAGAAACTCTTCGTCTGATAATCATTTCCAGCGATGATATTCAGCTCATTCTCCACCAGTCGACCGCCCTTCGCCACATGCGAGATCAGACAGTTGCGGACGATAGCCACCGGGTAGCCGCCATTGCGGTCCTTGTCCGTGCGAAATCCGAAACTCTTCCCCTGCAAAGGCATTACGAAATTGCCCATCAGATCATTCGTCAGCGAGTGATGGATTGCCCCCATCGCCATCGCACTCTCAAAGGCGCGCCCAAACACCCCGCCGCTCTGCGGATTCGACAGACTCGACGCCGCCGCATCCATGTGTTGGATCGCAGTCAGCACCTCCGCCGGCAGATTCGCCAGCATCATCGCCGTTTCAGTTCTTGCCAATTCACTCATCATCCTACTCCTTTTCCGTTTCTTGATCATCGCCTTGCAGGCGTAAAATTACTCGGTAGACCGCATCCATCTGGTCCACGCTACAGTCCCAGCGATCCCGGCAGATCTCCTCGATCTCCCGCAGCGCCTTCTCCCGCTGCCTGGTCAGCATCCTGTCACACTCCGCGTCCGCCGCCGCCATCCGCATCTCCAGCGCCACCTGCTGCTCCGCCAGCGCCTTCTCCTCCGCCAGCGCCAGACCGTAGTCCTCCGCCGTCGGCGTATAGTCCGCCATATGCAGGCGCACCGCCTCCGCGATCATCCAGCGAGCGTCCCTCGTCGCCATCTCCAGGTACGCTGGCAGATACACCCGCACAGGCTGGCTCCGCCCCGGCGGTGTAGTACATGGCTTACCAGCCGCCTCTACTACATCGAGCTTCGCCCGCAGCGAGCGACAGATCACATCAGTCAGGCTCAATCCAGCCACCGCCTGCACCCGGCACCACAGCGTCCGCTTCAGCCGAAACACCACAGGCACCCGCGCCATATCCGTAGGTACGATCGACTTCACGCCATCACCCCGCGGATGAAACGGTGATAAGCCGAGACCATCCCCTGCTGCACCAACGTCGGGTTCGGCTTCACATTGTGCAGCAGCGGCGCCCGCTTCACCACCTTGCCATACTGGCTAAAGCAGTGCGACCGCGAGTCCGTCGCCGCGTACTCGCCAAACGTGATCAACCCACAGTTCGCCGGCAACTCCGCCAGCTCGATCATCCCCGCCGGCATCACATAGTAGAATCGATTCTGGCAGCGTCCGTCCTTATCCGCGATCATCTTCAGCTTATTCAGCGACTCCCAGACACTCAGTTCTTGACTCTTCGCATTGTGGCAGCGGAAGTCCTTGTACTTCTGAGCATCCCGCCGAAAGTCCGCCCGCGACACCTTTATTTCATACTCCACCGCATAGCCCGACTTCGTCACCGCCCAGACATCACATTCCCACCAGCCCGCCGGCGTAAATGTTGGCATCATAAACTCCGGCCCCTGGTAGTACACATGGCGCATCAGCGCCCGCTCCAGCAACCCCGAACGCATCCCATCCGATATTTTTATCGACTCATTGCTCATCGCATCGCTCCGAGTATTTTTTGCCATCGCTCATTGTGCCGCCTCGCGGTACGCCGCCAGCGCCTGAGCCAGCCCTTCAGACTGCCCATATAGCGCCACATTCCGGCACAGATCCCGGTTCGTCATCCACAGCAGCGAGCGGTCAGTCCGCGTGTACGCCACCTCCACCTCCGCCGCCGCCACTCCGCGATTGTAGCGCCGTTGATTGAAGCGCGTGAGCCTGAACACCGGGCTCACTGCTTCACGCCCAGGCGCTTCACCGTCGTCGGTCCCTCACTCCAGACGCTCACCCGATAGCGCCCCTCAGTGCCCGCGTACACAAACACATGCGTCGCGTACTTGTGATCACGCAACCAGGGCACCGTGTTTTGCGAGCCATCCGCGTGGTAGTAGGTCAGGGTAGGGTGCCCCTTGGCATCCACCGAGTACTCGCCCACAGATTGCAGCACCAGCATCTGGCGGAGGCGTGCCGTGCGGCGCATCTCCTCGCTCTTGCGATCGATGCCCAGCACCACCCCACAGGTCGCCAGCCATAGCAGCAACCACACAGAAAACATCGTGCGCGGCCTCATGCCCCACCGTCCTTGCAATATTCCGCCATCTCCGTTGTGCAGGGAATGATCGGCCTCAGAGTGTGGGGATTCACCTCCGGCACGATGTCCGGCGGCGTCTCCACCAACTCCAGCTTGTGCGTCGCGGCCACCTGCATGAGATCGCTCATCGTGTAGCCAGGCACCTTGCCGGTGCCACGCGCCTGCTCCGCCAGCATCTCCAGCGTCCTGCGTCCGAGCCGCAGATATAGCGCCATCTCCTGCTGCGTGTTCAATCCGTCCAGTATGTTCATCATCCGTCTCCTCTTTGGGTTGTGCCATCCATGGATGGTATCATCTGGCCACCGGCTTCGACGACCATCGTCTCCACCACCGCCCGCTGTGTCTCACTCCAGCAGGCGGCAAAGCGCTTGGCAAAGTGTTGGTCCTCATGCTCCCATGAGGCCGGCGCGATCGCATCGGGCCGGCGCAGGATGCTCACTCCGCCCGCCATCATCTCCCACGCAAACTCCATCCCCCCGTCCCGCATCTCCTCCCGTATCGCCACCCGCACCTGCGCGAAGTCCGTCAGCGCCGGCGGCAGATGTGCCAGCACCTGCGCCCGTAGTGCCTTCTGTGTCCGCCCCTTCGGCAGCAACCGATTCATCGCCCTCGGAAAGCGGTGGCGCTCCGGCCCCTTCTTCCACCCACCCACCGGGCGATTCTCACAGTACTCATCTGGTCCGAATCCCATCACCATTTCGCCATCTGTGTATCCTGGATTGCTGTCATTCCGACACCGTGTTATCCTGGCACTGGTGCCCATGCCCGCGGAATTTCCCGCAGCGTCCGCAGACCATCGACTGCGGCGTCCTGTCCAGCGTCCATCGCCGGCGGCGACCGCGCGTCCAGCATCCGTGCAGGATCATCGTGCCAAGTACCGCGACCACGCAGCAGGGAAATGCCAGCGCTGCGATCACTGCGCCGCCTTCAGGTAGCGGTCCACACTGGCCACCGAGATGCGGCGGCGCTTGCGCTGCGGGCCATTCAGCGTCATGCCAGAGAGTTCACCGCGATCGAACATCGCGCATACGGTCGGGCGGCAGACGCCCAGCTTCTTGGCTGCTTGAGCCGGTGTGTAGTACTTCATGCCAGTGCTTCCTTTTGGTTTTGCTTCCATGCATGCACGCGCAGGACGTGGTGAAAAATTCTTGCGCTCAGAGTGTTTCCATCTATATTCATCTGTTTGCATAGAGCAGTAAAACCAGAGGAGGTATTCCGATGCTTTTGACATCCGAGATTCAGCACGAGATTGCGACCTGGCTCAAGGCCAACGGCGCGACCTATGACGACCTGTGCGCCAAGATCAGTGACGACCCGCACGATCGTCCGAGTGCCAGCACAGTGAGTCGTTGGGTGCGTGGTCGCGTCAATTGGATCCAGCCGCAGCTTGGCGTGCGTTTGTGCCAGGTGATTGGTATGTCCATCCCTGAAGACACTGCCGGCCCGGCTCGCCTGGGCCTGAGTAACTTCTCGCTTGAGTTGGCGCAGACCATCGAGCATCTGCCCCCGCGCTATCGTGCGCGCATCAAGAAGAGCGTTCAGCACGAACTGATGCGCTACATGGCAGACGACAACCGCGCCAAGACCGCACTGGCCTGACTTTTTTTCCCGCTCCGATGCCGCGCCTCTGCGGTACTTGCGCAGATGGCATCGGGGGTCTCGGGGGGAAGTCTCGTTTGGCTGGGTATACATAAGATATAAATCGCGTCGTGGTGCCGCAGATGGCATTCATTGCTCTGTGGGCTGGTTCAGTATTGCACTCTTTTATGGAAGCGCAAGGCAATGTTTGCAAATATAGGCATTTTATATGCGTATTTAAAAATCCGGCGTCAGAGATTGAAGGCGAGCGATACAATGGAGACAAGTGCGACGAAGCGCGACGGAGTGAAACGGTGCGCTATTCTTGCATCCTTTCACTTTCTCTGGCATCGGTGATGAGGTCTTTCCCGGTGACGCCGAAGCGGGAACGGAGCCAGTGGATAAGGTTGGTCTGGCGCTGGGCGTACTCGGGCAGGGGCGGAAAGCCGCGGACGTAGTCGAAGGGACTGCGGGCGTGGTCGCGGAGCTGCTGGCGAAGATCGGCCAGGTCGGTGGCGCGGAGCAGGAAGTCGTGGTCGATCTCTTTCTCCCAGTTGCTGAAGTACTCGAGGTGACAGACGAGGCTGTCGTCGTCGAGCTGGTAGAGGGTGAGGTCATGCCAGCGGTTCTGGTCGTCGCCGTCGATGCGGTGGCCGCTGGCATGGGCGATGGGATCGTCTGGCACGACACACTCGTCGAGGGTGGTGGTGGTGATGATCATAGCGAGTTGGGCTCGTTGTCTTGGAGCTGTTCGAGCTGGAGTTGGGTCTCTGGGGTGATGGTGAGGCTAAACGCAGGGAGGCCAGGACGGGCGGCGCGGCAGGGACCGACGATAACGAATCCGCCATGGGCGAGGGCGACGGCGGTGCGGTCGCTGCCGTCGGCGAGGATCTCATGGACGACTGCCAGGTCGCCGCGGTCGTCCCAGCACTGGCTGGCCTGGAAGATGTCAACGATGAGCATGACGGTCTTGCGTGCCGCCGGCAGGGGTTGCCAGCCACAGGCACCGATGGTCTCGCCGCCGATGGTGACGGGGGCGTTGGTCAGGTTGAGGATGGTGAGTTTGATTGGGCTTGGCATTGGGTGTGTCTCCAGTTTTTTTTAGAAGTATTTCGCGGCTGCTGACATTGCTGTATCGTGGGAATGTCCGGCAGAGCGGTGAGCGAGGTAGATGCGCTCGGGGTGAGAGTCGAAGGGGTCGACCAGGCAGTCGATGTCGTCTGATGTTGCGGGGCAGCGGTAGCGCTCGAGGCCACCGCCGGGACGCCATTGATCCAGGCGGTGGGCGGCGCCGAGGTCAGACATGGCACCGACGATCATGCCGCCTATTCGCTTTCCCTGTGTCATGTTCTCAGCCCCATCCCATGGGGCGATCGATGCAGAGGGCGTCCCACTGGTCGGCGGGGACGTCCTCCTGCTCGTTATGCTCGAGCAGGTGCCTGGCGTAGTGCAGCGCCTGGCGCCACTCGCTGGGGGTGATGTCCCAGGCGGCGCAGTCGCTAAGGTCTGCCATGCCGGCGATGGCGGTGTCGATCTCGCTGATGCTCTCGCAGGCTTCGGCGAAGCGGAGTGCCGGCCCCTGCATCGGAGTGTCTGCGTAGCGGGCACAGTTCCAGTTGAGGAAGGTGAGCAGGGCATCGGCAGAGAGGAAGTGCGGGGACTGGGGCTGGTTGACGTGGACGTTGCCGTCCTGGGCCACCTCGCAGTGGCGGCAGTTGCTCCACTCGCGGATGAGATCGGCGACGTTGAAGTCGTTGAAGGCGCCCCATTCGACGAGGTCGAGGATTTCTTCTTGTGGGCTGGCGTAGGACATTTCTATCTCCTGCCGGGTTTTGCCGCCCGGCTCGGGTTGTTTGGTTTATCGGTGGACGATGACTTTGGTGGCGCGGGTGATGACGTTGACCCGCAACTCGGGGTCGTCACGATCGTAGTCGCAGGACTTGACGCGGCAGGCGAAGGTGACGCGGTCCATTTCCTGGGCGGCGCCGATGCGGTTCCAGTAGAGGTAGTGGACGCCGGCGGCATCGACGACCTTGGTGATGGTGCTGTAGCCCCAGGAAGACGGGAAGCTGAAACAGGCGGTGACGGTGCCGGTGACGGTGACGCGCCCGGCGTCGTCGATCCAGACTGCGTTGTCGAGCGTCTGCTGACGTTTGGCGGCGGCGCGGCGCTTGGCGCGGGCTTCGCGTCGGGCAGCGAGCTTACGTTCCTTGCCGGCGGCAGTGAGGGCGTCAGCGAAGACGATGGCGACCTGCTCCCAGAAGGCTGGAAACTGGGCGTGGCTCATGGACCTATGGACGAAGACCGCATAGTCATCGGGCATGACGGAGATGTCGCTGCCCCGGTACTTGCCAAAGTAGATGATGCGCGGATCGCGATCGCCGCGGGTGATGGCGTCGAGGTCGCCGGCATCGACGGTGACCGACTTTCCGGTCTTCGCCAGGTAGGCGGCAGCTTTGGCGCGAGCCGTGGCGAGGTCGGTGCTGAGATTGCGGACGTGGTGTTCGCGTGCCACGGTGACCAACTCGCCGCCGATGGTTTCATGGGTGGTTTCCTCTGCCCGCAGGGTGTACATGCGGTTGAGGAGTCCGGAAGAGATGAGGTAGCGAGTCTGCATTATGCGATATACTCCCACTTGAGGTCGCAGAGCATCTCAAGCAGTGGCTCGTTGCCGAGCTTGGCGGCGCCGACCTGGAGTTCTGTGATGATCTCCAGGGGGTGCTTGTTTTCGGAAGCGGCGAGGATTTCGACGTTGTGTCTGAGGGCATCCATGATCTATCCTTTTGTACCGGGTACTGCCGGCTCAGTAGCGACTTATTTGCGCTGGAAAACAATATGGGGCACCTTTAGGACGGATGCAAGGACTTTTCCCATTTTTTCCCATGAAGGTATAATATGCAGTCAGTAGTCTGCATGCTGGCCTGGGAGGTGTGGACGACTGCGCGTGAGATCGGGCGGTGAGCCAGGTACTCTCGGAGTAGGTCGTCGTAGAGGTTGCGGTTCTGAGGGGTGGCGATGCGATCGATGTATTTGTCGATTAGTTGCCGCCAGTCGTCTCGGCAGGTGGCACCGATGGTGCAGATGCTGCGATAGATGTCGCGGCGCAGGGGGTCGGGGGAGCGCTCGGCAGGTAGCTGGCGCTCGGCGCGGGTCATCGGAGGTGCGCGTCGAGGATCTGGGCGGCGGACTCCTGGTAGGAGGAGACGAGGTGGCCACCCCATCGGGGGACGTTGATGCCGGGGAGGTGGCGGTAGCCCCAGAGTAGGGGGGGGATGTACGCGACCGTGTCGATGCAGCGATGGTAGTAGCGACGGATGGTGAGGTTGGGGAGGCTGGCGGCGAATTCTACGAAGGTGGCGTTGCCGCTGCGGCAGGCGGCGATGGTGGGGGCGATGATCTGGCGTCGGCCGAATCGAGCTGCAAGGGCGACGGCGAGTTGGTTGGCGACGCTGCCGCCGAGGCTGTGGCCTGCGACTTTGACGATGGCACCGCGGGGGAGTTTCTCGACCTCGGGGACGATAATGTGGGCGATGGAGCGGAGGGCAGCGTAGTGGCCGGCGTGGACGCGGCCGGCATCGATGCTTTGGATGGGGTCGACGCAAGCGTTCCAGGGGACGAGGGAGGTGCGCAGGTTCTGTTTCCAGTCCTTGAGGCAGGTGGTGCCGCGGATGACGATGTAGCGGTTGCCCCAGCGATCGACGGCGATGTAGAACTCGGTGTCGGTGTCGGGGATATGGTAGTTGGCTATCAGCTCGAGTCCCTGGCATTCAATCTCCGCCGCATCGACGGCGTGGGCAGTGCCGGAGGCGCGGCCATCGCGGACTGCCTGGGGGTAGGCAGCGGCTGAGAGGGCGACGGTGGTGTGGAATTCGTAGGGGTCGAGTGTCATCGGGTCAAAAACTGGATGGTGGTGGCGATGGCGGAGAGGCTGGAGAGGCAGAGGGCAAATCCGAATGCTATGAGGGCACGACGCTCGAGGTTGCGGATGCGGTCCTCATGGTCTTGCTTGATGAGATCTGTCTCGCCCAGTTTCTCTTTTATCGAGAGCAGAGTTTGCTTAACCAGGACGCGGAATCCGGCGGCGGTGTCTTCGTCGGGGGGCATACAGCGGTCCTTTTTACTATTGCGGGTTGTGATCGGGCGGTGATGTCGGTGTCCAGTGCGCGGAGTTCGCGGATCAGATCGGAACGGAATTGGCGGGTGTCATCGGTGCAGATTGTCATCGTGCTATGCTCTCGGCGATTTCCGCGATGGATTTCGCGGTCTCCGCATCTGGTGTATGAGGTGCGTACCGTCTCTGTAGCCTGTCTCGCCGATGGTCTCGCGCATGAGCAGGTCTACAGAGCAGTATGTGGTGGTGCCGGTAGGCGCATTAGACCATAGGAGGAGCAGGCACAGGATCAGCATGGCGCGCATGTGGAGGCGTGTCGCCTGGCTCGTAGATCTGGGTGAACTGTTCGATAGGCATGGTCGTGGGGTCACTGCCAGGATCCTCGTTCAGGTTGTGGAATTCCATGTCGCCATCGATCTCGTAGGCATCGACCTCGTATCGCTCACCGCCTGGCACGTTGGTCTCGGAGAGGACATAGAGCATGAGGTCAGTTCTCCCAGGGATCGACGACGAATGTGCCGGCCTCATCTACCCATATCCATGCCTGCTCGCGGTCAGTGCCACCATTGCCATCGTGCAGGTAGACGTAGAGGTAGATACCGCCGGTGTCGTCTACTGAGGTGTATTTGGCGCGGGAGTATTTGGCAATGGTCCTGCCTACCCAGGAGGCGTGGGTGCAGCGCATGTCCAGATAATCGATCGGTGCCGGTGCCACACCCGGTTCGGAGGGCACGGGCACAGACAGTGCGATCATGGCATCGAGCGCCGTTTTCCCCTTGGCCAGCAGGTCTTTGGGGCTCAGTGCGGGCCGGTAGTTGTGGACGCGGGTCTCGGTGACGTGGGCGGACTCACCGGGGTCGTTGTAATCGTAGACGGTGATGAGCATGGTGCTGCGCCGGAGGGCGGGCGGGCTAGTATCGTTGGTGGTGATTAGCACGGGGAGGCTGAACTCGTTGACGGTGACTGTGCCTTCGCCGAGCGTGAATGTCTGGGCGACGCCGATGGGGACGGGGTCTGACGTCCCCGTGACGATGTCGGCGACGACGAGACGCGCGCGCAGTTCAGCGATGGTCTCCGCCTGGACGGGGAGGATGAAGAGGACGAGGGCGAGGGTGATGAGGCGTTTCATGGTGGGTTCCTTGGGGTGGGGGTTTATTGAGTTTCTTCGGTGGAGATGGTGTAGGTGGAGCCTGGGTCGTCCATGTTCTGGTGGAGCCAGGCAGGATCGACGTGGACGCTGTCGTGGATGCGGGTCTCGTCTATCTGTCCGTGGTAGTAGTCGCCGGATGGACGCCGCCCAAAATACCAGGGTTGACTGGCCCATGACCATGACCCCGTTTCGGTCTCGGGGCTGTCGGTGACTTCGACGCCGTCGAGGTAGAATTTTGCACTTGAGCCATCCCAGGTGGTGATTACATGATACCAAATGCCGGTACTGAGGCCGCTGGTGGGTTCGGTGATGTTGGTCCAGACGTTGCCGCCGTTGCCGAGGGACGGGCGTAGCTGACTGCCGTATAGCCAGTTGCCGAGTCCGCTGGAGGTGGAATTCATGCTGAGTCCGTAGATGGTGCCGTCCGTGAAATCGTCGGCGCGGAACCAGCAGTGGGACGTGAACGTGGTGTCTGGTCGGAGGTAGGTACTGGCGTCTCCAGAGGGGACTGAGAGGTATTCGTTGGACCCGTCGAAGTCCATGGCGTAGCCGATTTTTCCGATGATCCGGTCGCCGGATTCCATGTTGTTGGCGTCTGCCTCGATGGCGGCGACGCCAGTGGCGGATGTCTGGGCGGAGTCGCCTGCGTCGCCCATGTGCCAGACGCCGAGGTAGTCGGCTCCGGTGCCGTCCCAGGTGTCCTCGCTGCTGCCGTCGGTGGCGGTACTGTGACCATAGTAAATGAAGATATCGGTGTCCGCGGACGAACTGAGATCATCGACGAATACCCAGACCCACCCGATGTCGTTGGCACCGTCGTAGTACTCGAGGTCGTGGGGGATGGCGGTGGTTTTGTCAGCGCTAGAGAACCGGGTGTCAAACGCATCGCCACGGGTGTTTGAGTGGTAGGTCGCGGGCAGATCGGCCATCTCGATGAGGGCGACCTGGTTGCTCATGGTGGTGGTGATCTGGCTGGACAGTATGGTGATTTTGCAGCGCCGGTCGTAGTCGGTGTCCATCCAGGGTTCGGCGCTGCCGGAGGGCATGGAGACGGAGATGATCGGGCCGGCGATGGCTGGAGAGAGTAGGAAGGCTGAAAGGATTGCGAACAGCGCAAGCGGACGTGGATGGATCATTGTCTTGTAAACTCCAGGGTGGCGATGCCAAACCCTTTGGCCTTGACGGATGACATGAGGGTGCAGTCTATGCGGATGCGCTTGTAGGCGGTGACGTCGTCGTTGGCGCCATCGATGACGGCGGCGGTGACTGCGGTGTCGGAGCCGGTCTCGGTGAGGTCGAGGGTTACGGCGGTACTGAGCATGTCGGCGGCATCGCTGACGTTGTAAATCTGGTAGGTGGGCAGGTTGGTAGTGGTGCCGGCGGTGCCGACGGAGACGTGGACGGCGGTGAGGTTCCAGGTGCCGCTCATCCAGCCGGGAATCACGAATGATGCCTGGTCGTCGGTTGCCTCCAGGTTGGTGCCGCTGCTGCCGAAAGCGACCTGGAATGTGACATGCCCTGTTTCGCTGGAGCCGATGGCACCGGCGGCGATGGCACCAGTAGCGTCGAGGTCGGCGGCGTCCTCCCACTCGATGGTGCCGTCGGTTGCGATGTTCGCAGATGCGGCACCGACGTCGGCGGCTGTGACGTCGTCATCGTCCAGCGCACCGTCGAGGTCGGTGAAAACGTCGGACACGTCGGTCAGGCGCGACTCCAGCTCTGCCTCTGTATTCAGGTCTGAGTCGGAGCTGAAAATACGCGCCGCAGAACCGTCGCCAACCACGATGCGGTCGTCGTCGGTATCCCATTGCAACCATCCCTCTGTCGTGGTAGACGGTGCCGTGCTGCCGACGATGGTGTAGGATGTGTTTTGGATGACGCCGGCATCGATGGTCAGGGCATTGGCGACGTTGACGTCGGGCAGGATGCCGGTGACGTCTGTGGTGAGGTCGATGGCGGTGAGGGTGATCTCCTGGGTGGAGAGGGTGAGGTAGTCGAGACTCCCCGCCAGCGTGACTGCGGTGCTGTTATCTGTGCCGGCGGCATCGACACCCAGTGTGGTGCGGGTGGCGCTGGCGTCGGCGTCGTCTATGACGGTGGCTCCGAATGCGGAGATGGTCGTGCTGGCGGGGAGATCGAGGGTGGCGGTGTCCGCATCGAGGCCAAGGATGGCATTGAGTTCGGCAAAGGTATCCCATTCGGTGTCGCGGGTGATACCGGGACCGATGGTGACCTGGATCTCGGTGTCGGGGGTCTCGGCGGCACCAAACTCGCTCGAGAAGTCGAGGACGACGATGTCGGTGCCACCCACCTGGGAGTCGTCGAGTTTGACGGTGGTCATGCTGCCGGAGCCGGCAGCACTCTCGAGTGCGGCGATAGCCTGGGCGATGCGCAGCGGCGAGAAGCGGCGGATGGCGGCTTCGGTGCCGGCTTCGGCTTCGCCTTGGGAGGCGGCGGCGACCTGGGCATTGTACGCGGTCTCGATTTCGGCGTCGGACTGGTCGGCGGTGGCGCTGGCCTCGATGGCGTCGAGCTTGGTCTCGTCGGCCACCAGGAAGCTGGCGGTGGTCGCGGCAAGCACGGCGTCGTATGCCTGCACGTCGGTGCCGATGACTAGGCCGAGCGTGGTCCTGGCGGCTGCGGAGTCCGCATCGTCGGTGAGGCTGGCACCGAATGCGGAGATGGTGGTGCTGGCGGGGAGATCGAGGGTGGCGAGGTCTACATCGAGGCCAAGGATGGCATTGAGTTCGGCGAAGGTATCCCACTCGGTGTCGCGGGTTATGCCGGCATCGATGGTGATCTGGATCTCGGTGTCGGGGGATTCGGCGGCACCGAATTCGGTCGAGAAGTCGAGGGTGACGATGTCGGTGCCACCCACCTGGGAGTCGTCGAGCTTGACGGTGGATAGGGTGCCGGATCCGGCACCGGCAAAGGTGACGGTGCCGGTGAAGTTGAGGTCTTCGGTGACGTCGCCGGTGACGGGGTCTACCATGACTGGCTCGCGAGCATGGCATGGGGCGAAGGCAAGGAGGAAGAGGGTGAGTAGGAGGATGGGTGTTTTCATGGTGGTTCCTTGGGTGCGCGGCCAATAATGGCCGGCCACTGTTACGGGGTTACGGATGTGTAAATGATGTAGTCGCTGTTGGTGGGGTCTTCGGGGGTCTCTAGCTCGATGCGGATCTCGGTGCAGGTGCCGAGGGCGAATGCGACGGAGGCGGCGCCGGCGGGGGTGAGTTTGGACTTGATGACTGCGGCAGCATCCTTGACGTCGAAGGTGACGGTGAATGACCCGCGCTTCTGAAAGATGTTTACGGTCTCGCCTTTGCCGGTGAGGCCAGCGGGGTCTGGTAGGGTGATGGTGCTGGCGGCGGTGACGGGAAAGCGTTTTTCGCCGTTGACCAGGTCTGAGGCTTCAAGCTCTTCGCTGGCAGCAATGAGGGTGTGGCGCCCCTTGAACTGGTAGAGGGCGTCGGACTCGGCAGCGGTGTAGTAGGTGGGGCTGGTTGGCGGGGTGCCTCCGGTGACGCCGAGTTCCTGGAGGATCTGGACGCGGATCTGGGTGAAGGTCTGGGCCTTGGAGCTGATGACTGCGGATAGTTCTATCCATGCCTGCACTGCCTCGAGGCTAGCACCGAGGTCGTCATCGATGTCGGTATCGGTGAAGGGGAAGACGACGGTGAACTTGCCGGTGGCGAGGTCTTCGCCGGCGGGGTAGTCTCCCTGGTTGACGGCGGAGACGATGCCGTAGGCGCTGCCGTCGTCGGTGCGTGCGGACTTCGCAGCGAGTGCGAATGAGGCGGCGGCGGACAGGTCGAGATCCTGGAGGACGCCGGCGGAGTCGGGTTCTTGGACGTGAAAGGCGAAGAGGACATCGTCGTTGTGGACGACGTCGATGCTGTCTATGGCGTTGCCTGCCCAGTCGGTGGCGGAACCATCTTGGGCGTTGATAAGGATGAATAGTTTTTTCATGGTTCTTGTACCGGGTTATGAAGCTGGAAGGAATTGAAAGCCATTGGCGACTGCGTAGTCGAGCATGACATAGGGTCCGTATGTCTCGGTGTCGTCGCGGGGCTTGCCGTGCTGCTGGAGCATCTGGAATCCGTAGTCGTGAATCCACCATCCGCGGACGGTGACGTCGGGGACGTCGGCAGGGGTCGGTGGCCAGTCGATGGCGTTGGCTAGGGAAGTGGCGTTGGGCAGGGGACTGGGCGTGGGGATGATGTCGTAGTCGTAGGTGCCGGTGTCGCCGTCGGGGTTTGCGAGGGTCTCGATGTGGGTGATCATGTTGGGAGCGGGGTTGCTCCAGATGTCCTCGTACTCGTTCTCGGTGACGTCATCGGTGCCCACTTCATCGACAAAGACGAAGCGGTTGTCTATCTGGGTGGGGACCACATAGAAAGACCAGTCGCGATCGAATCCGCTGCCGTTGGCCCAGTTGGCGGTGCTGATGGTCATGCCCTGCGAGTGGATGCGGGCGTCATACTCGAAGGTTGGCGAGCCGGTCTGCTTGCTAAGGCGTCGGAGTTGGGTGATCGCCTTCCATCTGCGCGGGGTAAGTCCGATGCCAGTTTGCCCGGTGCCATCGGCATCGTATTCTGCCTTAGCAGAGGACTTGGCGTCGGCGACTGCGTCTTCGGTTTCGTTGCCGTCACTGTAGTGGATGAGGTCGACGAGGGGGGCGCGGAATACGAACTTGGTAAACAGGTTCAGGATGGTGTAGCACTGCTTCCAGAACTTTGCGGATATGGGTTGGTTGATGTCGGGGGAGATGATGTCGTGACCGAGTACGGACTCGACGGCATCGGTGTCCCACCATGCCCAGTCTGTGTCGCCGGCGGGGTCGACATCTGCGTCGACGAATCCCCAGAGTCTATTGTTTCCAAAGGTGCTACTTCCGAGCCGGCAGATGTCGGTGAGTAGGTAGAGCTTGTAGGCGAAGCTGAAGGTCCAGGGCGAGTCATCTCCAAAGGCGTCGATGATGTAGTAGTTCGCCACGCCCTGCCCAACTTCGGTGAGGTCCAGGATGGAGGCAACGCGCTCGTTGTGCGCCAGGCGAAGTGCCTCTGCATATCGACGGTCCAGGGGTTTGTTCACCAGGTCGGTCCAGTCCATGCCCTCGGATGTCCAGTTGGTAATCATATATTGCGCAGGATTTCGGGTTGAAAGACGAAGTGCCCGCGACCAGTGAGGGCGGCGATGTAATGCTCGCCGACGAGATCACTGCCGGAATATATCTGGACGGCGTAGGCGTCTGCATCTTCGATGTCTGGGCTGCGTGCGGTCTGGTTCGCCGATGGGTTGGTGAAGTATCCGTGGTTCAGTTGCCAGGCATCGACGGTGTAGCGGTTATCGGCGACGTTTGCGGTGATCTCGATGATGTAGAGGGCAGTGGATGCCCCGATGTGCAGACGCTCGGTGAAGGGGGTGATCTCGTAGACGCCACTGGTCTCTTTGACATGGCAGATCTGTATCTGGTCGTGATCGGCCCAGTAGGCTTCGCTAGCTAATCCGAGCAGCGGATAGGCGATGTTGTATTTGCGCCCCCAGTAGATGTAGTCGTCGTACTCGTCGGGGATGGCGATGGTGGTGGCGTCTGGGGAGCCGGTGGGCAGGAGTTTGCTGTCTGCGGATCGCCAGCCCAAGTTCCAGACTTTGAGCGTGCTGCCGACCATCTCCAGGTGGGTGCGGGAGGCGGCGGGGTAGTGGCGATAGTTGACGTGGGAGGTCTTGATGTTGTTGGGGATCTCCCAGGTGCCGTCCTCTGAGAGGTCGATGGATGCCAGGCGGATGAACATGCCGTCTGCCTGGGTTTTTGCAGCGAGTGTGGTGGGGTCGCTGACGATGGAGTCGTCGTCGATGATAAAGGTGAGGACGGGGGCGTCACTGGTGTGGTGTTCGGCGGCACCGCCGCCGGACGTGGGGCGAAAACCGATCTCCAGGCGCACTGTGCCGCTGCCGAATTTCTCGAAGATCCAGGAGACTGTGGGGAAGGTGATTTGGGCACCGGGGTCGGTGAACTCCTGGCCCAACAGACCGGGTGGGACTTCGGCAGAGGCGCGCAGGTTGGTGACGGCAACTGTCCAGGTGGAGTCCTCGACGGGATCGGCGAGTGTGTAGGAGACGGCGATGGGATCGACTTCGCCACCACTGCCACCGATGGCGGGTGATGACTCGATGGCTTGGAGGTTGCGGGGATCGGCGCCGATTCGGCCACCGGGGGCGCGGGGGGCGCGGGAGCTGCGTGAGCGTGGCGATGCGACGCTGGCGAAGTCCATGTCTCGGAAGTCGGTCTGGAGTTGGGCGGTGATGCTGTCGTCGCCAAAGCTGTAGGCGATGCGGGAGACGACGGTGCCGGCGGGGGTGAGGGCACCGCCGGTGGGCACTGTCTCGTTTATGAGGTGGCCGAGGCGATCGAGGAGGCGGGCTTTCTGGTAGGGGACGGTGAGCTTGGCGCGCCGGCGTCCGTACCAGACTGCTGCGAGGTTCGCAATGCGCAGGAGGGCGGGACTGTCGTCGCGGATGGTAGCCTCGGCGGCTTCGATGATGAGGGCGTCGTGGTCGAAACCGACGACGGTGTTTGGGGCGCGCCACCAGTAGTGATGGTCGGGGACGGTGATGACTTTGGTCTGGGAGACCCCAGAGGCGGGTGCCTCGGCGGTGGGGAGGGTAACGCGCACAGGCTCGTTGGTGTAGTAGGAGACGGTGAGCTGGAGTCCTTTGGTGGCGTGGTCCCAGTCGTAGAGGGGGGCGTCGCTGCTGCTGCCGGTGTACTGCCCCTGGGCAAAGAGGTGGGGGTAGGGTGGCTCGAGGTAGATGCCGGGGGCGTCGTCGAGGAGGCGCAGGTGGGTGGGTTTGCGATCTTTGCCGGCTTTGTGGACGAGGAAGTAGCCATCGTCGTCTTTGGCCAGGCAGAAGGGTTTGCGGAAGGCACCTTTTTCGTCCTTGACGGGGAGGGTGCGGTCGAAGACGAGGTTGCCGAGGTAGAGGGGTTGCTGGGCGGAGTCGTTTATCTGTGCGGGATCGGTGGGGGTCCAGTCTGGCCAGGCGTTGTCTGTGGTGGCGTTGTCGCGGTAGCCATCCCATAGCTCGGGGAGGATGAAGCGGCGGAAGACATGCTCGTACTCGGGGCGGTCGAGTTCTTTGGGGTCGGCGGCGTTGTATGCGGACTCGTCTGCTGCCTCCCAATCGCTCTGGAGGACGTCGGCGCCGGTGAATGTGGCCATGACGCGGATGTTTTCGCCGCGGACTTCGACGTCGGAGTAGTGGGCGTTTTCGACGTGGGTGACGCGGACTTCGCCCATCCGCGCGTCGGTGGTGAGGCCGAGGGTGCCGATGTTGGCGTTGGCAGGACAGACGACGGATGGAGATGGGGCGCCGTCGGTGATGGCGACGTCGGAGTAGGTGTCGATGCGGATGGTGTAGGCGTCCATGTGCCAGTGGTAGCCACGGTCGGCGCTGATGACGCGGGTGAGGATGTCGCGGATGCTGCCTTCGCCCTTGAATGCGTCGGTGATGTTGCGGAGGTCTGAGTTGCCGTCCATGGTGATGTCGAGGGCGAGGATGTCGTTGGCGAGGCGGACGGCGTACTCGATGACGTCGAATGCGGACCATGGCTGAGTGTCGTCGTCGGGGCGGGCGAATTTGTGTGATCCGCCGTCTTCGTCGGGGTCGCGTTCTTCGCTGCGGTTGGAGACGATGGCGGTGTCGCGATCGCGGGCGGCGAGGTTGAAGTGCATGGGGACGGCGATGGTTCCGTTCACCGTGAGGGCGCGGTCGAGGTACTGGCGACCGAGGAACCAGGACAGGTCGTAGCAGGTGTAGTGGTTGGTCCCTGGCTTGTTTTCTAGGGCGAAACGGTCGGTGTAGGCACCGAGGATGTCGTCGTCTGCTGCCTGGCAGGTGAAGACGAAGTCTTTGCTGCTGGCGCCGTCGATGAGGCGGATGAGGATAAACTTGCCGAGCAGGTCTATGGAGGACACACGGTCTGGGTCGCCGTCTTTGGTGAGGACTCCGTGGTGGTGCTGGAGGATAGCTGTGGTGTAGGCAGGTGCCAGGGCAGCAGTGAGGCGCTCAAGGTAGACATGCTCGTCTGGCTGCGAATTGTCGACTGCGATCCAGTCATCGTCGGTGTAGGCGCGGGCCGGGAGGGTGGTGGCGTAGAAGATTTTATACGTCATGGCGACCTCTGGTCGCGGCATTTGTCATTTGTTATTTGTCGCTTGTCATTTTTCATTTGCTGGAGCGCGGGGCGAATGATCCCGAGCCAGACGACGACTCCAGAGAACACGGCGCAGATCACTGCTGCTGCGCTGTCGCTGATAAATACCAAATGACAGATAGGAAATGACAAATTCATATGGTCCTCGTAAAGTCGATGTCGACGTCTACGGCGTAGGTGTAGGTGAGGGCGACTTTTATGGTGATTCTGGCGTGGACGGCGTAGGGGGCGGAACTCTGAATTCCGTGGATAAATCCCTGGACGTTGTGCGGGGTGCCGAGTACGGACGTGATGCGGGACGCGCCGGCGACATGGGCAGGCAGGCTTTTGATGTAGTTCTGGGCGTTTGCCAGTGCTTGGAAGTAGGCGCGCCCACGGACGGTCTGGCGGGTGCCTTTTCTGCCCAGTTCATGGAGTATCTGCCCGTTTATGCCGGCTCGCTTGATGAGGCGGGACTCGTTGGCGACCATGCCGAGAACCCCTGGGTCGCGCTCGTTGAGGATGACATGGAGGAGGATTTGTTTTGCGACTGCGGCCATCAGGAATAGTCCAGGTCATGGGGGGGATTATGGGGCAGGGGGAGCGGGGTGCCAGCAGTGCCAGGGGGCTGTCGGGAGTTGCGGGCGATGGCGGTGGTGATGGCGGCTGTCTGCTCCTGGATGGCGGTGGTCTGGGTCTGGATAGCCAAGGTCTGCGCCTGGGTGGCGGTGAGCAGGGCGGCTGCGGAGTCCGCAGGGGGGTAGGACTGCCTGAATTGCGCGTCGAACTCGTCATCGATGCGGGTATCCTCTGGCACGCCGGCAGTGCGACGGACGACGTTTAGCGAGTCTGCCTCGAAGATGTCCTCGCCAGTAGGCACGGGGTTCGCGTCTGGGGCCTGGGGCGGATAGGCGGTTGCGAAGTCCGCATCAAACTCGTCATCGATGCGGGTGTCCTCGGGCACGCCAGCCATGCGGCGGACGACGTTTAGCGAGTCAATCTCCGCATGGTCGTTCGCTGCCGAGATGCGCTGAAAAATGGCGTTTAGTATGGCGCGAATGGCGGCTAGGGTTTCAGGGGTACGCTCGAGAGGATTGAGGCGCTGAAGCTCGCGGTTCTCGTCTGGGGTGACGAGTCCGTCTTTCTGGAGCTGGAGGAGGATTTGCCCTTCTATGGGACTGATGCCGGAGCGCGAACTGAGGATGTCCAACTCGCCCGCTCGGCGCAGGAAACCTTGCTGGTCGCCGGCGTCGATAAAGGGCTGGAGTTCCTGCTTCTTTCGGTAGTCCTCCTCGGCGCTCTCTAGTCTCTCCAGGTGTTCCGCGGAGATGTATGGCTGGGCACCGACGCCCGCAGTGAAGGTGGGGAAGTGGTTGGTGGGGAGTAGCTTGTTGCGAGAGATTTTGAGCAGGTTCTGCATCTCTCGCTTTTTGAAGTCACCGGAGGAGGTGTTGGGGGCTACGCGCTGAATGGCTTTGCGAACATCGCCAAAGATGTCTTCCATCTGCGTGGACAGTCCAAACGCTTCGCGAGTGGCGGTGATATTCTGGGCGACGAGTTCCTTGTCGCCCTCTGAGAAGGTGAGGAATGAGGCTGTGGCGGTGCCTCTCCGCAGCTTGTTTTCCTCGATGAGAGCGGACTGAGGGTTGACCGCGATTTTGTTCTCAGAGATGCGCTCGACGACGTTCTTGCCGTTGACGTTTCCGGTGTGGATATCGGCAACTTCGGCCTTGAATCTCTTGTACTCTTCGTAGTTGTCGCTCTTGGCGAATAGCCCCTGCTTGGTGCCAGTTCCGCCACCGCCGACGGCGGCGTCGATGAGCAACCCCTGCTGGATTTCGCGGGAGAACTGCTGGATGTCTTCGAAGAAGTTGTCGACTTTCTCGTGGGGCTTTCCGCGCAGCGGTACTTCGACGCCGCCATAGCTGACGGGCTTGGTGCGCGTGGGGAAGGTGGTGTTGAACTCTACTTCGGCAGTGGTGGTACGCTCGGTGGATTTGTCACCGAGCTTGGCGGTGGTAAAGGCGAGCGAGGCGAGGAGGGCGTTGGGGTCTATGAGGTAGGAGTTGGACTCGGGATCGTTGCTGGTGACGGTGAGTGCGCGCGAAAGGTAGTCCGCCAGTCGGTTGAAGGTGGAGCCGGACTTCGAAACGATGGCGAGCAACCTGTTCGCGCCTTGCTCCATGCTCTCGCCGAACTTCTCGGCGATACGACCAGAGGTGACGAGGAATCCGCCGACATCGATCTCGGGGTTGATTTTGAGCGCTTGGGCAGCGATGCCGCCGGCGTCTTGAAGTTCTTTGTCGCTGAAGAGTTTGTCGCTCAACTGGGGTCGGGCCAGCTCGAAGCCTTTGATGATCTTCTGGGGACCATGCTCGCCCGCCTCGGCGCCATGCTCGATGGCGGCATCGCGAAAGGTGGACAGTCGCTTTAGGTCGAGTCCGACTCCCAGGTTGCTGAAGGCGAAGCTGCCGAGTGCCTGGTCGAATGTCTTCTGTGACTCGGATGCCTTCTTCTGGATGCGGATGGTCTCTTGGACGTCTGCCTTGATGATGCCCCAGGTTTTCTGGATGGCACTGGCTGCGATGTTCGCACCGACGAAGCCGACGATGAGTTCGCGTGCGGCTTTGACAAGCCCCTTCATGGGGGTCTGCCCGCGCTTGACTGTGCGGTTTAATCCGGTGGCCTCGGTGAAGACTTTCTGCTGGGCCTTGGAGAGGCTGTGAAAGTCGGCGATGGCTTTGCCAAGACCTGGGGTGACGACGGTTTGCTTGAGGCTGGCCATTTAGACGGAGGACTGGTTTAGCGGGTGGAGATATCGGCGGCGGCGGGGCGGGTGGAACGGGGGCGGGGGTTGCGGATGCCGCATGCCTGGCAGCGGAAGTGGGGAACGGTCCCGATGAGCGTGACGCCATGGGCCTGGCGGTTGTGGGGGGCGCCACAGGCGCAGACGATGGGATCGGCTGCGGGCTTGGGGGCGGCTTGGGCTTGCTTGCGGCGGGGCATGATAGGCTCCTGTCAGTAGTAGTTGGCGATCAGGTAGAGGTCGAGGAAGGTGGGGGTGTAGTCGGGGGCGTATCCTTCGCGCCAGGCTCGGTGTCGGATGTAGCGGCCTGACCATCGGTAGGGTTTGCTCCCTCGCTTGCCTCCGCTATATGGGCAGCGGCAGCAGCCTGTATGGCGTCGAAGTCGGTGATGATGGCGAGGGCATTCCAGTAGATATCGTGGGCGAATAGGCCGATGCAGGACATCTCGAGGAGGGTGAGGTCGTAGTAGTAGGCGAGGGCGGCGGCGATGAGGGGGCGGCAGACTTCGGTCTGGATGGTGATGGTCTGGTCGTCCACCATGTTAGCGACGAGGGTGTCGAGGATGGTCTGGCAGTGGTCGGTGAGGCTACTGTGACCGGGGCGCACGACGCGGGTCCACTCGCCGGCGAGCAGCTTGTCGCAGGTGGGGAGGGAGACGCGGGGGGAGATGGGGTTGAGGGTGGGCAGGCGCCAGGGGCGACCATCGCCCATGGTGAGGGGGGTGCTGCGGGAATGGGGGCGGGCGATGGCGAAGGCGTTGGGGTCGAAGTCGTCATCGACCCCGATCCACAGGTCGTCGCGGACTTGGTCCCAGTGCTGGTGGTCGGGGTCGTATTTGACGATGCCGGAACCGGGGGAGATCATGGTGCCACGGGCGTCGTCGGGTCCGTTGGGACGTCCGCTGGCGCGGGAGCGCTCGCGGCCGGCGAACTCCGCAGGGATCTTGATGCCGGCGGGGAAGTAGTAGATGAGTGGGGCACGGATGGACATGGTGGGTTCTCTTTTGTTCTGGGGAAGGTGGTGGGCGCCGGGCCGGAGCGTTGCCCGACGCCCACCGGGGTGGTGCGGTGGTGGGTTTAGACGACGTCGCGGAAGCTGAGTGTGGCTTCGTTGCCCTCGATGCGGGCCTCGACGAATGCGTTGCCGAGGGAGACGGTGACATCGGCGCCAGCGGCGGGTCCACGGTCTTCGAAGACGACGTCGAGGGTGGCCTCTTTGACGCCGTCCTCGAGCCGGGCTTTGGTGAGCGCCTTGGCGATGTCGAGGATGCGGGCGGTGCCGCTCATGGCGATGCCGTGAACAACGTAGTAGGTGGGCTCGAGTTGGTTGTCGTCCTGGACGTCATGCTCCCAGTTGACGCTGAGTTCGGCGAGGTTGAGGATGGTGTCGCCGCCGACAACGATGTGCTTGGGGTAGTATGCCCCGGTGACGGCAGGGACGGTGTTGGTGTCTGAGGCGATGGTGTAGGCGGTGCCGGTGGTGAAGGAACCGAGGGCGCGCACGGTGAGCAGGGCTTTGCGATCGGGACCACCGGTGAGGGACACTGGGAAGAGTATGCCGGCGGTGAATGATGCGGAGAGGTAGGTGGCGGCGAAGGTGGCGTCTTTCTCGCGCTGGCGCCAGAATGCCTGGACGGTGCCGGCGGTGGCGATGTCGTCGAGGGCAGCGAGGGCACCGACGTTGAAGAGACCAGCCTCGATCTGCGGACGCTTCTTGGTGACGACGGCGAGGGATGTCTTGAGTTCGCCCGCGGTCCGCAGTTCGTCTACGGTGAGGTCACCGTTGAGGGTGATGGAATCGGGTTCGCAGGGGTGGTTGGTGGCACCGATTTTTAGGCCGGCGGCGGCGTAGGAGTCTGAAGCGGCCATGATTATGTCCTCTGTCTTTTAGTGTTGGTGCGCAGGTAGCGTGAGATGGATCTGTCGGCGACGCGGTTGAAATCGCGGTTTTCGCCGAGGGTGACGGTGCGGATGGCGTTGGCCTTATGGATGGAGTTGGGTCGGTTTCGGTGGGTGTAGCCGGGTAGTCCTGAGATGACGAGGGCGCGGGCTTTGGCGGGTCCGGTATGACGCGGGGTGGCGTGGGTCATGACGAGACGGAGCTTGCCGCTGCGGACGAGGGGGATTTTGTTGAGGGGGTCGAGGTTGCGAAGCCCTGACTCGCCGTACTGGGAGCGCTGCCTCGAGGTGCGGGTGCGACGCTCGGCGTAGAAGCGGGCGCGCTCGGCTGGGGTCATCTTGGCGAGTTTGCGGCGGAACCACTCTTGCTTGGCGCTGCGGGGGCGGTGCTTGCGATACTCGCCACCGTAACGACCGACGGCGGAGGCGCGGAAGTGACGGGGGACGGCGCGCTTGTGCCAGTCAACCATGCCTTCGTCGATCGCGTCTTTGAAGGCACCTGCCATGCCGCGTCGGCCAAATTCGGGGGACTCGATGACCATGAATATCTGGACGCCTGTCATATCATGGTGTCCTCGGTGAAGATGGCGAGGTAGCCTTTGGGCTGTGATCCGCGGGGGCACTGGAAGCTGGGTATGTCGCCGTTTTCGTCGGCGACCTGGGGGTCTTGGACCATGCGTAGTCCGTGGATGTAGCGGCCTTGGTTGGCGGTCTGGCCGGAGAGGGCGAGGATGTCTGTGAAGATGAGGCCGAGGTCGGTGAGGAAAGTCTGGCGGTTTGCCCTGCTGTAGTCTTGGGCGGCGGTGAGGTGCCACTGGAAGGAGATGACGGTGCCGTTGGTGACTTCGAAGGCGGCGAGGGTGTTGCCGGTACTCTGGCGGACGAGTTGGAACTCGGGTCCAAATGAGACGGTGGCGAAGCGGGTGGTGGCGGCGGGGATGACGTCTATCTGGGTGGCGTAGTCGAAGATGTAGTTGGCGATGGCGTCGTCAGCATCGGCGGCACCGCACCAGGTGCGGAAGGCTTCGGACTCGGCCAATGAGATGACCATCTGGGCTACGGCTGTGGTGAACATGGACATGGTCAGGCGGTGGCTAGGGTGCTGGTGGTACGAACGGCGACGGTGAGGTGGGCGCTGCTGCGGGTGATGTTGTAGCGGGGGAGTTCGAGCAGTTCGTAGGAGGTGGTGGTGTCTATGACCTGGATGATGGCGCCGGGCAGGAGATCGGCTGGGATGTCTACGGCGCGGAGCATGAGGGTGGCGGACTCGGTGTCCTGCTTTCCCCACTGGGCGTCCTCGCGATCGATGGGGCCAGGGATGTAGACGCCGTCGATGGGGCGACCGGATGGCAGCTTGAGTCGCTGCCCGTAGCGGACCAGGAGGCGCCTGAAATGGCGGAGTTCGTTGGCTGGCGTGGCGGGCATCTTAGAAGGCGGAAGGCGGAAGGCGGAAGGCGGAAGGGCGGAAGGGCGGGCTCAATGACCGACACACACAAGAACGCTGGCAGGATATCTCCTGACCGCGGCGACGGGTCGCGACTGTGACGGTCCCTGGGCCTAGGCGCGCTGGCCACAGTCGGTCGCCTATCCGGCGGTCGCTCTTGTGTGTGTCGGTAGTTGGACTCATGAGGGGAAGGTGTGCGTCCTGCCTGCCCCCATGGGGGGAGTACCCCAGGCAGACAGGACGCACGAGTGGTTACGCGGGAGCGTTGAGGGCAATGGTGCCCGTGGTGGCGCCAGAGGCGGCGACGGCGTAGGCGCGACCGGCATAGGCGTTGCTGCTTACGGTGGTGGTGAGCTTGCTGGTGCCAGTAACCCAATAGAGTTTCTGGTTTTCGGTCCAGGCTTCGCCGGTGGTCTTGGCGCGGTTTTCAAAGACGCCAAAGCGACTGAGAGAACCAACTGCGTTGGCGGCGATGGCGGCGCTGGATGCAAACAACTGCCCGCCGATGAGGACGAGGCTATTGGCTGCGATGGCGGAGCCGGGGGTGTGGCGGATCTTATCTAGTGTACGTTTAGCCATGATGGATTCCTTTTGGGTGGTGTGTGGGGGCGGGCGGATGTGCCCGCCCCCAGTGAATTAGGCGATGCCGGTGGAGGCGACGATGCCACGGTGGTCGTTCTGACCGATGCCGACGTCGTGACGACCTTTGGTCTTAAATCCATCGTCACAGAACTCGGTCTTGCGCTCGAGGTACGGGTTTTCGTTGCCGTTGAGAAAGGCGGCGACGATAACCGGGATCACCATGGGATTGGTGAACATGTACATGGCGGTGGCGGAGTTGCCGGTGATGGTGGTGTCTTCGAGGTAGGGTTCGATGACGGGGGTGAGACCACGGAGGGCGCGGTTTGGCTCTTGGGCCATATCCACCTTGCTGGTGTCGCTGATGGCTTCGAGGACGTAGTCTTCTGCGGTGGGACCAGCAAGGACGATGGAGGGCACGACGTTGAGGATCTCGCCCTTCTGGCCGGTCTGGACGCGCATGGTCTTCTTCATGGCGTTGAGCCCAGCTTTGGCCTTTTCGGTGGTGGTGGGGTCGTAGGCGGTGCCTTCGACGAGGTTGGCATTCTCGGTGCTGGTGAGGGCGTTGCTGTTGTAGGCGGTGTTGGCGTTGGCCAGCAGCTTGATAACAGCGAGACGGTTCACGGTGCGGAGTGCAGCCTGCCCCAGGAGGAAGGCGACGCGAGCGAATGCGTTGAGGTCGTCGTTGATGATGGCTTGGCGAGTGAAGGAGACAATGTTGCCGTAGGTCTTCGCCTGGACGGTCTCTTTCTGCTCACTGAGCGTGTACTCGTTGAAGTCATCGCCTTCTGGCACTTCTTCGAGGATGGACAGGTTGGACAGGCCCAAGATGGACTTGGACTTGAAGTCTGGCACATCGTCGATGTAGCACCACTGGCGGTAGGTGGCTTCGGACTCGTTGTAGCCGGCTACCAGGAGTTTGTTGGCGATGTTCTCCAGGATGCTCGGGAAGTCGCTGGTGGTCTGGCCTGGGAGGGCGCGGCCACCGGGTAGGCGGCTGGTGAAGGCGGCGCCGACGAGCTCGAGGTTGTTGAGACCACGGAGGTCTGCTTCGCCGACGCCAGCGCTGCGGAGGCAGGCGGAGGCGATGGCGGAGAGGCTGAGACGACCGACGGTGCGACCACGCTGGTACTCTTCGTCGCTACCAAAGGTGCCAGTCTGGCTGGTGGTGGCGCGCACGATGAGTGAGGCTTCGAGGTTGGCTCGGGCTTGGTCACGCTCGTCCATGCCCATGGTGATGTGGGTGCGGCCGAGGTTCTGCTGTCCTTCGCCGCTGGCGATGAAGTCGAGAACTTGGGCGCGGGCTGCGTCGGGGGTGACGTCGGCGTTGGCGAGGGCAGCATCGAGGAGTTGCTGCCCAGTGCGGGTCTGGGCGGGTGCGCCTTCGACCTGGACGGTGCCGGTGCGAGCGAGGAAGGTGCCATAGATGCCACGGAGGGCGAGGCAGCGTGCTGCTTCTTGGCGGCGACCTTCGTCGCGGAGTGCGGCGCGGGCGTCGTCATCGATGCCGGGAGCGGGAGCGGGCGGCGGGTCGAGGACGGCGGTGGTGGCACCTGGGTTCATGGTGCGAATGAGGGCGAGAGCGTCTGCTTGCTCCATGCCTTCAAACTGGGCGGCGAGGCGCGTGGCGTCGTCGGCGCTGAAACCTCGGGAGAGGAGGGCGAATTCGAAAGGGTTCATAAGGACGGTCCTTGTGGGCGTGGGGGGTGGTGGTGGTGGTGGTGGTGTGTATGCTGCGGAGCGGGTGCCTGCGTTGGCGTCTGCTCCGATCGGTACGAGGGAGCCTTCTACGGCGGTCCAGTCGGTGACGACCTTCAACTGGCGGGAACTGTCATCGGCGCAGGTGTACGAGACACCTTCGATGACGGCAGTGGTGCCAGGGTCTAGGTAGGTGGCGGCGTGGACGTGGTAGCCGACGGAGATGTCACGGATGTGTCCTTCGGCGGCTTTGGTGAAGATGTTTTGCTCGACGGAGCTGAATACGGCCAAACCGTTAAACTCGGAGCCTTCGACGCGGAGGTTGTCCCAGGAACCTAGGACGTCGCCGCAGCGGAACTGATGATGGGTGTCGAGGAGTGCCATGCCCTGCTGGAGGGTGTCGCGGCGGAGTCCCGGCATGGTGAGGACTTCGTCTACTTCTTCCCAGTTGCGATAGTCGAACATGCGGACGGGGCTGTCGGTGGCGATGGTGGCCTCGATGGTGCGTGCCTCGAGATCGACGGTGTCGGGGGTGAAGCGGACGGCGAGGTTGCCGGGGATGGGGTCGGCGCGCTCTGCTATGGCGGCGCGGATGGTGGCCTCGTCGGCATCTGGGAGGGCGAGGAATGAGCGAAGGGTGGCGAGGATGTGGGGAGGCATGGCGGCTATTCCTGGGCTGCGGCAGGTGGCTCGGGGATGGTGAGTAGTCCCTCGTAGAGCGAGATGTCTGGGTTGAGGAGGCGGGCGAACTGGATGGACTCGTTGATTCGCCGGAGAAGGTCGCGGTAGTCCATGCCACGACGGGCGGCTTCGTCTGGCAGGGAGGTGAGGCCAGCTCCCATGGCGGTGGTGATGGCGTTGACCTCTTGCATGGGGTTGACGCCCCAGTCGCGGTGTGGTTGGGAGTAGTTCGCGGAGTAGGGGTTGGCTTTTTTGGGGACGGCGGGGATGGTGCCCCAGGCGCTGGCGATGTCGATGTAGTCGCGGTGGAGGGGCGCCTCGCACTTGCGGGTGTAGAAGTCGTTGATGGTGTAGATGCGCTTCCAGGTGCGGTTCTCACCGAGTCTTGCGCTGGCGAAGTTGGCCTGGGAGTAGTCGCCAGAGACCCACTCGTAGGAGACGCCAAGACCGACGGCGATGCTGCGCAGAACAAGCCGGGTGAGGTCGTCGAGGTCGGTGGAGGGACTTGGGGTGAATGGGGTGACGTTGCCGGTGCCGACGTCGTGGATCATACCGGGCTGGATGGCGGAGAGTCGGTTGCCGTCGGCATCTGTGGCATCGGCACCAGTGGGGTGGGCAACGCCTGGGGTGCTGGCACCGAATCCGATGTTGTTGGGGTTTTTGTGTACGAGTACGGCGATGGCGGACTGGATGCGGCGGGCGATGAGGGAGTACTCGATGATATCTTCGAGTTCGTCGACATGTGCCATGATGGGCGCGAGCCAGGTGATGCCGCGCTGCTGCCCAGGTCGGTCGGTGCGGTAGGTGTGTATGATGTCGGCGGCGGGCACGCGGGTGGTGCGGAGGGCATAGGAGTTGTCGGCGATGTGGTAGGCGACGATCTCGCGGTCTGGGTTGTACTCGATGCCTTGCTCGATGAGGTTGCCACGGTTGGGGGTGCCGGTGATGCCTTCGAGTTGGGCGGGGTCGATGGGTTCGTAGGCGAGGGGCAGGTGGCGGGAGGGGTCACGCAGGAAGCGGCGGTGGACGATGTCTTCGCCATGGATGACGAGGTTGCGCAGGCGGAGGGTCTGAGCCTCGATGTGGTCCATGCGGGAGGCACCAGTGTGCCAGGCGCGCTCGAGCCAGCGGGACTTGTCGTCTTCGACTGCGGAGTTTGAACTCTCGCGGTTTGCCTGTGCGTCGGCGTCGTCTGGCCTGGCGGATGGGTTGTACCTTATTTCGCAGTTTGTGCGGATGCCGCCGGCACCGATTGTGTGGTCGGTGATGGCGGTGATGGCACCGGAGACCTGTGCCTGGTTCTGGGAGATGTCTATGGCGCGGGCGCGGGTGCTGCGACCGTCTGCCGCGAAGACTTCGCCGGTGGTGGGGACGTTGCGATAGAAGCGGCCTTTTTTGCCTCGGGGACTGGAGGCTTTGAGGTAGGCGCGCTGTGCTTCGCGTGCTGCCATGCGCTGAAGTCCGAGGGCTGGGAAAAAGTAGGACACGGCGCGGTCGAGGACGGTGGGCTTGATGGGGACATGGGTAGGCATGCTAGTAGCTGTAGCCGATGGTGGTTGCCCCGGTGGCCTGGCTGGAGGCGGCGTTGATCTCTGCGGTGAGGTTGCGACGCTCGGAACGCAGCTTGGAGATTTGGGCGTTTAGGGCGTCGATGTCCTGGTTGGTGTGGCTCATGGCACCAAAGGCTTCGGAGTGGCTTTTGGCGTCTGCGGCATCGGCGAGGGCGGCGCGGAGGGCGGCGAGGTCGGTGTCGATCTCAGCGAGGTCTGCTTGGAGGCGGTCGAGATGGGTCATGGCTTAATGTGGTGGGGGATTGTGCATGCATGCAAGGAATAAATGGGAAAAAAGTGTCCATATGATGTAGTGTATGGCAGGATGGGCGAATGTACTACAGTGTCACTTCTTCTTGGGCGCGCTCTTAGTCTTGGTGTACTCGGCGGTGCGGTAGTGGGCACCGCAGTCGTGACAGTGGCGGTAGCGCTCGACGGTGGTGGCGGTGCGGCGGGTGCCGTTGGTGGTGACGCGGGTGCCGGCGCAGTAGTGGCAGGCGTCTGCGTGGGTGTGGCGGGGGATGGGGGTGCCCTCTGGGAGCTTGTTGGGGAGGGCGGTGGACCAGTGGCGACCGCAGGCGGTGCAGGTGTGCTGGCGGGTGGTGAGCTTGGTCTGGACGCGGGAGACGGAGACGCGGGTGTCGGTGCCGGCGCAGGAGGGGCAGGGGGGGATGAGGTAGATGTCTTCAGTTTTCATGGTGGGGACTCTTGTATGGTGTCGGGGAGTAGGTGGTGGTGTTCCTGGAGGGCGGTGCGGAGTTCCTCGATGGCGAGGCTGTCGCCGATGATATCGGACAGGACGCCGCGGTCCTGCCCGTGGTTTCTATGACTCGCTCGCTCATAGTGTCTCTCCGGTTTGGGGGTTGATCTGCTCGCCAGTGTAGGGGTTGAACATGGGCTGCGGCGCTGCCGGCGCGGGGTCGTTTGCGGGTTTGAGTGCGTGGACCTGGAAGACGAAGGCGGCGACGAGTTGGTAGACTTCGCAGTCCCAAGCATGGTTGGCATGGACGGTGACCCATTCCTCCTTGTAGGCGCGGGAGTCCTTGATGGCGACGCGCCGCTTGACGTCGCCGCGCATCTGGTGGCAAAATCCGGCGGAGATGCCTTCTTCGAGGTGCCAGGCGCCTGGGGAGTCCTGAGTGACGCGGAGGCGCTGGAGCATGCCATCGCGCCAGCGGTCTTGGTGGTAGACGACGAGCTGCACGGCGGTGGGGACGGACAGGCCCATGGCGGGGTCGGCGGGGGCGATCTGCTGGGAGAGGTGGATCATGTCTTTGATTGCCTGGGATCCCTTGATGGGGTAGGCGCGACCGGGATAGCGGGCGCAGAATGTGTAGACTTTTTTGGTGTCGTAGCCGGAGTCGATGATGGCCCAGCGGATCGTCCAGTGGCGCCCGTGGCGGTCGAGGTAGACCTTTGCCATGAGGGCGTCGAGGGTGCCGTAGTCTGGCAGGCACTGCCCCTCTTCGATGCCCCATGAGGTGTTGTCTGCTGCCCATGCGCGCACGCGATAGCGGTAATGACTGTCCATGATGTCTGTGGTGAGGATGAGGGCGACGGTGCCATCGGGGACGATGCCTTGCTGCTGGCCAGGTAGGACGTGGGCGCGGATGGACTCGTCGTCGAGTCCAGGGAGGGTCTCGATGTAGGGGCAGGCGAGGTCGTTGTTGACGAAGTCGCGGCGTTTGTTGGGGTCGGCGTAGGACTCGAGCCAGCGGAGGACGACTTCGCAGAGACGGTTCCACGATGCGGCCCAGGAGACGATGTGGGATCCGTAGCGGGCACGGTCTGGGTAGGTGGGGATCCAGCCGGTGACACGGGGGACGCCGGATGCTTCATCGGCAATGGACTCGGCGGTGGCACCGGCGACGGCGTCGTTGACCTGGGTGTCGTTCCAGTGGGTGCCGCAGTGCTGGCACTCGTAGTAGGCGGAGGCGGCGGTGTCTTCTTTGGTGGATCCAGAGTGCGCTGCCCACTTGACGCCACCACGGGGCGGGCAGGGGGTGCCTGGCTCGCCGGTCTCGGTGTTGTCTGGGTTGAAGACCTTCCAGTCGATCGGGCCAAAAAACATGATCTGCGGTTCCTTGCATGCATGGCATCGGACATGGAAGCGGTCCTGCGAGGACTTCTCGAATTCAGTCCACCCTGGTTTGTCGGCGGTGAGGGGGGTGGTGCAGGCGTAGATGCGGGAGAACTGGCCAAAGGCGCCGGTGCGGCGGCGGGCGAGGGAGACGGAGTCGGCGTCTTGTTTGCGGGAGCCGGCGTGCTTGGCGATCTCGTCGAGGTTGAGGTATTTGATGGACTCGGCAGCGAGGACGGAGGGGGAGCCTGACCATGCCATAAGGTAGGTGCAGGAGCGCAGCATGAACTGGAATTTGGTGAGGTCGTCGGCGCGCCCTGTGAGTTGATGGGGGAGGCAGTCCTCGATTAGGGGGCGAAGGTGCTTCTTGGAGCGGCGCTCGCAGACTTCCTTGTCTGGATAGACGACCATGCCGGGACCGGGGGCGCACTCGATGCACCATGCCATAATGATCTGGAGCTGGATGGTTTTGCCTACTTGTGTCGGCCAGATGAGGATCAGCTCCTGGACGCGGCGATAGGCCCAAAGGGGGGAGCGCGGGCCGATCATGTAGGGGCTTCGATGGAATCGGATAGGACCGGGGTAGGGGGAGACACGGACGGTGAGCTTGACGTTGGCCTCTGCCCACTCCCAGATCTCCTGGTCGGGCTGCGGGGTCATCACGGAGATGGCACCGGCGAGGAGGGTGTAGGCAAGGGGCGCGCTCACTTGTCGAACTTCGCAATGATTTCGTTGATCTCGTTGACCAGGAGCTGGCGCTGGTCGCCGATCTCGCGGTCGATCACGACGACGATCTCGGGGGCGGTGCGACCTACGCATTGCTCGGCAACTGAGGTGCCAACGCGGTCCAGGGAGTTGGCGAATGCGGTCGCAGCCTCGGTGATGATGGGGGAGATGTCGTGAATGTCGACGAAGCGGCCGCGGGCTTTCATAATAGCCGGCAGGCGCTCGGCGACGGCGGTGCGGATCTTGCAGGTGTCCTGCCAGGCTTTGTGCCAGGACAGGTAGCTGGCGGGGTCGTCCTTGGTCATGGCGACCAGCATCTTCGCGTGGATTGCCTGCTCCTCTTTGGAGAGGCGGTCGCGCATCGAGGTTATCTCGTCGGCACTCAGGGTGTGGAGGGGGACTGGAGGGATGTCGCCAGTGGTGTCTGGCGGGTCATCGATGACTGCGATGGCAACGGTGCGCGATCCCCCGCGGATGTTCTGGGCCACCCATCGGCGGACGTCATCGATGTCCCAGAGGTCTGCTGGGCGCCCGCGTCCACGACGTTGTCCTGCCGGCACCAGCCCCGCCTTCTTCCAGGCGATGACTGCGCGGCGCTCGACATCGAGAGCTTCGCAGAGTTCTCTAGTCGTTAGTTGGGAGTTTTCCGGTCGAGGCATAGTGGGATAGCAGTTGTGCCCATTGTTTGGCTCCGACGCGGTCCAGTTCGATTCGACCGTCGACAGAGGTGAGATGCAGGAGGCGGCGGCGCAGTGCCACGCTGGCCTGCTTGCCGGCGTGGTCCTTGCAGAGGCATAGATTGCCCTTGCGGGACCACCCAGCGGGCAAGCCACTGTCGTGCTGCGTGAGACGAGTGATCTCAGACTCGGGGATGCGCCCGTCGCCCGTTTGCGTGATCCTGCCGTCACGCAGCCAGTTGGTGATGGTGCGACGGTCCACCCCCAGTTTTTCAGCCGCTTCAGATTTTCTGTAGTTCATCATGCTCCTCACATTATTTCCCGTTTTTTCCCAAGCAAAGTGTAATGTCGTGATTCATTTTTGAAATTTTCAATGCACGTTTTTTGAGCAGCGGCGGCGCG